>Ga0210403_10003997_pt1 | contig 12794 bp, 8 predicted proteins | sample IncBWC19MmetaG_FD_150863 | JGI IMG/M metagenome (GOLD analysis project Ga0210403, IMG submission 150863) | Forest soil microbial communities from Barre Woods Harvard Forest LTER site, Petersham, Massachusetts, United States - Inc-BW-C-19-M | ecosystem: Environmental > Terrestrial > Soil >... | reverse complement strand
GGCTTCCAGCCGCGCCGTTCAGCGCACAAAAGACGCGTCACTTCGGATTGCGCGGCGGATGCCGCAAGGCCTCAATGTCGGCGATAAACTTCTGAGCCAGCCCGTAGTTCGCATCGGAACCGGAAACGAGTCGAAGCTCACGCTCAGCATCATCGAGCACTCCGGCATTCGCATACGCCGAGCCCAACGCGAAGTGGTCGATGGGCACGGACATTTTCAATTGGGTAAGTTGGTCAGCCTGAGACTGACCGATAACCTCAAACCTGGCCTCTGGCGCCGGTGGCGACGGGGCAACGGCCTGCTCCGAATTGCGGAACGCGGTCACCTGCCACAAGTAGACTTTGTCGCGCTGCAGTGCGGTGGTTGCCTTCCAACTTGTCCCGAAGATCGCCGGACTCTCGAGTACTCCCTGCAACGCCGTATCCACCACCGTCACCTTGTATCGGGAAGCCCCACTGAAAGCTTGCCAACGAAAGACCGGTTGCACGTCTTCGACATATGTTCCCACCGGAGCCAGCACGGCAAACGAATCTGCTTGCACAGTCTCGCCCAGCAACGTTCCCGTCTCTCCCGTTAGCGCATTGAGTCCGACAGGAGGGTGCAAATCCTGCTGATTGGGCGCGGTTTTTACAACGAACTGGTTCGTGGGAGCCTGATCCCCCGGTTGTGAGTTCTGCGGCACCTGGGCATGGTTGGGTTCCGCGGTGTGATGCAGTTGAGGCAGAAACCACACCGCTGCCACCACCATCGCACAGGCCGCTGAAACTGCTGCCAGGTATCCAGGATACCGCCAGAAGTGAATCAACTTCCGCCGGGCGTTGTCGGCTCGCGAGGCCGAATATTGATCATCAGCCGAGGCATCAAGGGTCAACCGCTTCGATGATAACTTGTGCCGCGTGCTGTCCAATCTCGGGGCGATATGCTGCTCATCGGCCGAGGCAAAAATTGTCAACGGCTCCAACGACTCGAGATGGCTGCCTCCCGAGGCCAGATCGCGAGACTCCAGCGAGTCGCGAAACTCACGCAGATCGCGGAGTTCCTCCCGGCATGTCGGGCACAACTCAATGTGGGATTCGACAATCTCCAGATCCGCATCGTACAGCTCGTCATCTACGTAGGCTTCCATCTGCTCGTAGGTAAGGTGAGTGAGTCCCAGTTGTTCCCCATCTTTAACATCCTGCTGGAGGGAGGTGTACGCGGCTTGGACCCATGAGGGATCGCTCACTGCCTGCCGGCACGGTTCACAGGTGGCCAGATGCTCGTGGAAAGCCAGCCACTCAGCGGGGGACAACTTCCGCTGCTTAAAGCGCGCGACTTGGTCGGGAGTCAGGTGCTCAGCCATATTTACCACGCCTTCAGACCGCTCCTAACCACCCTCCATCTACAAGGATGTAAGGCCGATAGCGATATTACCGCCATAAATATTTTGCTCTTTTTCGAACATCTCGCTTTCGCCATTTTTTTCACCATGCCTTCGCCATGCGCCGCGCCAGGCGTTCGCGCGCCGACTTGCGCAGATTGATCACCTGCTGCCGTGTCAGCCCCATTTTTTGCGCAATGGTCGCATCATCCAGCGGAAGATCGTCCCACAGATCGGCCAATTCCTCTTTCGTCATGTCGAGCGATCCCGCAATCTCAGAAAAACGCGCCACGTCCACCAGCACGAACAGTGGCAACATATCCTGACCGGTCGCATCATGCAGGTTCAGCAACAGGGCGGCACGCTGTAAAGGACGCAGCTCGCAGATCTCCTGCCAGAGCGCGGCCAGGTACATGCGGCGCTCCACTAGCAGTTCGACATTCACGCGCGGGTCGGGCAGTCTGTCCCAGACCTCGCTATCATCCTCCTTACGGCTCTCTATTCGTTGCAGATCCTCAATGCCCCAGATGTTCGCTGCCGCTCTCACAAGTTCATCAAGCTCGATCGGCCGTCCAGATAGCGAAAACACGGCTTGCATCAGAGCTCCAGGCAGCAGTTGCCTTAAATTTGGCCTCTCCTGGAGAGATTGCAGCTCCGACTGACCCAGAGGTTGCGGCGGAACGGCTGTATCCTTCCACTCCGCCAGACCGCAAACCAACGATCCCTTGGCATCTTCCCAGAGACCAAAGCGTGCATCGTGATGCAAGAGATAGCGCAGGCGGTTCTTCAGCCGATGGCGTTGCGGATAGTTCTGGCGCAGGCTCTGGGTGCAGGAATTGTACGCAACAGCCGCCACATAACCCGTGAAATTGCCGATCGTCCCGTTCTCTGAGCCATCCCGCAGATCACGCAGCCGGCTTAGTAACTGCACCACTACTTCGTGGCAAACGTCCTCGGCCTCCTGCAGGACGATAGTTCCGCTCGAAGCCGGACGCGCCGTGGGCAATTTGGAACAGGCGATCTCACGCACCAGGGGTTGGGCGTGCTCCGCTATAAGCTGCTCCATCAGGCGTTGCGCCTCCGATTCATCCGTCGCCTGCAGAAAGGGATGAAGCAGCGGATCTGTGTTTTCGAGTGTCCGGGACCTTGTGAACATACCTCAGGTTTGTAGGCCGGGCGCCCCCCGCCCGATACGGCTGAGTGTACCCGAAACCCGCATTGAAAGCCCCGCTATTCACAAAAGCGCAGTGGGCCCGGTAATACGCCCCCTCGTTCACCATCTTCACTCACGGTGGGTTCTGTATCAACTGCGTTCTGAGCCCGTCGAAAGCTCCATGCGCTCAGGAGGACTGCAATGTTGACTATGACAAGAATCTTGCTGTGGGTTGCGGGATCATGCCTCGTCACCGAAATGCTGGGGTACTGGTTGCACCGGCTGTTGCACAGTGGCTGGATCGGCATTCTCAGCCGCAGCCACATGATGCATCATCTCGCGATCTATGGACCGTTGCAGAACCAGCGCTCCGAGAAGTACAAAGACGCCACCGATGACCGGATGGCCCTGGGCAACGTTGGACTCGAATGGCTGATACCGGCAGCATTTCTCCTGATAAGCGCGCTGGTGGCCTATCATCTCCTGCACGTCCGGCTGGCCTATCAGGCGGTCTCCCTCGGCGCCAGCTTGATCTGGGGCTTTCTCATGTTCAGCTACTTGCATGACGTCATGCACGTCGAGGGCTTCTGGATGGAAAAAAGCCGCTGGCTGCGCGGCTGGTTCACTTCCGCGCGCACGCTGCACGACATTCATCACCAGGTGATCAATCGCAAGGGGTTTATGGACAAGAATTTCGGCATCGGTTTCTTCTTCTTCGATCGCCTGTTCGGAACGTTGTGCCAGACGAGTCAGAGTACAGACCGGGTGGCTTACGAAAGGGCACTAACGCGGTTCAAGGCAATTTTGAGATAGGGATGCGAGCAACTTGATCGCTCGAGACGGTTGCGGAGATGGGGTGGCTTGTGGCTGACGCTCGTCAATGGAAGATCTGTCGCGGGCTCTGCGTTTCGGCTTTTGGTCTGCTGTCGTTCATGTTCGCCGGATGCGGATCGAACTCAACCCGCAGAAGCTGAACATAGGACGGCAGTATCCTGTTTCAGCCGCTGACAGATGGGATCGACATGTCAGCACTTTCATCTGCGGGGGTCGCTCCCCGTAGAATGTCGCTGGTGCACACGATCAGGCACGCGTCAAATCTTTTGATCCGTCGGTCCAAGCTGGCACTACTCTTACCTAGCATTGGAAGCTGGCACGATCACCAGCTTCTCTTTTGGCAGAGCGTCAAGTGTCGCCTTGTCGATGTTAAGGTGAGCCATCACAAGTTCAGGCGGCGTGTGCGATAACCATTCTGAAAGTGCCAGATCCTGATAGAAGCTGCTCTTGAACATCTCCAGAAACCGCAAATCGGTATCGCCCGTGTTCTCGATGTAATGAGGCAGGGTCTGCTGCACGTAACCCACGTCGCCAGCTTCGAAATCCGCAGTCCGAGCACGCGATCCGGTGGCGAACACCGTCATTCGGCCCTTGCCGCTGATGTAGTATTGCCACTCGTCGGCATTGGGATGCCAGTGAAGTTCGCGCATACCACCCGGGTGCACGGTGACGATCGCCGCCGCGATCGTGGTCGACGCTTTAAAAAGGCTGGAATCGATGATGCGCACTTCCCCTCCCTGGGTGCGCTGGGTAATCGGCTGTTGCGTGAGGCGAAAGGCAAAGTCCAAGGCCGATGGGCCCAGAGCGCCTGCGGCCGCACGCTGATCGGCAGCCAATGGTGGCGGAACTTCCGATTGGAAGATGAACAGTTCCTCGGTCTGCAACTTGTTGAGAGCCTGCGTGGAAACTCCGAAGTTTTTGGCCAGTACTTCCCTCGGCGTGTGCGCCATCCACTCGGAAAGCAGCACGGTGGCATATTCCGAAAAATTTCCGTCATCGAATACCAGCAAGAACTCGGCGCCGTCAGGGGCCAGCCCCTGAATGGAATGCGGAATCCCCGTGGGAAAGTACCAGAGGTCGCCTTCGTTCACGTCCGCTACAAAGCTCTTGCCGTTCGCGTCAATTGCGGTGATTCGCGCGCTTCCATAAAGCATGAAGGCCCACTCCGCAGCCGCATGCCAGTGCAATTCGCGAATCCCCCCGGCTGTGAGCCGCATGTCAACCCCGGCTATCGATTTCGAGACTGGCAACTCACGCACCGTCACCTCACGAGACCATCCACCCTGGTGAAGGCGCTTGTGCGAGAGCGAGAAGGGGTACTTGAACACCGGCACCGATCCCGCGTCGGTGACGGGCGGAACGACTGAACTAGGGTTTTGCGCATCAAGCGGCGCGTTCGTCGGGCCGGGATCGCTCTTGCTTTTTTCGGTCACCTTGCGCGCACTCTCCTGCGCTTGCTGAGCCGTCCCGACCCCGGACAGAGCGCCTACCGCCGTCGCCAGCGCGGTTGAACTCGCCAGAAACTTGCGGCGTGATACTTTGCCTTTTCCATTCGACAGGCCAGATCTCATTATTTCTTGTCCCCTTCCAAGATGAGGTGCGTTGTCAGGATTTCACATGGCATAAGATTACGCGCTACTATTACTTGCTTGCGACTCAAAAAAACACTGAATTCAAAGCGCACTGCCAGATCAAAGAGTGTGCGGTTTCTCACAGTAGGACAGACCGCGCGAATTCTGGGAATCAGTTCCTCCACATTGCGCCTTTGGGAGAGCGTGGGACTTGTAACTCCGGCACGAAGTGCGGGAAGTTACCGTCTCTATGCTCCTGAACTGCTCGATGTCCTGAAACGAATCAAGTACCTGCGCGACGTCAAGAAGTTGAATGTCCCAGGAATAAAAGAAGCCCTGGGGACAGATCTGCCGGCTAACCAATCAACGCATCCGGTCAATCCCACCCCGGATCTGGGTGACAAACTTCGCCGGCTTCGAAAGAAAAGAGGACTCACCGTAACGGACGCGGCGCACCAGGCCCACATTTCCGCCGGCTTCCTCAGTGCCATCGAACTCTCTCGGGCGAACCCTTCCGTGGCTACAATTTATCGATTGGCAGCCGCCTATGGCACCACTGTTTTGCAACTCTATGACTTGCCTGCGCAGTCCAATCGGGTGATTCGGCCACGCAATCGCAAGAGCCTCGAAACGAAGTCCGGCGTCCGCATGGAACTGCTCTCGACAGGCACCAAGATGCTCGAATCCATGCTCATTCGAGTTCCGCCAGGAACCGGGAGCGATGGCACGTACATGCACCAGGGCGAAGACTTCCTTTATATGCTCGAAGGCACATTGGAAGTCTGGCTGGATGAAGTCGAATGCCACATTCTGGAGCAAGGCGATAGCTTCTGGTTCGAGAGCAACCGCGGCCATCGCTGGTTCAACCCGACCAACAAGCAAGCCGCTGTTCTATGGGTGAACACCCCGCCGACGTTCTGAGTTCCTGGCACTCCTCTCCGATTTTTAGAAACTGAATCTCAACGAGAATTGCTGCACTCGCGGACTGGTGAGGGTTCGGTGATAGAGGCCGAATGATCCGTCATCAGAGCCACTGTCGAGCGAGGTATTCGTATTCGTGTCGAAGCGCACCGAGTTGGTCAGGTTGAAGACCTCCCATGCAAACTTCAGGCTCATGTCTTCGCGGATCTTCCAGCTTTTCGCCAGCCCCATATCAATTCCGAAATAGCCCTGACCTCGGAAATTGTTTCGGCTGCCTGCTTCTCCTGGATACGCGAAGCGCATCGGAGTGAGCGTCGCAGGAACATCGGGTGTGATCTGAACCCCCGCCACCACAGCGCCGGGATTGGGGAAGGCGTACGGGGCTCCACCGATCATGTATAAACCTGAGCTAATCGGGGCGGTTTGTACCATGTTGCTGTTGAAGAGGAAGTTCTGGGTGAAGCCTCTTGTGTCGATCGCACTAAACGGAAACGCGCTGCTCCAGCGATTCAGGCCGGACAGTTGCCAGCCTCCAATCACCGCATCGAGCAAACCTCCTGCATCTGCAGCAAAGGTTCTGCCGCGTCCAAAAGGCAGTTCGTAAACCCAGTTGAAGGTGATCACGTGGCGCAGATCGAAGTCGGATGGCGCACGGTTCAACCCGGGATTCCACGGGTTCGCGATGTAACTGAGAACGGTGCTTTGCCCGAGCGGGATCGCCGAGGTGGTGGAAGTTGTGCCCTGCGAGTTAACGCGCTCAGTATCGGACCCCAAGTCGATGGACTTCGAATACGTATAGCTGAAATCTACTTGCAAGCCGTGGCTCATCGGATGGCGCACGATGAACTGGGCTGCGTTGTAACTGCTGGTCCCAAGGGATGACCAGGCGAACAACGACGAGAACTGCGGATTCCAGAAAGGTACAGGCGACAAGCCAGCACAAACGGGTGATCCTCCGCCGTTCGCAAGTTGGGTCGCGAGCAATCCCAGTCGGTAAGGTGCGCCGACTTCCCGTCCTGGACGGTTCGCCCATCGGAAGCCCGAAGGACACGCGTCGGAACCGCCGGAGCCCGTATAGATATTTTGCGTTGCGCTGAATCCTCCCGCAGCCGCAGTTGGAAATAAGTTTTCAAAGTACGGGATCGGAGAAATCGTCGCCGCTGAATCCTGACCTTGGGACAATGCAAACTCCGAGATCATGCGAGCAGCCTTGAAGTAATCCATTCCAGAACTGGGATCGACCAGATCGGTTGCCGCAGCCAGATCACGCTGCTGGAGCAGGTGCCGCCCAAAACGCCCCACATACGCTGCTTCGAAAGTCCAGCCTTTGCCAATCTGTCGTTGAACCGAGAAGTCCGTCGCGATGGAATATGGCGTCTTGATTCGACCATCGATGCCATTCGAATTGAAAGTGAATCCTGTGGTATTGGGATCATCCGGCGGAAATGCAGGGTAGGTCACTGTCTGCGGCGCACCTCCGGGCAACGGCGGTACGTCATTCCGGCCCGTATAACGCGGCGCATCATCCGGTGTATAGATGTTGGACGGAGCTGCCTGCGTGCTGGTCAATCCGAATGAGCCGAACTGGCTGAAGCCGTCAACGATTCCTTCACCAAAATGGTCGTAGTACATTCCCAACCCCGCGCGCACAGAAGTCTTGGAGTCGGGCGAATAAGCCACCGCAATGCGCGGAGCAAAATTAAGTTTATTCATGGGCCAGTAAGGTTTTCCCCCGCGGCCCTGGCCGGAGGGAGCAAACGAAAATTCCGGCTGGTTGCCCAGACCTTGCGCTGCTGCAATGGCGCGATTGTTAAACCATTGGTGCAAATCGATTGTGGGGGCCACCTGCTGACCATTCACTTCGTAGGGTGTTTGCAACAAGGTATGCCGCAACCCGGCGGTGACCGTGAGATTGGGCTTCACACGCCATGAGTCCTGCACGTACCACTCAAATTCGTTGGCTTTGAAGTTGCGCTGGATCATGGCTCCGGTCGGCAGCAACGTGGCGCTTGATGCGCCTGCGACGCGGTAATTATTGTGAACGTTGATGGTGCTCAACAAGCCTGCGATGGCCGTTATCGCGTTGTCGTAGCTGGTGGAAAAATCTCCCGACACCGCCGGAAACCCGAACGCGGCCGGATCAAAACTCTGGCCGGTTCCAGCGATAGCAGCCTGACTGATATTCGCATTCCCGCTCGACGCCGAGTCGAAAGAAACGCTATTGGATGACGCGTTATTGTGGATCAAGCGGTAGTTTGCGCCGAACTGCAGCGTGTGTTTGCCCTTCACCCAGGTAAAGTCGTCGACGAAATTATGCACCGGGACACTGAGCAGCGTGCTGGTATTTTCGGCGCTCAATGGGCTGATTCCTACAAAGTCCGCGAACGAGTTGTTGCCGGCGCCTACGTTGTCCAACGACTGCCTTATGTAGCCGTATCGGAAGTTGTTGATGAGCGCGCTGCTGATCGTCCAGGTATGGCCAGCCGCGATGCCTTTGGAAGTACTCACGAGGGACGCGCTGGAAGGCTCTCCGGGAAACTGAGGTGCCGCGGAGATTCGATCTCCCTGCAGATTGCCGCGCACAAAGAGTCGCTGACCAGTAGTTAACTGATCGTCGAACTTAGCGATATAGGTATTGAGCCTGGCCGGAGCGGGAGCAGACCAGGTAAAGCCACCTGTGTTGAGGCCGTCACCTCCAATGGAATTCGGATTGGGGTAAGCAGTGAGAGTCGTAAGAGAATTCGGATCTTCGCCATGGCCCCAGGGACAAGAACTCGTGCATTTCGGATCCATGCTCGCGACATCTGACGGGCTCAAAGTGACAAGGTTGCCGCTTCCGTCCGTGTATTGGACAGTGCCAGCCTTGAATAATGTTGTCGGCACCGTCAGATTTTGTTGCTGGTTCTCTTGCGTCTTCTGCCCTTCGTAGTTCAGGAAGAAGAAAAGTTTGTCCGTCCTGATGGGTCCACCGAAGGTGCCTCCGAACGTGTTGCGGATCAACTGCCCAGGTTTGTTTGGAAGTCCAGCCGAAATTTGCGCCGCCTTGTTGAACCAATCATTCGCCTCCCCGACGTTGTTCCGGTTGTATTCGTAAAGGCCGCCATGAAACTTGTTGGTTCCGCTTTTGGTGACGAGCGTGACCTGAGCACCGGAGGACCGGCCGCTGTCGGCATTGGAGTTGGTCGTGGACACCCGAAATTCTTCCACGGAATCAAGGGTTGATCTCAATACCCCGGTGAAAGCGTAACCCTGTCTCTGGTCGTTGTCGTCAACGCCATCCAGTGTGACGTTGCTCTGGTCAGATCGCGCACCCGAAACGGCGCCGCTTCGGCTATCCTGGTCGGGATTAGTCGCTCGCGAGTTCAGATACACGACGCCCGGTTGCAGGCTGAGCAGATCCGGAACATTGCGACCTTCGATGGGCAGTGCCTGAATGGTCGAATTGCTCACGGCATTGCCGATGGTTGCGTCGCTGGTGTTGATGGTTTGAGCGATGTCACTGACCTCGATCGTCTCGTTGATAGCTTGCACGGAGAGGGCAAAGTTGATCGTCGCAGGTTGGCTGACAAGGAGTTCAGCCGTTTTCACCTGCTTTCCGAATCCGGCTTTGGTCGTGGTAATTGTGTACCGGCCGGGCGGTATCTGGGGAAACTCGTAGGCGCCACTCTGATCGGTGTTGCGAGCCATGTGGAGGCCAGTTGCCGACTCCTCCAGAGTGACCTCCGCACCTGCAAGGAGAGCACCTGAGGGATCGGTCACAGTGCCGCGCAGTGATGTCATGCCCGTCTGCGACCACACAAGAATTGGAAAGCCGAACAGCAGCCAGAATCCCAGCCATTTCCGGTGAGTCATGAAGAGTCTCCTGCATGAGTTTTGAAAGATTGCTCAGGGCCGGAAAACTACAGCACCCCCACAAGAGGAATAGAAAAAAGAAGAGAAGAGGATCGCTGCAAAGATTTGCTGCGAACCTTACTATAGTTGTGCAAGCCTAGAGAAACACTCTCTGGCCTGTCAAGAACAAATTCACGAAGCTAGCTTGAGAACAGCTCCTGCACAGCCCGATAACCCTGATCAATCGCCTGATCCGTGTAGGCAGCGGCGGCGGCATCGGAATTTGCAATGGTGATGCGCCCGAAACGCCGGCGCGCGATATCGCACGGCCTTTTCCCTTCGGGCCAGTCCGGATCCCAGAGCGGGTTGTACTCGTAAGCATATCCATGCGGCCAGCGATTGACAGTAATGGCCTCGATGTCGTGGGCAGGATCAAAACCGCCGCCACCCAACACACGGACAAACTGTTCGCGGATGTTTCGTTCAAAAGTCTCAAACGGGGTCGCCAGCAACTCGTAATGCCCCGCACGCTGCTGTTCCCTCGCCGACAGACCCGGCTGGCATGGAGTGCGCAGCATGTGAACGAGGATCGGCTCCTCTGGAGATCCTGGCGATTTGTAGTCACCGATATTTACCGCCTGATCCAGGTTCATCGAGGTGTGATACATCCCCGGACAGGAGACGCCCCGTACTCCTAGCTTGTGAAACGCTGTCCAGTTGCGTAAGCCCACGACTGAATAAACCAGCGGCACCTTCACCCCATAGTGCAGAGCCTCTTTCTGCTCTGCCGGCAAGTCCGGACAAAGGTACGGAATGACCATATTCCAGCATGCCAGCACCGCAGCTTTGGCGTGTACGCTGTAGGCTTTTTGCTCGCTCCCATAGACGACTTCCACTTGTTTGGCGGAAGCAGAGTCTCCGATATGCCGCGCAAGCACGGCTGTGCTGTTCAAGCGTATGCGGGTCGGAGAATCTTTATGATCGAGGCGTCCGTAGTCCATCTTCGCCGTCACAATGTCCTCGGCCGTGTTCCCGGAAGCGGAACCGGGGACTAGCGACCGCACCAGCATGCGCGCGATCGACGCGTTGCCGTCAGGAAAGTGAAAATGGAATTCGTCTTGCGGTGTCACCTCTCCTAACGCCGTGAAGGTCAGGCCCTTCGAGGGCACTCGGTCAAGCCCCATGCCTTGGAAGCCGGGAAAGTGAATCGCCCAGCAATCCAATGCCGGCACCGCGTCGATGCCGATCCCGTAGAGCCCATGAGTACGACTCTGGTACAAGGGAATGACATCCGTGTGCACCTTCATCACATTGAGCAGGAAATCCTTGTAACTCATTTTGGAGAGCCGGACCTTCTTCTGCTCCTGAGACACTCCTTCCATGTAGTCAACTTTAGCCTCTTGAATCCGGATGATGTCCTCTCGTGCCTTCGCCGACAGCGGAGTCCGTGCGAGGAACTCCGCCCATTTGCCTGACGTGCCCTGCCTGCCCCCACCGGGCGCGTTCGTGACCAGGCGTTCGTTTCCGAACGTTTCCTTATCGAAGAAATATCCGAATCCAAGACCGCTATACGCGTGAGCGTCTGCATACTTCTTTTGTAGTGCGGGTGGATCAATGCCAAGCTCGGCAAGCAGTCCCCGTGCTTCTTTGCTGTAGGGAAATGGCGACTCGATCGATACGGTTCCGCCATTCGTCAGCAGCATCCGCCCCGCAAGATGAAACTCATTTCTCTTAGCATGGCCGCCAAAATCATCGTGATTGTCCAGAATAAGGATGCGAGCGGAAGGGCCAGCTTGCTTGCGATAAAAATATGCCGCCGCCAGACCACTGATACCGCCACCGACCACGACCAGATCGTATTCCTCGCCAGTGTCGACAGGCTTCCCTGCTTCTTCCCAGAAGGTTCCGTCGCGCAGTGCGTGTGCCACTTCGAAAGCCCCGGGATGACTTCCCCGCATTCCATGGAGCGTTGGAGGATAATAGCCGGGCCGATCTTGCGCGGAAGTTATAGACGCTTGCGCCGCGAGCAGTCCCCCCAGCCATGGACTGGCAAGGGCTCCGCCCACTCCAATCGCCATGCCGTTCAAGAAATCCCGGCGCGTGATGTTGCGGTGCATGCCAAGCTCGCGATCGCGAGATCGATCACGGCCTTCCTTTACGAAGTCAGCCATTTCTTCTACACACCTTTCACTTGTTCTTGAACAGCCCGGTAGGCCTGGTCAATTGCCGCATTCGTATAAGCGCTGGCAGCGGAGTCAGAATTTGCAATCGAGATTCGCCCAAACTGTTTCCGTCCGACGACGCAAGGCCGCTCTTCCGGCGCCCAGTGCGGATCAAACAACGAATCGTATTCGTAGGCGTATCCGTGCGCCCACCGGTTCACCGTTATGGCAGCAATGTCGCGGGCAGAATCAAACCCCGCCGGCGCGAGCATGCGATTCAGCTGTTCACGGATATTTCGCTCGAATTCAGAAAATGGAGTGCTGATGAGTTCGAACCTGCCCATCCTGTACTGATCGCGTCTCGGCAAGCCCGGCTGGCAAGGTGTTCGCAACATGAAAAGCACCATTGGCTCTTCCGGCTTGCTCGGAAACTCATACGCGCCCAGGCTCACCGGAAAATCAAGCATGGTGAAGCTGTGGTAACTTCCCGGCGAAACGATCTGGCGTATCCCCAGCTTGTGGAAAGCGCCCCAATTGCGAATGGCAACATGCGTGTAGATGAACGGTTCCTTCACGCAATAGTGCAAAGCTTCCTTCTGCTTATCGGGCAACTCCGGGCAAAGATACGGAACCATGCTGTTGTAACAGGCGAGGACGCAGCACTTCCCTGTTACCTTCTTGAGCTTTCCTTCCTGGACGTACGCGACTTCCACTTCCTTCGCCGACTCGGGCTGCCCGGAGTGCCGCGCACGTACTGCGGTTGAGTTCAGGCGAATTCGGATCGGAGAAGACGACTGGTCGAGTTTGCCATAGTCGGCGCGCGCGGTAACGACATCCTCCATGGTGTGTCCCGGGACGGCTTCAGGGATGAGACTCCGCACCAGCAAGCGGGCGATGGATGCATTCCCGTCGGGAAAATGAAAGATGTAGGGCTCTTCTTTTTCCTCTTCCCCGCCTAACTG
>Ga0210403_10003996_pt1 | contig 12795 bp, 11 predicted proteins | sample IncBWC19MmetaG_FD_150863 | JGI IMG/M metagenome (GOLD analysis project Ga0210403, IMG submission 150863) | Forest soil microbial communities from Barre Woods Harvard Forest LTER site, Petersham, Massachusetts, United States - Inc-BW-C-19-M | ecosystem: Environmental > Terrestrial > Soil >... | reverse complement strand
TATCCAGCGGCCGTCGGACCGGTCGTTGCGGCGGAATACCCGGTATCGGCCTACGGCGGCGACCCGATGCTCGCCTACGACCGGGCGTTCACGGATCAGTTCAAATGCACCGAACTTCACATCGTGCAGCTTTGGGCCGTGCAGGTCCCGACCTACGCCTATGACTTCGTATATCAGAATGCACCGTACTACTTCCAGAAGATGCCGGGATACCAACCTCTCGCCGCTCACACGATCGACATCCAGTTCCTGTTTCCGGGGTGGCATGGTGGAATCCTCGGCGTGAATATCGACCAGGCCACCGGGGCACAGCGTGACCTGAACGCGGGTGAAAGCAACCTGTCCGACCAGCTGGTGGCGGCGTGGACGAACTTTGCGGCAACCGGGAATCCGAATGGTTCAGGAGACTCGCCGTGGCCCGTCTTCACGACAAGTTCGCAGAAATACTTGGTGGAGGATCTGTCGCTATCCACGGAGAGCGCCTCGGAATTCCGAAGCGCATATAAATGCGACTTCTGGGATCCACGATTGGGCCTCTGAAAGTTTGCGCGCCAAGGCAGGGCGCACGCGTCGCACCGGGTCCGCGATGGACCGGGCCCGGTGTTCGGCGCCGGCTTTGGGCGCGCGGCCCGGGCGGGCCTTCGCCGGTCCGAAAAAGACAAATCAGGGCGAAGCTGCCACCACCTTCTTCCAAGGAGAGAACGATGAAAGTCGAGGGACCGGGTACGTTGAAAGTCGGATTGCCCGCGTTGCTTTGGCGGCCTCCAAGTGTTGACCTCAAAGTTTTGCCGTTGAGGTTTTTGATGTCAGAAAGAGGGGAAGCCGTGAGGATCCGGCCACTACGTGATCGCCGTAGGATCTGGTCGAGGGTCGGTTTAGTTGCCTTCTTCAGCATTGCACTATCGGGCGCTAGTGACGTCTATGCATCCGATGCTGATCAGGACGCGGTGGGGACTCTTGTACCAAAAGCGGTGTGCGGCCCGGAAGATCGTCCCGAAACGGCGCTGCAGGGGCAAGTACCGGCGTCGCTTCGAGCTACCGGATTTAATGGCTTCAACTGCAATCTGAAATTGATCAGCCAGAGTAAGAATGATGGCGGCAACTGGCAGTCGGCGGAATTCAAGGACAAGCGGCAGGTGGAAGGTATCGATAGCGAGGAAAGAAGCGACCGAACAATGCACACGTGTGGCTATTACGGCTCAGCGGCACCGTCGGCGAGTCCGACGACTCGCAATCCGGCCACCTTCGGAACACGCATTGTCGACCTGACCGATCGGAAAAATCCGCAACTCACAGGGTACCTCCAAAGCATCGCGATGCTTGACCCATGGGAGTCTTTGAAGGTTAATGAGCCCCGGAAGCTGCTGGTTGCGGACCAAGGTGCGAATGCAGCGGGCGGTCCTGCGGTTGATGTGTATGACCTCTCCAACGACTGTCGTTTCCCGCAGTTGCTTGCTTCCATCCCGATAGGTACGGGCACCGATGGCGGCGCCGTGGCGCCCGCTAAACCCTACGGCCACGAAGGCGTGTTTGCGCCGGACGGGCTGACCTACTATATCGGAGACGTCGTCAACGAGCAGTACCATGCCGTCGACCTAACGGATCCGACAAAGCCAAAATACATTGTCAGCTTCAACATGAATGCGCTAGGTTTCAACGCGCACGGGCTCTCAGTCAGTGACGATGGCAACAGGCTGTACGTGACTGCAGGCAGTATAGGAAATCAAACTAAGGACGGATTTCTAATTCTCGACGTCAGTGAAGTACAAGCGAGGATGCCAAACCCACAAATCAAGTTGATTAGCCAGTTCACTTCCACTGACGGGTGGGCCCAGCACACCATTCCGGTGAGTATTCAGGGTAAGCGGTACGTTATCCACGTCGCTGAAGGTGGCACCGGTGGTCTTCCAGGCCTCGGTAACTCTGCCCCGTGGGCAGCGACGTGTCAGGGTGGCAATACGCCCTTCCCAACGGCGAGCATCGTGGATATCGAAGATGAGTTGCATCCTAGGCTCGTTTCGAAGCTCGTTTTGGAAGTGAACGATCCGAAAAACTGTGCGAGCGTGGCTCCGGATCTCGTCGGGTTGTCGGTCTTTTCATACGGCACGCACTACTGCAGTGTCGATAATCGTGATGATGCGACGACACTGGCGTGTGGCGAGTTCAATTCGGGAATTCGAGTCTTCGATATCCGGCATCCCCGCGGACCGAAGGAGATCGCCTATTTCAACCCGGCGGGTGTGATGTCCCAGAGTGGTGGATCCAACCACACCCGTTTTGGGCCGGGTAATTTCGTACTGGGCGGCCCAGATTGGTGCACCTCTCAATTGCATTTGGATGCGGAAGAAGGAACGATTTGGTCGACCTGTCAGGACAATGGCCTTCTGATGTTGAAGTTTGAGCGGGGAGTTTGGCCGTTCGAAGAATCGACGACTCCGCCAGGCCGGCAGAATTGAATTGACCTGAGTGCCGCAGCGAACGAAACGTATCCCTCATCGACGGAGCCCGCGTTGCTCCCCCAATAGTAACAACGGGCTCCGCATCGGGCCGATGCGGAGCCCGTTCGATCGCGTCGGGAAAGTGATCTGCCCGCGGCTCGCGGGCGGTCAGTTATTTTTCTGGCCGATCACCGTCACGTGCTGCGTGCGCTCGGCGTTCCACTTCTGCCATCCGGCTAGTTTTTCTGAGAGGGACCGATTATCTGCTTTAAGTTGCCCATTCTCTCTTCCAAGGTCTTTAGCGAAGCTGGCAACTTCTCCGACGCTGTCGAAGACTCCACCGAGGGCTTCGGAGATTCCAGCAATTCTGGCGGTACAGGCTTCTCCAGAGCCTCGGGCGGCGGACAAGTCGGTTTCGAGGGCATGGCGCACCCCGGCAAAACGGTTAGTGCTAGCAGCCAGACTCTTGTCCTTGTCCTTAATAGCCCTCTCATGATCCTCACGCTCCTTCGCCAGTAAATCGATCAACGCCCGCTGCTGTTCGTCCGCCTTGTCGTTCTCCTTCTTCAGCCGCTCCGCAGCCTGCTTCAGCTCCGGTTCCTGGGCAGTTTTCGCCGCCGCCGGCGTCCGGCCGACCAGATACGACTCCAGCAGCATGCCGGCGCCGAACATCACGGCGCCGACTGCCACGTACGTCAAGATTGCCGGCACCCGGCTCTTTGGCGGTTCCGCCATCAAGTGTTCATCGTTCATGCGGGTTTCCTCCGATCATGATTTCCTCCCGAGGCGCTCGAGCCGGCAGCGTGTCGCCCGAATCGGCTCCCGCAGCAGTGGCTCGGGTGGGCGTCTTTCTACAACATTAACCGGGCTCCTTAGTCGGGAACCGGCTCAGCCGTTCGGATGTAGCGTCGCCCGCCGAGGCGGCTCCTCTCGAACCTGGATGGCGCGTCGCGCTTGCGGCTTGCTTTCTGCAGACTTTATCTATTCGCCCGCTTCCTCCAAAAGGTCCTTGTGCAGGGTTTTGAAATTGTCTGTAAAACGCAGCACCTGAAAACCGTTGCCATCACTGACGGTCCAGAGTTCCAGCTCCGGCCCCTGATTCCCGTTCTCGTTTCCGTTTCCATCCTGCTCGGACTTGTCGTTCCCCGCAGGCCGCTTGTAGAAGCGCACGTAGCCGGCGATCTTGTCGACGGTCCGATCGACGCCTGCTGCCCAGCTACCTGATCCGGGTTGGACAGCCGTCCGCATAGCCGGTGACTTCCAGTACGCGATCTCTTTAGGGTGGTAGGGATCGCGAACGTCGAAAACGCGCAACTGCGCATGCTGATAACTACAAGCGAGCATCGTCGTATTCGTTTGGCGGTCTGGAGTGCACCTTTCGCCGCTGTAGTTGGTCGTCCCTGAGTCGGCCGGCAAGTTCGTCCCGGGCGCGGTTCCGGGGGCATCCGGCGGCGTCTGATTGAGTAGTATTGCGCAATTGGCGGGGTCGTTCACTTCCAGCATGAGCTTGGAGATGATCTTGGGATTCGTCTCGTCGGCGACGTCGATGATCATCGGATAACCGAAGGCGGACGCGCCCCGGGCACACGCGGCCGCCCAACCGCCCACGCCGCCCGCGCCGCCGGCCTCGTCCGAGCTGATGAGGTACGGATGCCCCTTGATGGTCACGGGCAGCATCTCCTCGGCTTGCCCCTGGTCTGCCCAGAAGAGCTTGCTGATGATCCGGATCTGCGGATTGGGGCGACGGAACTGATAGTCGCTGACATCCTCGATCACGAGCCCGTCTGGACCGATCGAGGAGCCGGTGTTGCCGAATTCGCCGGGCTGCCCGGCATACAGGCGCGTGCCTGCGGCCAAACCGGGAACGAAGTCCTTCGGGTTGAGCCAGTTTTCGTGGGACCTGCCATCACCCAAGAACTGCCAGGGCGGAAGCGGCTTTGCATTGGCCGGATCGGAGAGGTCGACGGGATACAAGAAGCCGCCGATTCCTCGATTCGTCTGCGTGAGGTAGAACGTCATGCCGTCAGGGGCGAAATTGCCTTCGTGACCGAAGCTGCCATTCATCACGATGCTGGACTTCAGGACCGGATGGCGGCAGTCGGCAGACACGTCATAAACGGCGAAGCCGGGACCGTTGGATTGGCCGGCCACGAGGAGCCCGCGCTTTGCATGCGCCTTCAGACTTTCGTGCGGGGCTAGCATGGCGGCAGAGTCGTCAAGGAACGCGCTGGCTTGTGGATGCTGAGGGTCCGAGACATCCACCACGACGACGCCGAGGTGCTGCTGGAGGGGCGTAATGTTGTCCGTTCCGTAGTACGCGCAGTCACCGAAAAACGTCGGTCCGTCCTGTGAATACGCTCCCTCGCCTTGGTACTTGCCCACGAGTTCCAGATTGCAGTTGTAGCCGAGTTCGGAATCTCCGCTGAATCGTTCCTGGGGGGTTGTCGAGCCTTGCAATCCACTTTCGGTCCGATCTCCGGGACCACAATTGGCTTTGGGCACCGGCCCCATCGATCCAACAGCTTCGGCGTCCGCAACGCCGACAGCACCCGCTAATACGTTAGAGGTGCTGAGCAACGGACCCGCCACCGCGACGGCTGCAATTGCGAATAACCTGATTAGCTTCTGCGTGTTCATCGCTCCTCCTTCATGTCAGCGTTCTGTCGCCAGGGTCGGAACTATCTGACACCGGTCACGAATGGCCAGGAAGAGCGGTTGCCCTCACGTGCTGACGGTCCCGTGATCGGCATTCGGGCAGGTCGATGGCCAAAAATTTCTACTGCGTTTACGGGTGCCTGTCAATTCGACTTTGGTCGACATGAGGATGGAAAGGCCACGGCTGTTTCGCCCGACCGGCATCGGTAGGTGCTGTTACGCGCGAGTACCCGACGCCGTCAAACCCTTGTACCATTTGGTCATTGATCAGCAACCAAATGGGAGTCCATGAGCGCTGAACCCAAGTCGGGCGTTCTCTTGCGTCGGGATTCCCGGCACCGGACCTCTCGCAAGCCAGCAAGCCGCAGTCCACGTGAGTTCTGGCTCGTCGAATTCAAAAGGCCGCTTGCAGGCGCAAAGAGCCGGCAGCGCATATTTCGGGAGCTTGTCGACCGGGTGATTTCTTCGTCCGGAATTGAGCTGTTCGATGCGGTGGAGGCGGGCGTGCCCACCTGCTTGGTGGACGTGATCGCCGGTGCAACCGGGATGAGCGCAAACGATGTCATGGACCTTATCGGTGTCTCTCACACCACGTTCCGGCGCAAGGAGGAGGCGAAGGAACCGTTGCCGGACGTGGCGGGGCATCGAGCGATGGGTTTCCTGCGCGCGGCTGCAACGCTGCGCGGGCTGCTCCAGGAAAGCGGTGATCCACAGCAGCTGAAGGACTTCGACCTCGAAAACTGGATAGCACGCTGGATGCGCGAGGAACTGCCGGAACTCGAAGGCAAGACGCCGGGGCAGATGCTACGGAACCCCGAGGGGCAGCGTGCGGTGGAGGAGGTGCTCGAACGAATGAGAGGCGGGCTACCGGCGTGACCGTCAGCCTGTGGCGCGTGGCGGCCGATACATCGCAATGGACCGCGGAGGACTTGGCGGGCAAGGGCGCCGCTAACAAGGGCGCGCGCTGGAATCACCCAGGCGAACACGTGACCTACGCGGCAACGTCGATCTCGCTGGCCGCATGGGAGACCCGTGCGCACTTCGGCAAAGGGCCCCGACTGCCTTGGAACAGGTACCTCGTGCGCATCGATGTCCCGGATGATGTTTGGGGCGTGAGGCACATCATGGCGCGACCACCTTCAGTCGGCTGGGATGCGATTCCAGAAGGGTTGGTGTCGCGCTCATTGGGGTCGGCCTGGCTGCGGGGTGGCCCGACCGCGCTGCTGGCCGTCCCATCGGTGATCATTTACGAGGAAGACAACGTCCTGATCAATGCCGCGCATCCGGACGTTGGAAGGATCTCAGCGACCAAAGTGCGCCGCTTCGTTTACGATCCCAGAGTCTGATTGCGCATCTGGACTTTCTGCCGACCCGTGACTACGAGAGTCGGCGCAAGGGGCTCGGCGCGCTGCGCAAACCATTTGCACCAAACGCCGCCCTTGGGCGTGCGCTAAAGCGCAGTATCGCGGTATCGACCTGGCTGGCAACGTGCTTGCCGCGCGCGAGATCCTAGGTGAAGACCGAGCGGCTCAGGCCGAAGTCCGAGTCGTTGGCCAGTGCAACGGCCGCGGCCTCAATTACGCCCGGAGCGACTACATCTCGGCGGACCGAGGCCGCGCGAAAACAGCCGCGCGGAGCCTCGGGGGTGCGAAGATACTGAGCCGACGCCGTTGTTAGTCAGTTGCAGGTCGAATCTCGGGTAGTGACATGCGAGGTCACTTCTCGAGATCCACCGGTGGCCTTCCGACAACACGGTGCTGCCGGTCTTAGCTGCCTGGTGCGCCGGAGTCTCCGGCCTTACCCTTTGCGCCGGTGCTTCCGGTATCACCTGTTTCACCCGTTGCGCCTGTTGGACCCGTTGCGCCGGTGTAGCCGGTGTTGCCCATCGGGCCCGTCGCGCCGGTGTAGCCGGTGTTCCCGGTGTTACCCGCTGCGCCCGTCGCGCCCGTCGCGCCGGCGCTACCCGTTGCGCCCGTTGCGCCGGTGTACCCTGTGTTTCCGGTGTTGCCCGTTGCACCTTGCGGTCCAGCCGGACCGGCACAAGCGCCCAAGGCGAGCATGAACGATGATGCGAGGATTAGCTTTGAAATTACCATGATGATTCCCTTCAACTCGGTTGGCAAAAGGCACCCTCTTGATGCGAGGGACGCTCCAGATTTGATCAACTTTCGGCCACAGTACTGAGCGTCAGCAGATCAGGCGATCGCGCCGCCTATCAGCCGCCGCCTCGCAGGCATTTCAAAAAAAAGAGGCACCTGATACCAGCGCGTCACTGATTGGATCGACAGTACGTGAACTCCGTCGCCAACTCTGTTCGCCGCCGCGCATACCGAAGACCAGGGCCGGCCCCAAAATCGACTATTCAGTGTCGGCGCAACCGGTGCTTGGCGATTTGCGTGCGCTCAGATGGCGAGCCAGCCCGATGCCGCCGGCGCGCATGATCGCGTCGTGGTTCCAGAGGAACAGCGGTTTCGCCAGCGGGCCGACCAGATTCATCCACCGTCGGGTGGTGCGCACTTGCCAGTCGTAGTGCACGGTAGTGAGGCCATCGTTCTGTTTGAGACGGCAGCAGCCGACGCCCTCGAGCTCACCGTCGACCCGCCCCTCGAGCAAGCGCAAGGGCTCGAGCCGGGTCACGCGGGTGACGAAGGTCAGACGGTAAGGAAGAACGCTCTTGCAGGTGCAGCGGCGCCGGGCCCCCAGACCGCTCGGGTCACCATGCTCGATCGTGACGACGCGCTCGACGCCCGTCCACCAGCTCGGCCAGGCTTCAGCGTGCAGGATCGCGTCCCATACGGCGTCGATCGGGGCGTCTAATTGGTACAGGGTAGTCAGATGGTACTGGTTACGGTCGCCCTTGCGCATGCGATCACCGATGGCTCACGGCGTGAAAAATCGCTCGGGAAACTTTACGCCGGTTTCGACGTCGGCCATGTCGACGGTCTCGACCGGACTACCTCCAACCGCAAAGCTGGATCGTTTGCGGACGGGTGTCTATTCGTTGCCGTACGACGGGGCCATTCACGGACCGGCCGGCGGATCGCATTCGAAGTGTTCGCCTACTCCTGTACGACGGCGGTCAATGCCGAGGGCGAAACGAGCGGAGCGAGACTCAAGGTCATGTTCATTGTATTTCTCCGGCCGGATGGATCGGCGTAATGGTCTCCAGGTCTTCGAACGGTCAGCGAACGGCGACCTTTGGGAAAATCTTCGGCAGACTTATTCGACAGTCGAGATGCTAATCATGACGGCGTGACCCGCAGCAGGTGTGCCGGCGCATCTTCCGGAATCACCTGTCTGCGGCCTCGCCGACATTCGGACCGCGCTAAAAGCTCACGGCCGTCCTGGTGCAATCCTTATTGTGGCTTTGCATCTTTGACGCACGTGTCTCTTGCAGCGCCCGCGAGCGAATCGCATTTGGCGATCGCGGCTGCAGTTTCTTCCTTGGCAAGACTGATCTTGGCCTTGGAGTTAGCCTGCGTGACACACTTGTCCTTGGGTGCGCCGGTCATCGGCGCGCATGCCTCCAGGTCGAGCTTCTGCTGGGCGTTGGCATCCGACTTCGCCGAGCCATAGCCGTCCTTCGTCATTGGAGACGGCGTAGTGTTCGACGCGTTTGTCTGCGCCATGGCGGGACCAACGACGCTCAGTCCGGCCGAGATGAACATTGCGATCATAAGTTTTGACATGATATTTCCTTAAGGTTGAGTTACGGATCGGAAAGACTATCGAGGAAAGGGCATTGGCACCAAGACTGCAAGCCTTACGAGTTGCAATCCCACGGCACCAGTGATTCGGGTTGAGGACCACTTAGCGTAAACAGTGCCGATGACTATGACCGCAGCGAAAGGTACCTGCGATCCGATTGCGCGTCCGTGCGCTGCCCCACGCTCGACTGCAAGGGCTACACGCGGGCTAAGAGTGGTGGCGCACCGACGTCATGGGCCGACCGGTATTGAATGTTCTGACAGACCAACAAGTGGAGATGAACATGTATATCGGTGGCGGCGTTCTCGGAACGGTCCTCGTGGTTCTTCTGATCCTCTTTCTAGTGCGGTGAGCGCAATTCGCCCCTGCGCCCGGGTGCGCAGGCGGCACGATTCGCGCGAGGTCACCTGCTATTGCGGTAGGTTGCAGGTGGATTGGCGGCGCCCGTAAGCCGTTCGTGCGCGGCGCCGAGCGCTGCAAACAGTAAAGCTTTCGGTCCTGCGCGCGAAGCTACATCCAGCTGCTTCGTGCCGGTCGCCTGTGATTGGGTGAAATGGACATTGGGTCTTCGATCGAGCGAATCGACGATGGGCTCTCGTCCGGGCCTGGAGGCGCGGCTGGCGCTGCCAGCCCCGCTGACCTGGACGAAAGAACAAACCCAAGCAGACCGAGCGTCAAGAGCATCTGCAGCGCCACGCAAACCCAGATGCAACGGTCCTTGAACGGCAGGCGGGCAAATGGCAATCGGCGTGAGTTCATCACCATCGGAATCGTTGTCGGAAAATCCGGCTTCAGCGGGCCGCGCATCTAGGGTAGGCAGGACCTCGTGACTCGTCTGTTCGATGCCGTACGTAGCATCGTTTAGCCCGCTGACCGGCCCCTCGTGGCCACGGCGCTATTGCGCGGTGTCGGACGCAGACGATCGCGGGCAGGAACACAGGTAAGGCGGTCGCCCTCCTTGGACGGAAAGCGGTGGCCCTGGTCGGATTGCGCCGCAAGCAGGGTGCGCCACCGCACCGACCGCCGAGGCAATCTTGAATACCCTGGCTATACGTGGACGAGAACCAGTGAAACTGCCCAGACTCATCTTACCGGTTGTCGCAGCCGCCGTTCTAGCGAGCGGATGCGCAAGCTGGGGTGCGCGCGACCAAGGCAACGATTATCAGTGCGGATATGCAGGCTCGACCGAGGGCTACGACAACGCCTTGGCCGGTCGCCGCGCCTGGTCAGGGTGCGGCGCCGACTATGCAGCCGCCGCTGTAGCCCACGGAATCATCACGGACAGAACGCCAGATCCGCCGGCGTCTCCGGCGATGGGGCTTGGACGGCGGGGCAACCTCGACGCAGTACTGTGATGAGCGGTCGGCGTTACCGTTCGCTTTTGGTACTGACCGTCGCCATCCTGAGTGGATGCGCGTCGCTCCCACCTGGCTCCAACTTTCCAAAAATCGCGTCCTCGGCGTTCGCTCATCCCGAGGAAACCCGGCTCGGTCTCGCTTTCGACAATACCGGAAGCGAGCATGGCGGCAACTCCGGATTTCGCATCATTCCGGTAGGCGCCGACGGGTTCCTGATTCGCATGCAAATGATCAACGCCGCGGAACGAACCATCGACCTTCAATACTTCATCTTCCACGGAGACGATACCGGCCGACTGTTGACCGGCGCTGTGCTGCATGCGGCCGATCGCGGCGTACGCGTGCGGATACTGATCGATGACGGCGAGACGAACGCCGGCGATGAACAGCTCACGGCCCTCGAAGCTCATCCATCGATCGAACTGAGAATCTTCAATCCGTTCGCCTATCGCGGCCATTCGTCCCTGGCTCGTTCCGCCGAATTCGCTTTCAATGCCTCCCGGCTCGACTACCGAATGCACAACAAGTTGTTCGTGGTGGACAATGCCGCAGCGCTCCTGGGCGGACGCAATATCGGTGACCAATACTTTCAGATCGACCCCGATTCCCAATTTGCCGACGACGACGTGTTCGCCGCCGGCCCGATCGCGAAACAGCTCTCCGCGACCTTCGACGAATTCTGGAACAGCGCACTGGCGATCCCCGCCGAGGCGCTTGCAGGCGGAAAGTCGTCGCATGCCACGTTAAACGAGCATCGCGCGGTTCTGAAGGAAGAGCGCCGGCAGTCGAAGGCCGAAGGCATTGACTATGTGGCGCGGATTGCGAGCGGCGAACCGTTCGACCAGATCGTCTCCGGTCACTTGCCCCTGATCTGGGCCCACGCGCAGGTGGTGAGCGACAGCCCCGACAAGAAGAAAGTGGAAAATGGGTCGATGGTGGGCCGGTTGATGAACCGGACGGTGGCTGAAGCGGCCAGCGCGGTGCATTCCGAGTTGCTGATGGTGACACCCTACCTGATACCTGGCAAAGAAGGAATGCAGCTGTTCAAAGACCTGCGCCAACGCAATGTGCGTGTTCGCATCCTGACCAGCTCACTGGAATCCGCGACTGGCCTGCTGGCGCAATCCGGGTACATGCCCTACCGACGCCCTTTGCTCGAAGAAGGCGTGGAGCTTTATGAGATCCGCTCGCTGCTGGGGAACGCCAGAGGCAGCGGTCAAACAACCGCGATGTCCCGCTACGGGAATTATTCCCTGCACGCGAAGCTGTTCGTATTCGATCGTCAGAGACTATTCATTGGCTCGATGAATTTCGATCAACGATCGATGCACCTGAATACCGAGATCGGATTGATCATCGACAGTCCCGAGCTCGCCCAGCAGATTGCGACGCGGTTTGAGGCCATGGTGCAGACCGTCAATTCCTACGCACTGGCATGGCGTGCGAGCGACACAGGCCGGGCGTCCGGTCTGGTGTGGCGCACCCAGGAAGGTTCGCAGATCGTCGAATACGAGGTCGAGCCCGCTCGAAGCGGCTGGCAGAGATTCGAAGCCGAGTTTCTATCGCACTTGCCGCTGGACAGCGAGCTGTGAGGCTTCGATCGACCCGGCGCCTGCTTCTGGTGCTGGGACTGCTGTGGGTTCCGGTGGTGTACGCGGAACCGCCGGTCAACGTGCAAGTCGAAGTCGATTTTCTGCTCGGCTACGTTGAAGGGTCCGGATGCGATTTCTATCGCAACGGCACCTGGCACGACCCGAAAACAGCGCAAGCGCACTTGCGCGACAAATACAGGTACCTGGCGGCAAGGAATCTGATCAACACGACAGAGGATTTCATTGAAAAGGTTGCCACGCAAAGCAGCCTTACGGGTCAACCGTATAAGGTGAGGTGCCGCGACGGCGCAACGGTGACGAGCAATCAATGGTTGCACGCCGAACTCGCGCGCTTTCGCGAATTCAACAAAAAACCAACCTCGAGCTTGCTGGAACCGAGGCCGAACCTCGCAAGCATGACTACGCGCTGAAGGGTCACTCGCGCGTCATTCCAGATCTTCCTTCGTGAGTTGCTTGCGGATTGACTGCAATTCACGCAAGCGTCCCGCGTTCATCTTGGGGTAATGCATCTTGAGGCCTCTGAGCGTATCGAGAATAATTTGCGAAACGATCAAGCGCGCGTTCTGCTTGTCGTCGGCCGGGACGGCGTACCAGGGTGCATCGCGGGTGCTCGTCTGCCCGAGGCATTGCGCATACGCTTTCATGTACTGCGTCCAGAATTCCCGCTCCTCGACGTCCGCCAGGCCGAATTTCCAGTTTTTTTCCGGCGCGTCGATGCGCTCGAGAAAGCGTTTTCGCTGCTCCTCCTTCGAAAGGTGGAGGTAGAACTTGATGATGCAGGTACCATTGCTGTGTAGGTGTCTTTCCAGATCCACGATGGAGCGGTACCGTTCATCCCACACCGCCTTCTCATCGGGCGGCGCGATCGGCAATCCTTCGCCCAGGAGGATTTCCGGATGGACGCGGGCGATCAGCACTTCTTCGTAGTAGGACCGGTTGAAGATTCCGATCCGCCCGCGTTCCGGCAGCGCACGCGTGGTGCGCCAGAGAAAATCGTGCTGCAGTTCGGCGGCGCTTGGATGC
>Ga0210403_10003994_pt1 | contig 12796 bp, 10 predicted proteins | sample IncBWC19MmetaG_FD_150863 | JGI IMG/M metagenome (GOLD analysis project Ga0210403, IMG submission 150863) | Forest soil microbial communities from Barre Woods Harvard Forest LTER site, Petersham, Massachusetts, United States - Inc-BW-C-19-M | ecosystem: Environmental > Terrestrial > Soil >... | reverse complement strand
AAACAGGCACACTTTTCAACTGCACTCAGCCGCCGTACTTCTGAGCGATGATCAATCCGAACAAAATTTGCAAGCCGCCAAAACCCGCCATCATGTAGGCATTGCCCCAGGCGGCCGGCGAAACAGCTGCCGCGGCGCCAAGGGCGATAAAGCAGATGCCCATCATCGGGACTACCCGCACAGAAAAAGAACCGCCGCTGACCACGGCCGTGCCATAAAGCAACAACCACATTCCCGGCAATAGGCGAAGATCGCCATCGCGATAGAGTGCGGCGGTCAAGAGCGCGCCAACAATCATCGGTGGGGCGAAACCGAGCGCGAACTTGCGGCCTGGTCCGGAGAAGAGCGGCAGGCGGGCTGCACGGGCTTTGCGAGCGACGGCGAGTACGGCAAGAACCATAGCCAGGGCGGCTTCCGCGAGCCATACGAAAATCCAGCGAGCCGCAGTAGGTTGATGCGAGGCAATTGCGGCCGCAGCGAGGGCGGTAAAACCAATGGCAGCGCCGCCCCAACCCGGAACGGCGGTGAAGGAGCCGGCGCGCTCCATCGTTTCGCGAATAAAACGAAGATTGTCGGCGGCGCGGTCCTCGAGAGGCACCAGCACCGGGCGCGAGGAACGGGCGGGTCCTGCGAGTGTCATGGGGTCGAGGATACGCGCGGGCGCGAGGTTGTCAAGTTCTTTGCGTTACAGAGTCGAGCGCCGGCGATCAAGTGCCTTTGGGTTTCCAGCCATACTGGCCAACGAGAGGAACGAAGCGACAATGGTAAAGCTCGCGCTCGGTGAGTGCATCACCGTGCTTAACTACTCGTAAGAGCCGCTGCTCCTCCGGTGTTCCGACAGGAATAATCAGACGTCCGCCTTCGGCGAGCTGCCCCACGAGGGGCGGCGGAATACCGGGCGCTGCCGCAGTGACCACAATGGCCTCGAAGGGAGCCGCGTCGGCCCAGCCCAGAGTCCCATCCCCGATATGCACGTGTACGTTGTCGTACCCTAGGCGAAGCAGCCGCTCGGCGGTGTCAGAGGCAAGATCCTCGTGCATCTCGACGGTGTGCACTTCACGCGCCAGCAGCGATAGCACGGCGGCTTGATAACCGGAGCCGGCGCCGATTTCGAGCACACGCTCTCCGCCCGAAAGCTCGAGCGCCGCCGTCATCGCCGCGACCATGAAGGGCTGCGATATCGTTTGTTCATGGCCGATGGGCAGAGGCCGATCGGTGTAGGCTTCGGCGGCCAATGCAGGTGGCACAAACTCGTGACGCGGCACGTCAAGCATGGCGGCGAGGACGCGTTCATCGCGGATGCCGCGCTTGCGAAGCTGGCGTTCGACCATTTCCCGGCGGAGCAGCTCTGCATCCGTTTGCGTAAGCGCAGCTGTCGCGGGGTGAAAGCCGTTGCCACCGGCGGAGGAGTCCTGCGAATCAGACACGAGTACCTCGGTGCTACTTGAATCGCTGTCTGCGGACGACGTCGATACCGAAGGTGCCGTTTTCATCGCGCAAGGCGACGACGGAAACATCGGGGCGCAAGGTGTATTCGATCTGGATCACCTGCTGCTGCGTGGAAGTAACGTCTGTACTGTACGTAATGACGAGGTTGCGGGAGAACTGCTCGGCGATGGTGACGCGCGCTCCGGGATTCTGTGTGGCGCTCGTCGCGGCGATGTAGTCGGGATCGACGCTGAAATGCCGCACGCCAAATAGCCGCTGCACGCGGCCGCCCAACTGAGACGAGATCGCTTCCGAAAGCAACGTTGTGGCGCCGAGTTGCGGAGTCTGTACCGCTGCCGCACCTCCCCTGAGGCTGCTCTCCTCGCCGGGTTGTCCGAGGGCCAGTAGCGTGATGATATCGTTCGAAGGCAGCGGTGGATCGGAACGGTAGGACATTGTGAGATGGCTGGCCGGGCCGTTGAAATCCACGGTGACCTCGTATTGCTGGATGGTCGTGGCGACTTCAACGTTGAGGACAGGATCAACGCGAAAAGGATTGACGAAATTGATATCGCCACGAGTGAGATGGTAGTCGTTGCCGCGCATAGTCATCTGTCCGGCCAGCAAGTGAACGCTTCCAAGGAGGATGGGGTGGTCCCAAGTGCCGCGCACGCGCACATTAGCTTCGGTCTGAAATCTACCGCTGGACCATTCCAGCCCTGCGCCAGGAGTGGCATCGGCCTGCACGTCAAACTGCAAGTTGCGCAGGAAAGGCGACGTGGCCCGAGGCCCGTTTGTGGTCTCGGTGGAAGAACCTAACAATGAAGTGATATCAAAACCGGGCGACATCAGGAGGCGATCGAAAGTGACGTGGCCGGAAAGAATCGCCGCCTGGGGCGTACCGACAAGATGCAGTTCGCCGCCAGCAAGCCAACTCATCCCGACCGGGTAGCGCACACGCACCTGTTCGGTACGCTGCGTGAGATCATACGTAATGGGTCCATTGCCGTAGGTCAACGAACCTGAAAGAAGCAGGCGGCCGCCTCCGGTTTCCGATGTGACATTGCTAAAAGTAATCCGGCTGGTATCAAAAATGAAATCACCGGCAAGCTGGCTTAATCCGGCGGGAAAGTCTCCGTAGCGCATCGAGGCGTCATGCACACGAACACGTCCCGTAATGCGCGGGTTCGAAAGAGTACCGGCGATCGTTGCATCGATGTCCGCCGGTCCGCGGACATCCAAGTTGGGCACGAATCCACTGAATAGCCTGAGATTAGCGGCTCCCGCGACGCGCATATCCATCGCGCGATCCCCGGCAAATCGCGCGGACCCGCTAATGTGGAAATCCGTATCAACGCCACGCAGATTGGCCTGACGCACCTGCACTTCGTGATTGCCGTACTGCAACTCTACGGGGCCCTGGTTCTGTAACTTGACGTACTGGTAGTCCAGCGAGACCTGCGACAAATTCGCGTCCACCGAAATCGTGTCTGGCTGCAAAAGCGCGCCGGAGATGCCAAATCGGCCCACGATCTGACTGTGACCGGTCAATCCGCTCAAATGCAGCGCACTGACGATCAGGGGATCCAGATCGATCTGCGAAACATTTACCTGCCCTGAGAGGGGATAGACGCCGCCGAGCGAGACGTCCAGGTTGCCATGCAACTCTCCCGTCGGAATGGCCGAATCGACTTGTAAGGCGAGCTTAGAGCCGTCGGACTGAACCTTGGCGTCGAAGCTGCCGATCACCTCATTGTTGAGTTTGAAATCAACTAAGCGCAGGGAACCATCCAACCTAGGAGCAAACAGCGGACCTTGCCCGCTCAAATGAAAGCTGATGTTGCCTCCGAGTGGAAGGCGCGGCGTCTGTATGCGGGTGACGCCCTCAAGCGGCAGCCCGGCGCCGGTGAGGTCGAAAACGGCCTGACCGTCGGTGGTATGGTAGGTGAAATTTCCGGTCAGCAGGCCGGGTGGCGGCGGATTCGCATTCGTGGCCGCTGGCGGCAGCAAACGCAACTCGGCATTGGCGATGCGCACTTCGCCGTGATGCAGGGCGATCTCACCCCGCGCTCTATCGAAACGCCAGCCCCAGGCTTGAGGATCGACTATATCGAAAAGGCCGGTCAGTTGCGGGTCGGCGTGCGTTCCGCGGCCATGGAACGTGCCGCTCAACAAGCCGTGCGCTGGGTAGGAATATCCGAGAAGCGCCTGTAAACCGTCCGAGTCTGTGCGAACGAGGGTAGCATCCAACTGCCACGAATTCTCCGGGCGGAAACTCCAGTTATCCAGTATCAACGATAGCTCGAGCTGAGCCGAAGAACGATCGCGACGCACATTTGCCCGAGTGAAGTTGAATTCCTCGGGAGAGTAGGACATATCGCCGTCGATTTCATCCCAATAGAGCTTGTCGTAACGCGCGTTTGTCCCCATCACGTGCCCGCTGAAGGTTGGCCGCACTAACGGACCGGTCACGTGGCCCTGCCAATGAAAACGTCCCGCAATGACTTTAGGCTCCGCGTCCTTGCCTCTGATGCGATTGATGAAATCATCCCAGGGCATGAGGTCCTGGGAATCGAATGTCGCGTCGAGCTTGGAGGTCTGCGCGGCCAGAGTTCCGCTGAACTGCACGTTGCTCGAAGGAGTGTCTATGTGACTGGCGCTTAGAACTACCTGACGTCCGGCCATGCTGTAGTGATAGTCGAGGCTTGCCGTCACAGGAATCTGGCCCGCCGGCAATTGGCGCCGCGGAGCCCAAAGGGAAATGCCGCGTGAATCCAAATTCTTGAAATCTGCAGTCCACGTCGTGACCGCTTGCACGTCGGCAGTACCACCCCAATGCAACGGAACAATCGGGAGATTGTTATTGTTGACCGCGGCCAGCAGCGTGGCGAGATCCATATCGTGCGCATGGGCATCGACACGAAAGCGGAGCCCGCGAAAATCGAGATGAACCTGGCCGTCAATCGCGCCGCCAAGCGCTTGGACCGAGAAATCGGGAACTTCAAGGGCGACGCGGTCCGCTCGGTAGCTGCCACGGGAGCTTATTCCAGAGCTGTGGAACCAGTCGAAAGGCATATCGATATCCGCGGCCGAGTACTTGCCAGTCAGAGCTAATTTGCCATCGGAAAAATGGCCGTCGCCGGAGAAATCCACGTAACCCTGGGGGCTATTGGGTTTGCGCAGGATGGTGCGAATATCTTCGAAATCGAAGTGGCCGCGATAGCGAAATGCCCAATCCGCCTGCGCGAGATTGGTATTCGAGAGCTGCGCATCGATATCGGTATGCGGAGATTGCCAAAGCAGCTGCGTGATCGAAAACGCGTTCGGCTCGAGAGCAAAACGCACGGATAGATCGGAATTAAATGGAAGATAACGGCGCGCCACGAGTTCCATTTGTTGCCAGCGGAATTGACCTAAGTACATGGGCTTCGCATCGAGCTCGGCGTAATCAACCGAAAACTCAAAGCGCCCGCCTTCCGCTACCAGCGGGACGCGCACATCGTTAAATAACAGCTCACCTTCTTCCAGCCGCAGCCGGCGCACCACGACATCAAAAATGCGCTCCCGCAGCGGTTTCGCCTGCGGGGCGCGGCGTGCGATGGGAACGTTGATAGAGCCATCGCGCTCGACACGAACGTGCAAAACGGGGTGGCTTAATTCAACATCACCGACGGAGAACTTGCGTCCCCATACAGAATCGATGCGCAGGCCAACGATCAGCCGGTCAGCATGGAAGAATGGCGGCGTGCCCGCAGGTTCGTGGCCGTGAATGGTGAAGTCGGTCAGCGTGACCCGCAGCCGCCAAGGGTTAAAGTGAAACGAGCCCAGTTCGGCGCGGCCCGAAGTTAATTTCTGAATCTGCTCGACCACAGTGTGCCGAATGTCGTTATCCAGGGCGCCGCTCGAGAGAACCAGCAGTAAGGTTACGGGCAGAGCCAGAAAAAGCGCGAAACCGAAGACCCAGCGCTTCCATTTCCGTCTGGTTCTCGGCTCGTTCATAGCTTACCTGCTGCGCCGACGGAATATGCATCCATTGGCTCGAGCTCAATCTTCAGACGTGGCTTGGTTTCGTCGAACCAAGCCGCGGTGCGTTCGTTGACGCCCTGCTCAATCAACACTTCCCGAATCTGTTCCGTAACGTCAGTTAACGGCGGCGCTTGCTGGCCTTTTGCCTGTAGTTCAGGGACCAAGTGATCCCGGTAATAATCCGCGAGGGCAGCGTCATCCACTTGAATCGAGGAACGGAATTTGTAATCGAGGTAACGCGCGAGGTAAATCTGGCGCGTGATGATGCGGCGCACGGCTGCCGCGGTGAGGCCGACTACCTCCAGGCGTTGCTGATACACAGCAGGGCTCGAGAAGCTGGTCTCGACGCGGCTGAGTTCGCGATCCACCTCAGCTTGGGCCGGCAAAGGGAAACCCGTGGTCGTGGCTTCATTGTTGACGACCCACTGCTCGATCAACTCCGAGCGGATTTCTTCATTGCTTTGGGAACGGCCATCCAGCAACTTTTGGTATGCAGCCAATTCACGAAGCTCGCTCAGCGTAATGATGTCGTCTTCGATGCGAACAACTATGGCGTCGACGATCTGCGCCAGTTGGGCGGACTGGGGCATGGCGATCGCCGGTGAGGCGAGCACGATCGCTAATCCGAAAATGAACGCAATGCGCATCAGAAAGTGGACCCCAGATTCACGAAAAATTGGAATGCGGGCAGCCGCGAGATGGTCACGCCGGTATTAGCCGGAACCACGAATTTTGCGGGATTGAGCTGATAGGCCAGATCGATGCTCACAGGCCCGACCGGAGTGTGGTAGCGAATCTCGAACCCCAACGTGTGAGAAAAATAATTCAGCTCATTCGTGCAGTTCGTCAGACAGGCTGTGGGCTGGGCCAGATTTAACGTGGGCGGCGGCGGAGCCCAACGAAGGCTGATATGGGAAAAGTCGCTGAAAACATTTCCGGCGTCATAAAAAAACCCGCCGCTGGCACGGTTACCGATCAGCGGAAGGCGCATGGGAAATTCCAGTTGCTGATTGAAGATGAGCATGCCGAGTCCGCCTACCGGGAAACCGGTTACGGGATCACGCGGGCCGGCCTGATTGAGGCCAAAGCCGCGCAGTGTGGTACCGCCTCCGGCGAAGAAGCGCTCCGGTAATGGAATAACCGATTGCTGCACTAATGGAATAGCCGCTCCGGTTGAGCCGGCGAAGGGTTCCTCTATGCCAATGCGTGCCGACCGGGCAAAGACCAGGCGCGGGCCCAAGTGTGTATAGGTAGAGTTCTGATACGTTGCACGGACGAAAGAGGCGGCGGAGGCAATGGCCGTGCTCGCAAGGTCGATATCAAAAGTATTGAAACTTCCCGCGGCGGGGTCGGCGGCATTGTCGCGGCGGTCCCGCACCCAGGCGAAGCTGAAGAACGAGACCTGCGTAGGCTGATTGAACAAGGGGATCTCTTCCGGCGCGACTCGCAAATCGGTGGCCTGTACACGGCGATAGACATAGCGATAGAGCAGGGTCGTAATGAGGGAACGGTGATCAGTCAACTGCGCTGAACCCTCTTCGCGCGTCGAAGTGAAGGTCTGGACATCGCGCGCTTTCACGTAAGTGCCCGTAAGCTGAGCACTGAGCGTGGGAAGAAGAAAATGATTCGAGGAGCTATAGGTGAGCAATGCTCGGCCTTGCAGCGTACTGGCTCGGGCTTTGAAGGATAGAGAGTCAGCGCGCCCGGTCAGGTCCAGCTTGGTGAATTCGACAGTGCCACGCGGACTGAAATTCAGCGGCTGGGCGACGGGGCCGTTGCTGGCAGTACCGAGCCGTTGAGCTTCGAACCCTAAACCGTAGCCGATGGTATATCGGCGAGCCTCATCCACTAGCACATCTATGGTCTTCGACGTCTCACTACCTTGAGGATTCTGAGGGGCGATGGCCACACGGCTGAATATTCCCAAATTGTAGAGGCGACGTTGCGTTTCGACAATAGCGCTTTCACTCAAAGGACCACCAGCGCGCAATTGGATCTCGCGAACGACGACGCTGCGATGCGCATGTTCGTATCCGCCAACGAGTACCTGGGCCACACGAATTTGCTGACCCTCTTCAATTTGATACGTGAGATTCACCCGTGGTCCCTCTCCGGGTTGGGCGGGCAGATTATCGACGGTGGCATGAAATTGGGCATTTGGAAAGCCCTGGTCGTAATAGAGGGCCAGGACGTTGTCACGATCGCTGGCAACGTTGAGATCGGAAAAAGGCTGGCCAGCCGTGGACCCAATCACACGCGAAAGCTCGTCATTGCTCAGCTCGTGGTTGCCTTGGAGCGTGAGATTGGCGATACGAGTCTGCAAGCCCTCCTGAATGCGAAACGTAACGAAAAGGTCGCCGGTGTGACCTTTGTAATTGTCCATCAAATCGCTGTTCACTTTTACATCGCGAAAACCGTTGGATTGATAAAGCTCGATAAGCGACGCCACGTCATTGGCTAGCTGTCCGGAACTGAAGCGTCCTGGAGAAGCAAAAGCGGCTGGCTGAATTCGGATGCGACTTCGAAGCAAATCATCGGGGAAGTAGTGATTCCCCGAAAAGCCCACTCCCACCAGCCGGTGGTGCGAACCCAATTCGGCGTGGTAGGTGATTACTTCCGTGTTGACTTGCTGGCCTTCGGCTGGATCTTCTGACGTGGCATAATCGACTGCTGTGTCGAAATAACCTTGCCGTTGTAGATAGTCCCGCAAATTGCGGCGACCCTCCTGCAGCAGATCTTCGTCGACCGCGCCTTCCTCATAGATGGGGAGCAGCGAGCGCAACGTGCTGTCGGAAATCTTGGCCCCACGCACTTGTACACGGACTTGGAGCTGCGCCAAAACCGATGCCTGAAGCGCGACCTGGTTTGTATCGGGTTCATACGTTCCGCGTACGAGCGAAACCCGTGCACCCAGGTACCCGCGCGCAATCAGCCATTTGCGGCTGTTTTCAATGCTGCGCTCGAGCGCTTCTGATGTAACTTTTGTTTTGGGCTTGAGTTTCAGACGCTCCCGAATCTCCGCGTCAGAGAAAGGTGATTGGTTGATCAGATTGATCATGCCGACCGAGGCGCGCATGCCCGGCACAACATCGACGATAATGTCCATTTGCTGGGTCTGCGGATGCGGAACGAGATGGAACGTGATTTTTGCCTGATACAAGCCCTCGTCTTCCAGCGTACTCTTCAAGCGGTCCAATGCAGCAGGCATGTCGGATTCACGGAAAGGCTCACCGAGCCCCAGGCGCATGGAGGAGACTGCCACGGAATCGCTAGGAGGCTCGTGAAGTCCGTTAACTTTGACAACGTTGATGAAGTAATTTCGCCGGACAACGAAGTCCACCCGCAAACCCCCGGACTCGTTCGCGACTTGGGCTTGGATGTCCGCATATCGGCCGGTGCGGTAGAGCTGACGCAGGCTCTCGCGTTCGGCCTCAAGCGTAAAAGGCTGGTTTGGGCGAAGTGGAAGACCGCTAACGTTTTCGTCTAGAACTTCGCCGGACTGGTCCACAATTCGAATGGCAGTAACCTGACGGCCTTCGACCTGGGCTGGCGTTGTTTGCGCCTGGGCCACACCAGCGGCAGCCCAGTGCAGCCCGATACCGACGAGCAAGAAGAGAACCGCCCACGGACGATTCGGAATCATTCGCCACTATAAGAGCAAAGGTTAGCACAAGCGCCTTGCCTGTCAGAAACTTCCGCACAATAACGTGCTTAGAGGCGGCAGCGGAAAATCGGCGCTATTATGATGACGTAAGGGACCCTGAACCAGGTTGCCAACGAGGAACGCGCAAACTCGCAAATATGGACGCCCGACTTCGCGAACGCTACTCCCGGCAAATCCTCTTCGGGCCGATCGGCCAAGAAGGACAAGAGCGCCTGCGCCATGCTTCCGCAGCCATTGTTGGCTGCGGGGCGTTAGGCTCGGTGCTCGCGGGTCTACTCGTCCGAGCGGGCATCGGCCGACTTCGAATCATCGATCGCGATTTCGTGGAGCCCTCTAACCTGCAACGGCAAACGCTTTTCGAAGAGGCCGACGCGCAGGAGTTGCTGCCCAAGGCAGTGGCCGCCGAGCGCCGGCTCCGCTCGATTAATTCGGATGTGGAAGTGCAGGGCGTGGTCGGAGATCTCACTCCGGGCAATGCGGAAGAGCTTCTGCGCGATTCGGCGGTGCTGCTGGATGGCACCGACAATTTCGAAACGCGTCTCCTGATCAATGACTTTGCGATGAAGAAATCCGTGCCCTGGATTTATGCAGCCGTCGTCTCAAGCCATGGTTTGACTATGCCGATCCATCCTGGAGAGAGTGCCTGCCTAGCGTGCCTGATTGAAGATGGTGATGCCAATGAGGATGGCGCTACCAGGCGAGCGAATGAGCCTACCTGCGATACGGTGGGCGTACTGGGCCCCGCAGCAGGCGCCATTGCTTCGATGGAAGCCGCCCTTGCAATCAAAATATTGGTTGGGAAGTCGGAAGCGCGGGACGCACGACTTATTGCGCTCGACGTCTGGACCGCGCGTTTTCAATCGCTCCGAGTACCGCGGCGCGAAGACTGTCGCGCCTGCGGCGAGCGGCGATTCTCTTACCTCGAAGGAGAAGCACAGCCGCGCCTTACAATGTGCGGACGCGATTCCGTGCAAATTCACGAACGCCGGCGCCGCCTGGATTTGACCGCGTTGGGACAAAATCTGGGGGCGGCAGGCAGCCAGGTACGGCAGAACGATTTTCTGCTGCGTTTGGAAGTGCCGCCGTACGAATTAACCGTATTTGCGGACGGCCGCGCGATTATAAGAGGCACGCGCGATCCGTCCGTAGCACGCTCAATATACGCGCGTTACGTAGGGACGTGAGCAGCAACTGGCAGAGACTAAAGGTCACCTGTTTAGCGGAAAGTTCAGCGGCTTTCGGTGCGACCGATGGGATGCCGGAGGGCAGCGCGATCGAGATTTTCGCGCAGGTTCATGAGTGTAAGGAAAGTATTTAGAATGCGCGCCTTCAATTCGTCTGGAAGGTGGAGTCCGCTGGTTGCAGTGCGAGCCAATAGCTCTCCTCGCCCTCCGATGTAGGTGATAATTTCCACTTGGCGATCGCGAGCCGTGCGGCCGATCGCTGTCTCACGACGCATCTCCGCACAGCGCCGCTCGATTTCCATAGTAAAGTGCAAAATGCAGAGTTTTTCGTTTTCCAGGGCCGCCGGCACCGACATTTTGCAACCAGGTGCGCTGCAGGAGCTCATCGCGTAAGAACCTCGAAAACCGATTTTTGCATCCCATCTATACAAAATCCAGTGGCACGTTGTTGCTTACAGCGAATCCGCCATTGCCGTTTGCGCCTTCTGCCCAAGCCCAAGCAGGATCTCTACTAATACGGGACTCAGGCTGATGCGGCGGGCCATAGGTATGCTAGACTAGCGAAGCAAGAGTAGGCTCGGCGGTCTCTAGAATCATTTCCCGAAGGCCGTAAGTGCGGTAACTTCTCTAGACACAATGCGAGGCACGATATGTCTGGGCATTCCAAGTGGGCAACGATCAAGCACAAGAAGGCGGCTACTGACGCCAAACGTGGACGCATCTTTACCAAGCTGATCCGCGAAATCACTATTGCCGCCCGCGTCGGCGGCGGGGATCCAGACTCCAATCCGAGGTTGCGCACGGCGATTTTGGCGGCTAAGAACGAGAACATGCCCAACGAAAATATCGAGCGAGCACTACAGCGCGGGACGGGCCAGCTAGAAGGGGAGCAGTATGAAGAAGTAAATTTTGAGGGCTACGGTCCGGGCGGAGTGGGAATGATCTTGCAGGTGGTCACGACCAACCGGAATCGCGTAGTCAGCGAGATTCGGCACATGATGAGCCGCCACGGTGGGAATTTGGCGGAGACGGGCGCCGTCGGCTGGATGTTCAGCCGCAAAGGCCAGATCGTAGTTTCGAAGGAGCAGGCCGGCGAAGACAAAATGCTGTCGATCGTTCTCGACGCCGGGGCGGAGGACCTGCGGGATGACGGCTCCGCGTGGGAAGTACTTACCCCTCCCGAAGCATTCGAGGCTGTGCGCGAGGCTCTGACGAAAGCGGGCGTCAAGGCAGAATCAGCGGAAATCGCGTGGGTTCCGCAGAACTATATTAAGCTTACCGGTCCGGCGGCGCAGCAAATGCTCAAGCTCGTGGAAGCGCTCGAAGAGCACGACGACGTACAACACGTATTCGCTAACTTCGACATCGACGAAAAAGAGATGGCCGTGATGGCCGGCTAGCCGTAATCCCCAAGTGTTGAGTTTTAGATCCCGGCGATAGAAAATTCTAGCCAGACTTCCCCCGCTGCCATAAACTCTTTGGCAGTTCCTCACTCGCGTGAATGCCGAGCCATATTGCGTATTGGGAATCGACCCGGCTGCTGCCGGCGCGACCGGCTTCGGCGTCGTGGAACGAGAAGGGAATCGCTGCCGAATGCTACGCCTGGGCGCAGTGCGGCCTTCCAACCGGCTCTCCGTTGCGTCGAATACCCATTTGTGCCGTATCCATCGTGAGATCAGCGAATTAATTCAGGAATTTCAGCCTCGGGCCGTGGCGCTCGAATCGGTATTCGCCGCACTCAATGTAAAGGCCGCGTTGCGCCTTGCGGAGGTCCGCGGTGTGGTTCTTCTTGCCGCAGCGCAGGCTGGGATTCCGGCCTTCAGTTATTCTCCGCGGGAAGTCAAGGCAACGGTTGCGGGCTACGGCCATGCTGGGAAAGAACAAGTGCAACAGATGGTCCGTGCGTTGCTGAGCATGACAGAGACGCCCGAACCGGTGGATGCGGCAGACGCTTTGGCCTTAGCTCTTTGCCACATTCAGATTGCCGAAGCTAAAGGGCGCATCACAGAAAGCTTTGCCGGCGCGTCTGCCTCGGCCATTCTTTTGAAGACGAAGCGGCGATCAACTTCGTATCCAAAGACAACCTGACTTGAGGCCGACACAACCGAAATGCGCTATGCGTTCCGATGGCGCTTCCTGACGGTTGCGCCATCGGCCGCTACTACCTAGTTCAGATCGCGGAAACTTCCCAAGATCCTCTAGAAAAGCAACTTCAGACCCAACTGCACCGCGCGGGCGCCTCCGGTTCCGAGCAGCGGGTTCTGCCCCGCCGTGTCGGGCGTTTGGCACGAACAGAGAGACCCTGCACCGCCTATGGTGGGGTTGCCCGGATTCGCAAGAATTGTGTTGTTCAGGATGTTGAAGACTTCCACGCGAAACTGAGCCGTAAGCCTTTCCTTTACCGTAAAGTTCTTGAACAGGGAAAAATCCCAGTCGCGGAAGCCGTCGTCGCGGAATAGATTCCGCGCGGCGGTTCCATACGTGCCGGCTAGCG
>Ga0210403_10003993_pt1 | contig 12798 bp, 8 predicted proteins | sample IncBWC19MmetaG_FD_150863 | JGI IMG/M metagenome (GOLD analysis project Ga0210403, IMG submission 150863) | Forest soil microbial communities from Barre Woods Harvard Forest LTER site, Petersham, Massachusetts, United States - Inc-BW-C-19-M | ecosystem: Environmental > Terrestrial > Soil >... | reverse complement strand
TAGGAATATACCACCCCATCGAGTGTGGCCGCGCCATTCTGGTGCAGAACGGAAAGCAGGTTCGAAACCACGTCATATTGATAGGTGCTGCTCACGGCGTTGGGCCGGGCCAGCCTCGTGGTCATCCGTCGATCTCTCTTGCAATTATGTTGTATGGAAGTCTTACGGGACCTCGATGCCGCAATACTCCGGAGCCGGAGTGGCGGCCGGACTTGCCCTGCGCGAAATATAGTTCAATGTGAAGGGCAGATCCAACGACGCTGGAAGGATTCCTGGTTACTTTGGTAATCGAGGCGTTCCAAATTCTCGATAGAACCAGCATTCCCGGGACCCCTTCCGCTTCGCTCAGCGGCTGTGACTTTTTTGATTTTCAGCAAATTGCGACGTTGAAAATGAAACATCTACGCGTGAAAAAATCGCGAAAAATCAAAAAAGTCACAACCTCTCAGGGCAAGCTCTTCGTGCTGCGCACCCAGGATGACACCGTGTCTAAGGACCAAAAAGTCACAGCCTCTCACGATGACCATCAGGAAAGACCTCCAATCCACTTGGGATTATTGATGCGCAAGGCATCGACAATGGTCCGATGCAGGTGGTCGAGAACCTGCGGATCATCACCGGCTACGGCCCTGTCGCGGATGGCCCGGCAGAGACGCCGGTTCTTTTCTTCGAGCGAACCTTCAGCGCCCACCAGCGCGGTCAGCCGGTCGGCTTCGGCGGCCTTTGCCGCCGGCCCTAACCGCAATTCCCTTTCCGCCATCGCCAGCAAGTTGCCGGCAACTCTTGCGTTGAAACGCTTGTCGTCACTGAGCCCCGGGTCCTGGACGATATCTGTGTCAAGAAATTCGCGGATGACCGACAGCAGATCGGGGGCAAGAGCGAGATTGGCTGGCATAGAAAAATTCTCCTCATTGGTTAACTATTTTGCAGAAGGTCCTTTTTCAGAAGTTCCAGGAAGTCCAAGAGTGGCTCTTCCATGCGGCGGCCTATGGCCAGGGCTTCCACCGTCCGCTGGGCGCCGTGGCTGCGGTGGGCCAGCCCTTTGACCAGGCAGATGATCGCCCAGCGCACGCATCCCCATCCCTCCCAGAAGTACACATGGGCAGGATCGACAGCTATGCCGGTGGCACGCTCGTAGGCGGCGAACAAATCTTCACGGCGTCCGATGCCGCCGACAGGTTCACTGCCACCGAAGCGCCAGGTCTTCACGCACAGCCAGCCCAGGTCTTGCATGGGGTCGCTGGTACACGCCAATTCCCAATCCAGCACTGCGTGGATGCGCTGCTCGCCGCAGATCAGATTGCCCATGCGGAAATCGCCATGGACTACCGTGTTTCGCGCGGCAGCGGGCAGGTGGTCTTCCGCCCAACGCAAGCCGACTTCCAGGGCAGGAACCGGACAGTCGCAACTGTCATAGACCTCACGATAGCGCGCGATCTGCCGCGCTCCATCCAGCGGCAGCAGGAACGGCAAGGCCGGCTTGTCCATGGCGTGAATGCGCGCCAGGATTTCACCGCATTGGGCCGCGAAATTCCCGCGCAGTCCGGCAAAGCGGGCCTCCCGCAGTATGCGGCGGGCGATGGTCTCACCCGCTATGAAATCTGTAATGTAGCCCTCGCCCAACCCTGATTCTGCCGTTAGCACCGCGCGCACCGGCGGCGCCGGGACGCCGGCTTTGGCGGCCGCCAACATTACTGCTGCATCGTCTTTTCCGCCCAACATCGGCAACTGGATCTGTTCGGTCTGCGCCGCATCGCTACCCGCGACAAGGCCGTCCGCTCGGGAAGCGGCCGTTGATATCTGCAGGACCAGCGCCCGTTGCGTGTCCCCAATCTGCGCCGTGAAAGACCAAGTGGCCTTGGTGGCCCCCGCGGTCAACCGGCGCAGCTCAAGAATATCGCCCGGCGGCCCGAGGAACCGGGCCACAGCATCACGCAGTCTGGCTTTGACCTCGGCGGCTTCGATCATAGGCTGTTCTTCTTCTCCGCTTTTGCCTTGAAGTCTTGTTCTTCCATCTGCTGAAACTCTTTTCGACGCGGCCCCATGAAGCCAAACAAATGCCCGGCGATCTTTCGGATCTGGATTTCTTCCGACCCTTCCGTAATGCGGTAACGGCGATGATGGCGATAGATGTGCTCGAAGGGCTTGTGCCGGGAGTAGCCGATGCCTCCGTGGACCTGTATCGCGTGGTCGGCGGCCTCGCAGCAGAAGCGATTGGCCCAGTAGTTACACATGGATACCTTATCGGAGAGCCGTTTTTCGACTTCCGGCTTGGGCATCTGGTCCATCTGCCAGGCGGTCTTGCGGATCAGCAGCCGCAACATCTCGGCCTGCGTGGCCAGTTCCACCAGCGGCCATTGGATGGCCTGGTTTTCAGCCAGCGGCTTACCGAACGGCTTGCGCAGGCGCGCATATCGTACGCTCTGCTCGATGCAGTAACTTCCTGCGCCCAGCGAAGAGGCCGCCTGCCGTATGCGGTTTTCATGAACAAAATGCTGGGCCACGGCCAGACCGCCGCCCGGCTTTCCTAGGATGGCCGTCTCAGCGACCCACACGCCATGAAAGCTCACCCGCGCGTGATCGGTGGGCATGTTGAAGGTCCATAGATACTCCTCGATCTTCACACCCGGAGCTTTGGCCGGAACGAGGAAGCAGGTGATGCCTGCGGCATCGCCATCATTGCCGTGCATGCGGGCAAACACCATACAGTGCGTGGCCACATGCATGCCCGTGGTCCACATCTTCTCGCCATCGATGCGCCAGCCTTGCAGCCCATCGCGGACTTCGGCGACCGCCCGCGTCTCCATGTGGGTGGCGTCGGAGCCGTGCTCCGGCTCAGTCAGACCGAAGGCGACCCGGCGTGAATGGTCCAGGGACCCGGGGATGAATTCTCGCCGCTGCTCCGGCGTTCCCAGATCGCGAAAGATCAACACCACCGGATGGTTGCCAACGATCGAATGCTCGTTCTGCAAGTCGTTGTGCAACCCCAACCCCTGGGCGGCGAGATGCTCGCGGATGACGGCCATCCATAGGTTGGATCCGTCTTGCCCGCCGTGTTCTTTTGGCAGGGCAAAGCGGTAGTGACCGGCGCGGTCGGCACGGCGGCGCGCCTCGCCCAACAGCGACTCCCACTCCGGTCGTGGCAGGCCACCCCGGTCAAAGTCGGTACGCGCCCATTCCCGGCGGTGATCGAAAAACCGTTGGTTGTCGTTCTCTTTTTCGAGTGGCTTGATCTCTTCGTCAATGAACCGGTCCAGCTCAGCCAGATAGCGCTGAAGCCCCTCCGGAAGGTCGAAGTCCATGGATATGCGTCTCCCCAGGCTGAAGATCTGCGGCTGCCATTGTAATAGTAGAGACGGGCGCTTTCACCACGTCAAATCATGCAATGGAAATGATCCATGGCCGGTCTTCAGCCTGGGAATTCGTCGACTGCATTCGTGTTCAGTGGGTGTCCACGATGACAAGCCCCATGGGAAAAGCCTCTCCCGGAATGGAGACCGTAGCGACATCGCTGAGCCCGCCATCACTGGTATTGCCGGTAATCGCCATCACATGAATATGTACATCGCTCGTAGGAAAAGGCAGTAGCTGATAGATGAATCTGTTACTCGCGTCCATGGCAATGTCCGAGGAGGTATTGCCGAACGTCGCGGTTTCGTGCTCGCTGAGAAATTCAATCTGCCCAGCGGCGCTGATCGAGAATAGAGACAAGGAGCTTGGCTGGAAATTGGAAGTCCACAAAAAGCTCCCGTCAGGAGTGACTGCTGTCCAGCAGGGATCTTTGGACGGCGCATCGACAGCGGTCGCAACCAGCGCCAAGGTGTTATCGCCGGAAAGGAAAAACGTGCCGGCGCCATGGAGGTGGGCCAGGGTGGCAATCAACTCGCTTTTATTGACCGGGTTAAATATGGCGCCAAATGGCCCCGGCAACGGTCCCAGCGTGCTTCGGGAAACCAGCTTTCCGCCGGAGCTTACCGTAAACGTATCAATCGCTGTCCCACCAAGCCGCACGCCAACAAAATGGGAGCCGCTGTCGTCAAAAAGGACGTTTGTAATGCCGTCCCCTACATTTAAAGTTACAGTAGACCCTTCCAAAGGGGCCAGTGAGCCATCCGCGCCTACCGTAAAACCACTATAGTTGGCGGGCTCCTGGGTCGTTCCTTCGTTTCCCACATAGAGCAATTGGCCATGTAATGTCAGGGTCCCCGGGGAGGTCCCGCCGGAACGAACGGGAGAGCCGAGCAGGTGAAGCGACCCATCTGTGGAAATGGCAAATGCGGAAATATCGTTGCTTCCGGCATTCACCGCGTAAAGAAAAGCGCCGTTCGTAACAATGGAGGATTGAGTGGTGCCAACCACCTGCTTTAGACCGGTCCCGCCAGTGGCATAAGACGCTACGAAACTCAGACCGCCGGTCTGAGGGTCGCGCTGGAACGCCAAGATCGAATTAGGTCCAGTGGGATTGGCCATCGTGTAAACAAAGCTCTGCGTTGCGCCGGCAACGGGGGGTGCGCCCGCCGCTTCGGCGCTACTAACCGAGAAGAAAAGGAACACAAGCGCTCCTGTCAACGCGATACTTCTCTTGAGATGCTGCTCAGTAGGTTTTCCTTTGCTCATTCTTACATGCATGACTCTTTCTCCTAGCTTTCTTCAAGCCGTCTGCTTTGGTTTTTGCCTTCAAGATGGAACTGAGTGTTTGTTGAATCCCGTACAGGCGGGATGGCTGGAAATTCTAGAACCTATAGATGCCGAAAGGCCCAAAAAGTTACAAGATTATCCCAGCATCTGTGGGGCTTATTAGTTTTTTCTAATACTCTCTCCCCCTGGCCGATTTGTTGATCAGTACCTTTCTAAAGCCACGGAAACAGGGCGTCATCCGCTCCCGGTTTATGGGCTACAACGGCGGATGGCACAACTGATTAAGCGCCCGGACAGTTTGCCGATAACCCAATGGGAGACAGGTACTCCGGCTCAATTGCACGCAGGTTCTTGTGCTCGCCAAAATATAAGAAATGACATGCGAATGCGAAGGAGTCTTGCTATGCATCACCCGGCTATCCGCTTCCGGGTGTGGTTGGGCCGCCTGCTGCTGTTGGCCACAGCTTCGATGGTTTTGACAGGAATGGCAGCCGCTCAACAAACACCCGCTGTGATCAGCGCCGAAGACTTAAGAGCACTACTGCAACGGCTACAGGACTTGGAAAACCAGGTCGCTACGCTCAAGGCGCAGGTGCAGAGCATCACGGAAAAGGCCGGCGCCCCCGCTCCAGAGGCGCAACCTATCCCTGAACAGGTGAGTATCGAAGCCACGCCCATGCCGGGACACACTGCCGAAAGCGGGGGCATACCCCGGTTGCGCCTGCGCGGCTACGCGGATGTCGGTTGGAGCGCCAGTGACTTGAAAGGCAGCACAAATTCCTTTGCCTTGGGACAGTTCAATCTCTTTATTACTTCGCGCTTGACCGACAAAGCCAGCTTTCTTTCAGAGACCATCATTGAGGCAGACCATGACACCAACAATTTCGGCATTGACCTGGAGCGCATGGAGCTGATCTATGCCGTGAATGACCACCTTACTTTTCAGTTCGGGCGTTTCCATACGGGCATCGGCTACTACAACACCAGCTATCACCACAGCACGTTTATACAAAACGCGCTGGGGCGGCCTTTCCTGTTTCAATTTGAAGACAGCGGCGGGATATTGCCCGTACACACAGTGGGGATAAGCGCCACGGGAACCCTCTCCAGCAAGCTGGGTTTGCACTATATCGCGGAGATCGGCAACGGCCGGAATCCGCGCGCGGGGGTCAACCCGGTACAGAACGTCACCGACGACAATAACGGCAAGGCGTTCAACCTCGGATTTTTCATGCGCCCTGACTCGGCGCCCGGACTGCAATTTGGGTTTTCCAACTATCACGACCATATCACCCCGCCCGCGGGAGTGAATGTGACGGAGAACATCCTCGTGGGACACGTCATCTACCAAAAGGGCCGGCTTGAGTTTTTGAATGAGGCGGTGCTGTTGCGGCACACCCCGGCCGGCGGGGCCCCGTCCATCAACACGCCGGGGTTTTATTCCCAGGTCTCCAGGAGCTGGGGCCGCTATCGGCCCTATTTTCGCTATGAGTATGTCAACATTCCGGCCCGCGACCCGCTCCTTGCCGACATAGCGCTGTTGCATGGACCGAAAGCCGGAGTGCGCTATGAACTGAATGAATTTGCCGCGTTCAAGATCGAATATGAGCGGACCTTGCGGCGAAGCCTGGATGCGGTGAATTCCGTGAGAACTCAACTTTCATTTGCATTTTAGAGGTGAGCCGTGGGAAAGCCCAAATTTGTCCTAGCGCTGGTGTTGGTCCTGGCCTCTGCTCCAAGCAGTTCCCAGACGGCGCGAGGAGCCAAGGGGCCCATTGACATTGCGGTCATCGTAAATGCTTCGAACCCCTTGAACGATGTTTCGGCTTCCGATCTCCGCAAGATGCTCATGGGCGATCGCCGGTTCTGGAAAGGAAACGTGCAAGTGAAATTGGTGCTGCGCGAACCCGGAGCGCGGGAACGGGACCAGATATTGACCTATTTGCTGAAACTTAGCAACCGGGAATTCGCCGAGCAATGGAGGGCAAAGGTGTTTCGGGGAGAAGCCGCAGAGGAACCACTCTCAGTTTTCTCCGATACCGTGGCACAAGAATACTTGCGGAACACTCCCGGAGGGATTACGTTTCTGGCCACGAAGAAGCTGTTGCCAGAACTCAAAGTACTCAAGCTCGAGGGCAAGCTCCCGGGAGAATCTGGCTATGCCCTTAAATAAACAACGGGGGTACAAGAGTGAATCAGCAACGTAGCCGACCCCTTAAGCGCAAGCTCGTGTCAATTGTGATGCTGACCTGCGCCGCCGTCCTGGTATTGGCCTGCAGCGGTTTTGCCATCTACGAGACGATCGCCGTGCGGCAGAGCAGTCTCGAAGAGATGACGCTGGTGGCCGACCTGATCGGCTCCAACAGCGCCGGGGCGCTCTCGTTCAACGATGCCCAAGCGGGGGAGGAGACCCTGGCCGCGCTCAAGACCAATCCTCATGTAATTGCCGCCCGCGTTTATGACAAGACCGGCAAACCTTTTGCTACGTATCTCAGACCGCGGGCCACTGTCCGTGACGCTCCCGGCCTCCTTGTGTCCGACACGAACGGGATTCAGCGAGGCTCTTTGCATGTTGCCCGTGGAATTTACACCAATGGCCGGCGCATCGGTTCGGTGTATTTGCTGCAGGACTTGAATGAGCTGTATTCCCGGCTCATGCGCTACTCGGAAATCGCCGCGGGTATGCTGGCGATCGCCATGGTCCTGGCCCTCGTACTGGCGTCGCGGTTGCAGCGGACCATCTCCGATCCAATTCTGGCGCTGGCGCAGCGCGCCGGCTCCATCCGGGAGAGCGGCAACTATTCCATTGGCGATATCCATGGCAGCTACGCGGAAGTCGGACTCCTGATCGACAGCTTCGATGAGATGCTGGGCTCCATCGCCCAGCGTGACGACGAGCTGCGCCGCCACCACGAAAGCCTGGAAGAGGAAGTCGCGGCCCGGACGGTTGAAATCCGCACCGTCAACGCGCAATTGGAAAGCGCGAAGCAAGTGGCCGAGACTGCCCAAGCAACAGCCGAAGCTGCCAGCCGCGCCAAGAGTGAGTTTCTGGCAAACATGAGCCATGAAATCCGCACGCCCATGAACGGCATCCTGGGCATGACCGAACTCGCCCTGGAGACCAACCTCTCCACCACCCAGCGCGAATACATGTCGATTGTGAAATCTTGCGCTGACGGCCTGCTCTCGCTGATCAACGATATTCTTGACTTCTCGAAGATTGAAGCGGGCAAGCTGAGCCTTGACCTACATGCCTTTCCCTTGCACAAAATGATTGCCGATACCATGAAGGCGATCTCCCTGCGCGCCCACCAAAAGGGGCTCGAACTGGCCTTCGAAGTGGATGCCAGCGTTCCCGAGAATGTGGTCGGCGATCCCGGAAGGCTGCGCCAGATCATTGTGAACCTGGTGGGCAATGCGATCAAGTTTACCTCCCGTGGAGAAGTAGTGTTGATGGTCAGCAAGGAGCCGTCCACAGACGGCATTGTTCTGCACTTTTCCGTCAAAGACAGTGGAATTGGCATTCCGCCGGACAAGCTGTCTGGAATCTTTGGCGCCTTTGAACAGGCTGATAGCTCCACCACCCGGCTCTATGGCGGAACGGGTCTGGGCTTGAGCATCTCCACCCGGCTGGCAGAACTCATGCAGGGGCGCATTTGGGTGGAAAGCCAGGTCGGCGTGGGCAGCACATTTCACTTCACGGCGCAGTTTGCTCCCACCACCGACTTAATGGAAAGACAACTGACTGCCAGCCCCGAAGTGCTCCGGGGTTTGCGCATTCTGGTGGTGGACGACAACTCAACCAACCGCCGCATTCTTGAGAAAATGTTGACCACCTGGGAAATGGCCGTGGACCTGGCTGGGAGTGGCGCTGAAGCGCTGGCCATCCTGTATCAGGCAGTCGGGAGAGATACGGCGTATTCACTGATCATCGTGGACGGGCACATGCCGGAAATGGATGGCTTCGGGTTGCTGCAGCGCATTCGCGGCGCCAAGGAACTCAAAGTAGGCAAGGCCATGATGCTCACCTCCGCCGAGCAACTTGGGGCCCTCCGCCGGTGCCAGGAATTGGACATCTCTGAGTACGCGCTGAAACCACTTTCCAGGGACGATTTACTTCAAATGCTCCTAAGGGTCATGGCGAAAGGTTCAAGCGCCGGGGAAGTGGAGATGGTTGACCCCGCTGCACCTTCTACGCACCCGGTCATGCGGCCCCTGCGTATCCTGCTGGCAGAAGACAACTCTTACAATCAGAAGGTCGCAATAGGGATGCTGGCCATGGGAGGGCACGTGGTTACGGTTGCCAACGACGGACGTCAGGCCGTTGACACCTTTGCGAAGCAGTCATTCGATTTGGTCTTCATGGATATGCAAATGCCGGAAATGGACGGAGCGCAGGCGACCCAGTTGATCCGCCAGCAGCAGGAAATGACCGGAGTTCGAGTGCCAATCGTCGCCATGACGGCCAATGCCATGGCCGGCGATCGCGAGAAGTGCCTCTCGGCCGGAATGGATGATTACATTGCGAAGCCCATCAGCCTGGATGAGTTGGTTGCGGTGGTTGCGCGCAACGTCGATTCTGCGCCGGACAGGGGAGTAAGCGGCGCTGCGGCGGCCGCCAAACGGAAGCTGCCGGAAGCCATCTCTGGGAAGGGAGTGCCACCAGATTTCCAACCGTTCCATACCATCAACAGAGAGAATCTGCTCCGCCGTTTCGGCGACAATCAGGCATTACTGCAGGCCCTGGTGGAGGAGTTCCAATGGGAGTCAGACAAGCTCCTGACTGCGATGAAAGAAGCGCGGTTGGCCCGGAAAGCGGACGAAGTCCACTTGAACGCCCACACGTTGAAAGGAATGTGCGCGCTGTTTGAGGCCCCCGCTGCGGTCGCGGCGGCACTTGAGTTGGAAACGGGCGCCTCCGCCGGCAAACTCGGCACCGATACCCAGGTGGATACGCTGAGCGTTGAACTCGAGCATGTCGTTCAAGCAGTAAAGACATTCCAGAAAACGCTCGGACAGTAGCGGAATCCTGGGCTTGCCCCTTGGTGCCGGGCCCTCGGCGCCCAATGCCGGACCATTTAGTTCGTGAATTAAGGAACCTTAATGGTAGAGTACGTAATCACCTTAAGTCTTACTTATCTATTCTATTGCCGAAAAACATGCGAGTGTGTCACAGTGTGTGGAATCCTAGGGGGTGCCGTACTCATGGCAAAGGTTAGGGCGCTGTCGAAGCTGGCGCACACCCTCGCCCCCATGGTGCTCTTGCTTGCGCTGCCCGCATGCGCCCTGGATTCCTATTCTCTTCTAGAGTATTCCCGCAGGGCGTGGACTCCCGCCGATGGCTTGCCACAGAACTCCGTTCAGGCGATTCAGCAAACCAATGATGGGTATCTGTGGTTCGGCACCCAGGAAGGCCTGGCCAGGTTCGATGGCGTGAGCTTCGTGATTTTTAACAAGGCTAGCGTCCCGGCTTTCAAGACCGACATCATTGCCACGCTTCTCGAGGCCCGTGATGGCGGCTTATGGGTCGGGACTACCGGGGGCGGCGCATTGCGCTATAAGGATGGCGCTTTTCGTTCATACTCCGCAGCCAATGGTCTATCAGGCAACGCCGTGCTGGGAATCTCCGAAACCACAAATGGAGACATCTGGATTTCCACCGCCGACGCTCTGAACAGAATTCAGCCCTCCGGCCCGGTCACCACCTTCGGCAGAGAGAGCGGATTTTCAGAAACCATCACGGCCATGACCCCCGGGCCGGACGGGCTGCTGTTTGTCTCTACCATGCACGGGATCATGAGTTACGCACAGGGTGTATTCTCCCACATCGATGCCCGTCTTCCCGGGAAAGCCACCATCAATTCCCTGCTCTACGACCGCGCGGGCGACCTGTGGGTGGGAACCAGCGATCATGGGATTTATGTCTTGCATGACGGCCGCCTGACACAACACTACGGTGTCGCTGAAGGTCTTCCCGCCGCCTCCGTGGGCCTGATCTTCCAGGATAGCGGCGGTGGTCATTGGGCCGGGACGGCCGGCGCAGGCGTGTGCAGATTGCTGCCGGGAAAGAGCTTTGATTGTCTCGACAGCGCGCTGGGCTTGAGCAATGACACGGTGTTGTCGCTGTACGAAGACCACGAAGGCAGCTTCTGGGTGGGAACTTTGGGGGCGGGTGTGAACCGCTTGACCAAGGGCAAAATTCGCACCCATGGCCCGGCCATGGGATTGAGCAGCCCTCTGGTGCAGGGCATCTTCCAAAGCCGCGATGGCGGACTGTGGGTGGGAACAGCCAAAGGCGTAAACCGCATCAAGGATGGACACGTGACGGTCTACACCAACCCTCTGGGGCCGGGGAGCAACGATATTCGCAGCATTGTTGAAGACCACCAGGGCAATGTCTGGGCGGGCACCTCAGAATCCGGATTAAACCGTCTAAGAAACGGCAAGTTCACCACCTATTCCACCCGCAACGGCCTGCCGGGTAACGCCATCCGCTACCTGCTTGTGGACCACAACGATGCGCTTTGGATCGCTACCAACGGCGCCGGCATCATCAAGTTTGAGCACGGAAAATTTACCAGGTACACCAAGAAAGACGGCCTGCCCTGGAATTCGGCGGTCGTGATCTTCGAAGACTCAGGACACGCCCTGTGGTTTGGCGGGGCCGGAAGCCTGGTCCGCATGGACCAGGGAAAACTCTCGGTGCTCAACCTTCCCGCGGATGGAAATGCTGTTGCCGATGTCGATGCTATCTATGAAGACAGCGACCATGTGCTCTGGCTGGGCACGGCCGGTGGCGGGTTGCTGCGGTACGCGGCCGGCATGTTTACCCGCTTCACCGTACGGGAGGGAATGTTTGACGACACCGTATGGAGTATTCTCGAGGATTCATCCGGGTATCTGTGGATGAGTTCCAACCGGGGCATCGTCCGTGTGCGCAAGAACGAACTGGACCGCCTGGCCGCCGGACAACTGACCCGCGTTACCCACCAGTCCTTTGGCGTCGCTGACGGCATGATTAACCCCGAGTGCAACGGTGACGGTTATGGGCCGGTGGGCTGGAAGACCTTCGATGGCAAGCTTCTGGTGGCCAACATAGCCGGTGTGATCGAAATCGATCCGGAACATCTGCCCATCAACCCTGTGGCGCCCCCGGTGGTCATCGAACAGGTACTGGCCAACCAGGCAGTTATCCAAGCCGGCGCCAGCGTGGCCGTTGGAGACGGCGAACTGGAATTCCGTTTCGCCGGCTTGAGCTTTGTGGCCCCGGAAAAAGTGAGCTTGATGTATAAACTGGAGGGCCGCGACAAGGCATGGATCAACGCCGACGCTCGCCACTCGGCCTTCTACACCAATCTTCCTCCCGGACCCTACCGCTTCGTGGCAATCGCCAGCAACAATGACGGAATGTGGAACAAGACCGGCGCCTCGTTCTCGTTTTATCTGCGGCCCCATTTCTATCAAACATACTGGTTTGCCCTTCTGGCCGTGGCTGCGATCATGCTCTTGATTTCGGCTACGTATAAACAGAACCAGCGGCGCACCCGGAAACGGGAAGCCGAACTGGTGACCATGGTCGACGCCCGCACGCAGGAACTGCAGCGCAGCACCCTCGAGTTGCAGCATCGTACGGAGGAGCTGCAACAACGGACCGAAGAGTTGCAGCGCGCCAAAGAAGTTGCGGAAAACGCTACCCACGCCAAAGGACAGTTCCTGGCCAACATGAGTCACGAGATTCGCACCCCCATGAATGGCATCCTGGGCATGACCGAACTGGCGCTGGCCACCGATCTCAGTGAAGAGCAGCGCGATTTGTTGGGATTGGCCAAGACTTCCGCCGACGCCCTGCTGGTCATCATCAATGACATTCTCGATTACTCCAAGATCGAAGCGGGAAAAGTGGAGCTTGACCCGGCGCCTTTCCAAATCGCCGACATGCTCGGCGATGCTCTAAAGACGCTGGCCCCGGCTGCGCATCAAAAAGACCTGGAGCTTCTCCTGGACCTGGACCTGGCTCTGCCGGCCGAATTCCTGGGCGATGCGCCGCAGTTGCGGCAGGTAGTCCTCAATCTCGCCGGCAATGGCATCAAGTTCACCAAAGCCGGCGAAATCGTCGTGTCGGCCCAGCTACGGGGGCAGGATGAACGCGGGGCCTATGTG
>Ga0210403_10003990_pt1 | contig 12799 bp, 16 predicted proteins | sample IncBWC19MmetaG_FD_150863 | JGI IMG/M metagenome (GOLD analysis project Ga0210403, IMG submission 150863) | Forest soil microbial communities from Barre Woods Harvard Forest LTER site, Petersham, Massachusetts, United States - Inc-BW-C-19-M | ecosystem: Environmental > Terrestrial > Soil >... | reverse complement strand
CCTACATGTTTGAATACGAGGACGAAGGCGGAATCTTACCGATTCATATCGTGGGACTGGAGGCTTCCGGGCAAATACCTTCCGGGAAGTTGGGGCTCAATTACGTGGCGCAAGTGGGCAACGGGCGCAGTCGCGATCCTTTAGTAGAACCTGTACAAAACTATGTGGACGATAACAGCCGGAAAGCCGTGAACTTCGCCTTGTTCGCTCGTCCCGACAGTATCCCGGGACTGCAAGCGGGTTTTTCCGCATATCACGATGTACTCTCGACGATCACCTCCCCTAAAATTGATGAAACGATCATGGACGCATATGCGGTCATGATCCGTTCGAAATTTGAATGGCTGAATGAGGCCATGATGATTCGCCACGCTCCAACTGGGCAGCACGTTTTTGAAACGCCAGCTTTTTATTCGCAAATCTCTAGAAGGTTCGGAATGTACCGGCCTTACCTGCGTTATCAATATATAAACGCATCGAGCGAAGAACCGGTACTCCCGCAGGTTGGACTCCGTACGGGTCCCTCGGTCGGAATTCGCTTTGATCCTACCGCATCCGTAGCTCTTAAGTTACAGTACGATCATACGCTGCTCCGGCGGCAGCCAGGGATTGACGGACAGACCTGCCCACAGTTGCAGATGTGCGCGCCCAACGCAGTCGGAATGCAAGTCGATTTCAAGTTTTAGAGATTGAGAATGCGAACAGGAGTGTCGATCCAACGAATATTGTTACCGCCTTTGGTGGTGGCGCTGTGCGTTGTCTTGACCTCTCATTCGGTTGTGCACGCGTCGCGCAACAAACCGAGTCAGTGCCTCGCCATCGTCGTGAACCGCTCGAACCCGATTGACAATCTCTCCTTCAATGAACTGCGAAAAATCTTCCGGGGAGAACGGAGCCATTGGCCCAACGGGCATCGCATCGCCGTCGTCATGCTCAATTACGGAGAACCTGAGCGGGAAACCGTGCTCCGACTCGTCTACCGAATGGATGAAGACGGATATCAAGATCATGTGTTACGGGGAATGTTCCGAGGAGACGTTTTTGTCGCGCCGAAAACCTTGGCCTCACCTGAAATCCTGCGAAAGTTCGTTTTCAACGCTCCCGGAGCAATCGGTTATTTACGGGCAAGCGATGTGGACGATTCAGTGAAGGTAGTTCGTATTGACGGCAGAATGCCCGAGGAGGAGGATTATCGACTCCCGATCGATGAGCGCTCGCCGAAGTGAGTACTGGAACGTTATGCCTCAGGAAAGGACATCTGCGGCGCGACGAACCGATGGGCCGGTGCGCCGCATTCTTTCGCGCCACGTCCCAACCATTCTGTTGTTGAGTCTTCTGCTGGTGGAAGCCGGGGTGGGCGCTTTTATAATCCGCGATTTAAACAGGTCTTCTGAATCAGTGCAGAAAATGTACAGCGGGTCTGTGCAAGGCCTGCTGAAATTCGGGGACTTGCAGTACCACGCGCAGGAGACCCGTCGCAGCACGCTTTACGCGTTGACCACTAACGATGGCAACCTGCAAGTCGAATACGCCGAGCAGTCCCGGCAGGCGGATCGTCTAGTTACCGAAGGGATCAAGGATTATTTGGCGGGAGCAAGTACTGCCCAGGACACCGAAGCCGGGCGACATCTGGCCGCCGATTGGCAGTCCTACCTTCAAGTTCGTGATGATGTCCTCGGTAGAATTCTGGAAAGCAGCGTCACAGAAGCAGTGCAAATCGACTTGACTCGCGGAGTTCCACAGTTTGAGCGCGTTCGCGAGGATCTAAATGAGATCAAGAAGATCTATGATGAACAGGCATCTTTGCATCTCGCCACGGTTCGAGAATTATCGGGCACCTCCAGGATAAGGCTGCTCACAGCACTTGGCCTCGGTTTATTACTTGGGAGTGTTGCGATTTGGGGATTCCAGAAGCTCAGGGTACGCAGCGCAGTACAGCTTGCAAAGTTGCAGATGGATTTCGTAGCCTCTGTGTCGCACGAATTGCGAACACCGATCGCGGCGATTTTGAGCGCTGCTGAAAATCTCCGCGACGGATTCGTTACAAAGCGGGACGATATCGTCCAAACCAGCACTCTTATCACGGATCAGGCTACGCAGCTAGGAAACCTCGTGGATCAGGTGCTGTCGTTCGCTTCGACAGCAGAATCCAACCAATTGCATCCCTTGGGAAACCTTCGCATCGACGAAGTCGTAGATGATGCGCTTCGATCCACCTCGAGTCTGCTGCAGCAGGCCGGATTCACAGTAGAACGGCAGATTCAGTCGGGCCTTCCGCCGGTGCTCGGCGACTTTTCAGTGCTTTCGCAATGTTTGCAGAATCTCATTGTGAACGCGGTTAAGTACAGTAACGGGAATCGGTGGGTACGAATCTCAGCCGGGATGGATGAACGCAGCCGTCAAATCCAGTTCAGAGTTCACGACCACGGAATGGGCATCCATGATTCCGACTTGCCGCATATTTTTGACCCGTTCTATCGCAGTCCAGAGGTGGTAACCGCGCGCATCAAGGGCACCGGCCTGGGACTTTCTATAGCCAAGCGCAGTGCCGAAGCGTTTGGCGGAACCCTGGCCGTTTCCAGCCAAGTTGGCGTGGGAACAGTATTCACCATCTCGTTGCCCGTCGCTGGCCAAGAATTAGCCGATGCGCAGTTTTCAGAGGCTTCCAAAATAGGAGATCGCATATAAAAGAGAGCATTCTATTAATCGAAGACGAAGAAGCACTGCTATCGACCCTTAGCGTACGCCTTCGCGGCGAAGGTTACGTCGTGGATACGGCCAGTGACGGAACAACAGGATTTGAGAAAGCCACGACTCAACCTTTCGATCTCATCATTCTCGACGTCATGCTGCCGGACCGCAGTGGATTCGACATCTGTCGAGATGTTCGACAAGCCGGATTGGCAACGCCGGTCTTGTTCCTAACCGCCCGACATCAAACCACCGACAAAGTGATTGGATTAAAACTCGGTGCGGACGATTACGTCACCAAGCCATTTAAGGCTGCGGAATTGATTGCCAGAATCGAAGTGCTTCTGAGAAGAGTCCCGGTCCGTTCAGGACATGGCGTTCATCAGTTTGGACCGATTCAAGTCGATGTGGGCCGTGCCACAGTTACGCGGGATGGTAAACCAGTCTACCTCTCGGCACGTGAGTTTCAGCTGTTGCGTTATTTCATCGAGCGCGCCGGCAGTACGCTGCCCCGCAGCGAACTTTTGCGGTCGATCTGGGGATATGCAGAAAACACATTGACCCGCACCGTGGATATGCATGTGGCGAGTCTCCGCGAGAAATTGGAGCAGAACCCCAAGCGTCCGGAATTGATCGTCACGGTTGCAGGAGTAGGCTATCGGTTCCTGGGCACCCGAAACTCATAGGTGTAAGAAATGATGGGAACGCACAGGGAAGACTCCTGCACTGACTGTCAGAGTGCTGACAATCAGTTCTGCCTTGTTGGAAAATGGTGGGCGCTATAGGATTCGAACCTATGACTTCCACCGTGTGAATCTGTCCAGATTAAGCTCTTCAACGACTTAACAGAACCGCGGGGACTGCCAAAGTTCGCGGAAGGCGTATAAGGCACATCGTTCTGTGGGTTGGACTGTGGGTTGAAAATCACCCGAGCCACTGCCCTGCAGTAGCTCAGGCCGTCTTTTTCCCCGCCCTGACCTTTGCCCACCTTGCTCGCTGCGCAGCTGCGATTTTCTTGCGCGCTGCGGCCGATAGCGTCCGCTTTTTTGACACCGCTGATGTGTTCTTCGTGTTTGTTTTCACTCGCGCCCAGCGCGCTCTTTGCGTCGCGGCTATACGCTCTCTCGCCGCAGCGGAAAGTGTTCTTGTTCCGCCGCGCCTTCCGGAGCCGCCATTCAGCGCAACCAGCGCGGCATCCAACTGTGCGACCTCTCTTGCAGCCCTCTCCCGTTCCTTCTGCAAATGCTGAATCACAGCAGCGATTTGAGTCATGTCGTCGAACTTCCTCCTGGCAAAGAATTCTATCAGTCGTTTGCGATTTGCTGTCTGTTGCTCATGGACGTCGACGTGCAGCTTGCTGGCGGCAACCACGTACCCGAAGCCTTCTTCGGTGAGGCAGAGTTTATTAGATCACACAGGCGGAATAGTCGCGGTGTCCATTAATTCAGGAAACTATTCAGGACCTCAAAGACGCCAACCCTATCTTCCTTCCGATCAGAGTCGTATATCAACTTCTCCTCTTTTTTCATGGTGAATCGATTCTTGCCCTTATCGCTCGTGAACATCTCGGTGAAGTTACCATTGCTGGCCGATATTCTAAATTCAAAGACGTCAACGGGAGAATCCATATCGAGAGTTATCGGAGCATTGTTAACCTCTTGAGGATTCAACCGCTCTACGTCCCATGAAAGCCCTGCCGTATAAGTTTCGGCCTCAGATTGCCAGCTGGCATGTGCGCGCTCACTGAAATGGTCATGTCGTGAAGTGTGTTTTTCTTATCAAGATTCTTCAGGATAAAAGCGACTTTTCCAGGGTGCTGAAAATCAGGGAAAAGAATTACAAACGGTACACTGTCTCCGCCACTGTAGCTCTCCACGAATTTCCTCTGCTCGTGAAAGAGTTCGGACTGCAGGTCACCACTCTTCAACGTAATCGCAGAGGGGTCGAGTTTCACCGCGATCTCGTCAAGTAGTGAATCGAAGAAGGTCCGAATCTGAGCGCTTTCCCGTCCAAGGTTCCGGCAATTCCCTCACGGGAGAAACGATGCTTGCTCGCATGAAGCTTTACGAGGCCGAACTTAGTGTCCTTCTGCAAATGCTTATCTGTGGTGCTTACTGGGCACTGCCCGAGCAGCAGCCTGTTCTGCTGAGAGGCCTTAAACGCATTGCGGATCAAAGCGGCCCGGAATCCGGTTTGGTCATCTGGTTAAAATTGCGCAGGTATCCTGGTATCTTCCTGCTCTACGGAATGGGTCTGGCCGCAGTGGCGAATTCGAATTACCGATTCTTGAAGATCCTATTCGATCAGAAGATCAGAAGGGACTCTTACAAGCCGGAAGAACCCGCTGCAGCGACCTTACACAATGTCGGCGTCTTAACCAGGGACGAGCAGAGATTTCTACCCGGCAGTGAGCTGGAATATACGCCTCTTTCGAACCACCTGTTTGAGGCTTTGCGAGAGCCACTTCGCCAATATCTCCCTGACGATAACGAATATGACGCTGCATTCGATTGGTTTGAGTATCTGATTTGCCTGGCTCACATCGATCAACAAACCACCCGACCCCAGCTCGAAGAAGAAAAGAGCAAGAAGGCTGATTTCTATTTTTGGGCGCCTCCTGGGCGCTTCTGCTGGAAACAAGGAGAGCGAAACGTTTTACGCGAAACTGAAGCGCACGCTGATGGAAGCTTTCCGCTAAGTGTTTCCAACGCTCTGCAAGCAGGATTCTGTGAGGCCGGTGACGGAACGAGAACGGATAAGTACCTCAATGTCAGGGCCGCATTAGGCCGGTTTATTGGACTTGTGCGCCACGAGTGGGGCGTATTTTTCTAGCCTGCATGCCACCAGTTGCCGCAGGCCTTCTGTCCGATAACAGAATTTATCAGACACAACAATCGGAAAGAGAAGGGCTCCCATACCCGGGGACGATAGGCAAAATGACTGAGACTGCCGTTCGATTGTGATGATTCAACGGTTGTCCTCCTACTTGTTTGTCGGGGCCGGTTCTGCGAGGGGAAGGCTGGCTTTGGCGCCCATCGCAACGAGCTGCTTTTTGATCGGAGCGGCCTGACCCTGAGGAAGCACAAAGACAGTGCCATGATAGCCGCCGTTGGCGTCCTTGAATTCCAGCGTGAGGACATCAACCTTATGTGAAAACAGACTCAGGCCCCGTCCGCCCCCGTAAGGGGTGGCAATCGTCGCGAAGTGAGCCGCACCGGTGATATCCTGCCTGCTATCCTCGTTCGTGGAGATGCCCAGAATGGATGAGGCTTTCATCTCCTCCTTCGCCTTGCCGGTTGCGAACTGCAGCGAGCTGCCGACTATCGAAGGCGTGCCTTCTGAATTGTTCCTGACCGTTTTGCCGCCGATCACCAGTTTGACGTCTGTTTGTACCACGGTCGGAGCAGGCTCGGGCGCGGCCGCTACCTGGCCGCGCGCCGGCGCTGGGAAAAACATCACGGGAGCGCCAACGGCGAGGCGGAAGAGTCCGCGCGCCCAGACGCGTGACCTAGCTCCTCGGAAGGAATTGGTTGCGACTGAAACATTGATATCGGGTTTTGAAGGCTCATCGTTTTGTCCCTCATGCGTGTTGGCAGGAGCCAACACCGAACACCCTGCGGCAACTCAGCGTTAGTTTCGACGGCGGACGGAGTGTAAGCGTTCAAAGCAGAGTTAGCAATCTGCAAAGATATGCCAGCCGTCGGGAAGTGGTTCGCCAAGGCACTTCGGCGATTTCCCCCGGATGAGGAGCTGGGATGCCTTTGCTTTTCGCATGCCTCACCAAGGCTTGCGTGTAATCTTCCGGTGGGAACTCAGTCCGACCCAACCATCTGTTCGGTCGCAACGCCACAATGCACAAGTATAGGGTTCAGCGCTTGCCCCTGGCTTCCATGAATCAAAGAGCTCGCCACGCACATTCAATTCGCCTTGCAGGGATTGCATGAAGCAGGTCCATACGCTTACAGTACGCTATGCAAAACTCAGCCCAGGCCTGAACACTGTCTGATCCGCATCTGTTCTCCGCAACGCCGTGAGCGGCCTTCCGCGAGCATTTGCGAGAGGGCCGTTGTTCTGCGTGCTCCGCAAGACGCGGCTGAAGTTTTTGCAAAGAATGATCAGAACGTTCATGGACGTCGCCCGGGGCCGTGAACCACACCCGGAGGCGAAACTGAGTCGTACATGAAGACCCTCCATTCAGCAGGCGAGGCAATGCCATGGAACGTAATGAAGACTTGAACCGCGGTTTGCTGTTGAAGCTGGAGTTGATCAGCAATCCCAGTTTGCTCTGTGCGGTCCGGGGGGCCGTGGAACGATTGACTGAATCATTCGGATTTTCCGCGACAGAGTGCCGGGCGGTCACGCGTGCTGTCGACGAAGCACTGACGAATATCATACGACACACGTACTGCGGCAGAGCGGACCAGCCCATTGAGGTACTTTTCCGCTCGGTTCAGCGACAGGCCGATCCTGAATCTGCCGTAGGGCTGGAAATTCTGTTGTGCGATCGCGGCCCAGCCATAAATCCGGAGCAAATGGGCCTCCGCGCATTGGAAGAAGTAAGGTCGGGCGGACTTGGGTTGCATTTCATTCAACAAAGCATGGACATCGTCGAGTACAACCGCGCAAACGGGACCAACCGTCTTCGCTTGGTCAAGTACGTCCGCGCGCCGCAGCAGGATGTGAGTTCGTAAGAAGGTGAAGGAGAAAATACTTTGCAGATCTCAAGCCGGGAACTCGATAAAACCGTCATTTTCGATGTGTCGGGAGACATCGATCTCGTGAACTCACCGACGGTTCGAAAGGCCCTCTTGCGCGAGGTGCGTGAAAAACGTACGCCGCGGGTCGTGATGAACCTCAGCAAGGTGCGGTATATCGATAGTTCCGGCGTGGCTTCTTTGGTCGAAGGCCTAAAAGCGTCGCAGGACGTGGGCTCACGTTTTATCTTGTTTGGATTGAGCACCTCTGCGCGGGAAGTGTTGCAGCTCTCACGTTTGCTAAAGATTTTTGAGATTTACGACAACGAAGAGCAAGCGCTGGCGGGCTAAGAGTCTTGGTTCAGGGCGTCAGATGTTCCCGAGTTTCAGAGAGTTGAGTTAGAGAATCAGAGATGCAATTGGTGGCACAAATTGGCGGCAGCGTGACGAATGGCCTAGCATACGTCGGTGCTCTCGCCTCGCTCGGGGGCCGCGCGGCCTACTACGCCTTCGTGGGCCCGTTCCAGGGCAAGCCGCTGCGTTTGCAGCGCGCCGTATCGCAGGCCATGGACGTGGGCGTCCGGGCTTTGCCGATTCTCTCTCTGATTACATTTTTCATAGGATTGATTCTCGCGCTACAGAGCGCGTATGAGCTGCGGCAGTTTGGTGCGATGAACTATGTCGCCACGGCCGTCGCGATTTCGATGTCGCGGGAACTTGGCCCGCTCATCACGGCCATCGTGGTGATCGGCCGTTCCGGCTCCGCCTTCGCGGCGGAAATCGGCTCCATGAAGGTCATGGAGGAGATCGACGCCCTGGAAACGATGGCCATCAGTCCCATCCGCTTTTTGGTCACGCCTAAATTTCTGGCCATGATTGTGATGCTGCCTTGCCTCACGATCTGGGCCAACGCGATGGGCATTCTAGGTGGATCGCTGTTCGGCGTCGCCCAAGCGGATTTTACGTTTGTCCGTTATATCCAAGCCTCGCTGGATTCTCTCCTCCTGCGCGACATCATGACCGGGCTGGTCAAGAGTGTGATGTTTGGGATTACCATCACCGCCGTGGGATGCCAAGAGGGGTTAGCGACGGGAGCGGGCGCCGAGCAGATCGGGCGCTCGACGACAAGGGCTGTCGTGATGTCGATTTTTCTTGTAGTGCTCGTGGATTTGGTTTTTACAGGCCTGTTCTTTTTCGTGAGCGGCAGTTAAGGAGGTGTGACCCTGCCAATGGAAATGGAAAACACGGATTCGCTCGACTCGCAAGTCATGATCTCTTTGCGCGACGTGCGCATGAGTTATGGCGAGGTCGAGATTCTGCATGGCATCACTTTTGAGGTGAAGCGCGGCGAAACTCTGGTGATCCTGGGAGGCTCCGGCTCCGGAAAAAGCACGCTCTTGCGGACGATGGTGGGTCTGGAAAAACCGGGCTCCGGAGAAATTTGGATCAAGGGCAAAAACATCGCGGCGATTTCCGATCCGGAAATGGACGAGATTCGCAAAAAGATTGGCATGTCATTTCAGGGCGGAGCGTTGTTTGGATCGATGACCGTCGGCGAAAATGTGGCGTTGCCGCTGCGTGAGCACACCAAGCTCGAGGACTCGACAATCGAAATCATGCTGCGGCTCAAGTTGGAGGAAGTGGGGCTCGAAGGGTTTGAGTATTACATGCCGTCGCAGCTTAGCGGTGGCATGAAGAAACGCGCAGCTGTAGCTCGCGCTCTGGCCATGGACCCGGAGATTCTTTTCTTCGATGAACCGTCGGCGGGATTGGATCCGATTATCGCTGCCGGCATCGACCAGTTGATCCTGGAATTGAAGCAAGCGTTCCGCATGACCATCATCGTAGTCACTCACGAATTGGCGAGCGCGTACTTGATCGCTGATCGCTTGGTGCTGATCGACAAGGGCCAGGTCGTGGCCATCGGGACAACAGCGGAGATGCGCGCGAGCATGCAACCGCGCGTGCGGCAATTTCTGGACCGTGTGCCCGAGCCGGAAGTGGCAGGCGAATTGGATTATCTGCAAATGCTCACACAGGACCGCCGCTCGTGATGAGCGTCAGCAGGGAAAAGAGGACGTCATGGCAGGGAAACGCGACCAAGTTTTCGTGGGGCTCTTTGTGCTGATTGCCGCGGCAGTTCTGATCGGCATGGTTTTTGCCATCTCCGGAGCGTTTGGCCGCACCTCGAAGACCTATCACGCTTACTTTCCCTTCGCCGGCGGGCTTGAGCGGGGTGCGACCGTGCGCTATGCGGGAGGCCCCAAAGTGGGCCGCGTGGAGAAACTGACCATCGACCCGCAAAATCCCGCGCGCATCGACGTGGTTTTCAGCGTGCAAACGGATCTGCCCGTCAAGACGGACAGCCATGTCAAAATCATGAGTATGAGTCCCTTGGGAGACAATCATCTGGAGATTCTCCCGGGCGGCTCGCAAAATGCGCTCGCTCCTCCAGGTTCCTTGTTGCCTTCGGACACTTACGTGGATTTCAACGCCCTTACAGCGCAGATCAATAACCTCGCGCCGCAAGCGCAGCAACTCATTCAATCGCTGAACGATCGCGCCACAGAGTTGAAAGTGACGGTCGACCGCGTCAACGACCTTTTGAGCGCCGAGAACCGCGCGAATCTTTCCGCCACGCTTGCGGACGCACGCGGCATGATTGAAGAAAACCGTCCGCCGCTAAAGTCCACAATTCAGCACTTGGACACCGTTACCCAGAAGCTGGAGCCGCTTCTTCAGGACCTTCACAAGGCCACCGACGAAGCCAACCAAGCCCTCACTCACGTGGACGCCGTTCTGAGTGAAAACCGTGCCGATGTGCGCCAGTCGGTGAACGAGCTTCGCAAATCCTTGACGACCCTTACGGATATTACCGGGCGGCTGGACCAAACACTCGACGTGAACACGGAAAATATCGACGAACTCTTGGATAATTTCCGCCACGTCTCCCAGAATCTGAAGGAATTCACGGACACTATCAAGAAGCGTCCTTACACTCTCATTCGCGCGACTAATCCGCCTGATCACAAACCGGGTGAGCAGCAATGAAGCGAGGAAATCACGAACTTATGACGAGACGCACAGAACTGCCGCGTGCCAGCCGGGAGCGCCTGGTTCTCCCGATGACCACGAAAATCACTCTCTGGATGCTGGCGCTGGCCGTGGCCTTGGCGACCGGGTGCGCCACTGCTCGGCCCAGCAAGTATTATCAGCTCACTGTTCCCGGTAACATGGCGCCCACGGCGGACTCAAATCCTATTCCCATCACGCTGTTGATCGGCCGCTTAACGGCTCCCGCTCTCTACCGCGAAGACCAAATCGTTTACAGTTCCGGCGGCGAGCGCATGGGGACTTACGAGTATCAACGCTGGTCTGAGCCTCCTGCGGAGATGATCGCAGAAGTTATGCTACGGCAGTTCCGAGCCTCCGGCCATTATCAGGGAGTTTATACTTTGCGAAGCGATATCCGCGGAGACTTTCTTTTGCACGGGCGTCTCTATGATTTCAAGGAGGTCTCAGGAAGCCCGCTCGTGGCCCGCGTCACAATAGAACTCGAGCTTCGCAACATCAAGACGGGCACCACAGTGTGGGCGCACTTTTATACGCATGACGAGCCTTCGAACGGAAAAGAAGTTGGCGCGGTTGTTGCGGCCCTCGACAAGAATGTTCAGCAAGGCATAGCTGAATTCCGCGCCAGCCTCGACCAATATTTTGTGGAGCATCCGCCCGCGCAGCCCGCACCCTAGGTTTTACGGGGATTTCCTGACTTTGCTAAGGCGTTCTCATCCGGAGCGCCGCAGCGTCAGCAGCGTCACGTCGTCCTCGAGCTCCGAGCTTCCCCTGTGAAGCTGCACACCCTCCAGCAAAGCCGCGGAAAACTCAGGTAGTCGGACTGGCCCGGGCAGCTTCGCCAGAGTCGCTTCCGCCAATTGCAGCAAGCCTCTCGGACTCAGTTGTTCGCCGTTGGGTGACTTTGCTTCGGTGGCGCCATCGGAAAACGCCAGAATCATGTCAGCCGGCTGCAGTCGAATGCTCTGCTCGTTGTACAACTCTCCGGTGACGAAGCCGAGTGGCAGATTTTCCAAACCTTCCCCAATCTCAAGAAACCTGCTCTCGCGCGCGCGCCAGAGTAGCATTCGAGGGTGAGCCGCGTACGCATAATTAAACTCCCCCGTCCCGCCATCAAATGTGCCCGTCACCACGGTTGTCAGCTGCAACGCTCCACTCGACTTCTTGAAATCCAGAGTAAATTTGTCATTCAGCGCTGCAAGCAGCCCCGCGGTCTCGCGAATATCCTGGAATTTGTGCAACAAGTGATGGACGTGCCGCGCCGCACTGCTTGCCATATACCCATGCCCCACGCAATCCGCCAATACCACCCGCGCGATGTTGTCGCTGCACGAGAACACCGCAGAAAGGTCCCCGCCGCGCTTTCCACCCGACGGGACGGCGATGACGTCCGCTTCCAGCCCGGCCAACTCCAGGGAACGATGAGCTCTCTCGTTACCGGCCCAGAGTTCCATGCAGCCAAAGGGCCGCGCCGCCGACGTCGTGCACGCAACTTCTTCACGTTCGATCTTCTTGAACTTCATCAACATATTTTGATGCGCACATTCGCCGAATCGCTACTCGGAGGCGCGAAGCATCCCCCGCAAGAATCATCACCCTAGTTTACCCCACGGCGACGGCATCTGGGACGGCGACGCCACCAGCCTGGCCCGGGAGTTCGGCGTGTCAGAGCACGCCAAATGTTGCGGCTGAGTCTCTGGAGGCCGCCGGACGGCTGTGTGTCCCGGAGACCGACGGCTCTCACGTTCGTTCATCCGACAGAGCCATCGCAGTTTGCCGCTTCAATAAGCCGCCCCTGTGCTCCGCAAAAAATCCATACGCATATAGAAAGGTGCAATTTCCAAGCACCTCGCTGACGTAAACTGTCACCTGCCAGCCGCAGACTTGAATGTGTCACCTCTACAACAACATGCTCAGGACCGTCCGCCTCCTCCGATCAGTGGGTTTTATCCTTATTAATACAGGTGCACAGGGTATCCAGTTTCTGAGATTGGCCGTTTCTTCCCGGTCTGCGTTGAGCGCTGAGGTGTTGTTCCTGCGCAAGCAGTTGGTGTTCTACCGGGAACACCAGGTTCCGCCCCGCAAGCTCACGGACGCTGCGCGATTTTCCTTGGTGTTGTGGTCTCGATTATTCAACTGGAGAGAAGCGTTGATGATAGTGAAACCAGAGACCCTAATCGGCTGGCATCGCAAGGGGTTCAAGGTATTTTGACGCTGGAAGTCGAGGATGGGAAGGCCGCGGATTCCAGAGAATCTTCGCCGGCTGATCGTAGGAATGGTGCAGGACAATCCGACCTGGGGCGAGGAGCGGGTGGCAGCGGAGCTGTCGGTGAAGCTTGGAA
>Ga0210403_10003985_pt1 | contig 12821 bp, 8 predicted proteins | sample IncBWC19MmetaG_FD_150863 | JGI IMG/M metagenome (GOLD analysis project Ga0210403, IMG submission 150863) | Forest soil microbial communities from Barre Woods Harvard Forest LTER site, Petersham, Massachusetts, United States - Inc-BW-C-19-M | ecosystem: Environmental > Terrestrial > Soil >... | reverse complement strand
CGAGATCGGACCGGGCCGCCCCGGGTGGCATATCGAGTGCTCCGCGATGGCCATGAAATACCTGGGCGAAACGCTCGACATCCATGCCGGTGGCGTCGATCTGATCTTTCCGCACCACGAGAACGAAATCGCGCAATCGGAGGCGATTACCTCGAAACCGTTCGCTCGCTTTTGGCTGCACGCCGAGTTTCTCAACATCGAGGCGCAGAAGATGTCGAAATCGGCCGGCAACTTCTATACCTTGCGCGATCTGCTCGAAATGGGTTATGAGCCGGAAGCCGTGCGTTACCTGCTGGCGTCGGTCCCGTATCGCAAGAAGCTGAATTTCACGTTTGACGGGCTCAAGGCCGCGGCCACCGCGATCGACCGGCTGCGCAATTTCAAGCTGCGGCTGGAGACTGACAAATTTCCTGAAGGCGCCAACGAGAAGATTCTGGAGCGGACCGAAACCTCTGCGCGCCGGTTCGGCGAAAGTCTCGACGACGACCTGAACACCGCCGAAGCGCTGGCGGCGTTGTTCGAATTCGTCCGCGACGCCAACACTGCCATGGATGCCGGTGAATTTCGTGCCGGAAACGCGCGCCCGGCAGTGGAGTTGCTGGCTCAATTCGATGCGATTTTCGATATCCTCCGCGCATCGGCGAAACAAACCGGCATTTCCGACGCAGACGTGGAGGGCCTGATCGCTGAGCGAGCTCAAGCCAAGAAGAGCCGCAACTTCGCGCGGGCGGATCAGATCCGGCTACAGTTGCTCGACGCCGGCATCATCCTCGAGGACACCAAAGAAGGAGCACGCTGGAAAAGAAAGTAATCGCCATGAAGATTGAAACCAAAGCCGTCCACTCCGGCGACCGGAAACCCGACCCCGACAAGCCGGGCGCTTTCATTCCGGTCACCACGCCCATCTATACTGCCTCCACCTACATCTACGAAAGCACCGCCCACCTCGATCGTGTGCTGGGCCGGGAAGAACCGGGCTACTGCTATTCGCGCTACGACAATCCCACCAACGCCGCGCTCGAAGAGCTGGTGACGTCGCTCGAGAACGGCCACAGCGCCCTGGCCTGCTCCTCGGGAATGAACGCGATTCATATCGCATTGCTGGCGGCGCTCACCGACCGCCGCAAATCGATCGTGGCAGCCAGCGCCCTTTACGGGGCCACCACTAGCCTCATGACCAAGGTGCTGGAGCCGCTTGGAATCGAAATCAATTTTGTCGACATTTGTGATCTCGAAGCGATTCGCCAGAAGATTGCTGACTCAAAGCCGGGATGCGTCTTCATGGAGTCGATCTCGAATCCCCTGCTGCGCGTCGGTGACATGGATCGCATCGCCGAAATCACCCGCGCCGCCGGAGCCGCGTTGGTCGTGGATAACACCTTCGCGACACCCCTGCTATTGCGTCCCCTGGAGCATGGGGCACATATGTTGGTCCACAGCCTGACCAAGTTTCTGGGCGGCCACGGCGACGTTCTGGGCGGAATCATCATCGCCGATCAGGAGCACAGCGAGACGATTCGCTCGTTGGCCCGCACGATAGGACCGGTACTCGGTCCGTTCGAAAGTTACCTGACCATACGCGGTATCAAGACTTTTGCGCTGCGGATGGAACGGCACTGCTCGAACGCCTGCCGTGTTGCCACCTGGCTCAGTTCGCACCCTGGCGTCGCGCGTGTGCATTATCTCGCCGACCCCGCTCACCCGGATGCGGCGGTGATCCAGCGTCTCTTCCCCGACGGGCTTTACGGCGCGATCGTCACCTTCGAATTGAAGAATGGGACGAAAGAGGAAATGTTCCGGTTCATGGACAGCTTAAAGCTGGTGGTGCGCGCCACGTCACTCGGCGACGTTCACAGCACGGTGCTCTATCCGGCGATTGCCTCGCATCGCGAAGTCGCGCCCAAACAGCGCGAGCGTATGGGCATCCATGATGGCTTGGTGAGGTTGTGCGTTGGAATCGAAGCGGTCGACGACATCATCGCTGACCTGGAGCAAGCGCTCGCCTAGTTTTCCCCTGCCCGCGCCGCGATGCCCGATTCAGGAGCTTCGATCTGCACCAGCTCCCCGGCGCCTACCGGAACCGTGCTGCTGATGGTCTGTGGACCCCGGAAAAAATCAAAGTAGGAAATCTGGTGCACGCACGACACGGTGCAAAGTGGCGCGCAGGACTTCTCGGTCAGATACTCGCGCCGGATGTCGGCCACGGTGTATTCGGAAAGCGGGGTCGCAGGAAATCCGCGCTGCTGCGAACAATAATGCACCAGGCCGTTCTCGCAGATGTATAGATACCGCGCGCCGGCCCGGCATCGCCAGTTACTGGCACGGCCGTGCGCAATGGCGTCCTGATAATAATTGATCTGCGAAAAATTCCGCTTCTCGAAGTCTTTCATGGCCAGGAACACGGCCCGTTCCCGCTCGCCGATCGGCCGCAGTTGCCCGTCACCGTCGTGTATGATCCCCACCGTCGACGTGAAACCCAGCTCGATCGCTCTCCTCCCCACCACCAGCGCGTCTTCCGGATTGTGAATGCCTCCACCGAGCACCGAGTTAATGTTCACGTGAAACAGCGCATGCTCGGCCAGGATCTGCAATTTCTTGTCTAGTACCTTCAGGCTTTTCTTCGACACATCATCGGGCATCACATTGTCGATGCTGATCTGCATGTGATCGAGACCCGCGTCGTTCAGCTGCTGCACGCGCTGCGCTGTCAGCAGATAGCCGTTGGTAATTATGCCCGCGATAATCCCGCGGCCGCGTATATGCGCGATTAACTTGTCAAGGTCGGGGTGCAAAAGCGGTTCGCCGCCGCTAAAGGTCACAATCGTAGTTCCGAGGGCCGCCAGTTGATCCAGCCGTTCGATCATCACCTCGGTGGCGACCGGCTTGGAGAAGTCATCGTATTCGTTACAGTAAGTGCAGGATAGATTGCATCGGCGGATGGGAATGATGTGCGCCATCACCGGGTGATCGGTGAACGCGACGCCTTTGAACAGCATTCGCCACTCGCGCGCGCGCCGGTTGAGCGCCCGGATGTCCCTGCGGAGTTTGAATCCCAAGTTCGGCATCGGCCCAGACTTATTCTCTATTGAATCATACTCATGCAAGTAACGCACCGATTTGGAATCGAACGGTTCCCAGCCGTCTTTCAACAGTGCCGGCGCGCAGTCGTTTGGAGCCCAGCATTTCTTTGAAACCGAATCGCGCCAGCGCGACACCTAACATTAGTAGCGTGGTATTCTGAGGGCTGTCTGGATCTTCCATGCGTTACCGGACGTATCGACCGCCGGATTCTCGTCCCGCCCCACCGGCAAGCCTTCCGGATCGGCGTCAATTACGTCCAACTATCCCAGGACGCACTAAAATGGATTTCGGAAAGAAGCGCTCGATCTGATGTTTGAGTTCCTGTTTAAGTATCCAAGTACGGTCTTCAGCAAAGGCACGTTCGTACTGCTGGGGCAGTGGCCTCTATGGATACTGATAGCGGCCCTGGCGGTTGCCGCACTTGGATTAGGGTGGACCATCTGGAGTCGCCGTACTCGCGTTGCCCCCACCATGCGCGGCCGTCGCACCGCGGTTGTCTGGCTACTGCAAAGTTTGCTGGTTTGCCTGTTGCTGTTCCTGCTTTGGCAGCCCGCCTTGAGCATCGCGACCTTGCGGCCCCAGCAGAACATTGTGGCAGTTGTAATCGACGACAGCAAGAGCATGGCGACCCAAGATGATGGCAAATCTCGGCATGATCAAGTTTTAGAGACTCTTAACAGCGGATTAATCAAGAGCTTACAGTCTAAATTTCAAGTCCGGCTTTACCGTCTGGGCGACCACCTGGAGCGCATCGAAAAGCTGGAGCGGTTGAACGCCTCGGCTCCCGCCACCCACATCGGCGACAACCTCAAGGAAGTGCTCGCGGATTCGGCCACGCTACCCATTGGCGCACTAGTGCTGCTCAGCGATGGAGCCGACAACACCGGCGGCATCGACCTGGAGACGATCTCCGAAATCAAGCGCCAGCGCATTCCGATCCACACCGTCGGTTTTGGGCGCGAACAAATGGCGCATGACATGGAAGTCACCGACGTTCAGCTGCCGGTTCGCTCGCTCGCCAAATCCCGCCTGCAAGCCGTGGTCACATTTCATCAACATGGGTTCAAAGGCGACAAAGCGCGGCTAGCCGTCCGTGAGAGCGGAAAGGTCCTGGCGAGTCGCGACATTGTCTTAAAGAGCGATGGCGCCGCCCAGACCGAAACTGTCCTGTTCAATGCCGGAGAGGCCGGCGTGAAAAACTTGGAATTCACCATTGACGCGATGCAAGCTGAGGACAACAAGGCCAACAACAGCCTGACCCGGGTTTTGAACGTCGACAACGCCAAGCCGCGGGTTCTTTACATGGAAGGCGAGCCGACTTGGGACTACAAATTCTTGCGCCGCGCAGTGGAGGACGACAAAAACATCGCCCTGTTCAGCATTGTCCGAACCACGCAGAACAAGGTCTACACTCAGGCGGCGGACTCGAGCGCGGAGTTTTTGAAGGTCGGCTTTCCGACCAAGGTAGAAGATCTCTTTAGCTTTCAGGGCTTGATCCTGGGCAGCGTGGAAGCCAACTACTTCACCACTGCGCAGCAAGAACTCATGCAGCAATTTGTCGACCGGCGCGGCGGTGGACTGCTTTTCCTGGGCGGGCGGAATGCGCTGGCCGATGGCGGGTATGACAAGCCGCCCTTCTCGGACCTGCTTCCCGTACACCTGCCGAATCACAAGAACACCTTTCATCGTGAACCGGCTACGCCGCAACTGACCTCTTCCGGACGCGATAGCCTGATCACGCGCATCGACGAGAATCCGGACGCCAACTTCAATCGCTGGAAGAAACTGCCCTACCTCATGAACTTCCAGGAGGCGGGCCAGCCGAAGCCCGGCGCGGTGGTGCTGGCAGAGATGACGGCCGCCGGTAACACGTTGCCGTTGCTGATCACGCAGAAATATGGCCGCGGACGAACAGCCGTTTTCGCCACTGGCGGCGATTGGCGATGGCAGATGCTGCAGCCTGTCGAAGATGTGAGTCACGAGATGTTCTGGCGTCAGATGCTGCGCTGGCTGGTGAGCGACACACCCACGCGCGTCGTCTCTTCCACGCCCAGGCCCATGCTGTTTGACGATGGGCGCGTGCACCTGCGCGCCGAGGTTCGCGATACAACGTACCTGCCAACCAGCGATGCGCAAGTGGAAGCGCGAGTCGTGGGACCAGACGGCGCGGCGCAATCGGTGGAGCTGCATCCCGACGCCTTGGAGCAGGGTGTTTACTCCGTCGATTGGGATGCTTCCCGGCCGGGCTCTTATGTCACGGAAATCACTGCGCGCCGCGGTCAGCAGGAGCTGGGCCGTGATGTAGTGACGTTCCGCCGGGAAGATGGAGTCGCCGAGAATTTCCACCTCGAACAAAATCGCGACTTGCTCGAGAAGCTTTCCTCCCAGACCGGCGGCCGTTACTACCGGCCCAACGAAGTGAGCAAGCTGGGCGAGGACATCGCCTATTCCGACGCCGGAATCACGGTGCGCGAAACCAGGGACCTGTGGGACATGCCGATCATATTCTTCTTTGCGCTTCTGCTGTGCTGCGCCGAATGGCTGCTGCGGCGAAAGTGGGGCGTCGTATGACGCCCTTGGCTTCCCGTTGGCAGGTCGGGGACCTGCCCCACGTGGCGCGCGCACTTCTGCCCGTGTTCTTTCTAACCACCCTGCACGCGACTACTTTCTACCTCACCGTAGCCGGCATCGGCGGCGAACCGGATTACGAGCAGCGCTTCACTTCCCAGGCACAGGAGATCGACAAGCTGGTCAAAGCCGGTGGACCGGATGCCAACGTCACTACGCTATCTGGTGCGCAGGCTACTAAAGCGCAAATCCAGAACGCTCTCGCTCAGATTTCCAAGCAAGCCAAGCCTGCCGACGCATTCGTGCTGATGCTGATCGGCCACGGCAGCTTCGATGGCTACGATTACAAGATCAATCTTCCGGGCCCCGATCTTTCGGCGGTTGAACTGGGTTCGATGCTCGACCGTATTCCCGCGACACGCCAACTGGTTGTGAACATGACCAGCGCCAGCGGCGGCTCGCGTGCCGCGCTCGAGAAACCGAATCGCGTGATCATCACCGCCACCAAATCGGGCTCTGAAAAGAACGCCACGGTTTTCGCGCGCTATTGGGTGGAGGCGCTGCGCGATACGGCCGCCGACACCGACAAGAATGAAACCGTGTCGGCGCTCGAGGCGTTTACTTACGCCGAGCAAAAGACCAGCCAGTTCTACGAAACTCAAAAACGACTGGCCACCGAGCATCCCATGCTCGAAGATACCGGCACCGGCGACGGAGCGCGCAAGCCATCCGCTGAGAATGGCGAAGGCCTGAAGGCCTCCCAGTTCGGCCTGCTGAGGATCGGCGAGTCCCAGATTGCCGCCAACACGCCGGAGAAAAAAGCGCTGCTCGATAAGCGCGATGAACTTGAGCGCCAGATCGATCTGCTGAAATACCAAAAGGCGGCCATGCCCGTCGACCAATACAAGAAGGAGCTCCAGGCGCTGTTGCTCGAACTGGCCAAGACCCAGGCGGAGATCGACAAATGATCCGGTTCAGTCTATTTGCGATTGTTTCCGGTTTGACTGCCGCTGCCCTGCCCGCTCAGACGCTGAATCAGTGCCGCAGCCTCCAGCACCATGGCAAACTCACCGAAGCGCAAGCCTGTTTTGGGCGCTTGGCGGCCGGCTCGAATCCTTATCTGCGCGCTGAAGGCCTGTGGGCTTTGGAACGATACCAGGATGCTAATGAGCAGTTCAAAGCGCTGGTGAAGCAAGAGCCGAAAAATGCTTTGTACCGCGTTCGCTGGGGATACCTTTTCCTGGAGCGCTTCAACACCAGCGAGGCCGGCAATCTCTTCAACGAAGCGCTGGAAATCGACAAAGACAACGCCCAAGCGTACCTGGGGCTGGCGCGCGTCTCCGCCGAGGGCTTTGGCGGCAAGGCGGTGGAGTTGGCCGAAAAGTCCGCCAAGCTCGATCCCAAACTGCCGGACGCCCACGAGTTGCTCGCTTTTCTTGCCCTGGAAGATAACGATGAGGAGCGCGCCGCCAAAGAAGCCGACCTGGCGCTGACTATCTCCGGCGAAGCGCTGGACGCTTTAGCGATTCGCGCCGTCATCGATTGGCTGGATGACAAGGCCGACACGCCGCATCTGGAGAATCAGTGGATTGATCGGGTCCTCAAGATCAATCCCGCGTACGGCGAAGCCTACGCCACGGCCGGACATTTCTTCGTGATCAATCGCCGCTATACCGAAGGGATCAAGTTCTATCGCAAGGCGCTGGACCTAAACCCGCGCCTGTGGAACGCACGTGCGGAACTAGGCGTCAACCTCATGCGCCTGGGCCAGGAGGGGGAAGCGCGTCAACAACTGGAGCAGTGCTACAACGCCAGTTATAAGAGCGCTGAGGTCGTCAACACGCTGCGACTTATCGACAGCTACGCGAACTTCACCATTTACGAGAGCAATCAGACTATTCTGCGCCTGGCGAAAAAAGAATCCGAACTGCTGCGTCCCTACTTCGAATCGGAGATGAAGCGGGCCATCGCCACCTACGAGAAAAAATACCAATTGAAGCTCAACGGCCCGGTTCAGGTGGAAGTGTATCCCGATCACGAAGACTTCGCGGTTCGCACCATGGGCCTGCCCGGACTGGGCGCGCTGGGCGTGACGTTCGGCTCCGTGGTCGCCATGGACAGCCCGTCCGGCCGTCCGCCCGGCAGTTTCCATTGGGCCAGCACGATGTGGCACGAATTGAGCCACGTCTTTGTTCTGCAGGCCACGAATCACCGCGTCCCGCGCTGGTTTACCGAGGGCATGGCCGTCTATGAAGAAACCGCCGCCGCGCCCGACTGGGGCGACCGTCTCGACCCGGAAGCAATTACCGCCATTCACGCCAAGAAGCTGCTGCCAGTAGCGCAGCTCGATCGAGGCTTTGTGCACCCCAGCTATCCATCGCAGGTGATCGTGTCGTACTTCCAGGCTGGCAAGATTTGCAGCTACATCGCCGAAAAATGGGGCTACGGCAAGTTGCTCGACATGATGCATGCCTATGCCAAACTGAAGACCACGCCGGAGATCTTCCAGGAAGTCATCGGCATGTCCACCGAAGATTTCGACAAGCAGTTTCTGGCCTGGCTCAAAGCGCAAACCAAGAGTCCAGTGGAGCACTTCGCGGAATGGCAGAAGCAAATCAAAACCATGGTGGAGGACCTGCGGGCCAAGAAGTACGACGACGTCATTCATGAAGGCGCTGCCATTCATGATTTCTATCCCGACTACGTGGAGGCCGGCAGCGTCTACGAATTGATGGCCGACGCCTACACTGCCAAGGGCGACAAGGTCTCCGCGCGCAAGGAACTGGAACAGTACAACCAGGTGGGCGGCCGCAGCTCGCTGTTGATCAAGCGCCTCGCCACGCTCGAAGAGGAAGCCGGCGAACCCAAGAAAGCCGCCGCGGCCCTCGATCGTCTAAACTACATTTATCCGGAAGATCAGGAATTGCATAAACGATTAGGTGACTTGTGGCTGGCGCAGGATAATCTCCCCGGTGCGATTCGCGAATACCAGGCCGTACTCGCTGCCAAACCGCTCGACCAGGCGGCCGCCCATTTCCAGTTGGCAAACGCCCTTCGCAAGGCCAACCGGATCGACGAGGCTCGTGAACAAGTGCTGCTGTCTTTAGAAGCGGCTCCCGGCTACAAGCCGGCGCAAAGGTTACTCTTGGAAGTTGCAAAATAAACAAACATGTCCACTATGAGCACAGCATTTAGCACAGCCGTTGCCGATTCGGCGGAACTGAAAGAGCGCATCGATCGCTTCCAGGAGGTCCATAAGGGCATCGTCCGCGAAGTCCGGAAAGTGATTGTCGGACAGGAAGAGGTAGTCGAGCAAGTGCTGATCTCGCTCTTCGTGGGCGGCCATTGTCTGATTACCGGACTGCCGGGAACCGCCAAGACCCTGCTGGTTCGCACCCTGTCGCAAACGCTCGGGTTGGTATTCAAGCGTATTCAGTTCACCCCCGACCTGATGCCTTCCGACATGACCGGCACCGACATCATCGAAGAAGACAATACCACTGGCCATCGCACCTGGACCTTCGTTCCCGGACCGATCTTTTCGAACATCCTGTTGGCCGACGAAATCAACCGTACGCCGCCCAAGACACAATCGGCGCTGCTCGAAGCCATGCAGGAGCTGTCGTGCACGGTGCGCGGCAATATGTACACCATCAAGCCGCCCTTCTTCGTGCTGGCCACGCAGAATCCCATTGAGTTGGAAGGCACCTATCCGCTTCCCGAGGCGCAGCTCGACCGCTTCCTGTTCAACACGATTCTGGATTACCTGTCCGCCGATGATGAAGTGAAAGTTGTCGACCTGACCACCACCACGAAATCAGCCAAGGTGGACGCGGTTACCAACGCCGAAGAGATCCTCGATTTCCAGCAGTTGGTACGCATGGTACCGATCGCCGACACGGTAGCCCGCTATGCGGTGGAGCTGGTTCGCGCCACTCGCCCCAACGATCCCACCGCTCCCGATTTTGTAAAGAACTATGTGAATTTCGGCGCCAGCGTCCGCGCCGCCCAGTTTGTCGTCTTAGCCGCCAAGTCCCGCGCGCTGCTGCGCAACCGCTATCACGTTGCATATGAGGACATTCGCGCCCTGGCCGCGCCCATTCTGCGCCACCGTCTGCTGCTCAATTTCCACGCCGAATCCGAACGCCTCGATTCCGATGCCATTCTCAAGCGTCTATTAGATTGGAAGCCCGAACCGAAATAACCAGGCACTAGAAATTAGTAACTAGGAACTAAGAAAACTGAGTCATGCTGCCGTCGACTCCAACTCGCTTTATTGACCCTGCGATCCTGGCCGGGATGTCGCATCTCGACCTGATTGCTAAGACAGTCGTGGATGGATTCGTCGCCGGCCTGCATCGCTCGCCCGATTTCGGCTTCAGCCAGGAGTTCGCCGAATACCGCGCCTATACTCCGGGCGACGACCTGCGGCACGTAGATTGGAACGTCTACGCCCGCACCGAGCGTGCTTACCTGAAGCGCTATCGCGGCGAGACCAATTGCCAGCTCACCATGATGCTCGACTCCAGCGCATCCATGGGGTACAGTTCGCACGGCATCTCCAAGCTCGACTACGGGCGCTTTCTGACCGTTTCCCTGGCTTACCTGGCCAACCAGCAGCGCGATGCCGCCGGGGTCATCATCTTCGACGACGATGTCCGCAATTATGTGCGGCCATCCACTCGCCAAGGCCAGTTCATGCGGGTGGCGCATGCCATTGAAAAGGCCGAACTCGGTACGCGCACCGATTTTGCCAAGCCCTTTGTGCACTTCCAGCAGTTCCACATCCGGCGCGGCATCGTCGCCGTCGTTTCCGATTTTTATGAGCAGCCCGATATAGTGATCAAGTCCGTAGAGCCGCTGCGCTACCGGGGCAACGATCTGGTCCTGTTCCACGTCTTAGATCCGGAGGAGATTCGGCCCAAGCTGAAAGAGCCGCTCTTGCTGGTGGACATGGAAACCAAGGACGCCGTCGAGGTTTCTCCCGAATACGCCAAGGAAGAATACGGCGCCAAGATCGATGCGCATATCGAAGCGCTCAAGAAAAAGGCCGCTACGGCCAACATCGATTATTGCCTGCTGCGGACTGACCGTCCGCTGGACGATGCTATGCGCGAATATTTCCTCATACGCAAAGGGAGGATGTGAGTGGGTTTTCTGGCGCCTTGGTTCTTAGCCGGCTTGGCTGCCATAGGTCTGCCCTTCTGGATCCATCTTCTGCGCCAGTACCGCAGTACGCCGCATCCCTTCAGCTCGCTTATGTTTTTCGAGCAGCGGACCCAGAGTTCCATCAAACACCGGCGGCTCCGCTATCTGTTGCTGCTTTCGCTGCGCGTGCTTTTGCTGCTGCTGATTGCGCTGACCTTCGCTAACCCATTCGTGACCCGGACCTCTGTTGGCGCCAGCGGCCGCAAGATGCTGATCATTGGCGTCGACAATTCGTTCAGCATGCGCTATGGCGATCACCTGGCGCGTGCTAAGCAGCAGGCCCTGCAAGCCGTCTCCAATCTGAATTCCGGCGAACGAGGCCAGGTGCTGGCAGTTAACTCGCATATCCAGTTCCTCACGCAGCAGGTCGAGGACGCCGATCAGTTGAAAGCCGCTATTCAGGCCATCCAACCGACCGACGAGCAAAGCTCCTATGGCGAATTCGCCCGCGCGCTGCGAACCATTTCCCAGGCGTCGAAGATGCCGCTCGAAGTCCATTTCATCAGCGACATGCAAAAATCCTCGCTGCCCCCGGCTTTTGTCGACCTGCGTTTGGGCGGCGATACCAACCTCATCTTTCATTCCGTGGCCGATTCGAAAGAGCCCAACTGGCTGGTGGAAAGCGTCATCGCGCCCGGCAAAATCTACGACCCGAAAAAAGTGCGCGTACAGGCGGTGATCGCCGGCGTCGGAACCGAAGCCACCAAGCGGACCGCCGCGCTGGTGCTGGATGGCAAGACGCTGGAGAGCAAGACCGTGGACGTTCCTGCCAGCGGCCGCGCCACCGTCGAGTTTCTGTCACTCGAATCGCCCTACGGTTTCCATAAAGCGGAGATCCACATTCAACCGGACGACTCGCTGCGCGAAGATGACCGTTTTCCGTTTGCGGTCGAGCGCGCCGACCCCCACCCGGTACTGTTTCTGCATCAAGCCGGCCAGTCGAAAGGTGAGCTGTACTATCGAGCGGCGCTCGAGTCGGTGCCGGACGCAGGTTTTGTCATTGAGCCGCTGGCAGTGGAACAAGCCACCAACCAGGCGTTTTCGAAATATGCTTTTGTGGTCCTGTCCGACATTGGTTCCCTGCCGCCGGGCCTCGAGAACAGCCTGCGCGCTTACGTCAACGGCGGAGGATCCCTTCTGGTGTCGCTTGGTCCGTCGTCTGTCGCTATGCAGCGCGTGCCGGTATCGGGCGAAGCGATTCAGTCGTCGAGCTACGCTTCCCGCGAAGGCGATCGATTTCAAACCGTCGCGTCCTCTGATGCCGAACATCCTACGCTTCGCCGAGCCAGCAAGCTGGAAGGCGTACAGTTCCTGCAGGACATCAAAGTGGATCCCGGCCAGTCCCGCGTAATCGCGCGTTTGACCAACCAGGATCCGCTGTTGCTCGAAAAACAGGTCGGCGAAGGACGCGTGATGGTGTTCACGTCCACCTTTGATAACGTCGCCAATGATTTTCCGCTGCACTCTTCCTTTGTGCCTTTCGTCGAACAGACCGCCCGCTACTTGGGCAGGCAGCAGGAGCGTTCCACCAACGTCGCCGTCGATTCCTACATTGAGCTTCGCTCCGTCAAAGAACAGGGCGCTTCTGTGGAAGTGATCGACCCCGAGGGCAAGCATCCCCTGTCCCTCAAGGAAGCGTCCTCGGCCCAATCTTTTCAAGTCAACCGGGAAGGTTTTTACGAGATTCATCGCGGTAACGGCCGCCAGGAAATGGTGGCAGTCCATGCCGACCGACGCGAATCCGACCTGACACCCATTCCTCAGGAGACGCTGGATCTGTGGCGGAATACGGGCCGGGGCCCGGACCCGGTCACAAGCAATGGAGAGGCTGCAAACCCAGCCAGGCCATGGAGTTTGTGGCGCTACGCTTTGCTATTGGTCCTGATAACCGCGATAATTGAATCGTTGATAGCCAGCCGATATTTGTCGGTGGAGAAGGAGGCTGCATGAACGCCCTCGATCAA
>Ga0210403_10003984_pt1 | contig 12821 bp, 8 predicted proteins | sample IncBWC19MmetaG_FD_150863 | JGI IMG/M metagenome (GOLD analysis project Ga0210403, IMG submission 150863) | Forest soil microbial communities from Barre Woods Harvard Forest LTER site, Petersham, Massachusetts, United States - Inc-BW-C-19-M | ecosystem: Environmental > Terrestrial > Soil >... | reverse complement strand
TTACTAACTATGATGGTCGTCGCGTGCGCGCGGATTGCGAGAGCGCAGCCCAAGGTTAAGCAAATTGCCACAGCCTTAAATTTACTCACACTCTTATTCCGTACAATTGCATGAAAATTGCAAATATTTGAAAGTAACAGGATTGTCACCTTCACGAACCCCGGCTTTCATCCGCACGCACAACGGAACGCTTTCGTCGTCGCGATATGGCGTCAGCAATCCAGATTGTTTACCCGTTGGATTCAATCGCTGAGACACAGCCCCAACTCCAACCGGATTTACGGATTGTTGACTACTTGCGGCGCAGGTTTGCTCGCTTCAACCTGTGCGCTCACTTTCTGTAGGCCCGCGGTAAGCGTTTCGATTTGCTCTTCCTGTTTCGCCAGCTTGGCCTCAAAACCTTTCTGCTGCCGTCCAACCGTTGACTTCAACTGCGCGATTGTTGCTTGCTGTTCTGCGACTTTCTTGTGCTCTTTGAGGAACTCGTTAAGCAGCATCGCGTTCACCGCATCATAGCGCACAGTGTAAATCTCGCCGTCCTTGTCGCGCACTACCAGGTCAGGGCTCACCTCGGCTACTTCTTCGGCAATCAAACCAAATTGTGGTGTGCTTTTCTTGTCGCTCCGATAATGGAACGTTACTGGCTTAAGCGCTAGGATCGATTCGCTGGCTTGATCCATCGGTTTAATCTCTCTCTTGAACCGGCGTGAAGAGCTCGCCGTTCCAAGCTGGCCGGCGGAGTCGATTAACACCGGTATGGCGTCGGCGTTTGTGGTTGTCACCCCGCGAATGTTCCCAATAAAGCAGCTGTTGCTCACGTTTGCGGCATCGAAATTGGAGCCGATACAAATAACGTTGTCGGCTGTGATGATTCCCCCGCCGGCTTCTCTGCCGATAGCGATGTTAAGGCTACCGGTCGTGTTGCTGAACAGCGCCTCATCACCAACGGCCGTGTTGAAGTTGCCGGTAGTGTTGCGAAAGAGCGCAAAGTGGCCGAGAGCCGAGTTGTTAGTGCCATTGCTGATGGCAAGCGCTTCGTCGCCAATGGCCGTGTTTTCGAAGGCGGTGGTGTTGGCCTCGAGCGCGTTAGTACCGACGGCCGTATTGCTCGCGCCGTTTGTCTCGGCAGCGAGTGCACCAGCTCCGACGGCAACATTGGCGACGCCGGTCGTGTTGGTACTGAGCGCACCTTGTCCGATGGCCGTGTTGCCTTCTCCAGTCGTGTTGCTAAACAGCGCATTATTTCCATTAGCCGTATTTGAGAAGCCGGTGGTATTCCTAAAGAGCGTTTTGAAGCCAGTGGCTGTGTTGCCAGTGCCGGTAGTGAGGCTAAAAAGCGCGGCCTGCCCTTCGGCAGTATTGCCCCCGGGATAGCCCCCATCGGGAGGCGGACTGACCGCTTGCACTTTTGATGAGACCCCGATACAGGCTAGCAGTAGCAAAATGAGAACCGAGCTGCGTATCGAGGTCGTGGGGCTCGTCGAATGTCTTGTCCGTTCACGTGCTTCGTTGAGGATGATGGTTGGGCTTTTCATACATTAACTCCTGGTACTTCGGCGTTGTTTCATTTTTCTTTAGATAGGACGGTTTTGAGGCCGCCTATTGATGTACTGCGGAAAACCCGAGATTTTCTTACGAAGAAAATTGCTTAACCGGGGGATTTTTTAATTTTGAAAAGCACGGATTACCCGCCTTCGCCTCAGGAACTACTGCGGGCAGCGAATTAGCGAATGATTCTCGATTGGCGCTTGACACAAACGCCAGAAATTGGACCCGCGTTTCGGCGCGGCTTACATTCGACTTCGCTCAGAGCAGGCTTGATTGCGCCCTCCCCATTCGTGTTATCCCCCAGTCGGGGGTTAATTCCCTTTTGGTGCAAGGGAGGCGACGATCTTTTCGAAATGCGGATCGCCGCGGAGCGGGTCCCAAAACGGCATCAGCTTCAATTCTCCATAGCTGGGCGAGTTCGAATACTGGATGGCGATCGCAAGTTGTTCGCAAGCGAGGTCTTTGTCGCCGACCCACGCTGCGATCATTGCAAAGTAGGCGATGATGCGCCTGCCGTTCAGGGCGTCTTTGTTTACCGGAAGAAGCTCAACAGCGCGTCGACCTTCTTGCAAAGCGTCCCCTTTCCGCCCGAGAGCAGCGTCGATCAAGCCAAGTACGCATAACGGTGGACCGTAGTCTGGCTGGGTTTGGAGAATTTTCGCCTGCTCCGCGCGCGCCGCCGTGAAAGCCGATCGTGCTTTGCCCTCGTTTTTCGCCAGGCGAGCGATAATGCCCTCTACAAATGGCCGGCTAAACTGAACAGTACCATCCTTGAATGGGGTGTCGTCCAGAGCAATCAAGGCGTTTGGCGCGGCACCAGCGTCGTGCTCGGCCAGTGCGCAAAAGACCCAGTAATCGGCGATACTCCGAATCGCAGTGGGATTTGTGACCCGAATTGAATCGACCATTTGATGTAAGGGCCGGGTGTCTGCCTTCCAGTTCAATTCCACACGCGCGCGCTCTAGTTGGGTCTCCAGATCGTTCGGCTTGATGGCCAACACACGATCCCATATCGACTCTGCCTCGGCATAACGTCGGAGCCATTCGTAACTCAACGCAAGCTGTTGCAGGGTAAGAACGTTGCGCGGGTCGACTTCAAGCGCCCGCTCAAGACTACGCAACGCCTCTTCCTGTTTACCTTGGCGGCGTTCGATGTAACCCTTTAATTCGAATACCTGGGGATCGTTAGGGAGGGTCTTGTGAGCAGCTTCAAGTTCAGCTAAAGCAGCGTCATAATCGAGGTATCCCATATAAAGATTTCCCGCGCGTGCCACGTGGGCTTCGCCCGCATCTGGGCGAAGGCGAAATGCGGCTCGGACCGCCGCTTCCGCCAGCGCGAGGCGCGCTGGCGTATGATCGTCGCCAAGGAAGTAAAGGAGGGCATGAGTCGAGGCGAGTTGGCAATATGCTTGGAAGAACGTTGGATCGTGCGCGACAGCCTGATTCAAGAGATCAGTTGCCTGCAACAAATTCTCTCTCGCCCTACTGCTAAAGCTTGCCGCCAGTAAAAGATTTTTAGCGCGATTGTAGAGATCGAATGCGGTGAGATCGGCGGTTGGTGGACGCTCAATGGCCAGTTTCTCAGCCGGTGAAATTTTGGCGTGAAGCTGCTCGGCGACTTTTTCCGCGATCTCGCCCTGAATAGCGAAAACATCTTTTAAATCGCCATCGTATTGCTTTGCCCAGATGTGTGAATCGGTGCGCGTGTCGATCAACTGGGCGTTTATATGGAGCCAGGCGCCCGTTTTACGCACGCTGCCTTCCAGCACGTGTGAGACACGCAAGGACTCACCGACCTCACGTGTGTTATGCTCACCGCGATATTGCATCACGCTGGTGCGGCTAATGACCTTGAGAGCGGCAATGTTCGCCAGCTTGGTCACAAGATCGTCCTGGACGCCGTCGGCAAAAGACGCGTCCTCTCTGTCATTGCTCAGGTTTTCAAACGGCAGCACGGCGATGCCAGTCGCTGCCGGGCGGATCAGATCACTTTTCCACACAAATATGCCAATCACGCCCACCGCCGCTGCCAGACCGACTAACGACGCGATCAGACCCGCCGCGGCAGGTTTCCGTTGCACCCACTTTCTGCCACGTGTCAACACGCCTGTGCGTCGGGCGCGAATTGGCTCATGCCTGAGGCAGCGCTCAAGGTCTTCCACCAGCGCAAGAGCGGACGAGTAACGGCGCACCGGATCTTTCTCGATACATTTCAAGCAAATCGTGGCAAGGTCCCGGTCTATTTTCGGATTCAACAGACGCGGCTGCCGCGGCTCAGTTTCCAAAACCAGCCGGACAGTTTCGTAAATTGTTCCGCCAACAAAAGGAGGCTGACCGGTGAGCAAGTGGTAGAAGACCGCGCCGAGTCCGTAAACATCGGTCGCACTTGTAAGCTGGGCAACGTCGCCAGCAGCCTGCTCGGGAGCCATGTAACTCGGCGTACCGAGCGCCTCTACCACTGTACCCGTAATGGTGCTTTCTCGCTCAATGAGCTTTGCAAGACCGAAATCGGTAAGATGCGGCTCGCCGCCTACATCTATCAAAATGTTCCCCGGCTTAATATCTCGATGCAGGATCCCTCGCTTATGGGCATAGGAAATAGTGCGCGCCAGTTTGATGATGAGTTCGGCAGCACGCCGATTGGACATTGGCTCACGGTTGATTACTTCATCAAGTCGCCGGCCTTCGACGAGTTGCATGCTGAAGTAACAGGAACCATCGCTTTCCCCGATCTCATGAATCGGAACGATGCAGGGGTGGTCTAAACTCGCTGCGGCCTCCGCCTCAAGCCGAAACTGTTTGATGTGCGCTTTGGTGGCCCACCGTCCGAGGCCGATGACTTTCACCGCAACTATGCGGTTAAGGCTTTTCTGGCGCGCGCGATAGACCAACCCCTGGCCGCCGCGACCAATCTCTTCCAGCAACTGATAGTCACCCAATTCTTCCGGCAACTCCACACCGCCTGCTCCATTAACTTCGCCGTGCAGCATTCCAAGACTCGTCTCCAAAAGGCACGCGGCGCAAAGTCCTTCCGGTTCGTCCACCAAAATTGCCAGGCTACACTTTTTGCAAATTCTCAGTACGCGTGCCATTGCATGCGATCCAGTTGTGTCTTTCCTCTGGTGTACTGCGGAAAATTCTTTCAAAGATTACGCTCGTAATACCGAAATTAAATGGCGCAGCTCGTCTTCGACATCCTTTGGCATAGCAACCGTATGGGCGATCTCTTCACGCAGTAAGGATTGATAACGCTGACGAAATCGGTAGAACGCCTGATTGACCGCATTTTCAGTCATGCCCATCGCGTTGGCGATTTTTGCCTGTGATGGCGCTTCCGGCTCGTCCGGCAGCAATTGCTTCAACGAATCAAACAACGCGGCTTTGTCTGCTCTGCGATACTCGTCTCGTAGCTGCCCGAACACATGGTCCAAGAGTGTCAGAGCCCAGCGACGTTCGTAAATCCACTCAGCCGTCCGTGGATCCGACGGTTCGACATCGACACCAGCGCGTAAATCCTCCAACGGGATAGGCGACCGCCCTTTGCCTCTCTTGAGTGCCATCGCACGCTCCCTCTCATCGGCCAAAAAATGCTTTAGCGACACCAGCAGGTAAGAACGCAACCTTCCCTTCTCGGTGCGGAGATTGTCGAAATCTCGGCGTTCCAATAGAACTGCAAAGAACCCTTGGGTAAGATCCTCAGCTTCTTCATGGCTGTAACCCAGTCGTCGCACGAAGCTGTAGAGCGGCCGCCAGTAGGTGCGGCAGAGTTTTTCGAGCGCTTCGTGTGCCGCCGGCGATTCGCCTTGCGCAGTTAGCACCAGGCTCCAATGGGTGGTGGCAAACGCGTCTCGCATTGGCGGGATATGTCCCACAGCTGCCGGATCAACCCCCAGTCAGTGACGTCACCTGATGATCAACAGACACGCTGCAATCAAAGTAAAAAATGGTGCTAAATCAAGCCTGTATACGTGCCTGAAGTTGGATTCTGAACCACGCTGACGGTGCAGCCGTCCTTCTTGAGGATTTTGTAGACTTCTTCCCAACCGGAGCCATCCACGAAGCCACCGTGGACGAGAGCTATTGTCTTTATAGTCGAATCAGATTTGCCGTTCATAATATTTCCTTTCTCTGCTTTGTCGTTTGTTGGCTAACTGTGAAAAGCGTAATGCCGCCTAACGAAAAAGAGATAAGCCACGGGCGGGGTCGATGGCAAACGCACTGAAGTTTTCTCGCAATGGGGCCGTTGGGATTTATTGTCTGGTTAGATCTCTTTTGAAAAAACAGGATCATCGTGTCCAAATGAAAGGCCGGAGCTGACGTCGTTGCCGACTTCATCGTGCATAAAATGAGACTTTGGCCATGAATGCACTCCATTTGGGACCAAGCCGACCGCCATCGAGCAGGATTCTCGGGCATTTTTTGAACCCCAAATCGCGGCCGTCACTGTAACGGATCATGCGCCAGTGCATGTGCGGGACAACATGATCGAGGGGGATATCATATTGACGCATCAGTCTGGCTGTGAGTTGTGCGGTGCGGTCGATGGTGCTGCCAAGATTGTTGCCCCGGTTTACACACATTTCGATCCCGATGGACGACCTGTTTCCCTGGCCTTCGTAATCAGCATGCTCTCCGGTTTCGTTAGTCGGGAGGCTTTGGTAAATGGAATGATCGTCCACAGTGAAATGCCAAGTGAGAAATCCAGTGCGATTGTGACGGCCTCGGAGCCCCTTGTTCATGGCGAGCGCGTGATGCAATGCGTCGGCGCTACGAGACGTATTGTCGGTCGAATGGATAGTGATAAATGTTGGACGCATCGGCCGATGCAAGGGACGTCCGCATTTCCCTGGGGGGATGATGTTCTGCGTAATTTTCAATTCGGCTGCACCGGCGGGAGCCACGCCGCTGATGGCGGCGCGTCGGGGAGCCACCGCACAGGAAGAAAAGAGAAGCCCCACCAGGACAACGGCAAGAAACCCAAATGTGCGAAGTTTCACCGTAACCATTCCTGCCGTTGCGAGAGGAAAGCGATTAAAGGCTGCACGGCGAAAATCGTGCCGGATCATTCGGCATTTAGGAAGCCGAATCGCAAACGCCAGCATTCGTAAATGTGTGCGGCAATCGTCGATGGACATGCTGCCGGGGTCATCCCATCGGCAATCAAAAACGATTCTAGGACGATTCCTTGGGCAGCGGGCGGGGTGGTCTCGGATCCGGTAGTGCACTTGAATAAAAACTATCGGGGTTGTCACACAATCGTAACCTGGCGGTGATCGTGCCTTTTTTGTAGTTTCTATCGACGATTACATTGCACTCATGAATCTTGCGGGGCTTTTTGATCAAGATGCTGACGCGTTGCAAGTCGCGCCCGGCGATTTCCTTTTCCGGTAAGGCGACAAGTGTGACAAGATGTACGTGTTATTGGAGGGGGAAATGGACATCCGACTTGGCGATTATGTGGTCGAGACCGCAGGGGCAGGCGCGCTGGTCGGCGTGATCTCGTTGCTCGATGACAGTCCGCGTCCTGCCAACGCTGTGGCGAAGACCGCCTGCCGACTGGCGCCAGTCGATCAACGCCGGTTCCAGTTTCTCATTCAACAGCACCCGCAGTTCGCGACGCACGTGATGAACGAGCTCGCTGATCGTCTGCGTCACATGACCGCAGCGGCCATGCGACAGGAAACCTCAACAAACCCATAGTGCTGCTTTCGTGGCAGTGCGCTCGGCGTTAATTCCTGCGCGATCCTGAGCGCGGGGGCGTGGCGGTCTGGATTCTGGTAACAATCTAGTAACAGCGAAACGTACACGATGCACGGTAACAGCACTCTCAAGGCTGGCGAACGAGTTTGGTTCCCGTACGCCCTGCCCTATGAAACGACATTTTTGATACACATCGCGGCGACAATCAACATCTCGTTGCGCGCGCGGATGAAAAGTTGACCGCGTTTTTGGAAGTGGAATCTGCGATGCTGCGGGAAGCGATGACGGCATTATCGCTTTGGTCATTCATTTTCGTTGGTGCGGTCGTTGTCAGAAACAGGAGCGAACCACGCCGCCGTCCACTCGGAGGGCAGCGCCGTTGATGCCTGAAGCGACTGGGCTGCACACAAAAGTTACAAGACTGGCAATCTCTTGAGGTGTCTCAAACCGCTTGAGAAGTGAAGTAGGGCGGACGCTCGTAAAGAACTCCTTCTCGAATTGCTCGAATGGCTGCCCGCCACTGAGTTGGGTCACAAACTCATCCACCCCGGCGGAGCGAGTCGGTCCCGCGAGGACTGCGTTGACGGTTACGCCCGTGCCTGCGCAAGTCTCCGCCAAGCCACGGGACACTGCGAGTTGAGCGGTCTTGGTGGTGCCGTAATGAATCATCTCGACGGGAATCTGGATGCCGCTCTCGCTGCTGATGAAAACAATCCGTCCCCAATCACGCTGTTTCATGCCCGGCAAGTAAGCGCGACTAAGACGCACGCCGCTGAGGACGTTGACCTCGAAAAAGCGCCGCCAATCCTCATCCGGAATATCCTCGAATGGCTTGGGTTCAAAAATGCCGAGGTTGTTCACGAGGACATCCACCGAAGGGAATTGCAGCAGTAAATCCTCTACGGCCTCCGCTGTGGACAAATCCCCCGCAAAACTCTCCACGCGGGCATCTGGCACGGCGCGGCGAATCTGCGCCAACGCCTCGGTGATGGCGTTATTCGAGCGCCCGTTCACAATCACTCGCGCACCTTCGTGTGCGAATTGGGTGGCGATGGCGAAGCCTATGCCTTTGGAGGAGCCAGAAATCAGGGCGGTCTTATCGGTCAGGTTTAGGTTCATAGGCTAATCAGGGTGTGAATGAGGGTGTAGATTTGCAGTATCATATTATCGCTCCTTCGCATGCTAACTGACAACGGGCTCCGTCGTGAGAGGCGGCGCTGGTTGTGTTAACACTGTCGAACGTCGTTTGTCTCGGCGCTCTTTGAACCACATGATTACGACATAGAACACGGGCGTGAGAAAAAGACCAAAGCCGGTAACTCCGAGCATTCCGAAGAAGACCGCGGTGCCGAGGGCTTGTCGCATTTCCGCACCTGCGCCTGAACTAACGACCAGCGGAACAACACCGAAGATGAACGCAAATGAAGTCATCAAGATCGGCCGCAATCGGAGACGACACGCTTCGACCGCAGCGGTGAAACGGTCTTTTTGATCGCGGTCTTGAATTTGTTTCGCGAATTCGACAATCAGGATCGCGTTCTTACAGGCAAGTCCAACCAGCACAACGAAGCCGATCTGGGTAAAGATATTGTTCTCCATCGAGCGCAGCCAGACGCCGTAGATCGAGCTGAAGAGACACATGGGAACGATCAAAATGATTGCGAGTGGCAACGACCAACTCTCATAAAGCGCGGAGAGCAGAAGAAAAACGAACAGAACGCAAAGCGGGAAAATGTAAATCGCGCTGTTGCCCGCGAGTTTTTGCTGCAATGCAATCTCCGTCCATTCGGTCGTGAAACTGGTGGGCAGAATTTGTTTAGCGAGACGTTCAACGGCGGCAAGCGCGTCGCCACTGCTGGCGCCCGGCGCCGGCTGACCGCTCAGGTCGGCTGCGGTAAACATGTTGTAGCGCGTGATCTGGTCGGCACCGCTTACTTCTTGCACGGTCGCAACCGAGCCGAGCGGAACAATTCCGCCGGAATTATTTCGCGTTTTCAGCAAGCGAATATCGTCCGGACTCAAACGAAATTGTGAGTCGGCCTGTGCCGTGACGCGATAAGTGCGACCAAAGAGCGTGAGATCGTTCACGTATGTCGATCCAAGATACGTCTGAAGCGTGCCGAAAATGTTGCTGAGCGGCACATCCATGCTTTTCGCTTTGACGCGATCGACGTCGAGCCAAAGCTGCGGAACGTTCGCACGAAAGGTCGTCAGATTGTTCGCCAAGCCGGGCGTTTGATTTGCCTTCACCATCATGGCGAAAGCTTGCGTTTGCAGTTCGTCGAGACCGGCGTTGCCGCGATCTTGAATAAACAATTTGTAACCGCCGGCATTACCAATGCCGGACACTGGCGGCGGCGGAAATGCAATCACCAGAGCTTCGGGAATCTCCGCGCGCACGCGCGCATTTATTTTCGCCAGAATCGCCGGAAGACTCTGGTCGCGCGTTTTTCGCTCCGAAAATTCTTTGAATGGAAGAAACACGGCAGCGATGTTTGGCTGATTGCCGCCGAAGAGATTGAATCCAGCGAATTCGACGGTGTTAAGAATGCCGGGCGTTTCGTGCGCGATTTTCGAGATCTTGTCGACAACCGCCTGGGTCCGCTCGAGCGACGCAGCATCAGGTAATTGCGCATACACGACGGCGTAACCGCGATCTTGCGTCGGCAGAAAGCCGCCCGGCACAACTTTGAAACCGACACCGGTCAGCGCAAGTAAACCTGCATATACAAATAAGACGATGGCGGCCAGTCGGACAAGGCGTCCGACAGTGTTGCCGTATGCGTTCGAGGCCCAGGAAAACGTCTTATTGAATCCTCTGAAGAACCATCCAAGCAATCCATCGATAATTCGTTGGAACGAATCCTTCTTCGCGCCGCGCGGTTTAAGGAGCAGTGCGGCGAGAGCTGGAGAAAGTGTGAGCGAGTTGAGAGCGGAGATCGCAGTTGAAACCGCGATGGTAAGCGCGAATTGCCGGAAGAATTGGCCCGTGATGCCGGTAATGAACGCGGTCGGGATAAAAACCGAGCAAAGCACGAGCGCGATCGCGACTAATGCTCCACCAACTTCCGTCATCGCCTTGCGCGCTGCGTCGCGCGGGCTCAAACCATCTTCAATGTGATGCTCGATTGCCTCGACAACCACTATGGCGTCGTCAACCACGATCCCGATCGCCAGAACGATGCCGAACAGCGAGAGATTGTTGATTGAGAATCCGAAGCCTTTCATGGCGGCGAATGTGCCGATCAACGAAACTGGGATCGCGATGAGAGGGATGATTGCCGCGCGCCAGGTTTGGAGAAAGATCAGGACGACAAGAACGACTAGCCCGATTGCCTCGAAGAGCGTCTTTTGAACTTCGTGAATCGATTCGCGAACGGAAACTGTGGGATCGTAAACAATCGTGTAGTCGAGGCCGCTAGGAAAACGCTGCTTCAGCTCAGCCATTTTTTTTCGCACCGCATCGGATGTAGCGAGCGCGTTTGAGCCCGGGAGCTGAAAAATCGCAATCGCAGTCGCCGGTTTTCCACCGAGCCCGCTGTTGACCGTGTAATCGCGAGCGGCGAGCTCAATCCGCGCGATGTCGCGCACCCGAGTGACCTGACCGTTAGCGCCGGTCTTAACAATGATGTCGCCGAACTGTTTTTCGTCAGTGAGGCGGCCTTGCGTGCTGACCGTGTATTGAAATGCAGTCGCGCCCTTCGGCACAGGCGGCGCGCCGATGATTCCGGCTGCGACTTGCACATTTTGCTCCTGGATGGCCGTCACCACATCCTGCGCCGTTAATCCGCGCGCAGACAGCTGGTGCGGATCCAGCCAAATCCGCATCGAATATTCGCGCGCGCCGAACACATTAATGTCGCCGACACCATCGAGTCGGGCGAGCTCGTCGCGAATCTGAAGCAAAGCGTAATTGCTGGTAAAAAGCTGATCGAACGATCCATCCGGCGAAACGAGGTGCACGACCATCGTAATGTCGGGCGATTGCTTTTTCGTCGTCACGCCGATCCGCTGCACATCGGGCGGGAGTACGGGAATCGCGATCGCAACCCGATTTTGGACCAGCACCTGTGCCGTATCGAGATTGGTGCCGAGCTTGAACGTGATGGTCAAAGTCATGTTGCCGTCACTCGTGCTTTGCGAGGACATGTAGAGCATGTTCTCGACGCCATTGACTTGCTGCTCGATCGGCGTCGCAACTGTTTCCGATACGACTTTCGCGTTCGCGCCGGGATAGCTGGCTGTGACCTGGATGGTTGGTGGCGCGATATCGGGATATTGCGCGATGGGCAGCGTTGAAAGCGCAATGACACCGACCAGCGTGATGACAATGCTGATCACGCCAGCGAAAATTGGACGGTCGATGAAAAAATGAGGAAAGTTCATGCCGAGCGCCGTTCCTGCTGCGCCGTCATTTTTCGTTTTGCGATTCAGCGACGCTTTTCTCTGTGTCCGTTTCGCTGGCAGGCGTCTCTTCAGGTACAGGCGTGACCTTCATTCCGGCTTGCAAAAGTTGCAGACGGGTCGAGACAACTTTCTCGCCGTCCTTCAGTCCGCTTTTCACAATCCGTTTTCCTTCGAACAAACCACCGGTCTCGAGGTTACGACGTTCGACGGTATTATCGGGCTTCACGACGAACACGTATTTCAACCCTTGTTGCGAGCTGATCACTCTGTCCGGGACTAGTGCAGCCCGATAAGGCGTTGCGCCCGAAACGCGCACGCGAACAAAGAAACCTGGCGTAATCAAGTTAGGGTTCCAGTTTTTTATGACGATTCGCACACGCACCGTCCCCGTCCCGGGATCAAGCCGGTTGTCAACGAAGTCGACTGTGCCCTTGTGCGGAAAATCCGTCTCGTTTCCGAGCTCGATCCACGCAGGGATCTTGGCCGTCCGCGCGCTCACACGTTTCCCTTCCTCGCTCAGCTTTACATATTTGAGCACGGCGTTCTCGTCGGCATCGACTTTGGCATAAATCGGATCGACCGAGACTACTGTCGTAAGCAAGCTATCTGAACCCGCCCCGGGCTGAACGAGATTGCCTACGGTGATGCGCTGGTCACTCACTCGGCCGTCGATCGGAGATTTGATTTGCGTGAACTCCAGATTTAATCCAGCGGCATTCTTGGCGGCTTCGGCCGAACTTTTGGCCGCGGCTGCACCTTGAAATGTGGCAGCCTTCTGATCGAACTCGCTGGCGGAAATCGTGGACTTGCCGCGCAGTTCCTTCGCCCGGTTTAGTTCGATCTCGGCAAGCTTGAGTTGCGCGTCCATTCGGTCGACTTCCGCCGCTGCGCGATCGAAGTCCGCCTGGTAAGGGCGTGGATCGATTACATAAAGGAGGTCGCCCTTTTTAACGATTGCGCCCGCTTCAAAATGAATCTCGGTAATATATCCAGACACGCGAGGCCGAATCTCGACCGATTCAACTGGATCCAGCCGCCCTGTGAATTCGTCCCATTCGTTTACCTCCTTCTCGACGACAGTAACGACGTTAACCGGCAAAGCAGGTTGCTGCGTTACGGATGCTTTCTTGCAGCCACTTCCCGTCAAAAGGACGAACAAAAAAGCG
>Ga0210403_10003982_pt1 | contig 12822 bp, 10 predicted proteins | sample IncBWC19MmetaG_FD_150863 | JGI IMG/M metagenome (GOLD analysis project Ga0210403, IMG submission 150863) | Forest soil microbial communities from Barre Woods Harvard Forest LTER site, Petersham, Massachusetts, United States - Inc-BW-C-19-M | ecosystem: Environmental > Terrestrial > Soil >... | reverse complement strand
CCATGCTCCGCCAGAGCGGCACCTTCCGCGACAACGAGACCGTCGCCGAGCGCGTCATGGACTCGAACGATCTGGAACGCGAGCGCGGCATCACCATCCTTGCCAAAAACACGGCTGTGTTTTATGCCGGTGTAAAAATCAATATTGTCGACACGCCTGGACACTCCGATTTTGGCGGCGAGGTCGAGCGCGCGCTCAAGATGGTCGATGGCGTCATGCTGCTGGTTGACGCCAGCGAAGGCCCGCTGCCGCAAACTCGTTACGTGCTTAGCAAGGCGCTTGAGGCGAACCTGAAGCCGATTCTGGTTATCAATAAGATTGACCGGCCGGACGCGCGTCCGCAGGAAGTTCTTAACGAAGTTTACGACCTCTTCATCGATCTAGACGCCAAGGAAGAGCAGCTTGATTTTCCTGTCCTTTATACGAACGCCAAGGCAGGAACGGCCGCCGTGCATCAGGGAGCGGCGGGTGAGGATCTGCGTCTTTTGTTTGAAGCGATCGTCGACACCATTCCCGCGCCGCAAGGCGACAAGGACGGACCGCTGCAAATTCTCGTCGCGAATCTCGATTACAGCGACTACCTTGGGCGCCTCGCCATTGCCCGCGTTTTTTCCGGCACCATGAAGACTGGCGAAGATGTTGCTATCGCCAAGCGCGATGGGTCGCTGCAGAAAACAAAAATCACCAAGCTCTTCAGCTTCTCCGGCCTCAAGCGCACTGACATTACGGAAACATCGCTCGGCGACATCATTGCCGTAGCCGGCGTCGAAGGCATCACGATTGGCGAGACTATTACCAGTGCGGAGAATCCCGCGCCGCTTCCGCCGATCATCATCGACGAGCCGACGATTGCGATGTTGTTCACCATCAACACGTCTCCGTTTTGCGGACGCGAAGGCAGCTACGTTACATCTCGCAATCTTCGCGAGCGCCTGGATAAGGAGCTACTCACCAACGTCTCGCTGCGCATGGAAGAAACCGGCAGCACCGACTCATTCAAGGTTCTTGGGCGCGGCGAGTTGCAGCTTTCCATTCTGATCGAGATGATGCGCCGCGAAGGTTATGAACTGATGGTCGGCAAGCCCGAAATCGTCACCAAGCGCATCGACGGAAAACTGATGGAACCGGTCGAACACCTCACCGTCGATGTGCCCGAAGAATTCGTCGGCGTGGTGATGGAACATGTCGGCTCGCGTAAAGGCGAAGTCGCTAACATGCACAATCACGGCTATGGGCGCGTGCGCGTCGAATTCCGCGTGCCCAGCCGAGGACTGATTGGACTGCGCAGCACGCTCCTCACCGACACGCGCGGCACTATCGTCATGAATGCGCTTTTTGACGGATACATCGAGTGGCAGGGAGAAATCCCGCATCGTCCAACGGGCGCGCTGGTCGCCGATCGGGACGGGGTTACGACTTCTTACGCCCTCTACAATCTGCAGGAGCGCGGTACGCTTTTCGCTGGTCCTGGCATCGCCGTCTACGAAGGCATGATCATTGGCGAGAACGCGAAAGACACGGATCTCGACGTCAACATTGTGCGCGAGAAGAAGCTGACCAACATGCGGGCTTCAACTTCCGACGAAGCGATCCGCCTGGTTCCGTATCGCAATCTCAATCTCGAGCAAGCGATTGAATTCATCGCCGACGATGAGTTCGTCGAGGTCACTCCGAAGTCTCTGCGCTTGCGCAAGAAGGTTCTGCAATCCAACAAGCGGAAGAGGGGTTCGATGGCCACCGTCGAAGGCTGACGGTTGTCGAATGATCCGTGGAGACGAAGCTTGCCCCGTCTCGCGCGATGCTGCATGCCAAGCGATGCGGCAAGCCGCGTCCCTACGGGAATGCCGGCTTCCCCGCAATCATTGAGACGCCCGCGCCTGCCATGTACACTAGATGAATCCGCAGCGCGCCCGTAGCTCAGCTGGATAGAGCGGCAGCCTCCGGAGCTGTAGGTCGGGAGTTCGAATCTCTCCGGGCGCACCAGTTTTGCATTACACATCGGTATGCCTGAGATCCCTCGCGGCGCGAGTGGAGAGTTTCTAATGATGGAAGAGCTTGTAGTAAAAGCTTTGCTCCACATCCTGGAAGAGGGCCTCACGAAACTCGATCTTTGGTGGGACCGAACCTTCGGACATTCACTAAGTGGCCGGATGAACAAGCTTGAGATCCAAACCCTCTTCCACGGGAACACAAAAGACCACGATCAGATCTAATCTGATTTTTCATTGCACAGTGCCGATGTGTCGCAATCTTCGCGTCGATATCGTAATATGCTCAGAATCTGAAGGGGTACATCATGATTCTCGGTATGACAGCGTTCACCATTGTCCATGTCGTGATCAAGCTGGCGGGGATTTTGTCGGGATTGGTCGTCTTGCTCGCTGGAGACCTCACTCTGAGGGCACTTCGAAAAAACACTGATCGCCTGAGCATGATCGCCTAGAACCATCCAGAAAGTCGGGCCGGAGCAATCACTTGCCCCGGCCCTTTGCATCCTCAGTTGCAAACCGCATCTTGACTTCTCATCCCGCCGGCAAGATATAATCCTCCAACTGTTGTTCTGTGTTTCCCCCAAAAAACCAGGCAATCGGAATGAACGTGCGAGCCGCGTTGGCGTTAGCGCCACCCCTCTTCGCTAAATCTTAAACGCTCCAACAACGAATGGGAGAGGACCCGTGAATTCTAAAATCTCAATTGCAGTCTTGTTGTTCGTCACTGTTATGGCAACTGGCTTAGCGGGAGCGGTGTGCACCAATGCCACTCTCAAGGGCGTTTACGGATTCACCTCCACCGGTCTCAACGGCTCGGGAGTGCCGGCTTCCAACGTCACTCAGGTCACAGCCGATGGGAATGGGAACCTGACGGGCAACACGACGAAAAGCATCAATGGGACAATCGTCGCCTTTGCGACTACAGGCACGTATCAACTCTCAGCTAACTGCACCGGCAGCGCCACCTTGACCAATCAGGACGGGCAGACTGAGCACGACAATCTCGTTCTGAACAACGGCAACAAGGGCGGCTTCCTGATTCAAACCGACGCCAATCACGTCGAATCCGCCATTGCAGCTGCGCAGGGTTTGGCCACTTGCACAGACTTGGGCGTCAGGCACTCCTATTCCCTCGAGGCGACCGGCTTTCATATCGGAGTTGGTCAGATCGCGGCGACGGGTCAGTTGGCCCTGAACGGAACAGGATCGCTCAAAGGCACCATAACCATCAGCGCGAACGGCTCGATTGCTTCCTCGCTTCCGGTCACCGGAAGCTATCAGATCAGCTCCAACTGCACCGGCACGGCAACCTTTACGCCCCAAGGGCAGTCGGCGATAAATATCAGTATCGTGATCGTGAACGCTGGCAAACAACTCATGTTTCTCGAGACCGACAACAACACAATCGTCGCCGGAACTCTGCAGCAGTAGTAGCTTGCTCGCCCGGAGCGGGACCTCACTCCTAGTCGCGTGCTCCCAGGCGCTTCGCGGCAGCGCGCTCCCGGGCGGCATCCGTCTTCCGACCCAACTGGCCATAGGCTTCGGCCAGAAACATGTGCGGCTCGGGGCGCTTTCGGATCAATCACAGCCGCCTTCTTCAACCTCGGCAGCGCGGCCGCGGGCTTACCTGCAAGTTCCAGCACTCGCCTCAGAAGCAGGTTCGTGCCGTAATGTTCGGGGTCGAATGCGACCCTTTCGCATTCTTTGATGGCTTCCGGCATGCGATCCGTCTGAGCATAGGACATCTGCAGCAAGAGATGCGCTTCCTCCCAGCGCGGCACTCTGGCCACGACCACCTCAGCACCGCTCCAGCGATGTCTCTAGTTTCGAGCAATGCCACACCGAGTTGGAAATGCGGCAGAGTCATGTCCGGACGCAATTCCGCGGCCTTGCGCAGCGCTGGCACTGCCTCCGGATAGTCCTTCAGCGATACAAAGCACTGCCCAAGTTGTGCGTAGGCTAGGGGCGTGTCTGGTTCTTTCGCAAAATTCCGCAGGATACGTCGTGCGACCAGGCTTCTGGCGCAACCTGCACATTTACTCTGCACAAGCAGCTCGGCACGGTTCACGCAATAGATCGGCGAGCGGCGGAGCTTTTTAGACTCCGTCGCTCGCCGCACAGATCAGCCAGCGAACCGTGAGCGGTCAGCAGGTTCCCGTGTACCCGGTGAATGGCTGCCAAAGGGCAGAACAGACAGTGCTATCGTAGTACGGCCCCTGAAGCTCTATGCCTTGCTCATTGCCGTTCGGCCCGCTGGAAAAGTAGAAGCTGACGTTGCTGTTGATGTACCCTCCAGCATCGCTGTGGAAGAGTTGCACTGCGCTGCCGCTCGACCCCTCAGTCTGCGCACTGCCCCAGGAGTTGACAAACGGCCCGGAACCCCCAATGTTCACGTCGTAGCGATGCTCGGCGGCGGTCTCGACGATGTGGACACAATCCCAATTGACGCAGGGGTAGCCGAAGTGGAACCAGTGCTGGTCGCGTCCCCAGTTCCAGGCGAATCCTAGGCCGCCCGTGACCGCGGCGACGTCGACGGCCTTCACAGTCCCGGTGTGGTTCAGGGCGATGACGCCTTCGTCACGAGTCAAATCGCCGCTACTGAACCATACGGTAAAGACTGAGGCGCGGCCGTTCCAGGCCCAACAGCCGACAGGCGTGTTCCCGTTATTGTACTCAGGGCAGAATAAGAATGTGTCGTAGAAGTAGGAGCTTCCGCCATTGGCGACGCAATGGCCGGCGGTCCAGATGATGTTCTTGATTTTCGCGCTACCAGTGGTCACCGTCGCGCTGCATTGGAAATTGCCGCCGGTCCTTGGGTCGTGGCCGAACAGCTTCCCGACCGTCTTGATGGGGTATTTGTTGTAAGCGGGGACTCCGCGAGGGTTCCCCACGTAGAAAGTGTCGTTCGGACCCGGATACGACCCATCGAGAGGCACGTTTGCGTCCGCGATCGCGCTGGCATCTTCATTCATCCGCCCCGTTTCCGCCGAATAGCCGCCAGCAAAGTGGGGCGTACCGGAGGCCATCGCCGGGGCCGCCGTTCGAACCGCGCCCGTGTTTGGCCGTGCCAATTTCATTGGGGCGGCAGCTGCCATCCGTTCAGGCGTCCAGTAGGCCAGTGTCTGGGCAGCCTCCAAGCCCTTGCTAGAAGTGCGGGTAACCTCGCCAACTCCCTGGGCCACTGCCAGGGTAGTGAAGCTGACTGCCAATAGGGTCACTACTGCCACCGCGATTACTTTACTGAAACATCGCCAATTCTGGTTTTGCATGAATTTTCTCCTTCCCCTGAAGGGGAATATTGTGAGGCCAAAAGGAAATTTCCCTCGGGGACTGAGGCCGTCGCGGTCCCTGTCCGGGGCCGGACGTTCAAAGGAATTCCTCCTGGAAGTTTTGGTCAAAAATTTCGAAGGTTTGCAACCTGAACTCGGCGGGGCTCTACAGGGGAAGCGTAGGCGCCTTGCACCGACTCGCGAAGCTTAGCGCATTCCAAGATTAAGTCAAGTCAATAATTGTCAACGCGTGAAGAAAATATTATTGGGGAAAGTAAAAAACTCTGCTCTCTTTGGTCAAAAGCGTTGCTGGGTCCCCGCATTCACGTCATCGCCTCACGTGACTGTTTGAACGGCGTGTTAATGGCCTGGTGAATGACGCTTGGGCTTGCCCTTGAACCGCGGGCGGAAAACGTTGCCGACCCTCCGGCTCCAAAATGTTCAGCAGCGCTCGCGAAAACCTCGAAGAGGTGACGGCCGGCGGCATCGGCGTGGCGTGGATGCCGAAACGGCTACTGTTGCTCCTGCGATGCAGCATAAGTGCAACGGTCTGCACTCATTTCAAGTCTTTTCATGTTTTTACGAAGGAAAGTTAATTTAATTCTTGACACCATCGCAAACCTGTACGATGATGCCTTCGGCTTGACAGGGTTCTTCCCCAGACCCGGCGAAAATCAAGTTCAAGCTGCCCTTAGCTTAACAACTTCGCAGATCACAACTAAACTTCCAGGAGAATATCGATGAAAAAGATTTTGCTGGTTCTTGCCATGGTTGCAGTCGCAAGTTTGATGGCGCATGCAACGAACTATCAGTACTCGTACGAGGATACCGCCCACAACGACTATTGTGATGGCATCAACATCAACACGTTTGAGTTCGGTTCTTCGACGACCAACTCGTACGTGGATGGCTACCACGACTACGTCACTAACTGCGGCTTTTCGGCCAACCAGCCAACCCTCGGCTTTAAGTTCAGCCTGTCTGCTCTGAATGGCGACTGGTTCAGGGGTGGGGGTGTTGAACTATCTGACATTGTGGGCGCGCCGAGCGGCTGCGTTGCTGTATATGTCGCCAGCTTGCACCCGACCGGCAACACCGGTCGCTGGGAGCTTTACGAGGACTGCAATGCAAACGGCGGAGGGTGGTTCGTCCTCAACTTTGGGTACCTCGCCCAGGGCCTCGCGACGAGTCAGCAACATCAGGGGCCGGTCCGTCTCTCGAGCGGCATGACCAAGTAACTGCTGGACTGAGTGCTCTCTGCTAATCTGCACTACGAAGGCCGCGTGATAAACTAAGCGCGGCCTTCTTCTTTATAGTCTTCACCAAATAGTCTTCAAAACAGCTGGGGGTAAGTGAGATGCTTCGTCTGTCCGTTGCTTTTCTAATAATGGCTATTGCGATTTGCGGCTCAGCGATGTCCCAGACCCAAGAACCGGCAGGAGCAGCCCCGAAACCGGACGTCGACACCGCTCCGGTGGCGCCCAAGTCGGATTACCCATTTGACTCCTTCACTGAGTTCTCCGCTCTGAAAGTGGGCGCCCAGTTTGGAGGGCATGAGGAGGCAAACGTATACCGCTCTGGTAATCTCTTCCGGAATAAAATGCCGGATGGCACCTACATGGTCACCGACCTTGCCACTCGCGAGGCTTGGGGCGTGGCCCGCGATTGGTGCGCACACTTCGCTGCTCCCTCCGCTCAGGCCTATCCATTCATTCCCCTAGCCCCGGGTTCCAGGGTGGAACGGACTCCGGTCACTCAGGAAGTTTGGAATGGCCACTCCTGTCATGTCGAAGACGTGACCGTCACTTCGGCACAGGGCGGCGGCGCCTCAGGAATGAGAATCTGGGAGGCGGACGACTTGCAAGGCTTCCCCATCAAAGTGGCCCTCCATCCCGACAAAAACGGTCCGGTGATCGAGTTCAAGAACGTATTCCTCGTTGCTCAAGATGAGTCCCTCTTCCAACATCCAACGAAATGTGAACCACCGGTGATGTCGGAGAAGCAACTCAAAGGCAACAAATCTGGCGCAAACACGCACAAGGCCACACCGAAACCGCCAGCGCCACCACAGTAAAAATGCGGCTTGCCGCATCTTATGTGACGCCTGGAACGTGATTCTCACTCCGAAGTCCATTTGCCGCGGACCGCTGTTGCCGCAAACCATCGGCAACGCGGTGAAGATGTTTTGGCCGAGCCACCGCAAACCACCGGTAGAGACCGGGCTCGCCCCGTCCCGCGATGCTGCATGCAAGAGTCACAGCAAGACCGTCGCTACACGAGAAATCAGACCTCTTTACAAAGTTTTACAGAGCATTAAGAAACTCGATTGTGAGTTTGATCTTGGGTAGCGCAGCGGTTCACCGCAGGAAGGAGATTAGCTGAGAGCTGACAGGTAACAGCTCTACCCTACTTCGGCCGCTTCTTCCCCGCGTTCGCGATCCGTTCGTCAATCGGCTTGCGCGACGCGAAGCCCTCGCCCGTCCCGTGCCAATGGGTGATCGTTGACTCGCCCAGTTTCCAGCACAACAGGAGGATCTCTCCCTCGACCTTGCAGGGGAAATCGAGCAATCCGATGTCGAGATCTTTCACCTGCACGCCGGTCGCGTCAATTTCGGCGAGCGCATCCTTGACGCGCCGAATTGCCTTCTCGCGTTCCGCCTTGCGCCGCGCCAGATGGACCACATTCAGCATCATCCCGCCGTTCAAAAAAACACGGCGCGCGGTTTCCTGCAACTCCGCGTCCACATCTTCAATCAGTTTCTTGCCGTTAATTGCCTGCTTGAGCAGCGACTCCAGAATGGGAAGAAGCATCTGCGCTTCATCGAGGGTAAAAGTGCGGTCGGACATGTATATCCATTCTACCGGAATCGGCCAGGGAAGGAATGCGCGGATTGTTCTACAATGGTGAGCAATCTAGCCAAGTACGGGGAGACTCGGTAATGGCCCTGACGCGCGCGTTGTGCACAATTCTACTTGCCTCCACCTGGACCTGCACCTGCAGTATCGGATCTCAGATTGAAGCTCAGGAAGTTCCAGTCCCTCAACTCACTCCAGGTTCCGCGCGCAAACCTGCAGTCGAATCAAGTAAACCCTCCGAGCCCCTGCCGCCGCAGACGGTTGCTCTGACTGTAGCGAAAGGCGCGCCTTTGCAAGTGGCGCTGGATCAGGAAATTCGAGTGAAGAAGGTTGGACAGCCCGTCCACGCGCGCATCGTGGAGCCGGTTTATGCGTTCGATCACATTGTCGTGCCGGTCGGTTCCGAGGTCATCGGCGAAATCACGAAGATCGAATCGCTCTCCGAAGGCAAGCGTACTCTAGGCGCGCTGAATGCGGATTTCACGCCCCTCCGCAAAGTCGAAGTCGGCTTCCATGAATTGGTGCTGCCCGATGGGAGACGTTTCCCGCTGCATACCACCGTGGCTCCCGGCTCCGGCCAGGTCATCGAGTTAGTCACGTCGGCCAACGAAAAGGAAAAGAAAAATCGCGTAAAGGACATGGCGTCCGAAAAAACCAAAGAGGCGAAGCAGCGAGCCCACGAGCAATGGGACAACGCGATGAAGGAACTAAAGACGCCTGGAAAGGTTCGCCGCCTCGAACGCTACGGGGAGGCGCAACTGCCGGTTCACCGCCAATATATCCCGGCCGGAACTGTGTACTTCGCCGAATTGGTGGACCCGCTGGATTTCGGGAGCGTGGTGATGACCGTCCCGATGGCCTCTTCGATTGGCACTGAACTTCCCGAGGGAAGCGTGGTTCACGCTCGGCTGGTCACACCGTTATCTTCCGCAACCTCGCACAAGGGTCAGGACGTGGAAGCAGTCCTCTCCCAACCGCTGATGGATGGCGATCGTCTGATCCTTCCTCAAGGGAGCCGCCTGAAAGGCACGGTCAAGCAGGCGCAACCGGCGCGTCGCATGAAAAAAAATGGACAGCTGCGTATCGCATTCTCGGAACTTGTGCCTCCCGATGGCATTGAGCAGAAGATCGTGTCTACGCTCGAAGCCGTGCAAGCCGGCAAGAATGCCAACGTGAAACTGGATTCTGAAGGGGGCGCTGAAGCGACTTCCTCGAAGTCGCGTTATCTAGCGACGGCAATGTCGATCGGACTAGCAACCATGGCCAGCGACGATGACGCAGGCAGCGGGGCCGCTGGCGGCAGCACCATCGGTGGATTCAAGTTGGTCGGGATGGTGATGGGTGCGGTGGCACGCTCCCGCGCCTTCAATACCACCATGGGAGCATACGGAGCCGCAGTGTCGGTTTACTCCAACTTTATCGCCCGAGGACGCGAAGTAGAATTCCCGAAAAATACCGCCATGCAGATTGGAGTTGGAACGCGCGCAGCAATGCCAGCGCCGCCCTCCCCGGCGCCTCCCGCAGCGCCCTCGGAATCAGCCGCTCTAAATTAACCCAGCCGCTGTGCTGTGGATCCCACCTTGCCTATGGAGAGCCGGGCGCCCCGCCCGGGGGAACAGGCGAGGGTGCCCGTTTCTCCACCCCATGCCGCGGGTCGTTTCTGGCCGTGACTCAGTTCCAATGCTTGAGCCGTGGCCATAACTCCGGCAGCGATTTCTTCATTCCGCGGCAGAGGAGGATGGTGTAGTGCTCCTCTCCCATTGCCCACGGCGGATCAAGCGTCGGCCCCTGCTGCACAGCACGGCAGAATTCCTGCGCGTCTTCGAGGTCCCACTGCAGCAGAATCAGGCTTTCCCCAGTGTATTGCCTAGGTCCCCAATAAAAGTAATTCTGGTGAGCGCTAATGGACTTAGGCAATCCATACTCTGGACCAAAAAAGTCAATGGCGCCAGCTTCCCCATAGTTCCCTGCCAGAATGCCGGTCTTCGCCTGCTCTTCTGGCGGCAATGCGTGATAGAGCTGAGCGACGGCCGCAACCATTTCCGGCCACCCGAATTCATCGCTGAAGTGCTGCGGCAGCGGGCCACTCATGTGCGTTTCCGTTTTCGGCAACTTCAAGCCGAACGCTTCCATGTACGGTCCGACTCGCTCCGGAGGAAGAACTGGAATCACGAACGGGACGGCCGGCACACCCAGCGCCAGCACGAGGGCAGGCAATGCCACTTTCATCCATCGCCACTTCGCGTGTGCGGCGATGAATGTTTCCCAGAACACTCCGCCTGCGGCGAACAGCATGGGATAAACCGGCGCCAGGTAATAATCTTTGCCGTGGAGGACCATCATGATTGCCAGAAACACCAGATAGGTCACTCCCAGCACGAGGTAGCGTTTCCCTTGCGCATGAAAAAGAAGAAATCCCAGCCCGGCAACCCAGACGATCACACTGACGGGCGACAGCATCATGATCTGCTGCAGCAGGAATTGAAGTGGCGGCAACTCCACATTCTTATGCGTCCTCTTCACATTGCTTAGATCGACCCAGGTTGGGAAGCCATGCTGGTATTGCCAGATGAGGTTGGGCAGACTCAGCAAAACGATGATCACCGCGGCAATCCAAAACCACTTACTACGAAACCAGCGCCGTTCGGGAGTAAAGAGAAGACCAGCCGTGAGACTAATAAGAAAAAAAGCGGTCGAGTGTTTGTTTTCCAATCCCAGCCCGACGAGCACGCCGCACCAAACCAGCAACTCCGGCTGATTGCGGTGCATCGCGCGCAGCAGAAAGTAGATGCTGCCCATCCAGAAAAGGGGCTCGAACGGGTTCATGGAAAAGCGGGTGCCATTGCCGAGGATCACCGGAGCCAGCAGTGCTGAGAGGCACGCCAGCAGCACCGCGAACCGCTTGCCGCCGAGTTCCCGCGTGATCAGACCGGTGAGCACGATCTCTGCGCCATTAGCGAGCGCCGGCAGGAACCGAATCGCGTGCAGCGAGTCCCCGAACAAAAAACGGCTGACTCGCAGTAGGAGCGAGGCCAGAGGAGCAAAGTCTACATAACCCCAGGCGAGATGATCGCTGGTTGCGATGTAATAAAGTTCATCGCGAAAATAGCCGTAGCGGCCATTGGTCATCATCTGCAGCAGCACGGCTGCCGCCGCGAGCAGACACGCTATGGCCATGCCACCGGAAAACCATGACTGCTCGTCGATAAAAACTTCTCGTTGGAGAACGGGAGATTCTGCTTGTAAGGTTGCTTGCGGATTTGTCATAGCGGATTTTTCTCACGCCGAGTTTACGGACGATCGAATCTTCCCAAAGTGAGCAGCGATTTTGATGTGGGACGTTGCACCCGGTATCGTGCACGCCACATTGGCATCGCTGTGCCATGCTATTTTTTACACACGGATATGGAGACGCCCCCGCCACCTCGTTCCCAGTCTACCCCCCGAAATATATACGCATTCGGCCTGACTTCGTTCCTCAATGACACGGCCAGCGAAATGGCGTACTGGGTCCTGCCCGCCTTTCTCGCGTCCATTGGCGCCGGAGCAGCGCAACTTGGAATCATCGAAGGCATCGCCGAGAGTGTGGCTTCCTTCGCCCAGCTTTTCTCGGGCTACCTGGCCGACAAGGTCTCGCACCGCAAGCCCATCGTGGTCGGCGGATACTTCGTAGCGAACGCGGTGAAGCCGCTGCTGGCGCTGGTTTCTTCGTGGTGGCAAATTCTGGGGATTCGTTTTTCCGATCGCTTGGCTAAAGGCGTCCGAGGAACCGCCCGCGACGTGATGGTTGCCGACTCGGTCGATAAGTCAAAGATCGGCTCAGCCTACGGATTGATCCAAGCCATGGATTCCGCCGGCGCCATCGTCGGCCCGCTGCTGGCGCTGGCCGTGATCGGCCGCTTCGGCATGCGCGGAGTGTTCGCATCCGCCGCGATCCCGGGAGCGCTGTGCGTGATCGTCGCCTGGCTCGGAATCCGCGAGCAGTTCATGAAGGGACCGTCGTCCTCGCCCGTCATAGCCGAGCGCAGCTCGGCTGTTTCTTCTCTCGCGAAATTCGAGTGGCTGCCAAAATTGCCCGTCGGCTTCTACTACGTCCTTGCAGCGGTCACAATGTTTTCACTAGGAAATTCCAGTGACATGTTCCTCGTCCTGCGCGCCGGAAATATCGGTATTCCCGCGTCTCGGGCGCCACTGCTCGGACTGGTTTTCAACATCATGTTCACGTTGGTGTCCTGGCCGGCCGGCAAATTCAGCGACCGCTTCTCGCGCTCGGCCATCGCCGCCGCCGGATATTTCGTTTTCGCGATCGTCTATTTCGTCTTCGCGCTCGCACCGTCACAACTGGCGATCTGGCTGGCGATGGCCTTCTATGGACTCTTTTATGCGCTAACCAATGCCGTGCTCAAGGCATTGATTGTAGAAAGCGTGGACACTGGCGTACGTGGCCGAGCGCTCGGGATTTATTCGTTTTGCATCAGCGTCACCACGCTGCTCTCGAGCGTCATCACCGGAGCACTGTGGAAGATCTATGGACCAGCGGTCCCGTTCTATTTTTCAGCAGGGATCGCGACCGTCTCGGCATTCGCCCTGCTAGCCCACCGTTCGCCGAAGCAAAACTGATCAGTAGAGAAGGAGCTTGCCCCGTCTCGGCACTGCCAACGCCCATGGCACGACGAAACAGCCTGCGGAAAGAGTCGATGTTTCAC
>Ga0210403_10003981_pt1 | contig 12823 bp, 10 predicted proteins | sample IncBWC19MmetaG_FD_150863 | JGI IMG/M metagenome (GOLD analysis project Ga0210403, IMG submission 150863) | Forest soil microbial communities from Barre Woods Harvard Forest LTER site, Petersham, Massachusetts, United States - Inc-BW-C-19-M | ecosystem: Environmental > Terrestrial > Soil >... | reverse complement strand
GACCACCACTGGGATCACGACCACGATCGGGACCGCGACCGCTGGCACGACCACGACGACCACGATCACCATGACGATCACGACCGCCACTAAGCGCCGAGAGCAGGTATTTCCCGAGAGGCCAGACTAGGCTGAGCGAGTCCCAGCCCTGCCAGTGCTAGTCGCTCATTCGCCTGAACTACAGTGAAAACCGGATTTCATTTTGCTGGGACAGTCCACTACAGTACCGCTCATGCCCATGCCCTCAGAACAGTTCCGGTGGTTGGCCGCTCATTTGGAAGGACACGCTGACCGTTCGGGCACTCACTTCCACATTCAGTGGCGGGGGCAGCAGTGGTGGAAGGAATGCTTTGCCACTCGTGCGGAAGCGACGACGCGTGCGCTACAGCTTTCAGCGCCCAACGAAGAGTTTATTGTCATAGAGGTCGCCATGCCGTGTCTTCTTCTGCGTGGAGCTACTTCTTCAGCTGCTGCCCGGTCAATCCCTGAATCTCATCAGTGAGCGCCGTCAGTTCGTCGTCTTGCACAACACTGATGCCACACCTGCGGTGTGTGCCAGCCGGTCCAAGGTTTCATCTTTGAAGACTGTGCGAAGTGTTCCGCGTAGAAGTTGAGGAAGTCGAAGCTCGCCCGCAGAAGCTTAGGAATGCCGAGTGCTCTAGAACATCGCCCCTTCCAGAACACCCGGCAGCCGTTGGTTTGGTTCCCAAGCATCAAACTACAATTCCCAGGGACTCCGCTCAATACAAGAAGCACTGCAAATGCGCAGGGCAGAGGCCGTAGCAGACGCTTGCCTGGGTCGGAACGGTCCGACAACGATTCGTTCAATAAGGATTAGTGTGGACGCCATCCGGGCGATTAAGAAAGGGGCCGAATGGGGTGATCCGGCCCCGGGGTGGTGTGGGTTGTTGTGATCCTTGATTGCTCAAAGTGAATCTACGCCTGCGCTTGGAGGCAATCAATAAGGCGAACACTGCACGCGGCACAAAACGGCGCGTGCCTTGGAGGTTTCAGCGCCCAACGAAGAGTTTAATGTCATAGAGGTCGCCACGCCGTGTCTTCTTCTGCGTGGAGCTAATTCTTCGACTGCTGCCCGGTCAATCTCTGAATCTCATCAGTGAGCGTCGTCAGTTCGTCCGTCTTGCACAACACTGATGCCACACCTGCGGTGTGTGCCAGCCGGTCCAAGGTTTCGTCTTTGAAGACTGTGAATAATATGATCGGCGTGTCTGGAATGACTTCGTGAAACATGATGGCAGCTTGTAATCCGTTTACTCGGGGCATGTAGAAATCCAAGACGATTACATCCGGCTTCAACTCCACCCCTTTTTCCACTCCCTCCAAACCATCGGACGCTTCCCCGCAAACTTCAACATCAGGCCGGAATTCGAGGAAAGTGCGAATCAACCTTCTCATAAGAGGGTTGTCGTCAACGAGAAGAATTCGCTTCTGCATAAAGGCTTTCGGGAGGAGAGCACTTGAGCCGGGAGGAGAGGTTCCTCGTTAGGAACGCTAGACCCACGAGGAGCGGAGCGCAATACACGCTTCCCATTAGCTGATTAACTCCATGCGGTCACCTTGACATGCGCGAGGGAATTCGGTATATCGAATTTGTTAACGGTCCAGCCCCGAGGGTTCTACCGTGAAAGGTGAAGAGAAAGACCGCTTCGTCCACCTTTGTGAGCAAGCTTCAATCGAGCGTGATCCCGAAAAACTGCTCAAACTCGTCCGACAGATTAACGATATGTTAGAAACGAAGCGGCGACGGCTTGACGCCTCTGAGACTGCGGAGCAAAAGTCCGAAGGCCACGCCCCCTAACCTCACCTAACAATTATTTGTTCCGCGGTACCCTTGCCTCCCGTACGGCTTTCAACCATTTCTGAACCCCCACCCTTTGAAATGCACAAAGGGTGGGGCACCCGCGCACTAAGCGCTGAGAGCAGGTATTTCCCGAGAGCAATTTCAAAGGGCCCGCCCTTCAGATTTCGAAGTACGGCGCACCCAAAGTTCAAGTCCAAAGGGCCACCCTCAGTTGGATAGAGCGCGTGCCTCCGAAGCACGAGGTCGGGCGTTCGAGTCGCCCCAGCCGCGCCATCAACAACTTACGGACATTGTTCCTTTAATTGACCCTATGTCGTTGAGGGCCAGTTCGAGCGGGTTTGAGGGCAGTTCCCGGTTGTCAGTCGCCGGACTCCATCCGTCCAAGCGATTCTCCCGACGCCTTAACGCGAGCTGCCACCAGGCGCACCCGCAGCTCGTCAGGGATTGTTGCGCATACGAACTCAATTTCGGGTGGGACCCGACCACCCGCCGCTTCCTTCTCACATTGGTCACACATATCGCGCTCGGTCAGAACGACCAGCCTCCGCTTTGCCTCGACCATTGTCAGAAAAAGCATGTCAGAACGAAGCTTTAGAATTTTACCGACCGCATGCTTGCCGCCTGAAGTCTTAGAACCGCTAGTCGAGATAGTGGCAACGACTGAACGGTCTTCACTGACGGCATCAAAATCGAAGACCCCGCCCGAGCGAATTGGCAGCCGCTCGCGTGAGAACTTCATCCCGAAGTGTGACGCCATCCAATTGCGTCTTACCCAATCTTCGACTTCTAGTTGAATTCGGGTATCTGCCATGTTTCCCCCGGGGCCAATCATCGATTCAATTGCACTTTTCACCGAAACATCGCTGGCATATGCGGGGGCCCCTTCCTTGCGGTTCTGGGAAGGGTGGGGCACCCGGCGGCCCTTTGCAGGCTTCAGTCTTCGAGCTTTGCTCCGCCACCGCGTGGCGTGGCGTATCTCAAATCTCGCTCTGAGCCCATCTAAAGCTCTGAGAGCCTATTAATTGACGGTTGCCCTGCATATGAATTGGCAGCGTGAACGTGGATTCCCTGCCCCCAGTAGCCAAAGTCAGCCTGAGTTTCGCAGGGCCGGAGTGGTCCCACGAGCTCATGTCAGGGCGCGGCGTATTCCACACTTTAAGGACTTGGGCATCATGAATCGGCACTTGAAATGCCTCGCCTCCCTCCATATCCAGGTCATCGGCGGCCAAACAGACACCTGAAGAGAGTAGATAATCAAGGCGGGTCGGTGTTACCGGTCGTCCGGCGCGCACCTTCAGAGCTTGTGGAGAAGGTGGCGGCCCGACAACCTCAAGGAACACGGTGAAACCTTCCTCCACTGCGGCCCCTGAGGGTGCAGCCGCAGCAGGCGCAAGTGTTGCTACTGCGCGCCCCGTTGTCTTGTCTGCGCGCGACTTCACACTTGCAAGTTTCGAGATGCTGGATTCCGGTCGTTGAACTGTCATCTTAAGGATTTTTCCAGTGTCCGTGAGCAGTTGGAGCAGTTGTGAATCGTTGTGGGCGCTGAGTGCGTTAAGGAAGCTGAGAGGCCCGCGAATGTCACTTGCGGTGACTCCTGCAAGGAGGGGAATCATGAATTTATTTGCCCCCCACCGGGCACCCAGCTCAAACATTACGTAGTGCGAAGCCAGGCTGTTCGGAGTGATTAGTCCGATCAGGACCTCCGCGCTATTGACCTCGTGCCGCAGATGATCCTCCGTTTTGACCCCCGCCGGAAGGCGGTAGCCGTCGACACTACTGCATCGAATTCGATTCGTCATCAAACCGACCTGTAAGAACTCCACTAGGGCCGTCGCCAAATCTAGATCCGCACCGCTGTGAGAAATTAGAATTAGCGGATGCTCATCCTCACTTTGAGTCTGAACCGAACCCGCTGCCCGCTCAACCACACCAACCGCCGCAGGCCGAACTACGTCATCGCCGGTTTGGGCTGGTGGCGGCAACATAACTTCAAGTTCCCGAATAGAGCTTCTTAGCGTTGATTCGTAAGCGGCGATACGCTTTTCAAAATTCTTCTGACGCTGGTGGTCAGAAATGCCCATCATGTTGTGACTTCCGGCCCAGTGGGCCATGTTGAAATTGCCTGTGTTTTCGCTGCCTTCGCCGAATCCGTGGACAATCGCGCTTCGCGTAAACTGCTCCCACACCTGCTCTTCAGGATCGACCTCTGAAAATCTCTTGCCTTTGAAGGCCTGAAGTTGCCCCAGTTGCTGCTTCAAAACCTCCAACGTCTTTTCATGAGGCCAATCGGGCCCCTTGGGTGGAGGACCACCGCGACGCGCCATGTTTCCGAACTCCTTTCGTTAACAGCACAGTATATCCGAAAAGAATGCACGGCATCGCAGCCCCCTCAGAACGGCTCCCACTCTCTACCCGCAAATCAATCGGAGTCGGCTCGCCATCGAGAATCGTGAGTTCGTATTTTCACTTTGAGACGGCGCTGAGCGCCGCAGGCAAGCGTTGGCCTGGAGGTAGTACTCCGACGGCCTCTGTTCCGTTAGCGAGACTGCCAGTCCGATGCTGAATAAACGTGATAATATCCGGGCAGGTTTGCTTGCCTTTCGGTTTGTCCCGACCAAAGATGGGAGGTCACTCGTGAAATTCCTTCTGGCTCTTGCTCTCGCTGGGAGTGGTGCGATCGTTTCGGCTCCGCTATTCGCGCATCACGGCAACGCGACGTACGACTCGACGAAGACGGTCACGGTGAAGGGAACGGTGACGGACTATATTTGGGCCAATCCCCATGTGTTCCTGGAGGTCGACGCCAAGGACAATAGCGGCAACGCGGTGCATTGGACGATCGAAGCTCAGAACCCGCTCTCCCAGACCGAAGTCGGCTGGACCAAGAGAACGTTCAAGCCTGGGGATGAGGTCGTCGTGGAAATCATCCCCGCCAAGAACGGGCAGCCCTTCGGACGTTTCGGCGTCGCGGGACCAACCGCGGGCCTGGCAACACAAAAGAGCCTGATCGTGATCAATGGCAAACAGTTCAAGCCTTGAGTGATGAAAAAGGTCGGAATCGCTGACGGGGGGATTTCCGAAATGTCCAAGCGCTGCGCGGTCTTGATCCTTGGTCTCATTGCAGGATTGACGTTCTTACCCGTTCCGCGAGTTCAAACCGCTGCGCCGCAGGAAGCAGGAGGCGAGGCGAGAAAATGGAACAATATCCCGCCGCGCAAGTCCGCGTACACCGGAAAAAAGTCATCATCACCCGCTCCGCGCCGTGACCTATCTGGAATCTGGGACGCTGCGGGATTGGATGGAGGATTCCAGGTCAACGGCGCCTTCGAACACCCGGCACTGTTACCACCAAAGGAGGGACGCACCGAGGGAGGGCGTGAAGCGGGAGCCGGCGCCGAAGGAGGGCGACTCGACGAGACAGGCATCGAGCATCCTCTGCCTTATACGCCCGAGGGGCTGGCGGCACTCAAAGCCAATAAGCCCTCGGGACCTGGCGTAAGACAAGTTCCCGCCGCACTTTCCAACGATCCGCTGGACCAATGCGATCCGATCGGGTTCCCGCGCATGGAGCTTTTTGAATTGAGGACCATCGAGCTCGTGCAGACCGCCAACCAGGTGCTTTACTTGAATCAATGGTACGGCAACTGGCGCACCATCTGGACGGATGGACGGGAACTCCCCAAAGACCCGGACCCGCGGTGGAACGGCTACTCGGTTGGAAAATGGGTGGACGACTATACGTTCGTGGTGGAGACGGTCGGAATGAATTCAAGAAGCTGGCTCGATCACGCGGGGCGTCCGCACAGCGAAGATTTGCGCGTCGAGGAACGCTTTCACCGGGTGGACCATGACAACATGGAACTCACCGTTACGATTGACGATCCCAAGATGTATACGCAACCCTGGCTGGGCCTCAACAAGTTCCCTCTCCACTTGCTGCCATCCGATTTCGATATGCCGGAGTTGCTCTGCTCGCCTGTAGATATGGCCGAGTACAATCGGAAATTTGGCAATTCCGCACTTCCCGCAACGCCAAAGAAGTAGCGAACGCGAATTCGCCGCCGAAAATCAGGAAAAGCTGAATGCGGGCCGGACGAACGATCTTCGAGGCCATCGGCGGCGGAGGAGGAGCGGCCGGCATCATCGGCGGGGCGAGGAACGTAAGGTTCAGCCTGTGGAAGTCGAGCCCCGCAGTGAAGTACAGCGGCAGAATCAGCAGCATCGCGAGGATCGCGAAGTGGATGCCCACCGCGAGCGCCCAATCGAACGGGTTGCGGTGCTGGTGCGCGGAAGTATGCTCGAGCATCGCTTCTTCAAAGACGTCGCGCTGCGGGCTGCTCTGCGGCGGCAGGACGTGAACCGCGGTTTTCGATGCCGGCGCTGCCCCTTCCAAGGACAGAATGTGCTGGTTTTGCATGGCGCCCCCCTTCTCCTGTAGGTTGAGCCACGCGAGGGAGACGGGCGATGATGCGCGACACAAGGGCGTGTGACGCGGATCACAATCGCGGCGATGCAGCTTCAGGGGCTGAAGCCCAACGGACCCCAGGGGCAAACGGCCGGGCTGAAGCCCGGCCGTTTCGCGCTGGAATCCATTCGGCTTCAGCCCCTGAAGCGACGGAGCGGCGTATGGCCGCCACGCACCTTTTGAAACGTTTTCAAATCGAAGAAGGAAGCTTCGCTTGTTGCTATCAAAAATTCGCGGTCAAGGACGGATCTTGCGGAAGTTGCCGGCGGTACAGCGATTGCGGAGAGCTTCCGGCACGCGTCAGCCGGCGCGAATCAGGTCCCGGACCTGGCGGGCCAGCTTTTCGATGTCTTCCGCCTTTTTCACGAGCGACAGCGACAGCACGTCCGTTTCCGGCGTCTTGTCCGATTCGTCCTTCAGGTCCTTGACCATCTGCAGCAGGCGGTCGACGTTGTGCCTGATTTCCTTCTGCTGTTCCTTGAGCTGGGTTTTGGGATCGGCGCGGGGCGGGAGCGGAATGTCATCCGGCGCGGCGCTGGGTACGCCGTTCGGACCGGGAATCTGCGGCACTTGCGTGGGATCGTGGCGCTGGGCCACCAGCGCTTGCACGCTCGCCAGCATCGCTGCCGCACCCGACAGAAAAAATCTGCGTCCAGTTTGCATGAGGATTCTCCCGGGCGTGCCTTCTCAGTCACCCAATCCGCGCCCTGCGCCCAATCCCGGGTTATACTTGCCGCCGATATTATGAACCCAAACGCGATGAAATGGACGGATTTCGCTGCCGCGCGCGGAATTCGCATCCTCGCGATTTTCCTGATCGCGCTGGTGTTGAACCGCATTTTGCGCTCCTTGACGCGCCGCCTGGTGCCGGCGGCGGGCTCGGAGGGCCTGGGCCGCCTCGCGAAAATGCGCGAGCAGCACGTGAAAACCCTGGCCGGCCTGCTCTACAGCGCGGGTGCCGCCGTCATCGTCGTCGGCGCGGTGCTGACCGCGCTGCCCGAATTCGGATTCAACGTGACGCCGATCGCCGCGGCGGCCGGCCTCGCCAGCCTGGCGTTCGGATTCGGCGCGCAGCACCTCGTGCGCGACCTGATCAACGGATTTTTTATCGTGATCGAAGACCAATTTGTGGTCGGCGAAATCGTACGCATCGGGACCGTGGTGGGACGAGTGGAGCACCTCACGCTGCGGCGCACCGTGGTCCGCGACCTTCAGGGCGCCGTGGTCTCGATCCCCAACGGAGAAGTTACCCAGGTTTCGAACCTCAGCCGCGACTGGGGCCAGGTGTTCGTGGACGTTTCGATTCCGCCGGACGCTTCCCCTGATGCGGCGCTGGGAGCGCTGGAACGCGTTTGCGCGGAACTGAGAGGCGACGGCTCGTGGTCGCCTGTATTGGTGGACGGGCCGCGCGCGCTGGGCGTCGAATCGCTGGGCGCGGCCGGAGCGACGCTGCGGCTGCAGCTGCGCACGGTTCCGGGCCGCCAGGACGATGCGGCGCGGGAACTGCGCCGGCGCATTCAGCTTCGCTTCGAGCAGGAACACATTCGCTGGGGCGGTGTGCAACGAGTGGAAATTGTGGGAAGCGAATCCCTCCAGGGTTATCCCGTGCGTTCGAATTCGTAAGCGTTCCTGAGAGACTCTTTCTCGACGAAGTAAGTACGCCTAACCGTTCCGCGCCCGCTCTGAGGATGCTTGTAAAGCGGGTTCCGGGGCTTCCTCGCGCTCGCCGGCCCGGGACATGACCGTTCGATCTCTCCCTTCCTTCTTCGCGCGGTAAAGCGCCGCATCGGCCCGTTGCAAAATCTGGTTCGAAGTATCTTGCGGCCATTCCGCCGTTGCCACGCCGCCGACGCTCATCGTAACTTTCAGATTTCCCGCTGCGGTGGCGATGGGTTCGCCGGAGATCGCCTCCCGAAGGCGCTCGGCCTTGGCTCGCGTTTCCGAGTCGTTGCAACCGGGCAGCAGCACCAGAAACTCCTCGCCGCCATACCGCCCGACGGCGTCGTAGGGGCGGATATCGGTCGCCATTCTTCGCGTGACTTCGCGAAGAACCGTGTCTCCCACGGGATGCCCGTAGGTATCGTTCACGGATTTGAAGTGATCGAGGTCGGCGATGAGCAGGCCGAGGGAAAGCCCTTCCCGGCGGGAGCGCCAGACTTCCTTTTCGAGATTCTCCAAAATCGCTCCGCGGTTCCAGACACCCGTGAGCGGATCGTGGGTGGCCTTGAAGCGCATCGCCTCGCGCGCCTGGACCAGATTGTCTTCGAGTTCGAGCAGACGCAGCCCGACGCGGATTCGGGCCTTGAGCTCCTGGGGGTTGAAAGGCTTGGTCAGATAGTCGTCGGCGCCCGATTCGAGGCCTTCGACTACGCCGTCTTTCGAGTCCTTGGCTGTAAGCAGGAGGATGTAGGTGTACGGTTCGGGGCGCTCCTTGCGCAAGGCGCGGCACACGTCCACGCCGTTTTGCCCGGGCATCATCCAGTCGAGCAGCGCCATCCGCGGAGCGCCCGGGGCTTTCAGCTTGGCCCAGGCGGAGTCGCCATCCTCGGCGCTGACGACTTCGTAGCCCCATTTTTCGAGCAGGGCATGAAGCATGCGCCTCGAGATGGGCTCATCGTCCGCGATCAGAATTTTCATTTCGCCATCCTTATGCTAGCGCCGCCGTCGCTCATTTCGCGACGCCCTCGCACAGCTCGGCCAGCGCGGGCAGGAGATGCTTCAGCGCGCGCTCAACCTCGAGGAAACTCGCGTTCGCAGCGGCGGTGTCCTGATTTTTCGCATCTTTTTCGAGCTGCAAAGCCGCGGCGGCTACGGCCTTTGCGGAAAGATTGCCGGCCGCCCCCTTCAGCGAATGCGCGGAGCGCTCCAGCACCGTCATGTCGCCGCGCTGCAGCGCGTCCTTGAGCGCGGCGACCAGGTTCGGCGCATCCTGCTGAAACAAGTGAACCATTTCGACGAGCAGCTCCTGGTCTCCCTCGACACGCTCCAGCAAGGAGGCTCGGTCAACCTTCTCGCTCGATGATCCGGGTTGATTCGTTATTGTTTTGCTCCCCTCTTGCACCGCCAGGCATCGTTCGATTTCCTCGAACAGAGTGGCGGGATGAATCGGTTTCGAGACATAACCGTCCATTCCGCTGGCCAGGCAGCGTTCCTTGTCGCCTCGCATCGCGTGCGCGGTCATAGCCAGGATCGGAACGTGCTTCCCCGATTGTTTTTCAAGCGCGCGAATCGCGGCGGTGGCTTCCATCCCATCCATTTCCGGCATTTGGATGTCCATGAGCACGATGTCGAACTCGGGAACGGTTTGGTGTTTCCAAGCTGTGAGCGCCTCGCGGCCCGTGCCCGCCAGCGTGACGCGATGGCCGGCTTTCTCGAGCAGGCGAATCGCGAGTTTTTGATTCACGACGTTATCTTCCGCCAGGAGAACGCGAAGCGAACGACTGGATGGCCGAGCCTGCTGGGAAGGAGGCGCCTGCATCAATTGCCGCTCCACTGCATTCGCGCCCAAAGCGGAGAGAATCGCGTCCAGAAGATCGGACTGGCTGACCGGTTTGCTGACGATTTGTTTCGCTCCCAGCTCGCGGAACCGCGCGGCGTCCTCCTTCGACCGTTCGATGGGCGCCATCATGATGACGGCGTTCGCCATGCCGCGATTTCGGTGGATTCGCTCCAGAATATGAAAACTTTCATCGCCGGGCATTTTCGCGTCGAGCAGGACAACCGAGTACGGACGCCCCGCGTTCTGCGCCTTCTCCAGAGCATCCAGTCCAGCCGCACGGCTGTCCGCCACTGTGGGCTTCATGCGCCAGTTTGTCAGCATTTCGCCGATGATCAGGTGATTCGTGGGATTGTTGTCCACGACGAGGACACTCAGTCCGGCCGGCATCAAGCGCGATCGTTCTCCTATGTCCGCGGCCGATTCACTGCCCTTCCCGAATGCGCAGGTAAAATGAAACGTGCTGCCCTTCCCCACTTCGCTCTCGAACCATATCCGGCCGCCCATGAGTTCGACGAGTTGGCGCGAAATGGTCAAGCCCAATCCCGTGCCGCCGAAGCGGCGGGTCATCGAGCCGTCCGCTTGCGAGAAGGGCTCGAAGATGAGTTGCTTCTTGTCCTCCGGAATGCCGATGCCGCTGTCGGCCACCGAGATGTGCAACCGGATTTCCGGGCCGTCGTCCGGCTCGCGCTCCGCGTTGATGTGAATCGTCCCTTTTTCCGTAAACTTGATCGAATTTCCCACCAGATTCACGAGCAGTTGCCGCAAGCGCGTCGGATCCCCGATCACAGTCCCCGGAATCTCGGGAGAAATGCGCACCGTCAATTCCGTCCCCTTCTTGTCCGCTCTCACGGCAAGAGTTTTTACCGTGTCCTTAAAGAGATCCCGAATTCTGAATTCCGTTTTCTCGAGCTCGAGCTTGCCCGCTTCGATTTTGGAAAAATCAAGGATGTCATTGATGATGTGCAGCAGACTGTCGGCGGACGATTTGACCAGGTTGAGATAGTCGCGCTGTTCCAAGGTCAACGGCGTATCCAGCGCCAACTCGGTCATCCCGATGATGCCGTTCATGGGGGTGCGGATTTCGTGGCTCATGTTGGCCAGGAATTCGCTCTTGGCGCGGCTGCCCGCTTCGGCCGCCTCCTTCGCCTCGAGCAACGCAGTCTGAGCGCGTTTGCGAAGCGTGATATCCAAGAACGTGATCACGGCGCCGACGACTTCGCCTCCCTTTCGAATGGGATAGGCCCAGTACTCGGCGGGGAACGACGTGCCGTCAGAGCGCCAAAAGACCTCCGTGTCCAGATGGATTCCCTCACCCTTCATTCGGGACTTCACGATGGGACACTCTTCGATCGGGTAGGGGGACCCATCGGCGCGGGAGTGATGCATCACTTGGTGCGCTAACTTTCCGAGGAGCGCCTCTCCATTTTCGTAGCCGAGCATGCGGAGCGTGGCCGGGTTGCAAAAGGAAAATCTTCCTTCGCGATCGATTCCGAAGATGGCCTCCGCGGTGGAATCGAGAAGGAGGCGGATCTTTTCCTCGCTCTCGCGCAGCGCTTCCTGGGCTCGCTGGCGGTCCGCCACTTCCTGCTCCAGTTCGGTGGTGCGCTCATCCACGCGCCGCTCGAGATCCTCGCTGGCCAGGCGCAGTTCGATATCGCGCTTTTGAATCTCCTGCAGCATTTCGTTGAAGCCGTCGATCAGGACGCCCACTTCGTCCTCGGAACGTTTTCCCGCGCGGATGGAGTAGTCCCTGGAACCGGTGACCATCTTTGTAGTCCAGGCCAGCTGCAGGATCGGGTCGGAAATCGGCCTTTGCAATCGGCCGGCCGTGACGTACGCCCCAAGGGATACGACCACAACGATCAATCCGAAAAAGTAGAAATACCGGAGCAGAAGCTGGCGTTCCTCGCCTCGATCCCCGACGAGAAAAACCGTGCCGACTCTCTCTCCGTCGAAAAAGATCGGCTGATAAATCAGAACGCTCTCGGAACTGAATCGGCTCACTCCGTCGCTGAAAGGAGGGGGGAAGGCCGGATCGCGAAGCGAGTTCGCCTTGTACGACGCGAAAGGCTTGCCATCACGATCGTAAATTGCGGCGGCGATAATGTGCGGTTTCACGGCTAGCGCTTGCAGGATATCCCGGGCCGAGCTGGGGTCCTTAAAGAGGAGGGGGGCGGTACAGTTCGTCCCCAGGATGTTCGCGAGCGCGTTCAAGTCCTGCAGGCCCACCTGCTTGAATCGCAGCGCGCCGTATTCCGCAAACGCGACGCCCGCCGCGCACAAGGCGGCGATCGTGTTGATCATGATGACCAGCGTGAGCTTGCGGCGCAGCGAGATTTTGCGGGTCCACTGCATTCCGGTAAGTCCTGGTTGCCCGGCACGGGCGAATTGCCGCGGCGATCCGCGTCAGTTGGCGGATTCTCCGCTTTTTTCCTCCACCGTCTTCGCCAGGCTCAACAGCTTGGAACTCATCTTCAACTTGGCCCGCCGCGCTGCCTCCACGTTGACGGCGAATCGGACCCGGTTGTTTTCCGGCACGAACTGAATCATTCCGCCCGAGTCGAGAAATCCCTCCATGTCGGCGACCGTCAAGACGCCCGAGCCACGCAGTGAGGAGAAAATCGCCGGCAGCTTTTTCCTCTCTGACGAGCCGATGAACAGGATGTGTGCGCCGCGCAAGTCTTCGCCGGCCCGGTAAGTCCGGACAACAACATCGCGCCCCTGCACCGTCTTCCCGATGACTACCTGCGGAAGAGCATTTCCGAATGGGTCGTCACCGACGACGCCGATCACCATCGGCGCGAGCGAATCGACGAATGCGTTTTCGGGCCATTCCACAAACTTCAGAAAATTGAACAGGTACGCGGCCTTCACTTGGTACTCGGAAGGCCCATCTTGCGCCCGCGTCCCAAGCGCAGGGATCAGCAGGATAAGGACGAGGAGCGTCGCTCGGCCCGTAGCAATGGGCACGCGAGTCCCGGCTGGCCGTCCCGCGGTTCCTATCGAATTTGAATCCAGAAACGCGCGCATGACTCTC
>Ga0210403_10003977_pt1 | contig 12825 bp, 9 predicted proteins | sample IncBWC19MmetaG_FD_150863 | JGI IMG/M metagenome (GOLD analysis project Ga0210403, IMG submission 150863) | Forest soil microbial communities from Barre Woods Harvard Forest LTER site, Petersham, Massachusetts, United States - Inc-BW-C-19-M | ecosystem: Environmental > Terrestrial > Soil >... | reverse complement strand
AGACCCGGACACCGTCAACCATCTGAACTGGTACGAGGCGACCGGATTTAAGCGGCCTTATCCCGGCGAGAAGACGGTTCGCCCCCCGAGCGACTTCAACAACCCGGCACCCGCTGGCGACCCGGACGGGGACGGGGACGAATAAAACACGTTCCGACTGCAACGGCCCTCTCCCCGATAACCGGGGAGAGGGCTATTTATTAATGCCTCAAACGCAAAGTCCCCACCAACCTGAACCCGCCCCGCCACCGGCGTGAACGCTACTGCCCCAAGGATGAAGACGCGCAGGGTGATTGCACATGTTTCTTCTCATTTTGTCGATCGCTTGCGCGGGTCTGTTCTGTGGTGCGCGACGAAGACTGGCCGCCTGATAACTTGCTGATCAAGTGGCGAAGTCATGCTGGCTGCGGATTCAATCTGTCAACTGCTGAGAGAGCACCCACCGCGCCAAAAGCGGACGGCGATCGACTGCCTACTTCTCGAGGTTTGGCTCCGGACCGGAAAATACCATGACAAAGAGATAGCGTTCCTGCTTACAAATGCCTCTGAGGCAGTTGGAAATAAACGAGTCTTCACCGAGGATCAGATCAAAAAGCAGCGCCAAAAGTATGTGGTTCCCCGCATCGAGGCCTATCGACGCCTACATTCTGCCAAGTCAGCTACCAACTCCTGAGAAGGGGAAAGTTCGCCCCCCTACATTTTTTTCGGAGAGTCCCCTGGCCGTACGCAGCAGTGCGCTGTCGTCTGTGCATGACACGCTACTACTCTCCAAGCACGAAGCCGCTCGGTTGCTGGGGCTCAGCATGCGCCGCCTTGAACACCCTGATCTCACGCGGCGAAATACCTATTCGGCGGATCGGCCGACGCGTGTTGATCGCCCGCTCCGCTGTCGAGTCATTCGCCAAAGCCCAAAACTCAACAGGAAACCAGGAGTCGGAAAGACGGTGTAGAGGCTAATGTTCGAACAGAGGCAACATCACTGCCGCAATTTCGGTCAGCTGCCTCCTTTCGGGACCGGCGAGCGCTTCCACAAGCAGCGCTTCGCTGGAGGTGGCCAGTAATGTCGTTGAGATGGTCCGCACAGCTGCTGATCGTAGGCGCGCAACGACTCTCATCGAGAAAGGACAGCGGTTGGCGAGCGATCTCAGCGTTCCTACGGCTGCGTTTGCAGCAATTGGGAACGACTTAGCCGGCCTTGCCGTCAGCGCTGACTACGTACCGCCACGGTTTTCCGAGGAAGCCCTAGCACTGCGGTTCTCGCGAACCCACAAAGACAAACTGCGCTATGTAGCTGGGTGGGGCCGTTGGATGTGCTGGGAGGGGACGCGCTGGCGCGAAGACGAAACGCTAACGGTTTTCGACCGATGCCGCGCGATCTGCCGGCGTGCGAGTACCGAAGCTGGAGACACCAAGGAACAAGCCGCCATCAAGATCGCAACTGCCCAAACGGTTGCCGCAATCGAACGGCTGGCTCGAGCTGACCGGCGCCATGCAGCAACGGTTGAACAGCGGGATGCTGACCCGTGGTTACTCAATACGCTGGGCGGAACCGTTGACCTTCGCACTGGGGAGCTGCACAGGCATCAAAGTGGACGGCACTTGACCAAGATCACAGGAGCGCCCGCTATGGCGGTGCTTCCTTGATCGGATTACCGATGGCAATTATGAACTGCAGGCGTTCTTGCAGCGTGTCATCGGGTCTTGCAAGACCGGTTCCACGCGCGAGCACGCGCTCTTTTTCCTGTATGGCACAGGCGCTAATGGCAAGAGCGTGTTCCTATCCATGATCTCAGTACTGTTGGGTGACTACGCGAAGACTGCGTCGACCTCTTCGTTCACGGCGAGTACGACCGAGCAACACCCAACTGACCTGGCGGGTTTGCGCGGTGCCAGATTCGTAACCGCCATCGAGACGGAAGATGGCGCAAGGTGGGCTGAATCGAAGATAAAGTCTTTGACCGGCGGTGACAAGATTGCCGCACGATTCATGCGGTGCGATTTTTTCGAATTTTTCCCGGAGTTCAAGTTGGTCATCGCCGGCAATCACAAGCCTGCCTTGCGCTCGGTTGATGAAGCTATCCGGCGCCGCCTCCATTTCATACCGTTCACCGTCACAATTCCCCAGAACAAACGCGACCCGAGACTGGGCGAGAAGTTGCGGGCAGAGTTGCCCGGGATCCTGGCTTGGGCGATCGAAGGATGTCTGGCGTGGCAGCGCGAAGGCTTGAATCCGCCATTACTTGTCCGCGAAGCTACGGCCGATTATCTGGCTGCCGAAGACGCCATCGGCCAGTTGGCTGGAGGATCGCTGCATCACGGGCGGAGCGCCGTGGACGACTGGGGCTGCACTGTTTTCGGATTACCAAACATGGTCTGAGCGGGCGGGCGAGCGGGCAATTTCACAAAAGCGGCTCACGCAGGCCCTTGAGAGCCGCGATAGATGTCAACGTCGGAATAATCGACTAGTCTTGTCCCCCCCTTGCGAGACGCCGGATCGTGCGGCCCTCGCCATCTCAGGGGGAGGGTCGTTGGCAAAAGCGGAATGAGCATATGGGGACACTGTCCCCGAGTTTCCCCCGAAAAGTCAAAATCCCCACCCTAACGTCGCAAAATCAGAGTGAGGTTGGGATCGGCAGGCTGCATGATGTTGGTCTGAATGTCGACGTTGAAGTTCAAGGGGAGTACGAGTTTGAACGGATCCGATACGGTAGCAATCCTGAACATCTGCGATTGCTGGCCACATGGCTGATCGAGCACGAGGTCGAGGAAGTCGTGATGGGATCGACTGCACAATATTGGAAACCCGTGTGGGGAGCACTGTACTTCCGGCGGGAAACGAACGAAAGACTAAACTTCCGGAAGTGAGGACGGCCAAATCGTACTTTCAAAAGCTTTCCATCATCCAGATGTTAGAGGTTTGGGCCCAATCGTAGATTGCTAGATGACGGCCATCGGGAGAAGGCACAGCCCAGGGTGGCAATGCAAACCACGGCTCGGTGCCGCCTTTGCGCTTCCAGAGTACCTTGGCATTGCCTTGCATATCCACGTGCAGCAGGGCTGAACCTTCCCCCGTTACGCCCGATACAAACAGCCCTTTTCCGTTGGCCGCCCAGTCCACGCTCTGCAAATTCTCCCAGCCTCTTACGACAAGGTCCCGCGAGACAGGGCTGTCCACCGGGATGATACGGATTCGTCTTCCCGCTGGGGGCTGACCTAGTTGCATCACTGCGAAAAACTGGAGCAGGGCGATACGCGTGCCATCCGGAGAAAGATCCCAGGTATAGCCGCCGCCCGTGGGATCGACATCAACGCGCCCGATCTCGCGGCCTCGGCCCTTCAAGGGATCAAAAGCAGTAAAAGTGATTCGCTTGCCGTCGGAACTTCGCTCCGCGATCGCGCACAAAGTGGCGGGAGCGCGGGCGCAGCCCGGCCCGGTGCGTTGCTGAGCGGCGTCGTAAAAGCTGGCCTGCAAAACCTGCTCTGGACTACCGCCTGTTATCGGGAGTCTCAGAAGCTGATACGGGCCTGAGGTGCCACCGGTGCTGGTGAACCCTCCTGGGTAGAGAATCCACGCGCCATCGGGGCTGACGCGGGGTTGAGCATTGAACATCTGGTCGGTGACGGTCACGAGGGTTTCGGCCGTATCTCGATCCACAAACTGCTTTAGTATCCGCCACTCGCGGTCGCGATACGATTCGAAAAGAACTGCGTTACTCTCGGGTGTCCAGGCAGCAGGAAAATTTCTCCCCTCGTTTTGCGTGAGGCGGCGCGGAGTCGTGATGTGTGTCCCTGCGGGATCGAGGTCAGCAACAAAAACGTTGGCCTGCCATGCCCACCTTCGAAAAACGAGACGCTTGCTTTCCGCGCTGGGACTTGGGTCTTCCGCGCAAAAGCCAGCCCAGTTGGTCAGGCGCGTGGGCTTTGCGCCGGGCTCACCGCTGCGGGGGTCGATAGGCACGGCCCACAGGTTGCAACTCTCGGAAGCTGGACCGGGTTCTTCCTCCCCATACACGACGCGCCCATCCGGTAGCCAGGACCAGGACATTATATGGTTCGCATTCGCCAAGATGGTTACGGCAGGGCCACCCTTCAAGTCTCGGCTTTCAATTGCCATTGCATCCTTGTCAGACCCCTCATGCTGGATGAAGTAGCCAAGCCGTTGTCCGTCGGGCGACCATTCAGCGCCGACGAAAGCGCTATTCTCGTCAGTGTCGTAGAGCTTGTGTGCGCCTTCTCCATCAGGCCTCATCGCCCAAATCTCCCTGTACCCCCACTTGCCCCAACTCTGCATGAAAGCCACCCAGGAGCCGTCTCGTGAGACGGTCTGTGCATCGGCATCGTCTCGAATCTTGCGTGGTGCTCCACCTATGACCGGCACCGCCCAAACGCTGGACCGACGCCCTGGTACATATGCATTGGCGAGGAACCTCGTCCCGTCGCGGACCCAGGTATCCACGATGTTCCAATTGACCTGCGTGCCCCTTAGTTCGTCTGGTTGCGCAATGTTTTGGATCTCGCCGGTCTCAATGAGCTTGACGTGAATGCCATTGAGATCGGCATAGGCGAGGTACCTGCCGTCAGGCGAAATTGCTCCGCTTGATACCGGGTTGTCACTGGAGTTGTCGGTGAGTTGACGTTGCTTCAACTCGGGAAGCCCCGGGGAGGGCGAGTAGTGGCTGACCATGCGAAAGGACATGACGATCACAACGAACAGGGCAATGATGCTCGCAGCCGCGACCTTCCAACCTATGCGTGCTTGCCCGGACACGTTTTGCTTCAACTTTTCCAATTCGGAGTGCATCTCTGACGCGGTCTGATACCTATGTTCGCGATCTTTTTCCAGCGCTTTGCCGATGATCTCTGCAAGCTTTGGCGGGACCCCTGGATTCAACTCTCGTGCGGGCGCGGGAACACGGTTCAAAATCGCATCGTGCAGCACGGGAGCCGTTTCGCCGATGAACGCTCTTTGTCCGGTGGCCATCTCATAGAGCACCAGGCCAACGGAAAAGAGATCGGTGCGAGTGTCCAGGCGCTCGCCTCGGATCTGCTCGGGTGACATGTAACCCGCTGTCCCGATCGCAACACCGGTGCTGGTCAGCGTGAGATGAGGGTTCCATTGCTGTTTTTCTTGTTCCCCGATGGTTTGTGATCGAGGTTCCGTTGTTTCAGGTTCCTGCAGCTTCGCCAGGCCGAAGTCAAGAATCTTCGCTTCGCCACGCTGGGTCACAAAGATGTTTGCCGGCTTGATATCGCGGTGGATGATTCCCTTGCTGTGCGCGGTTGCCAACCCATCGGTGATTTGAATTGCCAGGCTCAAGAGTTCTTCGGACGTGAACACGCCGCCTGCAGCCAATCGGTCGCGAAGTGTCTGGCCCTCCAATAATGGGAGAACCATGAAGGGTTGGCCTTCGTGTTCGCGGAATTCATAAATTGGGCAGATGTTGGGATGGTCCAAGGCAGATGCCGCTCGCGCCTCGCGCTCAAATCTATCCAAAGCCTTGGCGTCTTTGCCAAGTTCCTCGGGCAGAAACTTCAAGGCAACGCGGCGTCCGAGCTTCAGGTCTTCTGCCGCGTACACCACTCCCATGCCTCCACCGCCAATTACTTGAAGTACACGGTACTGAGAGATCTTTTTGCCGACTAGACTTCCCGCGACGGTTTCGGATTGAGTAGAGGCATTGTCGCCTTGGGACGTGAGTTCTTCTCGCTGCACCTTTGGCAATTCCACCGGCACCATCAGCCGATATCCGCGTCGAGCGACAGTTTCAATGTAATGGGGTTCCTCGGCCGAATCCTCGAGCGCAAGCCGCAGCTTTTTTATGGCGGCATTGATGCTCCGGTCAAATTCAACAATGGTGTCGTTGGGCCAGAGCGTGCGGCGGATTTCCTCTCGGGTCACGACCTCTCCCGGCTGCTCAAGCAGCATTCTTAGAACTCTGAACGGTTGCTCTTGCAGGCGGACATTGCGTCCGTCGTCGAGATGCAATTCTCCGGCCTTCAGGTCCAATTGGAAGGGGCCGAAACGAACGACGTTCGACGAAGCAGGAGCTCGCATGAGTGTGACCGAACAGCCTCCCATGACGTGCAACGAAGTCTAGCAGTCCGGCAGTTTGTGCTCAACAGTGATGTAGATTGCAGGAGCGGCCGCCACTAAACGCCGGAATCCTGGACGTAAGTTTCGCCTGATCAGTCGGATAGCAAGGTCATCCAGAAATCGCTGACAAGTCGCTCGCAGGACATTGACCCGTGACCGCTTTGGGAGCAAAGTGCCGCGAACTAGCAGAAGGCTAGAACGGGGGTTACCAATGAAATCCAGATTGTTGACCTGCATAGTTTCGATCATCGCGCTCGCTGCGCTAGCTGTACCGGCTCAGCTCTCGGCACAGAAAAATCAAAACCACAAACACCATCACTACCAACTCATCGACATGGGGACATTCGGCGGCCCGAGCAGCTGGCTTGCGACCACTAATCAGGTGACTAGTCCCGGCGGGATTAACCAGGTCCTGAATAACCAGGGAACAGTCGTCGGCTGGGGAGACACGTCCACCCCCGATCCTTTCGCACCCTCCTGTTTCAACTTCGACTGCTTCCTCCCTCTCGCGTTTCAATGGCAAAAAGGTGTGGTGACCGACCTCGGTGTTCTTCCTGGTGGTGATGCTAGCGAAGCCGTCTGGATCAGCGACAACGGGCTGATCACCGGATCGGCAACCAATGGTGTAGTTGATCCCCTGGTCCCTGTGATTCAAGAGACGCGGGCGGTTCTTTGGAAGGACGGGAAAGCCATCGATCTCGAAACGCTGGGCGGATATGAGAGTGGGGCGACCTCAGTCAATGACCGCGGCCAAGTTGTCGGGTTCGCAACGAATGCGATCCCTGAGCCGCTCCCGTTCTCGTTCCTCGGCACACAGATACGGGCCTTTCTCTGGCAGGACGGCGCGATGCGGGATTTGGGAACACTGGGTAGTGGAAATGATGCATTTGCTGAGTTTGTGAATGAGCGCGGCCAGGTAGCCGGATGGTCATTTATCAACGCTACCATAAACCCCACCACCGGGTTGCCGACCTTTGAGCCGTTCCTTTGGGAACACGGAACAATGCAGGACCTTGGTACGCTCGGAGGCACGACGGGTTTTCCTTACGCACTGAACAATCGCGGCCAGGTCGTCGGCACATCCGACGTGACAGGCGATCCAGGCTGCCCATTTTCTTGCGAGACTCATCCCTTTCTTTGGGATCGAGGAGTACTCAACGACCTTGGCACCTTCGGAGGGAATTTCGGATTTGCCATGGGAATCAACGATGTTGGAGAAGTTGTCGGCGCAGCCAGTAATGAGAATGATCAGTCTGTCTTTGCCTTTCTCTGGAAGGATGGTGTCATGACCAATCTCGGAACCCTCAACGGTGATGATTGCAGTTGGGCATTTCACGTTAACTCCGAGGGTCAGATCGTGGGCAATTCCTTTCCGTGTGCTGGTGGTCCGGCGCACGGGTTTCTTTGGCAAAACGGCTTCATGACGGACTTGAATGCCTTATTGCCTAGTGGTTCTAGTCTGACACCGGAGGGCGATGGGGCCTTTATCAACGATCGTGGCGAGATCGCCGAGATGGGAGTACTCCCTGATGGCGACATCCATGCGTTCCTGCTGATCCCTTGCGACGAGCATCATCCCGGCATTGAGGGCTGCGACTACAGCATGGTGGAAGCGAGCGCAGTGTCCTTTGCCGCGCCTGCGCGGCGAGAAGCATCCGAGCGCGTGCCGCCCTCCGCACTGTGGCGGCGCAACAATCAGTTTCACTTCCCCGCAATTGGGCCCAAAAACTAAATCAGCCAAAAGGAGGAGATACACCATGAAATCCAAGTTATCAAATTGCATCGCCGCGATAACGTTGTTCGCCGCGCTGACGATGCCGGGCGGCCTCGCAGCTCAGCAACAGGGGCAGAACAAACACCACACCCGATACAAGCTCATCGACCTGGGCACGCTTGGCGGGCCGCACAGCTATGGCTCGGTGAACGGCGATGGGTACAACCTGCTCAACAATGCGGGGGTCGTAGCCTCATACGCAGACACTTCGTTGCCCGACCCAAACCAGGCTTATTTTTGTTACAGCCCCGATTGCTTCCAGGGACATGCTTTTCAATGGAAGGAAGGCGTCATGACCGACTTGAGCGCCCTCCCGCTGAATAACAATAGTGCTGGCGCCTCAATTAACGCCCGAGGATGGATCACCGGCCAGTCGCAAAGCGATCAGATCGACCCCGTACTCGGCATTCCAGAATTTCGAGGCGTGCTTTGGAAGCAAGGCCAAATCGTTAACCTCGGAACGCTCGGAACAGGCACAGAAAGCCTGGGCAGCTACGTCAACGATGCTGGCGAGGTCGTAGGATTTTCCACTACCAGCACTGCGTCTGACCCCATCGGCTTCTTCGGTTTCCCGACCCACGCCTTCATCTGGCGAAACGGACAAGCGTTGGACGTTGGCACGCTGGGCGGCGCCGATAGTGCCCCTGGCGCCAGTTGCAGCAATCAGCCGGAAGGAGTTGTGGTGGGAGGATCGAGCATAAGCACTGCCATCAACCCGGCGACTGGTGTCCCTACTGTTGACCCCTTCATATGGAGACATGGAAGCATGGCTGATCTGGGCACACTGGGAGGCGCATTCGGATTTGCACAATGTGCCAATAAGGACGGTGAAATCATCGGCCAGTCCAGCACATCGGCTAGTCCAGGCGCCTGCCTGGCCGAGGTAGGAGGTCCAGGCTGCCATGCCTTTGTCTGGCGTGATGGAGTAATGAGCGACTTGGGGACGTTGGGCGGCGATTCCGCCGAAGCCATCTGGCTCAACGAAGCTGGAGACATTGTGGGTTCCGCCGATTTCGCCGGCGGACAACTGCACGATGCGGTGCTCTGGCGGCATGGAGTTATGTACGATCTCGGTACCGTTCCGGGTGATCCTTGCAGCCGCGGACGCGGCCTGAATGCCAGCGGACAGGTCGTGGGCGGCTCGTCCGATTGCCACAATTTTCTGCACGCATTTTTGTGGGAAAAAGGCGGTCCGATGGTGGATTTGAACACTTTGATCCAACCGGGCACCGGGTACCAATTGACGGCCGCGTTCAATATCAACGATCGCGGAGAGATCCTGGCCAAAGCCGCGCCACTTGGCTTTATTCCAAACGATGACGCGGACCTAGGTCACCTGGTCCTGCTCGTACCGTGTGATAACTGCAGCAACGCTCCGGTCCAGAGCGCGGGTGCACAACAGGGCCTTGCCCCGCCAGTCTATCCTGCGCCAAATTGGCTAACCACGGACTCACATCCGGGAATGTTCAATCCGTTGCGGAACCCATTTTGGCAAAGGTATCGCATTCTCAGTCAGCGACCCGTGCCTCACGAATAGCTCTCCTTGCCCATTCTTGCCGGGATGGAGGAATTGGGAAGACGTAGGCCGCTAGTACTGCCGAACTAGCGGCCTCATTCTTGAGCACGCACGTGCAAGGTGTTTTCGAGTTTGACAGTAATCGGGTTGGCTTTATTCTTGCGGAGGCGATTAGCGTTCCTTCTGGTTAGAAAACTACACTTTTCTAACGCATGAGACTGGAGAGAAAGGAACCAATGTTTATGCGGGTCTGAAGGAAGCAAATTTCACAGGGTTTTCTAACAACACCAAATTCACAACTCGTGCAACGCCCGGGTTTCTACCCGCGACAAGCAAGAAACGCTAAATCAACTCGACCAACTCCGAGAATTCTGCCAGCGGCAAGGCTGGCTAGTGGTCGCTGAGTATATAGACCATGAGACCGGCTCTGTCCCCTCGCGTGTCGAATTCCAAAAGATGCTCCTCCACGCTTCCCAGCGAGAGTTTGATGTGTTGCTTTTCTTCGCTCTCGATCGTCTGACGCGGGAAGGGACCCTTGCCACCTTGCAGTATCTTGAGCGCCTGACTTCTTACCAGGTGGGCTACAAGAGTTTCACCGAACCGTACCTCGATTCCTGCGGCACCTTCAAAGATGTGGTGATCTCCTTGCTGGCAACCATGGCCAAGCAGGAAAGAATTCGCATGGGGGAACGAGTAAGAGCTGGACTCGCCCGAGTTCGCAAGCAAGGTAAGAAACTCGGCCGCCCGCCGCTGGTGCGACGGTTGACGCCCGACGAAGTCGCGCAGCTGCGCCAGGAGCGTAAACAGACTAAAGCGCCCTTCAGGACACTCGCCACAAAGTACAAAATTTCTGTGTGGACTGCACACCTACTATGCGGAAAGCGTAAGCGGAGTGCGCTATGAAAAAGCACCCCGGAATCTACAAACGCGGAAATATCTATTGGATCACGTACAGATGGCAAGGCCGGCAGTATTTCGAGTCCTCACATTCGCCTGATATCAATGTCGCGAAAGCCCAACTTCGCAAAAAAGAGAGAGAACTTGATCTAGGGCTTATACCAGTCAGGATTTCAGAAATCGCCACCGTCGAGGAACTTCTGGATTTGTACATTGCGCAAGTTGAGCATCCAGCTACCCAAGAGCGCTACCGATTGTCGCAGCGGGCCTTGTCACCCCTTTGCGGAAAGTGTCGCATCACCGATGTTGACGCTTTCACGTTCGACCGCTTCAAAGCATCCCGAATAGAAGAAGGCGTCAGCCCGGCGGGCGTAAACAGAGATTTGGCTCTGGCGCGTGTCGCATTCAATTTCGCAATAGAACGTCGAATGCTCAGCCACAGTCCGCTAGATGGAGTAAAGCTATTTAACGAAGCCAAACAGCGAAAGCCTCCACGGATAATCTCCTACACCGAGGAACAGAGAATCCTGATGTGCTGCGACGTCAGACTGCGCACGGTGGTCATTACGCTTCTCGAAACGGGTATGCGAGTTGGAATCGAAGGTCTTAGAATAAAGTGGACAGATATTGATTTTTCAGAATCGATAATTACGGTTGCGCAATCCAAAACGCCTGCCGGTCGTCGTACCTTGCCGATGACTGCATTTGTAACATCTGAACTCCAAAAATGGCGCGCCTTCACGAAAGGGATGTCAGATTATGTTTTTTTCAACCCTCGACAGCCGAGTACTCACATTCGCAGCGTCAAAACTGCTTGGCATCACGCTCTTAGGCTGGCCGGACTCCCGCGGTTTCCCATTTATCAGTGCCGCCATTCTTTTAGCACAAGACTGGCAGCAGCAGGCGTATCGGACACGATCATCGACCAACTACTTGGACATTCCCGCCGAGATGTCCTCCGCTTCTATACGGGACGAGTCCCCGAATATCTTCGAGACGCGATCAATCTGCTGGACAAGCTGCGAAGCGCTAAAACAGACTTACCTGGAGGATCGAAAATCGAAGAGATCGAGGAGCTCTCCGAGAGAGGTCCAACCCTAATAAATTAGGGCGCTGTGGTGCGGATAATCTCTCAAAACTCGAGGTCGATTAATTACATTTTCATTACAATTTTAATTACAGTGCACCAGGATTGGAGCTGTCCGTGTTGAGGCCGCATGTTCTACCCTATTGAAAACAAAACTCAAAATTTGGTGGCGGCGCGTGGACTCGAACCACGGACCTACGGATTATGAGACCGTCGCTCTAGCCACCTGAGCTACGCCGCCACTTTTGGTTACAACAACTTGCACGGAATTAACTTCGTCGTGTCGCATCTTGTCGCATTTCTTGCAGACCCGGCTTGTCACGGCGTCACGGCCAATAAGTCCACGGGAACAACGCCAATATGCACATCTGATTCTATCAAACACTTAGGGATGTCCGAACCTCCTGTAATTTTTGCCAATTGACAGAAATTACATAACAGGCATGATAGTAGAAGGAACAACGGCTCGTTCTGGACTAGATGGACACGATCCAAGCGAGCAAGGGGCCCGCCACATGGCAAAAGTCGGGGTTTTGGTAGTTGAGGATTTCGATCCGTTTCGGCAGTTTGTATGCTCGACTTTGGGAAAAAGACCGGAGTTGGAAATTGTCGGAGAGGCGTCGGACGGGCTGGAAGCAGTTTACAAAGCTGAAGAACTGCAACCGGACTTGATTCTGTTGGACATTGGCCTGCCGAGTCTGAACGGAATCGAGGCGGCTCAACGGATCCGCAAGCTCTCCCCCAGGTCCGAAATACTTTTTGTGAGCCAGGAATCTTCTGTCGATGTGGTGCAAGAAGCTCTCAGCTTGGGGGCGGCGGGCTACATTGCTAAAGTGGATGCCGGAAGCGACTTGCTGGCTGCTGTGGCGGCAGTGCGGCAGGGCAGACAGTTTATCAGTAGCAGACTGTCGGATCACCGTTTCACCGAGACGTCGGACGCACAACCTCTTCCGTCGCCCGCATCAACAAATGAGATCAGTCGCGGCCACGAGGTTGAATTCTATTCTGATGATGAAGCTTTTGTAGTTGGCTTTGCTGATCGTATCGAAGCTGTTCTGGAGGCCGGGAATGCGCTCATCGTAGTCGCAACCGAGTCACATCTGAATAATCTTATTCCGAGATTGCAGGAACGAGGCGTGGATATCGCCGCCGCCATTGAACAAGGACACTATCTCGCTTTGGATGTCTCCGATACGCTCTCGATTTTCATGGGGGACGAACTGCCTGATCCAGTGCGATTTTTTCGAGTGGTTGATGAACTGATCGCGGCAGCGGCTCGTTCAACGTCGGGGGAAAAATCAAGGATCACAATTTGCGGGGAATGTGCGTCAATCTTGTGGGCGCAAGGTAAGGCGGATGCGGCTATCCGGGTGGAGCAATTCTGTAACCAACTAACTAAACGATACGGAATGAATATTCTTTGCGGGTTCTCGCTGAGCAGCTTTGACCGCGAGGAA
>Ga0210403_10003976_pt1 | contig 12830 bp, 16 predicted proteins | sample IncBWC19MmetaG_FD_150863 | JGI IMG/M metagenome (GOLD analysis project Ga0210403, IMG submission 150863) | Forest soil microbial communities from Barre Woods Harvard Forest LTER site, Petersham, Massachusetts, United States - Inc-BW-C-19-M | ecosystem: Environmental > Terrestrial > Soil >... | reverse complement strand
CTGCCACCTCGCCTACTACGACAAGGCCTTCACCTTCGGCATCAAGGTCACCAGCGCCGAGGGTACCTCGGACCTGATGTCCTATTATCCGGATACGGTGAAGGACTGGATCCGCCGCAACGGCGGGCTCACCACCGAGATGAAGAAGATCAAGAACGGCGTCGATCTGTGGAAGATCGTCGATCCCTGTCCCGAAGAGTGGTGAGCATCGCGCCGCGCGAGTGGCGCTGCACAAAATGGCATTGCCGCAAAGCCTGCGATCGGGCACTCAGGGCGGCAAATGAATCCCGACTTTGAAAAATTTGCCGCGCGCGCGGCGCCGGCGATTTTTGTCGTGCTCTGGAGTACCGGCTTCGTCGCCACCAAATATGTCGTCAACAATGCCGAGCCGCTGACCTATCTGACCATCCGCATGGCGCTGGTCGTCGGGCTGATGGCTGTCATCGCCGCGATCGCGCGGCCGAAATGGCCCGGCCGGGCCGGCATCGCCCACAGCGTGGTCGCGGGCATTCTGGTGCACGGGTTTTATCTCGGCGGCACCGCGGTCGCGATCGCGCATTCGATTCCCGCCGGGCTCTCGGCGCTGATTCCGGGCCTGCAGCCGATCCTGACGTCGACGCTCGCGAACCGCTGGCTCGGCGAACGCGTCACGCCGCTGCAATGGACCGGGCTCCTGCTCGGGCTCGCCGGCGTGGTGCTGATCCTGCACAATCGCCCGATGAGCGGCGAGGCGGGCTGGGGCTGGCTGGCCTCGGGCGTGTCGCTGGTCAGCATCACCTTGGGGACGCTCTACCAGCGGCGCTATTGCGGCCAGATCGACTGGCGCGCCGGCAATCTGATCCAGTACGTCGCGGTCGGCATTTTCTTCGCGAGTGCCGCGTGGGTGTTCGAAAACCATGTGGTGCACTGGACGCAGGAGTTCGTGCTGGCGCTGCTCTGGCTCGTGGTGGTGCTCTCGATCGGATCGATCGGGCTGTTGTACTGGTTGATCCGCCGCTCGGCGGCGACGTCGGTCGCGAGCCTGTTCTATCTGGTGCCCGCCGTGACCGCCGCCATGGCCTATGTGCTGTTCGGCGAACGGCTCGATATCGTCGCGATAACAGGGATGGTTGCGTGCGCCGCCGCGGTGTTTCTGGTCAACCGGCGCGCCTAGACCGGCCAAGCTGCAACGGCCTGCTGGGATCTTCGCCGCGGCGCTCTAAAAACACCCGTGGTAGGTTTCTTTCGGAAATGCTATCTTTGCGAGTGCGACTACCAATTTGTATTATTGATGGAGGTTCTCATGAATATTGTTCATGGCGCCCAGGCCGGGCAGGGTGGTCCCGTCACGATCGCCTGCATAAACAAGGCAACGGTTGATCTTGGAGTCCCCTTCGACAGGCTCACCGCGGCCTTGCAAAAATGCTACGACCAGCATTTCCTGCCGATCTGGGGCTATCCAGTGAAGCTGTACAATACGACTGCGGCCAAGCCCTCCGATTGGCAGTTCATCTACTTCGACAACGCCGATCAGGCTGGGGTGCTTGGTTATCATGACCTCACCCAGGATGGTCAGCCGATTTCGAAGATCTTCGTAAAGACCACGCTGGCGGACAAGCAACTCGTCAGTGTCACCGCTTGCCACGAGCTCTTCGAGATGGCGATCGATCCGATCGCAAATCTGTGGGCGCAGGCGTCTGACGGCACCGAATATGCTTACGAAATGAGCGATCCGGTGGAAGAAGACACGTTTCTCGTCGACGGAATACAAATGTCGAACTTTGTGCATCCGTCATGGTTCGAGCCGTTCAAGCATCCCGAGGGCACCAAGTTCGACCATCTTGGGCTGCTGAAGAAACCCTTTAGCATGACCAAGGGCGGTTACGTGATCGTGAAAAAGAAGGGGAAGGTGACCGAGGTTTTCGGCTCCAGGGCGAAAGAGAAGCGCTTCGCTCACGAGAATCGGCGAGGCCATCGCAGCGAATATCGCAAGCCGAAGGGTAAGGGCCTTCGGATAACCGCGCCGACCAAACGGCAAAAGGCGGAATGGCTGGATGAACAACGGACCAGCGCTGAACGGATCGAACGCCGGCTCGCTTCGTGAACTCAAACTGATCTGCACCTTAAGAAAGAGCCTCAGGGTAATTGCCCTGAGGCTTTGATGTGCGGCTGGAAACGATTAGCGCTTCGACTTCCGGGCCTTCTTTTTCTTTTTCGCGGCCTTCTTGGAAGTTTTCTTCGCAGCTTTCTTGGCGGTCTTCTTCTTCACGGCCTTTTTGCCGGATTTTTTCGCCGCGGATTTCTTGGCAGCCTTCCTGGCTTTCTTTACGGCTTTCCTGGCGGCCTTCTTTTTCTTTTTCACCGCCGGCAAGGCGGCCGGCATCGGCGTTTCGGCGACGCTGGTTGCGTCTGTCGTCGGCTCTACAACAGGTGTATCGTCGTCCATATCGTCCCCCAAGGTTGGTAGAAGCGATAACGATAGCGGGATTCTTCCAGCTGTCAAAAAATACGGCCCCGCTCAGCTTCCGCGGACCTTCGCACAGGCTTGCAGCGCGCGCTCACGACCCGCATTATCCTCGACGTCGGAACTGATGATCGCCAACAGGCTCGCGCCAAAGATCTGAGCGGCAAGACCAAGTTTTCGTCATGGCCGGGCCTGTCCCGGCCATCCACGCCTTTCCCCCTGCTGCGCCGTTAGAACGTGGATGCCCGGCACGAGGCCGGGCATGACGAGTTTTGAAAGTTCGCTCGCAACGATGGCGAGGAGAGCTTATTTCGGCTGCGGCACGATCCGCAGATAGGGCTTGGGTGCCTTCCAGCCCTGCGGATAGATGGTCTTGGCCTCGTCGTCGCTGACCGAGCCGGCGATGATCACGTCCTCCCCCTGTTTCCAGTCGGCCGGCGTCGCGACGCGATGCTTGGCGGTCATCTGCAGGGAATCGATCACGCGCAGTATTTCCTGGAAGTTGCGGCCCGTGGTCATGGGGTAGACCAGGATCAATTTGATCTTCTTGTCCGGTCCGATGATGAAGACGTTGCGGACGGTCTGGTTGTCGGCCGCGGTGCGCTTGGACGGGTCGCCGGAGACGGCCGCCGGCAGCATGTCGTACAGCTTCGACACGTTGTAGTCGGTGTCGCCGATCATCGGATAATTCGGCCCCGCGCCCTGCGTCTCCTTAATGTCATCAGACCATTTCGCGTGGTTGGTGACGGGATCGACGGAAAGTCCCATCAGCTTGACGCCGCGCTTGTCGAACTCCGGCTTCAGCTTGGCCAACGCGCCGAGCTCGGTGGTGCAGACCGGCGTAAAATCCTTCGGGTGCGAGAACAACAGCGCCCAGCTGTTGCCGATCCAGTCATGGAATTTGATCTTGCCCTCGGTGGTTTCGGCTTCGAAATCCGGGGCCACTGCGCCTATCTGGAGAGCCATTTTACGACCTCATGTGCTTCAAGTTTCAGGGGAATTCTTCGTCCTAAGTATAGGAGGCAAAAACGTTTAAGTGAATGGCCGTGGAAAAAAGGTGAGATCTTCCTCCGGCAAAGGGAACTCCTAGCATCTTCTTTTGCTCCGTGCCTGTGCGGCAAAAAGGCCGCAGCGCCGACAAATGTCCCGAGCGCCCCGATGTCGCCTTTTATCGCTTCCATCACGCCGGCCCCGGTTCCGATACCGAACTCTCACGGCTGTCACAGCGACAAATCGGCAACCATTTAAAAAACTCGCGAAGCGAGTTTCGAATCGTTAACTACTCGTTTACGTGCCGCGTGGAAATGCTGGCCTGCAACAAAAAACCGAGAAGTAGTACCAACCAATGTCCGCCGCTGCCGTTAAGTTGCCCGAACCGATCCCCGCGCTGGAACCCTCCAGGATTTCCTGCCGCGACACCGCCGCCCAGGCTCTCGCCGTCGTCCGCGATGGCGTCATCACCGGGGAAGGGCCCACCACCAAAGGCCGCGTGCATTTTTCCCGCGCATTGGATGCCTTCGACGCCGCCTGGTGCGCGCGCATCCTGACCGCGACCGCGGTTGACGGTCAGCCGGTCAGCCGCGCCGAAGCCGAAGCACTGTTCGAGATCAATGATGCCGCTGCCGAGCGCAGCGACGACGGACTTTTTGACGACCTGCTGGCCAAGGCGGTCGTGCACCACGCGGCTTCCGCGTCGGGCCTGCCCGTGCCGCCCCGCACCGTCGCACTGTCGCCGGAAACGGCGATCGAAAGCTGGGCCTCGACCCGCGCGGTGGGCGTCAATACCGAAGTGCTGGAATGGATCGCCGGCCAGATGCGTGGCAAGCAGCGCTGCAACCGCACGCTGATGGCGCTGGTCGCCACCATCGTCGGCGCAGCGACACTGCCGCTGACGACGCAGCTGCCGAACGTGTTCGACATCGGGATGTGAATTCAGGCGACCAAATAGCCTGTGGCAGCGACGGCGGGGGTTATTTCCCCGCCGTTTTTTGTTTGCCGGCCTCCACGTCGAGCCCGACGGTGCGGCCGGGGAATCCGGCCGCGTCGAAATAGCGGTGCGACAATACGCGCTGGTATTTCACGACCGTTTGCAGGCCGTTGGCCGCCGGCTTGGAGACGATCTTTCCGTCAGCCGCCTTCGGGATGATGCCGTTGGGCAGGGCTTCGGAGATCACCCGGCCTTCCAGTCCGCCGTTGTCTGACGCATGCAAACCCATGAACTCTGCGATGGTCATCCCGACGTCGGCATTGCTCACCGGCAGCGGATCGACATAGCCGGCTTTGAAGTTAGGACCGATCGCGGCCATGAAGTTCATGGTGTCGCCGCGGCCGAAACTGCCGTGCATGCCCTGGCCCTGCCGTAGCACCGTATCGGCGACTTCGACGGAGCAATTGGTCGGTTCGCTGCATCCCTCCACATAGGAACGGAAGTTGACCACGATCGATGGATTCGGCGTCACCGCCTTGCCCTTCAAATAGAGCTGCGACATCGGCAAGGTGCCGGGGAAGCGGCCGAGCTTGTCGTCAACGAACAGCCCGCTGACATAATCCTGTTCGAGCAGCGCCTTGACGGTGCGGTCCGCCAGCTTCTTGTCCCTGTTCGGAAGATAGATCAGGTCCGATCCGCCATTGGTGGCGACCACCAGATCGGGTTTTGCGGGATCCTGTCCGAGCACGCCGTTGCCGGCCTTCGGATGCGCATTTTCGCCAATGCGCGCATTCTTGTCGTTGGGATCGAACAGCGGCAGGTCGAGCGCCTTAGCGAGATCGAGCGCAAGGAAGCCCATCGGCAGGAAATCCTTCGGCGTGTCCGCGTACGTCGCCTTCGCCGACGGGCTGGTCTTGCTTTCCTTCGAAATCGTCGAGAATCCGTGGTCGGCGGCGACCACGATGTTGGTGGTGGCGGAAAGACCGAGATCGTCGAGCGCCTTGCTCAGTTGCGCCAGATTATCGTCGGCATTCTTGATGCCGGCCATCGAGGTCGGCCCGTTGATCCCGGGCGTCACCGTGTTCAGGCTGTCGCCGGTGTTGTGCTGGCTTCCGTCGGGATCGCGCGACCAGAACACCAGCACGAACGGCTTGCCGCGCGCCTTGAACATCGGCAGCACGATCTTGCTGGCGACGTCGGCGAAATAGGCCTGCTGCGCGACATTGGCCACCGTGGTGCCCGGCGTCTTGGCGTCGCCGGCCTTGGCATTGTCGCCGCGCGAAGGCGCCGCCAGCGGCAGATTGGCCTTTGTGAGCGCCTCTTTCATCTCATCCGACAGCGGAACGCCGCTCTTGGCGCCGGTGGAATCGTCGACCACGATCGAATGCAGGCCGGGACGGTCGGCGCGGTCGGTGTGGTCGAAAATCAGCGTCGGGCCGACCTTGCCGATTGCGGCGGTGCTGAAGCCCTTGGCCCGCGCCATCTTCAGGATGGTTTCCTCGTTCAGATAGTCGCCGCCGAAATGCTCGTCGACATCTCCCAGCACCGCGTCGTTCTCGAGGAAGGGGACAACGGTATCGCCGGCGGGCACCGACGAGAAACCGGTATAGATAGTGTTGGAGAAATCGCCGGTATCGCCGAGATAGTGGCCGGTGGCCATCGACGAGGCGTTGGCGGTGGTGAAGGTCGGGAACACCGAGTGTGAATTCCTGAAATTGACGCCCTTGTCGCGGATCTCGGCCATCGTCGGCGCGGTCTGCGGCGTGACGATCTGCCCGCGCAGGCCGTCCGGCACGAACAGGATCAGGTTGTGGGGGGTGTTCTGCTGGGCTGACGCGGCGGTGGCGAACAGCACCATCATGCCTGCGGATAGCAACAATATTGAGTGTCGCATTGAAATCTCCCCCGTTAGAAAAGCCGGCTAAAGCGTCGTCCCTGTCTAATTTTGCTATGCGACAGAATTGTTACAGTCGCCATCCGGCATCCGCGGGCGCGCGAACGGGTCATCGCTGCGCGGGCACGGAACAATCGGCAAGGCTGATCCGTTTGAGGGGGACGGCGCGCCCAAGCGCCGGTTGCAGTCCAATCATAGCAGGAGTCCTTCATGAGCAAGGTTGCGCTGTATGTGCCGCTCGAAGCCAAGCCCGGCAAGGAAAAGGAAGTCGCGGAATTCCTACGTTCGGCTTTGCCGCTGGTGGATGCCGAATCCGGAACGGTGACCTGGTACGCGATCCAGGAGGGCCCGTCGTCGTTCGCCATTTTCGATACGTTTAATGACGAAGCCGGGCGCGAGGCGCATCTGAACGGCAGAGTGGCGGCGGCGTTGAAGGCCAAGGCGGCCGATCTCTTCGCCAAGCCGCCTTCTATCCACAAGATCGATATCCTGACCGACAAGCTGCCAAAGGCTGCCTGAGGTCGGCAAGACAGGCCTTAGCTCACAACGCTTGGCCAGACGAGAATCAAGGCGCGCTGTCGCCGGTGTGATCGGTTGAAGCGCGCCGATTGGCCAGTTGACTTCGCAAGAACAAAAGAAGAACATTAGTGCCGCCGCTCATGATGGAAACGCGATATGTCCTCTTCGTCACAATCGAATATGGAAGAAGAGGACGGGCTGGAGACATCGGTAGATCAGGCCATCGCGACCTGCGGCGGTGACTTGCGATCGACGATTCGCGCCTTGATCGTGGCCAACCAATATCTGGAATCCGAGGTCAGCGAACTCATGAAGGCGGTATCGCATGCCTATGCGCGGGGCAGATTCCACAGCTATTCCGGTTAAACGCGCCGATCCTCTGCTTGATATAGGCCGTTGCCTCCGCTTGGTTTTCCTGTAACCACGGAATTGTTACATCCGCGCCCGCGTGCCAGATTGCGGCGTCCGGCCTGGGAGGGCCTGACCCCCGCCCCAACAGGTTTCAAGCAAACAAGAACATGTTCAAACGAATTCTGATCGCAAATCGCGGCGAGATCGCCTGCCGGGTCATCAAGACCGCCCGCCGCATGGGGATCGAGACCGTCGCCGTCTATTCCGAGGCCGACCGCGACGCGCTGCACGTCGAAATGGCCGATGAGGCCGTCCTGATCGGGCCGCCGGCCGCCGCCGAAAGCTATCTGGTGATGGAGAAGATCATCGAGGCCTGCCGCAAGACCGGCGCGGAGGCCGTGCATCCGGGTTATGGGTTCCTGTCCGAACGCGAGGCCTTTCCGCGGGCGCTGGCCAAGGCCGGCATCGTCTTCATCGGCCCCAACCCCGGCGCGATCGCCGCGATGGGCGACAAGATCGAATCCAAGAAGGCGGCCGCCAAGGCCGACGTCTCGACCGTGCCGGGCTTTCTCGGCGTGATCGAGGACGAGCGCCATGCGGTCAAGATCGCCGACGCCATCGGTTATCCCGTCATGATCAAGGCCTCCGCCGGCGGCGGCGGCAAGGGCATGCGGATCGCGCATTCGACCGGCGAAGTCGCCGAAGGGTTCGGCCTGGCGAAAGCAGAGGCCAAGGCGTCGTTCGGCGACGACCGGGTGTTTATCGAGAAATTCATCGTCGATCCCCGCCACGTCGAAATCCAGGTGCTGGGCGACAAGCACGGCAACGTCATCTATCTCGGCGAGCGCGAATGCTCGATCCAGCGTCGCAATCAGAAGGTAATCGAGGAGGCGCCGTCGCCGCTGCTGGACGAGACCACCCGCCGTCAGATGGGCGAGCAGGCGGTCGCACTGGCGAAAGCCGTGAATTACGATTCCGCCGGCACGGTCGAATTCGTCGCCGGCCAGGACAAGAGCTTCTATTTCCTCGAGATGAATACCCGTCTGCAGGTCGAGCACCCCGTGACCGAACTGGTCACCGGCATCGACCTGGTCGAACAGATGATCCGGGTGGCCGCCGGCGAAAAACTGTCGCTGAAGCAAAAGGACGTGCGGCTGACGGGTTGGGCGGTGGAATCGCGGGTCTATGCCGAAGACCCGTTCCGCAACTTCCTGCCCTCGATCGGACGGCTGGTGAAATACCGTCCGCCGCTCGAGAGCAGCGTGGATGGCATTACCGTCCGCAACGACACCGGCGTGCAGGAAGGCGGCGAGATCTCGATCTATTACGATCCGATGATCGCCAAACTGGTCACGCATGCGCCATCGCGCGCCGCCGCCATCGAGGCGCAGGCGACCGCGCTCGATTCATTCTACATCGACGGCATCCGCCACAATATCCCGTTCCTGTCGGCGCTGATGCTTCATCCGCGCTGGCGCGAGGGCAAGCTTTCGACCGGCTTCATCGCGGAGGAGTTTCCGAAGGGGTTTGCGGTTCGCATCCCCGAGGGCGAGATCGCGCGCCGGCTCGCCGCGGTGGGTGCGGCGATCGATCACGTGCTCGGCGAACGCAAGCGGCAGATTTCCGGCCAGTTGACCGGCCGGCCGGTGCAGCGCGAACGCCGCCGCGCGGTGTGGCTGGACCGCGCTGAAATTCCGCTCGACGTCGCCCGCGCGGCCGACGGCATCACGGTGCGTTTTATCGGCGCCGACGGCACGCTCGGCAATCCGCACCTTCTGGTCTCGCCGTGGGCGCCCGGCGATCCCGTCTGGCAGGGCACCGTCGACGGGCATCCGGTGGCGATGCAGGTGCGCCCGATCCCCAACGGGTTCCGGCTTGCGCATCAGGGCTATGAGGTCGCCGTCAACGTCTTCACGGAATCCGAGGCCACGGCGGCGCGGCTGATGCCGGTCGGCACCAGGGCCGATACCGGCAAGAAACTGCTGTGCCCGATGCCGGGGCTCGTGGTGTCGATCGCCGTCACCGAGGGCCAGGAGGTCAAGGCCGGTGAGACGCTGGCCGTGGTCGAGGCGATGAAGATGCAGAACGTGCTGCGCGCCGAACGCGACGGCACGGTGAAGAAGATCCACGCCGCCCCCGGCGCCACGCTGGCGGTCGACGCGCTGATTCTGGAATTCGCCTGAGCGCTTGACGGTCAATTCTAGGGAGTTATGGATGGCCTTCCGAAAACGCCGCGACGCATTGCGTTCGATCCTGTCGGGATCGGCATGCATTCGTCCCGGGTCGGTCTATGACGCGATTTCGATCCGCATCGCCCAGGATCTCGGTTTCGAACTCGGCATGTTCGGCGGCTCGGTGGCTTCGCTCGCGGTGTTGGGAGATCCCGACGTCGCGCTGATAACGCTGACTGAACTCGCCGAGCAGATGCGGCGGATGTCGCGCGCGTCAGTCTTGCCGGTATTGGTCGACGCCGACCACGGCTACGGCAACGCTCTCAATGTTCGCCGCACCATCGAGGAACTGGAGACGGCCGGAGCCGCCGGCCTCACCATCGAGGACACCCTGCTGCCGCAGGCGTTCGGGCAGGCCGCGACGCAACTGATCTCTTTGGAGGAGGGCGTCGGCAAGATGAAGGCGGCGCTGGATGCGCGCCGCGATCCTTCGCTGGTCATCATCGGGCGCACCGGCGCGGTATCCATGACCTCGCTCGATGATGCGATCGCGCGCGCCAGGGCCTATGAGGCGACCGGCGTCGACGCGCTGTTCTTCACCGGCATCAAGGCGCGCGCGGAACTGGAAGCCGTCGCGGCGGCGACGAAACTGCCGATCGTGGTGGGTGGCGCGCCCGAGGAGATGTCCGATCCCGGCTATCTCGCCGGCCAGCGCGTGCGCATCGCCCTGCAGGGCCATGCGCCGTTCGCCGCGGCGACGCTGGCGGTCTACGAAACGCTCAAGGCACTGCGCGAGGGCTTGCCGCCGAAGGCGCTGAAGGGACTGGCATCGGGCGAACTGACCGGCCGCCTGACGCGCGACGCGGAGGTGAAGACGCGTGGCCGCGAATTCCTGGGCTTGAGGAAATAGATGAGCGGCGCGATCCGACAGGTGGCGATCACGGGCCGGGTGCAGGGCGTCGGCTACCGCGCCTGGGTCGACCACCGGGCGAGGAGCCACGATCTTGAAGGCTGGGTGCGCAACCGCCGGGACGGCAGCGTGGAAGCGCTGTTTGCCGGGCCGGCGGAGGAAGTATCGGAGATGGTGGCGGAGTGCCGGCGCGGTCCGACCTCGGCGCGGGTCGATTCCGTTCGGGACGAGGCAGCGAGCCCCGATGCGCTGAATTTGCGATATGCCGGCGAACGGTTCTCGGTGCTGCCGACGGTCTAGTTCAAGACGGACGACCTCGCGCCCGCCCACCGGCGCAGCGCCACCAGCACCCAGATCGCCTCGACCACGCCGAACGGCCACGCGCCCTGCAGGAAGCCGTAGATCGAACCGAGGCCGCAGGCGACGGCGAACGCCAGAATGTACCAGTGGCTTTTTGCCTCCAGCGCATACGACAGCAGCATCGCCGTCACGGCGAAGAGACCAAAAAGCGTAAGTCCATCCATTCGTCACTCGTTATGCGAGACCGCGCGTACCCAAGGCATTGAAGGCGATGGGTTCGAGCATCGGCCAAGATACCGCAGCCGCTGTCAACACCGTTGCGAGGACCATCGTCGCAATCGTCATGCGCGTGGCTCTTGGCTGGATCTTCCTGACCTGCCATGCGATCCAGAGCCAGGTACAGATCTCGAGGAGGACGGCCAGTCGCGTGACCCAGCCATGCGCGTGAGCGCCGGGGTGAAGGGCGAGCAGGCGGTGAACACGCTTGGGATATTGCGCGAGCTCGCCCGCAGATATTTGCGGCACGAAATGGCGGCATCCTTCCTGGACACGGTGGACTACGACAAGCTGTACGCGGTGGCGGTGGATGTCTTTGTTTGCGGTCTGGGGGCACTTCGGCCCGCCGCGCAACCGGCCTGGCCGCTCAGCTGTTTTCGAACTTCCCTTTCCAGATAGCCGCCGACGCGTGGAACTCGCCGCGGAGTAGCAACCGCGGCTCCGTTCCGTTTTTTGGTCGGAAACCGAACAGACAGAGTTCTGACCGGAGCGCTAACCACCAATTTCGAGAGACCAGCGCATTCCTTCAGCCCAGTGTCGCCATGGATCGAACAAGGAAAGATTCCCGTCCCGATCTCGATGATGAGGCGCAGATTGCGCTGGACGCCGCACGGCAGATGAAGCCCGGTCCGGAGCGGACCGAGGCGATGAAGCGCGCCGGCATTCTCAGAAACGCGGCGGATCTGCAGGGCCTGTTTTTCGCCAAGCGCGGCAGGCCGCCGAAAACCTGAAGGGCCGGACACATTCCGTACGTCGCATAAGGCAAACGGGAAACCAGAATTATTATCCTGATGCCGTCAAGCCGTCGCTTCCGGCAGCCGCGATTCGACGGTGCCGAACACGCGCTGGAACTCTTGCCGCAGCGCGATATCGACATCCGCCATGCTCACGGGGTGGCCGAGATCGATCAGGCTGGTGACGCCGTAACGCGGATCGACCACGCCGCAGGGCACGATGGCGTCGAAATGGCTCAGGTCGGGCTCTACATTGATGGAGATGCCATGGAACGACACCCAGCGCCTCAGCCGCACGCCGATGGCGGCGATCTTGTCCTCAAAATCTACGCCCTTGTCCGGCCGGCTTACCCAGACGCCGACGCGATCCTCGCGCCGCTCGCCGCGCACGTTGAAGGCTGCCAGCGTCCGGATGATCCATTCCTCAAGACCCGCCACATAAGCCCGTACGTCCGGCCGCCTCAGCTTCAGGTCGAGCATCACATAGGCCACCCGCTGGCCGGGGCCGTGATAGGTGATTTGTCCGCCGCGCCCGCTGGCAAACGTCGGAAATCGGGGATCGAGCAGGTCGGTCGCCTTGCCGCTGGTGCCGGAGGTGTAGAGCGGGGGGTGTTCCAGGAGCCAGACCAGCTCCGGTGCCCGGTGGGCCGCGATCTCGGCGGCGCGGGCTTCCATGGCCGCGACGGCCTCGGGGTAGGGTACCGGGGCGTCCGATATCCGCCATTCAACCGCCCCGCCGCCGGCGGGGCCGGCGAACGGCGTCAAATCCAGGGTTTGGCGGTCATTAACCATTGGCTAACCATAACGTGGTGATCTCGGGGCACGCAATTTTGCATATTTCGTCAGTTCAGGTCGCCCGCCCCAGTGCCAACCCTCGATAAAGTCAGCGTCGATCTCATGGTGGTCCTCGGCACCACCACGATGCCTATCCATCAGGTAATGCGGCTCAGCCGCGGCGCCATCATCGAACTGGACGCCACCGAGGCTGACGAGGTCAAGATCCTCGCCAACAACCTGCCGGTTGCCAGCGGCGTGGTGCTGGTCGATCGCAATCGCATCGCCGTCGAAGTCAAGCAAATGCTGCCGAAATCGCCGGGCACCCGGTAGGCCGAAATCGGACCCCAACTTGGCCGGATTGGCTGTGCTGGCAGCCCTTGTCCCCCCATCCCTGATTTGTTACATCCCGCGCCGTTAACCCGGTCCGGCGTCATGCCGGTGCCGGTTTCCCAAGCGCTCGTGGCGGAATTGGTAGACGCGCTGCCTTGAGGTGGCAGTGAGTAAAATCGTGGGGGTTCGAGTCCCTGC
>Ga0210403_10003975_pt1 | contig 12839 bp, 8 predicted proteins | sample IncBWC19MmetaG_FD_150863 | JGI IMG/M metagenome (GOLD analysis project Ga0210403, IMG submission 150863) | Forest soil microbial communities from Barre Woods Harvard Forest LTER site, Petersham, Massachusetts, United States - Inc-BW-C-19-M | ecosystem: Environmental > Terrestrial > Soil >... | reverse complement strand
TCGCTGAGCGGTTGATCCAACTCCAAGGGTTGAAAATCCGGATGGTGGAAGGTGAGCTTAAGCCGAGTTCCAAGCTTTACTCCCTTTGGCAAAGTGAGCGCGAAGCCGCCTATGAAGTCGCTTTTCCCGTCGCGGATCGCCGTTCCATCGGCCGCATGCACTTCCACATTTTCGACGGGAGATTGCTTCCGGGGATCACTATCTTGTTTCAGCACGGCGCCCCGGATGGTAATCGGCTTGTGTCGCTTGCGCTGCCAAATCACCAGTAAAGTGGCAGCCACCACCACCGCGATGGTGCCAAGCACCACACCCCAGATCACTAGTTTGCGTTTGCGCGTCATCCCCATTTCCCAACGTATACTGCGCCACCTTTCAAATCAAGGCAGACGCGTCTATATCATTCAGCAAAGTGCCTTAGGAAAGCCCCATAGGTCTCTCCTAGGTGTATTCCGAGGCATATCGGCTTCTCTCCACGGCAAGAGTGTCTATAATTGAATGGAGATGCAAAGAAGAAAGAAAATGAACATGCACGGACTTTCGCGTCGCGGATGGCTGGCGAATACTGCGCGCTTAGCCACAGGTTTACCCATCTTGGGCATGAGCCCGCTGGCGGAGTTGCGGATGTTCGGCCAACAAGCTACCGCACCGGCACCTGCGATTGCGCCTCCTGCCAAGGGGAATCCATTCTCTCCCGCCGATGAATCCTTCCTGGACGAACTGGAGATGGCCAGTTTCAAATTTTTCTGGGGCCAAGCTCATCCGGAAACCGGGATCGTGCTGGACCGTTGCAACGCCCGCAATCCGGTAACGAGCGAATTGGGCAGCATTGCCGCCACCGGCTTCGGCCTTACGGCGCTGTGTATTGGAGAAAAACGCGGCTACGTATTTCGTCCCGCAGCGGAAGCGCGCGCTCTGAATACAATGCGTTTTCTCTGGAAGAAATTGCCGAATCACCGCGGCTTTTTCTATCACTTTGCAAATATCAACACCGGCGAAAGACTGTGGGACTCTGAAGTTTCGTCCGTGGATACGGCTATTTTGCTCTGTGGCGTGCTGACCTGTCGTCAGCACTTTAACCATACGGAGATCAGCGAACTGGCACACGAGATTTTCAACCGTGTCGACTGGAATTGGCTTTCGGAAGACACGCCGATTCTGCCGCACGGGTGGACACCCGAAGGCGGCTTTCTCCAGTACCGCTGGGGCGATTATAGCGAAATGATGATGATGTACCTGCTGGGACTCGGCTCGTACTCGCATCCATTGCCCGCCGAAGCCTGGAACGCGTGGAAGCGAACCACCTTCGAATATGACGGCATTCGGTATATCGGATCGTTCGCGCCGCTGTTTATCCATCAATATTCACAGGCGTGGTTTGATTTTCGCGGCAAGCGCGATCGCTATACCGACTATTTCCAGAATTCGATTCTGGCCACGGATGCGCACCGGCGCTTCTGTCTCGACCTGTCAAAACAGTTTCCCGATTACAGCGACGACCTGTGGGGCATCACCGCTTCCGATTCGCGCAAAGGATACGTGGCGTGGGGCGGGCCGCCGGAGACTGGGCCCATCGACGGCAGCGTGGTTCCTTGCGCCGCCGGTGGCTCGCTAGCCTTTTTGCCGGCAGCCTCGATGCGGGTGCTGCGAACGATCAAAGATCGCTACGGTAAGGATGGCTGGACGCAATACGGCTTCGTCGACGCCTTCAATCCGCTGAACAATTGGTACGACACGGATGTCGTGGGCATCGACACCGGCATTACCATGGTGATGGCGGAAAATGCGCGCAGCTCTTTTGTGTGGGATACGTTTATGAAGAATTCCGAAGCGCAGCGCGGTATGGATCGCGCCGGATTTAAGGTCGATCCCAATTCGCCAACGCATCCCAACGCGGCCGTGGCAAATCCTGCTCGCTAACTTACGTTTTCTAAATATTGGAAATAATGTTGACGGTACAGCGGTTAGCCCGCTGGCATTAAAGCTTGCTGTGGCGGATTCGATGGAGTAATCGGAAGCTCTGCTTGGCTTTCCGTTGGTTCCAGTTCCAGCGCTGGTGTGCGCGGAACTTTCTCTTGCAGGATTCTCTCCGCCGCCGCGACCATCGGTTCCGCATGGAACCGGCGCTGCATGGACATTTCGCCAAGCACGGTGGCAGCAGCAACCAGAATCATGCCCTGGTGGTGGGCCATCCAGCAGCGCACCATTTCGTGGTTACGCCCATTGCTCATGCGCGAAGGTGTGAAGTCGCACGCGTCGTAGTAGCCGTACGCGCCAACCCAGCCTTTCGTTTTCATCTCGCGAAGATTCTTGGCAGCGCTGGGCGCATCCACAAGCAGCGCCAGAAACGCTGAATATGGCGAGATAACCAGATCGTCGCCTTCCGGCCGGCTTAACGCCAAGCTGGGCAACCCAAACGCATGGTAGCGATAATGCGTGTCTGGGTTCCGGTCGCTGCAGGAAGATTCCGAGATGCCCCAGGGAACGGACTTTGCGGTGGCGAAATCCTTCTGGGCATGCACCGCGGTCTTCGAACTTTGTTCGATCAGTGTGTTTGGGTAGCTCTTCATCCAGAGCGACGGCAGCAAATATTCGAACATGGTGCCGGTCCAGGAAAGCAGAACGCCCGCTTTTTTGTAGGTCTTGCGTGGCCGCCCCAACTGGAACCAGCCCGACTGGGGAATTTCACCTTTGGCGATTGCGACAAAAACTGCGGCCCGCGCCTCCGATGCCAGCAAATCATAGTGAGCTTCGTGCAAGCCGTTTTTCTCTGCATCAAAGCCAATGGACAGCTGCTTCTTAGCCGGATTGTAGAAGAAGCCGAAATCAATTTCCTTGGCGGCGGCTTCGGCGGTTGCGGCGAGAGCGACGAGCCGGTCGGTTGTCTTCCGGGTTATGTCAGCGGAACTCGAGAGCGCCGCGCGCAGCGACTCCATAGCAGTACGTGTTTCCTGATCGGTAGCTTCGCTCGCGAGAATTTCCTGAATCCTTTTCTCAAGAACGGTTTGGACCTGCGGCAACGATTCCAGCGACAGGCTCTCGACGCGGAATGGACCTTGAGCCGCAAGCTGTCGCCGGTACGGCTCGAATTGCGGCGCTAGCCACGGCACAAAATTAGTGACCATTTCTTGCAAGCTGGTGATTCTGGTTGATAGCTCGCGCACCCACCACTTGGCGTCCCCGCCGACATCGGCGCTCAAGATTTGCCTTTGTAGTTCCGCGACGTCAGCGGCAAGGTTCGGAAGTGCGTTTGGCCAATCGGCCGTCCCTCCACGTCCAAAGGACCGCACCTTGAGTCGCAATCCCTCGGTCATCAGAACTAAATTCCTGCTGGCCCGGTTCTGTGAGAGCACTTCCAAAACGATTTCCAAGTGATCGCAGACGCCTTGCCAAAACGCTTTGCGGAATATTGGTTCGCGAGTGGCTTCCAAACAGCCCTGTTTCAGAGTCCACAAACAGCAGACCAGATTGCCGTCGTCTACGGTAGAAACAAAGCGAGGCGGAACCGGCTGAAGCGTGACGGTGTCGTACCAGTTGTACAAATGCCCATTATGCTTGGGCATTTTCCGCATGGTTTCGAAAGTGTTTTCGGTGTCGGTCAAGAATTCCGTCACCGTCGACCATCCCAGGTCATACGCCGACAGTCTGGAATTGAAAATGAATCCAATGTTGGTAGGCGATATGCGATGCGCGATCAAACCACCTTCCTGCACGATGTCTGGAATCAGCCAATTGTCTTCCGCATTGCTGAATTCACGGAAGAAGCGCCACGTCCGCAAAGCAGTGCCGCGCAGCAGGTCGCGGTCGCTGCCGCTGAGCCGGGTACTGGTGGTCCAATAAGGAAGATTCAGCCACTCGCAAATTGCTTTCGAAGATCCCCAGAGGGCGAGAAACGGCAAAGCAATAATGATCGACGTTGGGCGCAATACGACAACGACCAGGTCGAGCATAAAGCACAGCCAGGGAATCCACATCAGATACAGCTCGATGGGATCCTGCTTGCGGGTCAGCGATTCTGATTCCGCCGCGGTTTCCCACTGCAACAGTCGCTTGCGCGTCACCGTCATACGCACAATGGTGCGCACGATGGCATCCATGGTCACCAGACTCTGATGGAAAAGCAGCGCCAAGCGAAACACCAGAGTCGCGAGCGAATTCGAAAAGTCCACCAAAATGTTTTTCCAACACGCGGCAAAGCAGCGTGCCTTGGCGGCTCGTAGCAGCGATACGGTGGTTTGAAGCACGGTGGGAAACAAAATGATGGCCAGAGTTCCTAGCGTCCAATACAGCGCTCTGGCTGGCGTCATAAACCAGCCGGTCATCAGCAATAGAAAGAGCGAAAATTCCGTCAAACTCCGCCGCAAGTTGTCGACAATCTTCCATTGAGAAACGTGACCGATCGGGTTGTCGACCATTTTCCCGGAATGGTCCGGAACCTTGGTCATCAGCCAGTAAATAATTTGCCAATCACCGCGCACCCAGCGATGCTTGCGGCGGCTATAGGCGCTCACATGCGAAGGATAATCGTCGATGACTTCCACGTCGGAGATCAAACCTACTCGCGCGTATGCGCCTTCGATCAGATCGTGACTCAGAACCGCGTTGCAAGGCAGGCGGCGATCCAAAACTTGTTGGAACGCCTCTATTTCGTAAATACCCTTGCCCGCAAAGATGCCTTCGCCAAACAGATCCTGGTAAACGTCGGAAATTGCCCGGGTATAGATGTCGAACCCCGCGTCGCCTGAAAAAATACCTGCGAGTCGGGAACGATTCTTGGACTTTACGCTGATCTCCACGCGAGGCTGCAGGATCGCGTAGCCTTCAACCACAATGTTAGAAACCGGATCAATCACCGCACGATTCAGCGGATGGGCCATAGCCCCAATCAGCTTGCGAGCGGAATCCTTAGGCAACTGGGTATCCAGGTCCAACGTGATGACGTAACGCACCTTGGGAAGCAGCGACAGGTCGCCATGCCGAATCGCGAAATTGTCGTTCTTGCCCATTAGAAAATTATTCAAATCGAGCAGTTTCCCGCGCTTGCGCTCCCAGCCCATCCAGATTCCTTCGGAAGCGTTGTAGGAGCGATTGCGATGGAAGTGATAGAACAGTCCCTTCCCATCAGAAGCATACTTTTCGTTTAAATCATCCATCAGCTTCGAACAAACCGCGGCCAGCGCGTCTTTTTCGTCAAATTCCTGCACCGAGTCTGGCGGATCAGTGAGCAACGCGAAATGCAGATGTGCATCGCGGTTGGCGAGGTAGCGGATCTCGAGATCCCGTGCAGCATGCTTGACCTGCTCTTCGCTACCTAACAGCATCGGAATTACAACCATGGTGGTGCTGTCGGCGGGAATCGCTTCCGAGAAATCCATCCGGGGGATTTTTCTCGGCGGCACAAATGACGTGGTAATGAAATTCATCGTGGCTACAGCGCACTCCAGCCCTGGAAGCAACAGCAGCGCCAGTTCGTACCAGTGGAATGCCCGTAGTCCGGGAATGGCGATGAATAGCGCGATGACCAATACGGTCAACACGCCGATTCCCGTGAAGTAAAACGCGCTGGGATGGCGCAGGATGCTTTCTTTTACGCGGTCCGCCAGGGGCGCTTTGTATTCAACCGCTTCTTTGAGCGCCGAGGCGCCCTCGCCCACCAGGTAGTAGCCCACATGTGATCTGCGCTCTTCGGCTCGTTCACTGGAAGCGGCATGAGGTCCGCAAGCCATTTCGACGGCTGTCCGCGCAATTTCCTGCTCAGTTTTCGTCGAATGATCGGCCAGGTCGGCCAACACGTTGCGGTAAAGACCACGGCTCTCGGCATCCATCCGCGCATAAGTCCCATGCGGATCCTCGCGCAAGATTTCTTCCGTGACACTGACTTGCTCGAACATCTGCTCCCAATCCAGTTGGAATAACTCTTTCAGGCAGGTAAGCAGAGTGGCCATTCCGAATTCACCGGTCTTCGATGATGTAGCTGCGGACTCGCTTTGCGAAGTTTGGAAAGAAACGTCGCACTGCTCGGCCAGCACGCTGACGCGTTCCGCCAGTGCCAGCAGCATCATCGGCTTCAGCGCCCAAAGCTCCGGAGTCTGAAACGGCACATCCTGCTGCACGCCCTTCAAAAACGTGACCAGCGCGTCCTTATCCACTTCGTACTTAGCGGCGCGCAGGAAACTGTCGCCTGCCGCGTAAGCACGGGGTACATAACCGGTTCCAATCAAATCCACTTGTGGCAACTTTTCCACGGGGCGAAGTTCCTGCTGCACTTCCTGAAGAGCGGTATGCAGGAGCGCTTCACTCTCCAATAATCTCCGCGCGCTATCCGAGGTGATGCGCTTTAAGCTGCGCAAGCGTGCGCACGCCGCACGAAGCGATTTATCCGCGTCATTCCATTTCGTTTCCAATACGTCTGAATTCTGTTTTTCTGCCGCAGCCTTCCAGGAGCGCGCCTCCATGCAGGCGTTAGTGAGCAGTTGAGCGGCTTGATCCACGTCTTCAGGCCTTTCCGAGGCTTGGGGTTTGATCTGAATAGCGTCGAGTTCTATCTTCGACACCGGCAGTACGGTGGTCAACTGACTTAAGTCTGAGGCATATTGATTTGGTGTAGCCATATATTTCTCGTGCTCCCCAGTCCTTCAACGATAATTTGCTGCCTGAAGTTCGAACATTTCCGCGTAGCGCCCGCCGTCTTTCACCAATTGGTTGTGCGGGCCTTGCTCTGCAATCTTTCCGCCTTCAAGCACCAGAATGCGATCGGCCATCCGCACCGTGGAAAAGCGGTGCGATATCAGCAAAGACATTTTGTTCGCCGTCAATTCCGCGAAGCGTTCAAACACTTCATGCTCAGAACGCGCATCCAAGGCCGCTGTTGGCTCGTCCAGAATCAGCAATTGCGCATCGCGCAGGTACGCCCGAGCCAGCGCAACTTTTTGCCACTGGCCGCCAGATAGTTCGATCCCGCCTTCGAATCGCGAGCCCAGCACCTGGTCATAGCGTTTCGGCAGTTGATGAATCACGTCGTCGGCCAAGCTCTTCAAAGCCGCGGCGCGAATCCGGAACGAGTTGCCTCGCTCTTCGATTCTTCCAATGGCGATGTTTTCCGAGGCGGTCATTTCATAGCGCATGAAATCCTGAAAGATCACGCCAACCTCGCGCCACAAATCTTCAATGTCGTACTCGCGAATATCGACCCCATCCAACAAAATCTGCCCGGAAGTAACGTCGTAAAGTCTGGTCAAGAGCTTCACGATGGTGGTCTTGCCCTGTCCGTTTTCGCCGACCAAAGCGATGCGTTCACCGGGTGCCAGTTTGAAATTTATGTCGCTCAGCACGGGCCGCGGATTGCCCGGATACGAGAACGAAACGTTTTTGAACTCGAAGCCTTGGCGAATGGGCCGCGGGGCTGGTAGCGCTCCCGGCTTGGAGACAATGCGCGGCTTCATCTGGAAAAATTCCAGCAAATCCGTCAAGAAAAGAGCCTGGTCAGCAATACTCGAGAATGTGGTGAAGATTGCCTGGATGTTGGTGCTCGCGCCGCCAATCGCCCCGGCCAAAAATGTCAGCGTGCCCAGCGTCAATCTGCCCATCACCGTTTCATAAATTACCCAGGCGTAAGTGCCGTAATACCCCAGCGTGCCCAGAAGGGTGAGCGCAGCGCCCATCATCAACTTGCGTTTTTGCAGGTTAACGGTTTGGCGATGCAGTTCATTCGAAAGCTCGGTGTAGCGGCCTACCAGATGCGACGCCAATCCAAAAAGCTTCAGTTCCTTGGCGCCTTCTTTGCTTCCTCCCAGGATTCGCAGATATTCCATCTCGCGTTTTGCGGTGGTCTGGTTAAAATTCAGCGAGTATCCCAGGAAAGCGAAATGTGTTTCTCCAAGGAAGGCTGGCACCACGCACACGATCAACGCCAGCAGAATCCAGGGAGAATAGAAAAATATGCTAGCCGCCAAGCTGGCGGTCATGATGACTTCCTGCACCAGCCGTCCACTGGACTGGATCATCCCGATGCGGTCGGTGCCTTGCACTCGGGCGCGATCCAGTTTGTCGTAGAACTCGTGGTCTTCGTACGAAGCCAGGTCCAACTGCGCGGCGTGTTTCATAATCTGCGTGCTGATGTAGCGCGTGTACTTGTCGGCCAGCACGTTGTCGCAGAAGTCCACCAAGCGCGCCAAGATGGTCGCCAAGCTAGCCAAGGCAAATTGCAGCCCTACCAGCCACCAAAAGAGGTGGGGCAGCGGTTTGTGTTGCGAAGTAAGTTGGTAGATCGAGTCGATGATGAATTTGGTGACCACTAACATCGCCAGGGGAATCAGCGCCGCTGACACGCGGAAAAACAAGCTGGAGGCGACAACTTTAGGTGCAGACTTCCAAACGATCCGGAAAAGTGGCGGAATGTTGCGCAAGGCGCGCAGCCGATCGCTCCATCGCGAGGGCGGCCCTTGCGGTTTTGCTGCTTTTTCTACGACGACAGACGCTGCGCTCATTGAGGCTGGACTCCCATGTGACCGCGATTCGCGCTTGCTGAAGAATTTCGGAATGTCTGCGATGTCTGCGACATACACTTCGCCCGCGGCGGGAGCTGCTCTCTGGTGCCACAAGCGGCTGCACAGCTGACTAAGTTATACGGAAGCAAACGGGGCGGGCAGCAATGAGTAACTGGGCAAACCTTTTGTCTCGTCGCCAAACTCCAATACATCTCATACATTTGAATTGCTTTACTTTCAACTCCCATTTACATCATGGCAAGTCCATTACCACACAAAAGGGATGCTAACTCCTTGACTTGGAATAACTTGACTTATTCGGCCCTTAATTTGCTAACGTAATTTTTCTCTGTGCATGAAAGAAGTACCTTAGAACTGTCCTTGACCCCTATCGGCAAGCCGTAGATAGTACTGGTAGTTAGAGAACCTGGTAGTTAGAGAACCAGATGAGCCAGGAAGCAAGTTTGCGACCTGCAGCAATCCCTGCCTTCTCCCACCGGACCGCGTCCCTTCAGCGCCACTTCCTCCGCCTCCGGCACACATGGTCCAAACGCGAACGCCATTCTCCCTCGAATGTGTTGCGGTAATGGGCGAGGGTTGCTCCAGACGCCCGGCAGCCGAGAAATGGCAAAGCCCGTCAGGATCGTAAGGCTCAATACTAAGCCAACAAGTTGGTTCCCTTCATTTAGATGAGGGGCCCATGCTGAGGCGTGAAATTTAAGGGTGTCTCGAGCAATCCGGAACTCCTTGCAAATTCCGCGCACAAATTATGAGAAAGATTATCTCCTCCGTTCGTAACCTTTCGATGCCCGCCGCGGCGGAAATAGCGGCCAAGCTCGAAACGGCAGCGCGCGATGAGTTGCACGACGAATTGCCGCAGCTTGCCGCGGTGTTGGAACGATTTATCGCCGGGGCGCTTCACCTGGTGGAAGCGTAGTTGGCGGAGGTAAAGGCCTGAACATACTGATTGCCGAAGACGATGCGCTTTCTCGTGTGCTGCTGGAACGGATTTTGCAGCGGGCCGGATACGACGTGATCGCCGTCGAAAACGGGCGTCAGGCGCTTGAAGAACTGTCTAAACCGGACCCGCCTCGTCTGGCGCTACTCGACTGGGTTATGCCGGAAAAAGATGGTGTCGAAGTGTGCCATCAGCATCGCCAGATGCGCGAACAGGCTTATACCTACACCATCTTGCTTTCTTCCCGTGAAAGTAAGCAGGACATTGTTCAGGACCTCGAGGCCGGAGCCGACGATCACCTCACCAAGCCTTTCGACGCCGAAGAACTGAAAGCACGGTTACGTGCCGGCGAGCGCATCCTGAACCTGGAAGATCGTCTGGTGGAAGCGCGCGAGAGTATGCGTTTTCAGGCTATCCACGACTTACTGACATCGTTGTGGAATCGCGGCGTCATTGTCGAACTGCTTTCGCGAGAAGTGTTGCGCGCGCGTCGCGAGGGAAATTCCCTTGCCGTCATGATGTGTCACATCGAGCATTTCAAAGCGGTGAACGACGAATTTGGCCACGCCGCCGGCGACGATGTGCTTCGCGAAGTCTCTCGCCGCTTGCATCATTCGGTGCGTTCCTACGATATGGTGGGCCGCTTCGGTGGGGAAGAATTCCTGGTAGTTTTGAATCGCTGCGATCCGGCCAGTGCCGTCGCGCGTGGAGAAAATTTGCGCGCCGGAATCGCCGGCAAGCTCATCTCCACGCCGAGCAAAGCCATCCGGGTCACCATCAGCGTGGGTCTGGCACTTAGCGTGGATTTTCCCCAGGCTGAGGTCGACGAGGTAATTCACCAGGCAGATTTGGCGCTGTACGCAGCCAAAAGGGCGGGACGCAATTGCGTTCGCTTAGCGCCGCTACCGAGCGATCCGGAAGCGCGCAACGGAATCGCCGAATCGACGGCACTCAGCACATAAGTAAGCGCGCACAAAACATACTTATCAATTTACTTAACCTTGCCCAGATTTTGTTCCAGCATCTGCCGCATGGCGGCGGTAGATCCCGGAGCGCGCCGTTCCCGCCAGTTTTCCAGTCGCTTGCAGGTTTCTTCGATGTTCGAAAACAGCAGTGGATTCTTGAATGCGGCTCGCCAGGTGGGAACGATAGACCGCATGCGGTCCCACACAATCCAAATCTCTCCATTGCTCTCGAAAAAAATCTCATCATTAATTAAATCGCGGTTCACGATGCTCGCGACCATGTCCCAATAGCTAATCACCATGCGGATGTAGGTGTTTTCCTGGCTGCCCTGCGGATATTTCTGCATCACTTCTTCCGGTGATGACGCATGAAAATGTTCTACAAACCAGCCGCGCGCTTCGCGGAGACGTGGTTCCCGGCGCAAATCATACAGCCGCAGCATGAGGTTCACTTCTTCGTACGTGATCTGTGACATGGGCAAATCTCCTTTACGATGCCGCGGAAGCGGGATGGACGTTTTCCGAGGTAGCGGCGGGACTCACCAGCTCCACGCGTTGCGCGTCGGACAGGGGGATGCTCTGACGCTGAAATTCCAGTTGGATGCGGCGGCGCAGTTCGCGCGCCACGTCGTCTTGTCGCGCCGGCGCGGTGCGCACCTGCAAACGAATTGTCGAAGCGCTCTGATCATAGGATTGCAGGCCCAGTATGCGAGGACCATCGACGATCGCCTGCGACCACGCGGGATCGGCACGCAATTCTGTTGCCGCGATATCGAGAGCCTGAAGCGCTTTTTCCTGCGCGACATGCGGCGAAACAGTGATGTCCACAAATGCCTGCGACCAGTCGCGGCTCAGATTGCTCACGCTGCGAATCTCTCCATTGGCAATGGTCACGATGGCTCCGCGCGCATCGCGCAGCACCGTGTGCCGCAAATCCAGTTGCTCCACTCGTCCTGCGGCGTCGCCAACCTGGATCGTGTCGCCCACCGCATACTGATCTTCAAGCACGATGTGGAATCCCGCCAACACATCGCGCACCAGGCTCTGTGCTCCCAGCCCTAGAGCCAGCGCGACGACTGACGCAACAATCACCACCGGCATGACGTTGATGCCGATTTCCAACGCCGCTGTCAGTCCGGCCAGCACCCAAATGATTTTGTTTCCGACGCTGTACACAAGATTCGAAAGCGCGCGCGTTTGCTGCTCGCGAGCTTGCGCGTTTCGCGATGGTGCCGGCGCGGGTTTTACGATCAGTTGAGTTAACGCCCGCCACGAGCGGCTCAGAATCACCGCCGCGCCAAAAATGATAAGGAGATGTAGCAGGTTGGTGAGCGTGAATTCGGGTAGGTTTGTGAGAAAGCTAGACATAGGATTGCTGCGGGGCGAGTATACCATTGGTGGCAGCGCGATGCAGTCGCGCGCAAACCGCGTGTGCACTCATACCACGGAGGGACTCAGGTGAACATCAGACCGGCGATTGTTGCAGGCTTGCTTTTCGTCGCCATCACGTGCGGAACAGCCTTGGTGCCGGCGACTGGCCAGAACCCCACTGGCGTTACTCCCGACCGGCGCAATCCCGACGATTCGCCTTCGGCGGCTCCAATCAACCCAACCGCGGAAAAGAAGCGGCTCGAGGAGAACGAGAAAGACATCAAAACAAAAATCGAGCGCCTTTATGAACTGGCCACGGAATTAAAAGCGGAAGTGGACAAAACCGATTCGAGCAAGGTTCTGAGCTTGAACCTGTTGAAAAAAGCCGAAGAAATCGAGAAGCTCGCTCACGACATCAAGAACCGCTCCAAAGGTTAAATTACGATCGGGCTGCAGAGCACAGCTAAAAACAGTAAGAACGATGCCGTTCGCTTTCGCTCGCTACCGTCTGCCCGGTTCAAGACTGGGAATGGGAGCAAATCCCGTGTATCATGAAGGAGATTTAGCGCTGGTCTTGCTTATGCAACGGCAAGATTGACCGTTAAGTTTCCGCGATGAAGTGGGCCGGTAGCTCAGATGGATAGAGCGTATGCCTCCGGAGCATAAGGTCGCGAGTTCGAACCTCGCTCGGCCCGCCACTTTCTTCCGTTCTCTGAAATAATGGGCGGTCAACTTGGACCCTCGGTAGGGCCAAAGTTGTCGTTTTTTCTATCTCTATCGCTAGATAATTTCTTTCCGCATCCAGTTTATTCCAGCGTCAATTGCCAGCCGGTCCAGTTCCAGTAATTTTGCGTCTGGCACTTTTTCCTGCAGTAACGCCAACGCCGTCTCTTTGGGAAGCGCTTGTCTGCTGCTGCAATTCCGCCTTGCGCTCATATCGCCCGTAAAACACTGGCGATTTCGATTTGATTACCTCGTATTCGTTCACGGCGTTACCTCATCTCAACAAAACAACAGCTCACACGCCCCCACTCTGCCGTCATTCCCATTCGCTCCAGCAAT
>Ga0210403_10003974_pt1 | contig 12839 bp, 11 predicted proteins | sample IncBWC19MmetaG_FD_150863 | JGI IMG/M metagenome (GOLD analysis project Ga0210403, IMG submission 150863) | Forest soil microbial communities from Barre Woods Harvard Forest LTER site, Petersham, Massachusetts, United States - Inc-BW-C-19-M | ecosystem: Environmental > Terrestrial > Soil >... | reverse complement strand
CAATTGATCGTCGCAAAAGAGTAGCGCACGACAGGCGGCGAGGCTACGCCGAACGCGGATACTGCCCACGCTTCCTGCCGTTTCAATTTTTTGACCATACGAGGAACAAATCGCTGAGATAGGAAAAAGCGAAGCGATCGACGAGCGACGGTCACACGATCAATGCGACGCCAACTAGGACGAGCGCGCCGCGACACCAGTATAGGATCGATGCGCGGCGATTCGCAATTCCGGCTCCGCGCGCTTATATTCAGCGCATGCCCGCAAGCCGATCGAATTGCCTCGTTGCCCAGCTAAGCCACCGCACTAGAAACGCCCTGTTCATTTGCCGCAGTCAGCAAACTAATATTCCTCGTTCAATCCGACTAGGTTCGCTGTCTTTCCATCGTAGAATCGCTGCCTTGTCGCACGAAACGGCTGAACAACGATTTGCGTCTCTGCGTCGACCGGCCCTTTGACCATGTTTCGGAAGAGTTCGCGCTGCGAGAACAATAGTCGGTTAGCGCTGCGCCTGAGTTCGTTCCACCCCGAAATCGGACACATTGATCGAATGATTGCCAAGCTCGCTTGACGAATAGTGCGGCGACCAAACTCAAACCAGTCGATACGGATCTAGAAGGTTTTTCGAAACGAACTGGGCGTGTCACCTACCTGGCTCGCGAAGAACTTCGAAAAATAGGCCGCATCCTGAAAGCCGAGATCGGAGGCAATGTCTGCAACGGACGCTGAAGTGTAGGCCAGACTACGCTTCGCCTCCAGTATGAGTCGATCATGCACGACCGACTGGCTGGAGATCCCGAACTGCCCACGGCAAATCCGCCCGAGATGCGTCACGCTGACGCCCAACCGGTCGGCGTAGAAGGAAAGAGGACGATGTCTTCGATAATTGCCTTCCACCAAGTCGACGAATCGCTGACCCTTGGCGATTCGGGCGTGGGTTGGGTCCGATACAGATTTCTGCTGCCGCCCCGCAGCCCGAATTGCAAACAGAGCCAGGAGACCAGCCTGGCACAGTAACGCCTGCGCGCGACCCTCTCGACGACCCCTGTACTCGTGATCGATCGCTTCAAACAACGACGCCGCGCTCGCCGCAGAAGCTCGACCGCCTGAGTATTGCAGGAATATTGAACGATCGAGTCGACCCAGCAATCCCGTCTGGAGCAGAAGGTTTTTCTCAAGGCTAACGGTGGGGATTGTAACGACATAACCATCGGATTCAGTTTCCCACTTGAAGCCATGCACCGACATGGGTGCGTTCATGATCAATGCCGGCGCTCTGAGTGCGCGTTCAGAGGTATCGCTCGTGATTACGACCGATCCTTTCGCTATCCAGAAAAATTGATGAAGACCCTGATGACGATGCGGTCGAATGGTCCAATTGTGCAAGCGGCTGCGCTCCGACACTCGTTCCGAATGCAGGCAATCGGGAAATGCACTCCCGGACGGTTCACCATAAAGGACGTAGCTTGGAACTCGTGAGTCGACCACAGGGTGTCTGCTCGCTCTTGCCATGTTCGATTTCTACAGTCGTCGGTGCGGAAATTCCATTGTTATCAAACCACCGCGTGATATGCTTTGATGACAAAATCAAGAACGTTGGGAGGAAGCCAGCGGGACGGTTGCGCGGTGTTCGCGCTTTTGCGTCGCGATACGGTTTCCCTAATTGACAGCTTGCCGACGCAGATGTTCAAGCAGCCACGAACAGTTCTGCGCGCTTGGGTGAGCGACCGGAATTGTCTGAATACAAAGGAGAAGCAGAGAAGGCCTGCCAAGCAATTCTTCGAATGCCGGGAGGGACATATGAGCAGCGTATCGGTTCAGGCAGCGCATCAACAATACCAGTCAAGGATCGCGGCAGCCAGCGGATGGATAGGCTCGGCCCTCGAATATTATGACTTCTTCATTTATGCGACTGCAGCTTCCCTGGTCTTTCCGCAGCTGTTCTTTCCTTCCGACAATCCCGCAACAGCGATCGTTGCCTCTCTTGCGACGTACGGCGTGGGATACATAGCCCGGCCGATCGGTGCCTTTGTGCTCGGGCACTGGGGCGACACGCACGGCCGCAAGACGGTGCTTCTGGTCTGCATGTTCCTCATGGGCATTTCGACCATGTTTGTCGGATTGCTGCCAACGTACCAGCAAGTTGGCGTGTTGGCGCCCATCCTCCTCGTCATACTGAGACTGATTCAAGGTTTCGCCGTTGCCGGAGAGATCTCGGGCGCAAGTTCAATGGTACTTGAGCACGCACCCTTCGGCCGGCGGGGTTTCTTCGCAAGCTTTACGCTGCAGGGCGTTCAGGCCGGACAGATTCTCGCAGCCGCCGTATTCTTGCCGATTGCGACCTACATGCCGAAGGAGACCTTCAATAGTTGGGGCTGGCGGATTCCGTTTTTGCTGAGCTTCTTCGTGATCGTTGCCGGCTACATTATCCGGCGCGAAGTCGAGGAAACGCCCGCTTTCGCCAAAGAAGACCAAGAGGGCAAGATCCCGAAGGCACCCATCATTCAGGCCTTCAAGACCAGTTGGCCTGATATGCTGCGGGTCGTCTGCATGGCGCTCATGAACGTCATTCCCGTCGTTGCGACCATTTTTGGCGCGGCCTATGCGGTGCAGTCTGCCTACGGGATTGGCTTTAAGACGGATGTTTACCTCTGGATTCCGGTGCTCGGCAATATTGCTGCGGTGTTCGTCATCCCCATCGTCGGCAATCTCTCTGACAGGATCGGGCGGAGACCGCCTATCATCTTTGGTGCGCTGGCGTCCGGCCTGCTCGCCTTTGGATATCTCTATGCCATCAGCATCAAGGATGTTCCGATGGCGATCATCCTCTCAATTCTCATGTGGGGAATCGTTTATCAGGGCTACAACGCCGTCTTCCCAAGTTTCTTCCCGGAACTGTTCCAGACCAGATCGCGCGTGTCTGCGATGGCCATCTCACAAAATACCGGCACGACGATCACGGCATTGCTCCCGGCCCTGTTTGCAACCGTTGCCCCTCCCGGATCGGCAAACGTGCCGCTCATCGTGGGATCGATAGCGTTTGCAATTACGGCCATCGCTGCGATTGCTGCGATGTCCGCGCGTGAGACCTTTCGGATTCCTGTAAACGACCTTGGTAAACCCGACGCGGTTCCCATGGCGAAGCCAGACTATGATCGTTTGAGGGCGGCTTCCTCTGGCGGAGTAGCGCCGGCGTAGGAGGACTCGGCAAGACGCTGCATCGAGAGCTGAACCCTCGGGCAAGTCGAGATGCGCCGGCGCCGGTTCTGTTCGCCAGTTTGGCGATACCCGCTCGGGCGACCCGCGCAAGGAGCGTGAGGACTTCATGACGCCGGAATTTGAATTTCATCAGCGTGACCGGGACATTCATCCTCCGGCTTACACACCGGTTTACAAGACAAGCGCGCTTCGATCTCCGCGGATTTCCCTTTGGTCGCTGCAGAATTCGCTGTCGGAAGTCACGGGCCCGACATTCGCGCGGGAGGAGCTGGGCCCGCTCGACAATGACCTCATTCTCAACTACGCGAAGGATGGCAAACCGATCGGCGAGCAGACAATCGTCCATGGCCATGTCCTGGATGGCAACGGTTATCCCGTCCGCAACACCCTTGTAGAGGTCTGGCAAGCCAACGCCGGCGGACGCTATCGCCACCGCAATGACACCTACATTGCGCCGATAGACCCGAACTTCGGCGGCTGCGGAAGGATGCTCACGGACTACAACGGCTATTACTTCTTTCGGACCGTCAAGCCGGGCGCATACCCGTTCCGAAATCGCGTGAACAGCTGGCGTCCGGCTCACATCCATTTCTCCGTATTCGGATCCGGATTTGTGCAGCGTTTGATCACACAGATGTACTTCGAAGGAGATCCGCTGATCCCTCACGATTCGATCATTGCGACCATCCCTGACAAATCGGCGGCGGATCGGCTGACCGCCAGGCTCGACCTCAATGCCTCGCTGCCGCTCGAATGCCTTGCCTATCGCTTCGACATTGTACTGCGCGGCAGCCGCCAGACCTTGTTCGAAAACAAGCTGCAGGGGAGTTGATCAAATGCCGGCGCCGACACCTTTTGTCCTTCCCTACTTCCCGGAAACACCATCGCAGACGGCCGGACCTTACGTGCATATCGGGCTGATCCCGAACCAGGCGGGCTTCGATATCTTCAAGAACAACTTTGGCGGCGACATTGCGGGCCCTGACGTGGCCGGTGAACGTATCGTCATCGAAGGACGGGTCTACGACGGAGCCGGTCATGCGACAAAGGACGTCTTGATCGAGACTTGGCAGGCGAACGCCGCGGGCCGCTACAATCACCCAGCGGATCAACAGGACAAACCGCTCGATGCGGCATTTCGTGGCTGGGCACGTACTGGCACGGATTTTGAGACCGGCATCTTTCGCATTCGCACCGTCAAGCCCGGCCAGGTCGCCGGCCGACGAGGCCGAAAGACAATGGCGCCTCACGTCAACTTCTGGATTGCCTCACGGGGAATCAACATCGGTCTCGCAACACGGATGTATTTTGGCGACGAAGCAGCCGCGAACGACCAAGATCCCGTGCTCAACATCATTGAGCAGCCTGAACGTCGCAAGACCTTGATTGCACCGCGATCCGAGCGCGACGGTGCAACGATCTACACGTTCGACATCCATCTTCAGGGCGCGCACGAGACCGTGTTCTTCGATGTCTAAGCACATTGTGAGCCTGGAGGAGGCGAGCGTGGCAACCAACGAGGAAATCCTGAAATCCGTAAGGCGCGGCAAGCCACCAGCTAACTGTCCTGTACTCGGGACCTGGGCGCTGCAATCCTATGTGCGTGAACGCTTGTCTGACGGACAGCGACACAACCAGTTTGGCGAATCTCCAGTCGGCTACATTGGCTACGCTCCCGACGGCCGGATGTATGCGATCTTCACCCGCAATGACCGCGTCACGCCACGCGACGTTGTTCCGACGGATGAAGAGGGCGTCGAACTGATCGGCAGCATGGTTGCTTACGCCGGTACGTTCTCGCTGGGTGATAATGTGGTCGTGCATCACATTGACACCTCGTGGAACCAGGCCTGGACGGGGACCGACCAGATCAGACATTTCGTCCTCGAAGGCGAAACGCTTACGATTACGACGGCTCCATACAAGAGTTATCTCGACGGGACATTGGGGAGATCGATTCTGGTTTGGACCAGGGTCAATTGATCGACTTTGCTGTCCTCCAGGGACACAAGACGAAATTGAGCAAATTTCCTGTGAAAGTGGGGTCGCGATGATGTCAAGTATGCATCCCTTTGAGACAGATCTTGATCGCAACCCGGCCAACTATGTCCCGCTTACGCCGGTGAGCTTTCTGATGCGCGCTGCCAGCGCTTTCGCGGAGAAAGTCGCCGTCATCGACGGCACGCGTCGCTATACGTATCGGCAGCTGCTTAAGCGCTGCACCCGGCTTGCGTCTGCGCTGGCGAAGCTGGGCGTAAGCCGCCTCGACACAGTTGCCATTATCGCATCCAACATTCCCGAGATGATCGAAGCCCATTTCGCCGTTCCGATGTTGGGCGCTGTGCTCAACCCGCTGAACACGCGGCTCGACGCGGCCAATATCGCTTTCTCATTGAAGCACGGGTCCGCCAAGGTTTTGATTGTCGACGGCGACTACGGGCCGCTCGTTCGCGAGGCGCTTTCGCAACTTGATCAAGAAGTGATCGTGGTCGATATTGCTTTACCCGGTCAGGCGACTTCATCAATCGGGAAATTCGATTACGAGGAGATTTTAGCGGCGGCAGATCCTGCTTTCGACTGGCCGGGGATCACCGACGAGTGGCAGTCGCTTGCCCTGTTGTATACATCGGGCACGACCGGTGATCCCAAAGGTGTCGTTTACAGCCATCGCGGCGCCTATCTTTCCGCGCTGGGTAACGGCCTATGCTTTGGCCTCGGGTTCGACAGCCTTTATCTCTGGACGCTGCCAATGTTTCACTGCTGCGGGTGGTCATATCCGTGGGCTGTAGTGGCGGTCGGCGGCACACAGATCTGCCTTCGAAGGGTCGAACCGCCCGTCATATTCAGCCTGATCGCCGAACATCGGGTGACCCACTTATGCGGCGCTCCGATCGTCCTCAATATGCTGGCGCATGCGCCCGCCGAACAACGCGTCCCTTTCAACCACGTCGTTTCGGTGGCGACTGGCGGAGCCGCTCCGCCGTCTGCCGTTTTCCGCTCCATGGAGGCGCTCGGCTTCCGTGTGGTTCACCTCTATGGCGCGACGGAGACTTACGGTCCTGCTACATCATGCGTGTACCAGCCTGAGTGGAACGGACTGCCTGCCGATGAACGCTTTGCCAGGATGGCGCGACAGGGCGTCGCCTATCCGATGGTCGACGATGTCAGGGTTGCAGACCCGGAGACCATGGCCGCGGTGCCGCGGGATGGCGCGACGGTGGGCGAAATCATGGTACGCAGCAATACCGTCATGAAGGGATATCTCAAAAACGAAGGCGCCACAGCGAAGACGCTGGTGGACGGCTGGTGCCTGTCAGGCGACCTTGCGGTCTGGCATCCCGATGGGGCGATCGAAATCAAGGACCGCTCGAAGGACATCATCATTTCGGGTGGCGAGAACATTTCCAGCCTCGAGGTCGAGGAAGTATTGACCCAACACCCGGCGGTCATGCTCGCCGCTGTGGTAGCGCGGCCTGATCCGAAATGGGGCGAGACGCCCTGCGCCTTTGTCGAACTGAAGCCCGGTGCTTCCAGGCCCGATGACGCCGAAGTCTTTGCGTTCTGTAAAACCCGGCTCGCTCGCTTCAAGGTTCCCAAGACGCTCGTCTTTGGACCATTGCCGAAAACGTCAACCGGCAAGATCCAGAAATTTCTGCTGCGCGAGCAGGTCAAGTCTCTCGAGAAGGCTCAGTCATAAGAACAACGAACAAACACAGGTCCGGAACGATGATAGACGGCAAAACAAAACTTATCGCGCATATCGGCTATCCGACGGAATCGTTCAAGGCGCCGATGATCTACAACCCTTTTTTCGAAAAGCGCAAGATCAACGCCGTCGTCGTGCCGATGGGCTGCAAGGGTGAGAACTACGGCGAGTTCCTCAAGCTGCTCTTCAAGCTCAGCAACATTCATGGCGCGCTGATCACGATGCCTCACAAAATCACGACCCTTCAGCTGGTCGACGAAACGTCCGTGTCGGCCAAGATAGCCGGCGCCTGCAACGCAGTGCGAATTGACCCAGGTGGAGCGTTGATCGGCGACATGTTCGACGGCGAAGGTTTTGTGCGCGGGGTTCTCAAGAAGGGCCGCAAGCTGACCGGAGCCAGGGTTCTTGTTTCCGGCTGCGGCGGGGTTGGATCGGCCATCGCAGCATCCATGGCCAAAGCGGGCGTCGCCAAGCTCGGCTTGTACGATGCCTTCCCGCGGTCAATGAGCGAACTATCAGAGCGTCTCAAGTCCCACTATCCGAAGCTCGAGGTTACCACGGGTTCTGCCGACCCGGCCGGATACGACGTCGTCATCAATGCGACGCCGCTTGGCATGAAGAAGGACGACCCCCTCCCCTTTGACGTCGACCGCATCGCGCCTTCCACGTTTGTCGGCGAAGTCGTGATGAAGGAAGAGATTACGCCGTTCCTGGCCACGGCGCGGGCGAAGGGATGTGAGTATCAGGTCGGCACCGACATGCTGTTCGAGCAGATTCCCGCCTATCTCGAATTCTTCGGCTTCGGCCCAACCACGTCGGATGAGCTGCGCGACATTGCGCAAATCCATTATTGACTGGATTTTCAGGTCCGGCCAGCCAAAGGATCGACATGATACGTTCGATTGCCACGGTATCGATTGGCGGCGCTCTCGACGAGAAGCTCCGGACCATCGCCGCAGCCGGCTTCGACGCTGTAGAGATTTTCGAGAATGACTTTACCTGTTTTGACGGTTCCGCGCGCGATGTCGCCAGGATGTGTGGCGACCTCGGCCTCAGTATTTGTGCTCTTCAACCCTTTCGCGACTTCGAAGGAATGCCCGAGCCCCTACGCACCCAGGGTTTTTGGAGGATCGAAAGGAAATTCGACCTCATGCAGGAGCTGGGCACTGACCTTCTGCTCGTCTGCAGCAACGTCTCGCCCGCTTCGCTCGGCGGAATAGATCGGGCGGCCGACGATTTTCGTGAATTGGGCGAGCGGGCCAACGCAAGGGGACTGCGTGTCGGATTCGAGGCGTTGGCCTGGGGCCGCCACGTGAGTGACTATCGAGACGCTTGGGAGATCGTTCGACGGGCGGACCACAAGTCGATCGGAATCATTCTGGACAGTTTTCATACCCTCGCGCCCTCATTTCCCGTCGCAGCAATCCGGGCGATCCCCGGAGATCGCATATTCCTGGTGCAACTTGCTGATGCGCCGCAACTCGACCTCGATGTTCTCTCCTGGAGCCGGCATTTCCGCTGCTTTCCCGGACAGGGAAACCTCGCGATCAGGGATTTCATGCAGGCCGTCGATGCGACGGGGTACAAGGGACCGCTTTCGCTCGAGATATTCAACGACCAGTTCCGTGCTCAGTCGACCAAGGATTTCGCGATCGACGGCATACGATCGCTTGTTCTGCTGGACGGCGAAGAAACGAAAGAGCATGCCATTCCCGCTTTGCGCACCCGATCTGCGGTCACCGAGGTGGTCTTTATCGAGTTTGCCACAGACCCACCACACGCTGTCGCACTGGCGAAGCTGTTCCGCGAGCTTGGCTTTCGGTTGACCGCACGGCATCGTTCGAAAGCCGTCGAGCGATGGTCCCAGGGCAACATCAACCTCCTCATCAACAGTTCTCCTGACAGTTTCGCCCGGTCACATTACGTGACCCATGGTTCGGGGGTATGTGCCATTGCCCTTGAGATCGGCGATGTCTCGACCCTGATGAGCCGCGCCGAAGCCATTCAGGCGGCCACATTTCGCCAGCCGGTCGGCCCCGGCGAACTGACCATTCCGGCGATCCGTGGCGTCGGCGGGAGCCTCCTGTATTTCCTTGCGCCGGGATCGTCGAATTGGGACGTCGACTTTCTGCCCGTCGAAAGCGGTCCCGATACCAACAAGCTCGGCCGCGTCGACCACATCTCGCAGTCGATGCGGTTCGAGGAGATGCTCTCCTGGGAGCAGTTCTATACCGCGCTGCTCGACATTAAGCGCTCTCCCCAGCTCGAGATCGCGGATCCGTTGGGGCTTATCAAGAGCCAGGTCTTGCAGAACCGCGATGGATCGCTTCGCTTGGTTCTCAACGCATCCACGGCAAGCCAAACCATGTCGTCGCGGTTTCTCTCCGAGTTCTTCGGTGCAGGAGTTCAGCATATCGCCTTCACGTGTGATGACATCTTCGAGGCCGTCTCGGCCATGCGCGCCGCAGGTGCAACCTTCCTGAAAATTCCCGACAATTATTATGAGGACATCGACAGCCGATATGACGTTGATCCGGCTTTGCTGAAGTCCATGAAGGAAAACGCGATCCTTTACGACCGGGACGACGCGGGCGATTTTTTCCAGATCTACACCCATGCCTTTGACGAACGCTTCTTCTTCGAGATCGTGCAGCGGCACGGATACAAGGGCTTCGGCGCGCCCAACGCGGGTATTCGCCTCGCTGCCCAGACCAGAGAAGCCAGGTCTCGCACCATGCCGCGGATTGGCTCGATGACATGACCCGCAGCCATTCCTTAGACTTTCGAGGACGCCGCTCCTATGCGGGTGTTGCGACGCCGATCGGATCCAATCAGATGAGAGGAAGCACCGATGAATCGCCTGGTCATGGTGTTGAACGGCCCCAACCTGAACCTTCTCGGTCAACGGCAGCCGGAGATCTACGGTTACTCCACCCTAGCCGATGTAGAGCGCGACTGTCGCGCCGTCGCTCGCGAGGTGAACCTCGAGCTTGTCTTTCATCAGAGCAATCGAGAGTACGAAATCATCGATTGGATCCACGAAGCCCGGGGGACTGCGGGCGGGATCGTGATCAATCCGGCGGCATTCACGCACACCTCGGTCGCGATCCTCGATGCGCTCAACACGTTCGAGGGGCCGGTGATCGAAGTGCATATCGGCAACATCCACAAACGGGAGGAGTTCCGGCACCATTCCTTCGTTTCGTTGCGGGCGGATGGAGTGATGGCCGGATTTGGCATCCAGGGCTACTCGCTGGCTTTACGACGGGTTGCGGTACTTTTGGATGAGAAGAACGTGAGCGGGAAAAAGTAAAAACATAGCAACGAAACACCGCCGGAACCGGCCACAACTGATGGAGGCGCCCGTGTTCGAGATCAACGGCAAACATATATTGATCACTGGCGGCTCGAGCGGATTTGGCCGACATTTCGCGCGCTTCCTCGCTGGCGACGGAGCGCACATCACATTGGCGGCGCGCCGCGCCGAAGCACTGGCGTCAGCCGTTGCAGAGATCAACGAGTCAGGCGGTAGCGCGCAGAGCGTGGTGCTCGACGTCACTGTCGCCGAAAAGATCGACGGGGCACTGAAGGAGGCCGAAGCGAAATTCGGCCCAATTAGCGCGGTGGCCAACAATGCCGCGGTCACCGCGACCAAGCCAGCACTTGATCAGGATGAACGCGCCTGGGACAGCGTCATCGATACCAATCTGAAGGGCGTCTGGCTGGTCGCCCAGTCGAGTGCGAGGCGAATGATCGAGAACAAGGTCAAGGGTTCGATCGTCAACATAGCATCCATATTGGGGCTGCGCGTGGCCGGTGCAGTGGCGCCCTATGCCATATCGAAAGCTGGCGTGGTACAGATGACGAAAGCGCTCGCGCTCGAATGGGCGCGCTACGGTATCCGAGTTAACGCGCTCGCGCCCGGCTACTTCGCAACCGAACTTAACGATGATTTCTTCGAGAGCGAAGCTGGCAAGGCTCTGATCAAGCGCGTGCCGCAGCGTCGTCTCGGCCAGCTCAATGAACTTGACGGGGCGCTGCTATTGTTGATTTCGGATGCTGGATCCTTCATGACCGGCAGCGTCGTCACAGTTGATGGCGGGCATCTAGTTTCGGGACTCTAGGGGACAAGCAGCTAACATGACGATGCGCTTCGCCAGGGTCAACGGCGTGCGGCTAGCCTACCGCATGCAGGGTGAAGGACCGCCTCTCGTGCTCATCATGGGGTATCGACTCAACTCAGAGGCCTGGCCAGCTTCGTTCATGGAAGCTCTGGCGCGTCAGTTCACGGTCATAACGTTGGACAATCGCGGTACCGGCCAGAGCGATAAACCCGTCACAGGTTACGCCATCGCGAATATGGCACGGGACGTGTTCGAGCTCCTCGGCGAGCTCGGGATAACCAGCGCCTATCTGTTCGGCTATTCGATGGGCGGCGCCATCGCGCAGGAATTCGTGCGGCAATTTCCTGAGCGCGTGAAAGGGCTAATCCTCTGTGCAACCATGTGTGGCGGCCCCCAGGCAACTTACGCTAGGCAATCGGCCGTCCGGGTGATGCGCAATCTCGAAGGGCTGACGCCTGAGGGGGCGGCGCGCGGTATCTGGAAAGTCACCTACGCGCCCGATTATCTAGCGAATAACCGGGAACTGGTTGAGAACCAGATGCGGCGCGAGATTGCTTACCCTACCCCGTTGCATGCTGCCGACCTGCAGTTTCAGGCTTTTGCGGAATTCGACGGCTCGAAGGCGCTTGCGGATATTGGTTGTCCGACGTTGCTGCTAACCGGCGAAATCGATGAGCTGATTTCTCCGCAAAACTCCAGAATGATGGTGAAGCTTATCAGTGGCGCCGAGCTGATCGTCATTCCGGGCTGCGGACATCGAGTCATATGGGAAGCAGCTGACGAATGCACCTCCATCGTTTCCCAATTCCTTTGTCGCCGTGAGGATACATCTGTGACAGAGCCTCATCGGGACCTCAGCGCCAGACATGTGCCTCCATTGCTGGAAGCGCTCTGGCCAGCACTGGAAATGTTTACGTATTGGCCGTTGATCGCGACAGCCGCTGCGATCGACTCGCTAACAATAGCCAGACAATCGATTCTCGTGAATGGCTCCTCCCGTTTCGGCGACGGAAAGCCGATTATACTTTTACCACAATACCCGGACAGCAGCTTCAACGCCTTGGCGCTGTCGGCGTGGCTCAAAGCATTAGGGTATCGGCCAGTAATGGCTGATCACGCACACCTGTCCACCAAGCGAGCATTGATACAATTGATCAGCGACGTCACGCAGCGCCTCCGGAGAAAAGCCGTGTTGGTCACGGGCGTCTCCGGCCTCCCGCTGGCGCTAGAAGGCGCGAAAGGTCACCCGGAGCGGGTCTCGGATCTCGTAGTCTTGGGCCCTCCGGGCAGCACAGATACTGATGGTATTCGTTCGCATTTTATTTCTTTGGGCTGGTCACTTCCCTTCGCCCTGACAGCATTGCCGCCACTGCTACGGGAAATACCGATCGAGCTGCTCGAGGCGCCGGTATCAGATATGTTGGAAGGCGAGCCTGGCTAACACGGAGTTATCGGTGCCGCGTTGTCTGATAAGCGCCGCCCATCGAATGTTATGGAACACCGATATGCGCTTCGCGCCAATAGCGGTCGTTCGCCGATCAGATGTTATGACATAAATCAGTCAGCGGCTCAGATCTCGGTGCAGCCCCCTTATGTTGGAAATCGGCGCGAGCCAGCGTATGTCTGCTTCACTTTCAAAAGCAGACATAGCAAGCAATCCCCGGCAGGTCTGCTAAGTGCCAACGAACGAACCCGCTCTCGCGGGAGGGGCTGGCGGCGCGGTCGGGCGATTACGTCTGCCGCAGTAACTATTTGAACGAGCGCAAGTGACGGGCGGTCGCTCCGTCTTG
>Ga0210403_10003973_pt1 | contig 12840 bp, 10 predicted proteins | sample IncBWC19MmetaG_FD_150863 | JGI IMG/M metagenome (GOLD analysis project Ga0210403, IMG submission 150863) | Forest soil microbial communities from Barre Woods Harvard Forest LTER site, Petersham, Massachusetts, United States - Inc-BW-C-19-M | ecosystem: Environmental > Terrestrial > Soil >... | reverse complement strand
GTACCGGATTTTGACGGTGACGCACGAAGTGAGTTTTTTCTGTTCGCGCAATTGGAAAGCCACTTTCTCCACCATGGCAATAAGTATCGATTTTAATCTCTTCACATCGATGGTGTCTTCTCCGAAGGTACTTTCCGTTGAGATAGATTTTTGTTCGCTGTACGGCACCACCAGCGCGTGGTCAATGCCATTGGCTTTATTCCAAAGCGAGATTCCATTTTTCCCGAAAGCGCTGATCAGAAATTTCAGCGGCATGTCGCGCAGTGTGGCGATGGTGCGTACGCCCATGTCGTGCAGGAAGGAGGAAGTTTGGTTTCCGATGCCGGGAATTTTTTCAACGGGAAGCGGAGAAAGAAAATCTTTTTCGGTTCCGGCGGGGATTAATTTTTTCGCATCGGGTTTGAATTCACCAGTGGCAATCTTCGACACGGTTTTGTTGACAGACATGGCCATGGAAATGGGAAGTCCACTTTCCTTGATGATTTTTTTTCGCAGCTCAAGGGCCCATTTGAAAGCACCAAAGAATTTATCCATCCCGCTGGCATCAATATAAAATTCATCGATGGATGCTTTCTCAAACATGGGTGCGGCGTCGGCAATGATTTCGGTAACTAAGTGAGAGTTTTGACTGTACGCTTCCATATCACCAGAGATCACTTTGGCATCCGGACAGAGCTGCAAGGCCAGGTGCATAGGCATAGCGGAGTGTACGCCAAATTGACGTGCTTCATAACTGCATGCGGCGACCACACCCCGACGGCTTTGACCGCCAATAATGAGCGGCCTGCCTTTGAGTTGTGGACTTGCCTTGCATTGGACGGCTACAAAAAAAGCGTCTAGATCGAGGTGAAGGATGGATTGGTCCATACAGGCAAACATAACTAAATAAATTAGTATTTTATACTAAATAAATTAGTATTTTTGTATGGATTTATTTTGGTTTTGCTGCGGAAACGCCAATTGGTTTTAGCTTGTGAGCCATGGCACGGCATAAGTACAGCTTTTGTGCGGAGCCGAAGTCTTTGTTTGCCTTTGGAAAGCAGAAAAAGAGTGTTTGAAACAAAATAAAAAAAGCCCGCCAAATATCCGGAGGGCTTTTTTTGCGCTTAATTTTTTTATAAGGCGGCAAAAGTTTCTTTCGTGCTGGATTTATTGATTCGTTCGAAGTTCAATCCTTTAAGGGAAATTTTGAAGAGGTCCACGTTATGTACACTCACCCGCTTGGAGAAGATCGCAAATTGTCCGCAAGGAGTGAGGCTAAAAAATTCATCGTCTAATGCACCGTTCACGGCCGGGCCTAAGTTCTCCGGTTCACTCCAGTTGGTCCAGGATTCATCCAGTCTTTTCGTTACAAAAATGTCATAACCACCAAAACCACTGTGCCCTTTTGAAGCAAAGTAAAGCGTCTTGTTATCGGCAGCAAGGTAAGGTGATGATTCTTCCTGGTCGGTGTTGATCACGCTGCCCATATTCACGGGCTCTGTAGCTTCCACGCCATTCCAGAAGCTAACATACAAATCGCGTTGGCCAACAGTTTCGGCCCGTTGAATGGCAGATATGATTACACCGTTCTTTAAGGAGACAAAAGCATTGGCATGGTCAGACACATTGTAATCATTTTGAATGTGAATGGGCAGGGGGGCTGTCCATTGACCTCTTACATTCACACTATAAGAAAGACCAGCGCGCATTTTTCCTTTTTTCAAATATTGATTGCCCAGGATGATCGTGTCTCCCGTTATGCTTACGTTATTGATATAGTTAGGCCCTGCATTGTTAAGCAATCCAGGCATGCGAACAGGCTCTGACCAGGTGTTGTTGGCTTTATCAACTTCTGAATACCAGATGTCTTCATTGTCTTCAACGCCCGACGTATTACTGGGATTTGCCGACCGGCTGAAATAGAGCCGGTTTCCACCCGGGGCTAAAACCGGTTTCAGTTCTTCGTAAGGACTGTTGATGGAGTGCTGCAGTGTTTCTGCTTTTGAATCCTGATGAATAACCGATCCGATGTTCACTTTTTTGTCGGCATTGGCAACCTGAAATACGGATTGTGCCTGGGCGCAAGAATAGATTCCGACGACCAATAATAGTGCAATCATCGTGGCGCCGATCGCTTTTTCTTTGATTCTGATAGTGAGTGTCATAATGGTACTGTTTTGGTTTGTGTTTGTGTGTTTGATGAGTCAAAGGTGCAGGGAGCTGTGGCCCCAAACATCAGGGCAATCCTGATTTTGAGAAAATCAGTGAGCAGGAGAAAAAAATGGGTCTCTGAGCCCAAAAACGGGATTTTTGGCGAGTGAATGACCGGGCTAAAAGAACCTGATCAGAAGGCGTTCTCAGGGACTCAGGGTAAACCCTGAGGGTTTCCAAGTTATTGAACAGTTTTTTTGGCGCACTTGACGAATTCAGGCGGTCATCGTTGTAGTAGTGTAATAGTAAAGAGTTGTTAGCAGGCTTATCAATCGGCTTATTCAAGACAGGGACTGTCTGACATTGCCTTACTCAGATCTATGCATTCAAAAATCAATTGACACAATTCTCAGCTCAAAGGAAAATAAAAAAGCTCTTGTGATCAGAGCTTTTGAAGAACGTGAGTACCCGGGACGGGAGTTGAACCCGTACAACCTTTAAGGGTCACAGGATTTTAAGTCCTGCGTGTCTACCAATTCCACCACCCGGGCAAGTATTGCGTGATTTATTTATTTATGATTCATTCATTGCGACCTTTCGCAGATTTGCGCGACGCCGACATGATAAACAATATCTCCGTTCCTTCTTTTACCAGTGACTCATCAACCTTGGAAATGCCGGATTCACCGATCATTTCAAGCCAAAACAATGTTTCATCCGCTTCCTCCACTACAATCGAAAGTTCAGCAATAAACTCCGCCTTTGATCTCGCCCGGCATGCTGCCCTGTAATTAGCTACCGCTGAGGTTGATGATCTTAAAAGCTGTTTGCCCAAAACCTGGGCTTCCGGACTTTTAGGAAGGGCTTGAAAAAACTGAATGATTTGAAGACTAAATCTTTTGGTTCGTTGCTGAAGTTCTTGTGCAGTCAAATCAAAAAATCATCAAATCCTCAAATCATTCAATAACTGAGCGGGAAACGAGACTCGAACTCGCGACCCCGACCTTGGCAAGGTCGTGCTCTACCAACTGAGCTACTCCCGCTTATCCAATTCAAAATTGAAGATTTCAAATTCAAAATCAACTATTGAATGTTGAATTTTGAACCTTGAATCTGAATGGGAGTGCAAATTTAATGCACCATCCTGAATTTCCAAATTTACAGCTTGTCGGTAAAGTGCCTTATCGTCTTTTCTTCAGAAAACTTTGCCTTATTGAAGTCAGCGGAAGCGCCTTTGGGTATGGATAATGACTTAAAATCATTTCCCTTCAACACCTTGGCCTGATATAAGATTTGCCCAACATGATGAGGGTAATGCGCCAACTGTCGCTAGATGGCATCCAGCACTGTCTGGCCTTCATTGCGTATGTAAATGATTTTACTCAAATCTTCGGGCTTCAAATCTTCAATGGCGCTCAAAAGACATTCCCAACCTTTTTCCCAGGCGATCATCATTGTCTCTTTATCGGGGTAAGATTGTTCAAACTCGGCCTCGCGGTTACGCCAAGATTTTTCCCCATCAGATGTCAAAAAATCTGTCCAGCGGGAAAGCATATTGCCACTGAGGTGATGAACGATTAACGCGATACTGTTGCTGGTTTCGTTGGGCTTACGCAAGACTTCTTTATCCGAGAGTTGTGCGATCGCACCTTCGCCTAATTTTTTGTAATAGCGAAATAATTTGATGGCACCATCTAAGAACAGTTGGTCGTTAGACTTCGACATCTTGTTTTACTGCCTTTGAATTTTCATTGGAAGCCATCGGAGGCCTTTGCAGCTCGTATTGCTTTTTCAATTCCTGTGCATGCTGCTTGTCTCTTGAAAACTTGATGTGATCCGGAACACCTTTCAAATCCCAGATGAGACCAACCGCCTGGAAGGCACGCAAAATGTAATAAGTGATATCAATTTCCCACCAGAAAAATCCCTGGCGTGAAGCCACTTCATAATAATGGTGGTTGTTGTGCCATCCCTCACCCAACGTGAGCAACGCAAGCCACACGCTGTTTTTGGATTCATCACCCGTTTGGTAACGTTGCTTTCCAAACTTGTGCATGATGGAGTTGATCGAAAATGTTCCGTGATAGGTAATCACGGTGCTTAAAAAGAATCCGATGAACAAAGCGGAGAAACCTGCTGATGAAAACATGGCCGTGATGCTTCCGCCATCAACGATTCCTCCCAGGGCCATCACGGTCAGCGCCAGCATCGTTGGTGCAACCAGGTAATGTTTATTCAACCAAACCAATTCAGGATACTTGGCATAGTCGCCAATGGTTTTGTAGTCCGTTTCCTTGAAGTCGGGGCCTACAATCCAGCCCACGTGCGAGTACCAAAAACCATAAATCAACATGGAGTGTGGATCTGCCGGTGTATCGCTGTAGCGATGGTGGTGACGATGATGGGCAGCCCACCACAGCGCTCCTTTTTGCGCTGAAGTTTGGGCCATGAAGGCAATCACAAATTGAAACCACCTTGAAGTTTTGTACGACTTGTGCGCAAAGTAGCGATGATAACCGCCCGTGATCCAGAACATGCGGAAGAAATAAAGAAATGCACATACAATCCAATCAAAAACGGTAACACCCGTAAAAAATGCGAGCAACGGAGTCAGATGGATGAGCAGGAAGGCAATCTCTTGTTTTACGATTGGTTTTCTTCTTACTTCAGGAACGAGGGTGGTTGGATTCATCGACAATAATTCTTTTAATCTTCTATGGCTTATTTAAAACCTTATTTCAAGATCGAAAGTTTACAGAAAGATGAAAAGAATTTTAGAATTTCTCCTGAAGGACTTTCGAGATATCATTCTTAAGCTCCTGCACGAAGTCGGAAGCATTTCCGAAATCACAAGCTTTGCGAAAACTATTGATCAGGGCAGATGCATCCGGCAATTCCCAATGTATTTTCGCCGTTTCTTCGCTTAATTTTTTTTGCGCACGGCAAAACAACTGGCGGCAATGCTCTTTCTTTTTGTTGAGCGTTTGCTGAAGTTGTTCGTAATCAAAGTCAAAAACTTCTTTCAGTAGATACACGGCACGCTCCAGCGGTCCAAGTTTGCTTTGCAGTACTTTGAATGCCGCAGAGAGATTAATATCCAAATCCAATTTCGCCAGGTTGGTTTCTTTAAATTTGTTCAATAACTCTGCCACAGGCACGGAATCCAGGTACTCCTCCTTTTTCTTTTTCAGTGCATTTAAATGATTGAAGCAATTGTTGGTAACGGCCTTGATCAAATAGGCTTTGGTGTTTTCAATTTTCTTTTGATCAATGCTCAACCATCGCACGAAAGTCTCTTGTACGATGTCTTCGGCATCCTCCTTGCACCGCACCAAATTGTAAGCGATGGTGTGCAACAGCGGTTGATAGAGCGATATGGTCTGCGCTTGCGTCATTTTAGTCCCGCAAAGGTACGGCAAAATCGCCAGACGGCAACGTTGTGGCATAGTTTTGTAAATCTTCGCAACGCAGTAGGCAAAGTCAGTAAGCAAAATTTAGCGCTAATTTGCCTGCTGTACTTGCGTACTGCCTACTCCTTTCCAGGAACTAATGGTCGTCAGCCGGGTAGGACAGGCCTGCTTTGGCGCGGATGCGATCCAACGTTTCCATCAACAGCAGCGTATCGGCATGTTTCATTACCGAACTTTCATTCAATCCCTTCAGTAAACAATCCGTTACATGTTGCACTTCGTATTCATAACCGTTGCCCAAAGCCTTTTCAAATGAAATCGGCTGACATGAATCAATGATATCAGGATAATATTCCAGGTTTGTTGTCGGGCCGTGAAAGCGATGGGTTAACCGAAGCCGGCCGTGATCGCCACCAATGTCGGCACCCGTAGAAAGATTGGAGATAAATGTGGAGAAGAGTTGAGCCTGCACTCCGTTATGATAATGAAATTGAATGGCGCATTGACTGTCGGTACCTTGATCAGATGGCGTGATATTCGCTTCAATTTCATCCGGTCTCCCCAGCAAATCCAACGCAAGGAAAACAGGATACACTCCGATGTCGAGCAGTGAGCCTCCACCCAGTTGGGGGTCGTAAAGTCGCGGAGCCACAGGCGGGGCGGGGATAAATCCGAAATTGGCGATCACACTTTGCACAGTCCCAATTTTTCCATCTGCGATCATCTTTTTTATCATTTGGTAATGCGGTAGAAATTTTGTCCAGAAAGCTTCCATCAGGAAAACTTTTTGTTTCTGCGCAAACGCAATCATCTCTTTCGTCTGACGAAGATTCATCGCGAAGGCTTTTTCACAGAGCACGGCTTTGTTGTTGCTCAGGCAAAGCAACGCGTGTTCATGATGAAACGCATGAGGGGTGGCAACATAAATGGCGTCAACCGCTGGATTTTCGACCAAACCTTTATAACTGTTGTGTTTGTATTTGACCGGAAAGTCTTTCGAAAAAGCATCCACCGTTGATTGTTCTCTTGCGCCAATTGCTATCAGCTCGGCATTCCTGACGAACCTCATATCAGCGGCAAACTTGCGGGCGATTTTGCCACAACCTAAAATGCCCCATCGAATTGTCTGCATGCTGTCCTATTAATTACCTAATAAAAGCAATTTCAGTTTATGATTGTTATTTTTCTTGACAGTTCAAAAAAATCAGGCCTTACCAATTTGAATTAAGCATGATGAGGCTTTGGTCTCTTTTTGATCCGTTCTTCGATAAATCCTTCCGATACTTTCAGCAGTAGCACGATGATCAATTTGATTAAAATGCTATAACCCAAACCGCTGCCGAACCTGTTGATGATAGGCTCAATAAGGAACTCCTCCAACACGAACAGGATAATTGCGATAAAATAAATGATCGTGTACGCGTTTTTGCTTGCCCGGGCTGAGACCAATTCATCGATTGTTTTTTCAAGTCGTGTATTGCGGTCCTTCAACTCACGGTTGGCGCGGTGTAATTTCTTTTCCAGTCGTCCGCTAATCCAGGTGAGGAAGCGTGTCTGCTCCAGTAACTTTTTATATTCGTTGGTTAGTTCCTCTAATGCCTCTTTTATTTTTTCAGGCGAATTCTCGTGGCTCAAAAAATCCTTATGACGATTATAGATGCCAACTTCCCGCCTAAATATTTTCTCCTCTTTCTCTCTTCTGGCCATAAGAATCAGTTTAAAACAAATATATTCCGATTTACAGGTCGCAAAAGATAGGTGTAAGTTTATTGAAAGATGAGTCGATTTTTAAAAAAATAGGAAAGGAAACTACTGCTAATTCGACTTTTTAAGAACATTCAAAACTTCATTTAATTTTAGGAGAGCCTCTACTGGGCTGATCGTGTTAATATCAATTTTACCGAGCATTTCCTGCACTTCTTTCATCCTTGGATCGGTATCAAACAATGAAATCTGTGCACTTGCTTTTGGTAAGGCATCAAATTTCTTCCTGGGCTCGTTTTTATGCTTTTCTTTTTCAAGGAAATGTAATATTTCATTCGCTCTTAGCACAATTTTATTGGGCATTCCTGCAAGTTGAGCCACGTGAATACCAAAACTATGTTCACTTCCGCCTTCTTTGAGTTTGCGCATGAAAATAATCTTGTCGCCGATTTCTTTCACGGACACATTAAAATTCTTCACACGCGGTAAATCTTCCGCCAGTTGATTGAGTTCATGGTAGTGCGTAGCGAAAAGTGTTTTGGCTTTGTACTCTTTTTGGTTGTGCAAATATTCTACGATGCTCCACGCGATGGAAACACCATCGTAGGTACTGGTACCTCTTCCGATCTCATCCATCAACACTAAACTCCGATCACTTAAGTTGTTAAGGATACTCGCAGTCTCGGTCATCTCCACCATAAAGGTCGATTCACCCCTCGATAAATTATCTGAAGCACCCACACGCGTAAAAATTTTATCTACAAGACCGATCAATGCATGCTCTGCAGGAACATAGCAGCCGATTTGCCCCATCAGCACAATCAACGCCGTCTGCCGAAGCAGCGCCGATTTACCCGCCATGTTTGGCCCGGTGATGATTAATATTTGTTGGGTTTCATTATCGAGCAAGATGTCATTCGGCACATAATTCTCTCCCATGGGCAATTGTTTTTCAATTACGGGATGACGACCTGCCTTAATCGCAAGTCGGGTAGATTCGCTGATCTCCGGCCGGCTGTATCGATTTACTCTCGACACAAAGGCAAAGGAAAGCAGGCAATCGAGGTCCGCAATGAGGCGAGCGTTGTGCTGAATCTGTGAAATGAATTCCGCCGCGTGTCGAACAAGTTCCTGAAAAAGTTGTTGTTCGATCACCGTTAACTTCTCTTCTGCATGAAGGATTTTTTCTTCATACACTTTGAGTTCTTCGGTGATGAAGCGCTCTGCGTTGACCAGCGTCTGTTTGCGAATCCAGTCGTTGGGTACTTTGTCTTTGTTGGCGTTGCTAACTTCAAGGTAGTAGCCGAATACTTTGTTGTAGGAAATTTTTAATGAATTGATTCCCGTTCGTTCAATTTCGCGTTTTTGAATCTGCAACAGATAATCTTTTCCTGAAAAAGCAATTGCTCGCAACTCATCTAACTCGGCGTTTACTTTTTCTTTGATGATTCCACCCTGGTGCAATAGCATCGGGGCATCGTCTTTCAATTCACGATCAATTTTTTGAAACAGAAATTCGCAGGGATCGATTTGACTCCCGAATTTCAATAATTCCTTCGATCCGGATTTTAAAAGCATTTGCTTGACCGGAGCAATGGCCTGAAGCGCTCGTTTTAACTGCAAAAGTTCGCGTGGATTGACGCGGCCAACGGCTACTTTTGAAATCAACCGCTCGAGGTCTGCGATTTGCCTGAACTGTTCTGCAATTTTTTCAGTGAGATCCTGATGATCAAAAAAATGATTGACAGCCTGCAACCGTTCTTCGATTCTTGCTCTTTCTTTTAGCGGCAACACCATCCACTTGCGCAGGTTGCGCGAACCCATCGGTGTAATGGTTTGATCAAGAATTTGAATGAGCGGAACGCCGCCCTCATTGTGCGAGTGAACGATTTCCAGGTTGCGGATGGTGAATTTGTCGAGCCACACGTATTGGTCTTCATCAAGTCTTGCGATGGAAGCAATATGATGCGTATCGTTGTGTTCGGTGGCTTCCAGGTAATGCAGAATGGCGCCGGCCGCTACGATTGCTTCGGTCATACCGTCAATTCCAAAACCTTTGAGTGTGGAGGTATTGAATTGATTTAAGAGCTTTTCCTGGGCAAAATCGAAACTGTAAACCCAGTCATCGAGGGCGAAGGTGGCATACTCTTCCGCAAAAAGCCCATCCAGCTTTTCGCGTTGACCTTTGGTAAAAATAATTTCTGCTGGCGTGAAGTTTTGAATCAGTTTTAAAACATATCCTTCGTTTCCCTGAGCGGCATAAAACTCTCCCGTACTAATGTCAAGAAAGGAGACACCCCACCCATTTTTTGCAACCTGCACCGAAGCCAAAAAATTATTTTGCTTCTTTTCAAGCACATTATCATTAAAGGAAACACCAGGAGTTACCAATTCAGTTACCCCGCGTTTCACAATTCCTTTTACAAATCTTGGATCTTCAAGTTGGTCGCAGATCGCCACCCGATGCCCGGCCCGCACCAGCTTAGGCAAGTACGTATCCAGGGCATGATGCGGAAATCCCGCCAGGGCCGTTTCGGATACAGAACCGTTACCCCGTTTTGTCAATACAATATCAAGGATTTTGCTGGCCTTGATGGCATCTTCGCCAAAGGTTTCGTAAAAATCTCCTACACGAAAGAGCAATAATGCTCCCGGATACTTTGCCTTGATGGCGTTGTATTGTTTCATCAACGGTGTTTCTACAAAGGATCCCGACATGCAGCAAATATAATGGCCTTACAGGAATGTGCAGATCATCATTTTCGAAGGAGGTTTTATATTTATTTTAATATTCCTACTTTCCCGTTCATTAGCGCTTCATTTATTTTGAGTCTCCTTCAGGTTGTCCGAAATCGTCCTTATGAAACACAGGTAGTCCTGTTGATTTCAATCCTAGCCACATTAAGGCTAATCATGGCGCTCATGGTTGATGTAATGCAGCCAGAAGTACGAATTGTTGAAGTGCTTACGGATACTGCCATATTGTTTGTGTTCGGAGGACTACTGATCTTTGTGAGCCGCAATGCAAACTTTGAGTCCGTTCATCCCGCCATCGGTATATTGATTATTCTGTTGCTCGGACTTAATTTTCTTGAATTTGGAGGGGTTTATGGCAATTCAAGGTTTAACTATTATGCAGGATTTTTTATTATTATCCTGCTCTACTCAGGAAAAGAGCAGGTCATTCTGCTTTCAATCCAAAGTATCCTGATCATTCTGCTAACCCTGTACGTCAGCATCATGCCTGTTGGAGAAACCGTTCTTTTTATTGGGAGTGGACCCGACGTGGGTGATTTTCTTTTCATCCTGGTTGCCTTGGCTATCCTGTCGTTTTACTTAAAGAAAATTACGGAAGAGGAAGTTCAACGATTTAAAGTGTTGAACCGGCAACTTGACATGCGCGTGTCGGAGGCACGGGCGTTGAATCACGAAATGATACAACAGGGTAACGCCTTGGTTATGGCCCAACAACATCTGGAGGACGAAGTAAACCGAAGAACATTTTCGCTTAAAGAAAAGCAGAAGGCAATCGAACGGTATATCCACCTTAACACGGAAGTTCTGCAGCAACCTGTAGAGAAATTAAATGCGGTAATTTCGTCTCTACAGAATCATCACCCATTAGAGACGATGCTGCTGGCCTCTCACTCAGAACTGAATGAGGTGATTAAGAATATTACCCGAACACTTGAGTCTGAAGAAGAACTTAACCGGAATAGGCTCAAATGACTAATGTAAATCTTGAAAAGGATATTTTGCAATATGGTCAGCTTGTGGGGATAAGCTATCAGTTGTATCAAACGGTGATGAGTTTCTTTCCTGAGGTAAATACCTCGCTTGCGCTCCTCAACATGTTAATTACACTCGTGCTAGTATTTCTTTATTTGTTAGTGCAGAAGAAAGGCGCTCACCCAGCATTGCTCTTAACGCTTCATGTATTGGCCTTGGCCGGGCTTACCTTCTTTTGGAAGAATTATGGCGGGATGGCAGGCACAGTTCCAAGTTTCTTTTGTTTGTATACCGCTTTCATAATCGTTTGCTCGCACGGCATTACGCGTTGGGTGATCATCATCACATTGGGTTGTGTTCTGTGTATTTATTTTCTTTTCCCCGGATTGCTGGGCATGGAAACGTTCTATGAGCCTGATAAGATAAACCCATTTCAGCGGACCTTCGACTATATTGTTGTAGGGGGCCTCATTGTTGTCTTTACCTTGTACATGAAAAGAAAATTTGTTTTCTATCGTGAGCGCATCAGCAAAAAGAATAAACAATTAGATCAGATAGCAAAAACACTGCACGATCAAAACCATGAACTGGCAACACGGCAGGAGGAGACGCGTGCCATCAATGACAACCTAGAGGCGATGGTCGATGACCGAACTCTTGAGGTAGAAAATAAAAACAGGTCATTGGCCGAGTATGCGTTTATCAATGCGCACATGCTGCGCGGGCCGCTGTGTCGGATTATAGGGTTGATCAACCTGATGGAAAGAGAACCGGATCGATATCCTACCGGTCAGCTTGCGCAACTTAAATCAATCGCCCAGGAAATTGACCTGCGTGTAAAGGAGATTAATTCTGTGATCAGCTAATCACCTTGCAGCGATCTAAAAACATTTTGAATCTTATTATCTTTGAAGGATGATTTTTCTTTTCCACATCGGTTTTCTGGAAGTGAGTTGGGTTGATCTGATTGACATTGGCCTGGTGGCCATTTTGCTTTACCAGGTGTATAAGTTGATCCGGGGAAGTATAGCGGTGAATATTTTTTTAGGAATTCTCTCCCTCTATCTGGTTTACTTGATTGTTCGTGCGGCACAAATGGAGTTGCTCGCCAAAATACTGGGTCAATTTATGGGTGTGGGTGTGTTGGCTATGATCATTTTGTTCCAACCCGAAATCAGAAAATTTTTACTCGTTATTGGCCGCAGCGCCGAAATCAACCGCGACAGTATTTTTAAATCGTTTAATAATCTACGTTATGGATTTCATGACGATTTCGATGTACACCAGCTGATTGAAGCGGTGAAATCGCTAAAGGCAACGCGCACGGGGGCGCTGGTTGTTTTCTCGCGGGATTCGGAATTGAAATTTTACTGCGAGACCGGGGATTATCTTGATGCCGATGTCAACAAACGGTTAATCCTTTCCATTTTCCAGAAGAGCAGTCCGCTTCACGATGGAGCGATTGTTATCTACAAAGGCCGGATTAAGGCGGCCCGCTGCGTCTTGCCGGTGAGCGAAAATGATCACCTTCCACCGCATTTTGGACTCCGTCACCGGTCTGCCATCGGCATGAGTGAAACAACAGATACACTTGTCATGGCTATTTCTGAGGAAACAGGAAGATTGATATTGGCTCGTAACGGAAAATTTATCCGTGGATTGAAACTGCGGCAAGTCGAACAAAAGATTTTAGAATATCTCCACAACACCGAGCCTCAGAATTGGGACGAAATTCCTGTTGAGCCGGAACCTCAGGAGCCTGAAGAGGTAAAGGCGTAGTCCCTTGACTATGAAAATAATCATACCATGCTGCCTTTTAATTTCCTTTTTCGCGCGGGCACAGGAAGAAATTGAAACCGTCATT
>Ga0210403_10003971_pt1 | contig 12843 bp, 10 predicted proteins | sample IncBWC19MmetaG_FD_150863 | JGI IMG/M metagenome (GOLD analysis project Ga0210403, IMG submission 150863) | Forest soil microbial communities from Barre Woods Harvard Forest LTER site, Petersham, Massachusetts, United States - Inc-BW-C-19-M | ecosystem: Environmental > Terrestrial > Soil >... | reverse complement strand
ATAAAATAAATGCAAGCAATGCCAGCCTTCTTCTGGGACAAGCGTGGTGTTCTTGTCAGTCATCGCGGTAGTCTCATCCTCAAGGAATGCTGGTCAAGCGTTGTAGCGGCGTTTGTGTCAAACGCCGAATCCCAAGCTCTCGCCGCCGAATGCCTTTACAACGGATTTCCACCAGCGGCGGTTTGCGCTTTCGGCAGATGCGCCATACAATATTCTTCGCCGTCGCGCGCGACCCGGAAATCGAGATTCGGATCGCTTAGCTCGGTGGCGCCACAGACCGCGCAGCGATGGAGCGTTTCAGCGGTGCTGCGCGAGTCGACTTCAAAACGTCTGCGTCGTGTCGAGACGTCATGCCGGTGCCGCGCTTGATGAATAATCTCCGGTCCGAAGAAAATGAAATAGTTCGTGAATGCGGCAATGATCGCTGCGCGATACGAGTTCGGTCCCAGAAAAAAACCGAGCATCAAAAACGCGGCGTAAATCCAAGCCAGCCATTTGATTTTTACAGGCAAGATAAAAAGGATGTAAATGACTTCATCGGGATAAAAGCGCGCGAACGCGAAGAACAATGACGTGATGAGCATGCCATTGGAGAAATTGCTGCCGAAAAAGAATGCTGCGATGGTCGTGCCGATCATTCCAACCACGAAATAGAGCGTCAGCCGGAAGGCCCCCCACGCGCGTTCGAGACCTTCGCCGATGAACCAGAGAAACCAGAGCGCGAGAAGCACCCACAGTGGACTGAACGTCTGCGGAAGGAAGATATAGGTGACGAGCCGCCAAACCTGGCCTCGAAGAATCAAAGCTGGATCGAGCGTTAGAAATGATTCGAAGCCGCGATTAAGATAAACCAGCACATAAACCAGCGCGGTGAAGCCAATCACGATGCGGATCAGCCCCGGAATGCCCAGAAAACCAAAACGGCGTTCGAGTTTATCCAGCCAGGTCATTGCTGGCGCACGGTAATGTCGTGCAGTTCGCGTGCAAGGTGGATCGCGTTGTCCTCAACGCGATGATTTCATCGTCTTCGGAGAAGCCGATCCACCTTTGCGCATGATCACAGCGCCGCTTAGCTTGGCCCGTGAGCGAAGCCGCACATAAAAAAACGCCGCTTTACGACGAGCACATGCGGCTTGGCGCGAAGATGGTTCCATTCGCCGGCTGGCTAATGCCGGTGCAATACACCAGCATCGTCGAGGAACATCAGGCAGTGCGGAACAATGTCGGTGTCTTCGACATTTCGCACATGGGCCAGTTCATCGTCGACGGCGCGGGTGCGCAGGATTGGCTCAATAGCATGCTGACCAACAACGTCGACAAGCTCGATGTCGCCATGGGTCAATACACGCTTTTGCTTAATGACCGCGGCGGGATCATTGATGACCTGATTGTATATCGCATCGACGAGCAGAAGTACCTGCTCGTCGTGAATGCGGCTCGCGCGGATCAAGATTTTGGGTGGCTGCAAAATCATCTCGAGGAGGGGCACTCTCCAGGTCGTCCCGGCGGCGGCCTATCCGCCTCTGCCAAGGCTACGGCCGGCGGGGATAGCGCCGCTCCTTTCAACCTAACAAGTCGTAGCGCGAATTTTGGCGCAGTGGCCATTCAAGGCCCGCGGACCATGGCATTATTCCATGCGCTCTTCGGTAAAGACATCGAGCTGCCGGCGCGAAACCACATTGCTCATGTTCCATTTGATGCAACGAGCGTTTCGGTCGCCCGCACCGGCTATACCGGCGAGGATGGCATTGAAGTTTTCTTCCCCGCAAACGACGCAGTGAAGTTTTGGAGCGCCACGCTTGAACGAGGCAACCCGCTGGGAATTAAGCCGTGTGGCCTGGGCGCGCGCGATACGTTGAGGCTGGAGATGTGCTACCCGCTCAATGGTTCCGATCTCTCGCCGGAACGAAACCCAATCGAGGCGGGACTCGGATTCTTCGTCGATTTGGCCAAACCAGACTTTGTCGGTCGCGATGCGTTGTTGAAGACAAGAGAATTCGGCCCTCGCGAAAAGCTGGTGCCGTTCCGGATGAAGGAGAAAGGTCCGCCGCCACGGCCGCACTACGCTGTGTTCCGAAACGGCGAGCGGATTGGGGAAGTAACCAGCGGCACGCTTTCTCCGAGCTTGAACTGGGGCATCGGCATGGCGTATGTATCGTCGGCGCACGCGAAGATCGGCGCTGAGATTGACATCGAGATTCGCGCGCAAAAATTCGCAGCGACCGTGGAAAAGAAACCGCTCTACAGAAAACCAGCATCATGATCATCCCAGACGATTTGCTCTACACCGAAAGCCACGAATGGATTAAGCGTGAAGGCGACAATATCCGGGTCGGCATCACGGATCACGCGCAATCGGAATTGACCGACGTGGTTTATGTCGAGCTGCCGAAACTCGAGCGGCAGGTGAACGCCAAAGAACCGATCGCGGTTGTCGAATCAGTGAAAGCGGCGAGCGACATCTACGCGCCGGTGAAAGGCACGGTTCTCGAGGCGAACAAGGCGCTCGAAGCCGACCCGGGCTTGATCAACCGCGAACCGTACGGGCAAGGGTGGATATTCGTTCTTAAGATCGAGAATCCCGACGACCTCAAAAATCTGAAAGACGCCGCCGCTTACAAAAAGCAGATCGGTTGAAACCGAAATTCTTTCAAACGCCCGCGGATTTTCGAATCTGGCTGGAGAAGAATCACGCGACGGCGACTGAGCTTTGGGTTGGGTTTTACAAAAAGGATTCGGGAAAGCCGAGCATCACATGGCCCGAGTCGGTGGATCAAGCGCTCTGCTTCGGTTGGATAGACGGAATTCGGAAGCGCGTTGACCAAATCAGTTATCAAATTCGGTTCACGCCGCGGCGGCGCGGCAGCATTTGGAGCGCGACTAATATCAAGCGCGCCAGAGAGCTCGCCGAACAAAGACAAATGCGACCGATCGGGTTGAAAGCGTTCGCGGCGAGGATCGAGAACAAGTCAGGCATCTATTCGTACGAACAACGAAACATCGAGTTGAAACAGCCATACGCGAAGCTGCTGAAGAAGAACAAAGCAGCATGGAACTTTTTCCAAACACAGCCGCCGTCGTATCGAAAAATGATCGGCTGGTGGATTATCAGCGCAAGGAAAGAAGAAACGCGAGTGGGTCGCCTCGCAAAATTAACCAGTGAGTCTGCGAAAGGAAAACGCCTGTTTCGGTAGATGGGTGCTCTCCAGCTACAACAGCCCGGAGACGGTATTGATGAGCAGCGCGAGAATGATCGTGTTGAACCCAAACGAGAGAACGCTGTGGACCAGAGTTAGGCGCCGCATGCGGCGTGAAGTGATCTGCACATCGGATACTTGGCAGGTCATGCCGACCACAAACGAAAAATAGGCGAAATCAAAATAGTTCGGCGGCCGATCACCCGGGAAAATGAGACCGCCGGCATGCTGTTGCACGCCCGGTTGGTCGCTGTCGCCGTAATACGTGTGTGCGTAACGCAAACTGTACACCGTATGAAGCAGCGCCCACGAAGAGATCACGGTGCAGAGCGTGAGCAGCAGATGAATGGCGAAATGGCCACCACTCTGATCCTTGTGCGCCTTAATGAGAAATCCAACCGCAAACAGTGCGGCGCAGGCGGCCACCACGACAAAAATGAAAACCAGAAGCCGGCTGAGATCTTGTTGCTGGGCTAGTTGGCGTATTTTGCGTTGCGGTGTGATCAGAATTGTCATCCAGTCAAGGACAAGGATAACGACAGCGACTGCGTTCCAACCTGCAATTGCCGCACTTGCGAACCGAAGCTCTCCCCGCAAAACAACGAATGTCACCGCACCGGCGGCTAACCCCAGAACGAAGCGCTGGCGCGCATCCGGACGGCAGACAAAGTCGACCATGCCCATCTTAGCGGCTGGCTTTCCTGATCGCGAACCCTACATACCCCCAGCGGCCCCATTCGTAATGCGACGTGCGTTGTGGGTCGCGACGCCCTGTTTTTTTGTCGTGCGCGTACGTGTTCGCGATGAATTGGGGAAACGCGGAGTTCATCTGCACGTCATGCGACACGAGTAATCCGCCGTCGCGCAGGCGCGGCCAGAATTGGCGGAATTCCCAGAGCATGTGCCGATAACTGTGCGAGCTGTCGTGCAAAAACATATCGACAGATGAAGGGAGTTGATCCCGCTTGAGGAAGTCTTCGATTCTGCCGCGCATTGGGACGAATTGTTCTGAGGATCGCAATTCCCCGGGAATTAGCGCACCATGCTCGCAATCTTCGCTCAATTCGATGCTGTAGAGTTTTGCTGTCTGTAGCTTTTCATCCAGGAGGGCTTTCAGGATAAAGGCCGAGGACATACCAAGAAACCCGCCGGACTCCACGATCACCACCGGCCGAAGCCAGCGTGTCAGTGCGTAGAGCGTTGCGCAATCGAGCGCACCCATCACTCCCTCAGCGCCGTATGTGTCACGGCGGCGGATCATTTCCGCCATAAGATCACTTTGTCGGATTTCGTGCGCGAAACGCGCCACGGCATCCCACATCGAGTAAAATGACGTGGAGGACGACGAAATTCGAGCCGTTTGATTGGAGCAACGGCCCTGAGGGAATTTAAACATGCGCATCTTGCGTCAATCTGCGAAGAGGGAACTTTCCCTTAGGTCTTGATCGACGCGAATCTTTATTTCCGCAGCCTCCCTGCGTCCGATGGTTCTTTACATCTGGCGATGATCTTGGTGGTAGAGTCGGCGCGCTGCGCCGAGGGGACGCCGCAGCGCTGTGTCCCTACCTTGCGCTTTCTTCCTGGCTAAGCTGTGCTTAATTCTTCCGTTTTCCCCATGAGCAGTAAACCGAAGCCGCGCGAAGCGGAGCTTAACTTTGAAGGCGCGATGGATCGGCTCGAGAAAATTGTCGAGCAGATGGAGTCCGGTAAATTGCCGCTTGAAGATCTGATCGTCCGTTACGAAGAAGGAATGAACCTGGTAAAAATCTGCCAGGATCGCCTGGCCAATGCGGAGCAAAAGATCGAAATCATCACTCGCAATAGCGGCGGTAAAGCCGTAGTTAAGGAATTCGAGCCGACGCAGGAACCGGCTACTCCCGAGGAGCCAGCGGCGGAATCGGAAAGCACCAATGACGAAATCAAACTCTTCTGAAAATCCGCAAACCACCGAGACGATAGACGCGCCGAAGCGTTTGCTCGATGGAATCCGTTCGCCAGCCGATATCAAAGCGCTTCGCGAACAGGATTTGCCGCGACTCGCGCAGGAAGTACGCGATGAGCTGATCAAGGTCCTCTCCCAAACCGGCGGGCATCTCGGACCGAACCTCGGAGTGACTGAGCTGACGATTGCGTTACATCGCGTGTTCGACACCCCGCGTGACCGTATCGTCATGGACGTCAGCCATCAAGGCTATGTGCACAAAATGTTTACCGGGCGCCTCGAGCGCTTCCACACGATGCGCCAATTCGGCGGCCTCAACGGTTTTCTTTTGCGGACCGAAAGCGAACATGATTGCTATGGCGCGGGCCACGCAGGCACGGCACTTTCGGCAGCGCTCGGCATGGCGGTCGGGCGCGACTTGCGAGGCGGTGACGAGAACATCGTGGTCGTCGCAGGCGATGCCGCGTTTACGTGCGGAATCAGTTACGAAGCGCTCAACAACGTTAAAGCGCACACGAAGCGCTTCATCGTCGTGCTCAACGATAACGAGTGGTCGATCGCCAAAAATGTCGGCGCAATCGCAAATTACCTGAACACGATCGTGACCAGCCCGACGTTCGCGCACCTTCACGACAAAGCGCGGCATTTCGTCGAGAGTGTCGCGGGCAAATCGGTCGCAGAGTTCGCGCATAAAGTCGAAGAGAGCGTCAAAGGCTTGCTCGTGCCGAGTGTCATTTTCGAAGAGCTCGGCTTGCGCTATTACGGGCCCATCGATGGACACGACATTCCTCTGCTCATCCGAACATTCGAGTTTTTGAAAACGCAGGAGGAGCCGGTTCTGCTACACATCCTGACTCAAAAGGGCAAAGGCTACGCTCCGGCACTCAAGCAGCCAGATAAATTTCACGGGCTGGGCAAATACAAGATCGAGAGCGGCGAGACCGCTCCGACACCAACGCCGACGTATTCGGAAATTTTCGGGAAGACACTGGCGAAATTCGCCGAGACAAATCAAAAGCTTGTTGCAATTACCGCGGCAATGCCAAGCGGCACCGGGCTATCGCATTTTGCCAAGGCGCATCCGAACCGCTACTTCGACGTAGGTATCGCCGAAGAACACGCCACGCTTTTTGCCTGCGGCCTGGCCACACAAGGATTGCAACCTTTCCTGGCGATTTACTCCACCTTTTTCCAGCGCGCGTACGACATGGCGATCCACGATATCGCCATTCAAAACCTGAACGTGAAGTTGTGCATGGACCGCGCTGGATTAAGCGGCGACGATGGCCCAACGCACCATGGTTTGTTCGACATCGGTTACCTGCGACACGTGCCGAACTGGGTGCACATGCAGCCGAAGGACGAGGACGAATTCGTGGACATGCTCTGGACAATGTTGCACTACAACTCCGGTCCGATCGGGATTCGTTACCCACGCGGCTCGGGGACGGGGGCAAAAATCAAGCCGGAACCGCGGCTGCTGGAGATTGGCAAGGCGGAGGTCGTCCAACATGGGCGCGACGTGGCGATCTTCGGGCTCGGCGCCATGTTCGAGATTGCAGAAGAAGCCGCGCGCAAGCTCGAAGAAAAAGGAATTTCTGTTGCGCTCATTAATCCGCGCTGGATCAAACCCATGGACACCGGCACGCTCGAATTTTTCGCGAGAAGCGTGGACGTAGTCTGTACGATCGAAGATCACGTTTTGCACAACGGTTTCGGCTGCGCGGTCATGGAACATCTGCACTCGCAGATGATCAATACGCCTGTGGTGCGGATCGGTTGGCCCGATCAATTCATCGAACACGGCGCCGTTCCAATCCTACGAAAGAAGCACGGCATCACAGCCGACGCGCTCGTGGAAAAAGTGCTCCCGCTCCTTCGCAAAAAATCTAAACTCACGCCGTCTGTGGCCTGATAAAAGCGAAGGACGCCTTCGTTTCCGAAAGCGCCCTTCATAATTTCGATGGCGATAAGCCGAATTCTGTTGGCCCAGCACTTTGCTAGCAAGGTGCCGGGTGGATGATCATTTATCTCTCCCGGATTGCTCCGAGAGCCCGGCGAATTTTCATTCGCCGTAATGCGACGATACCCGAGGATTTTATCGGGCCGGCCACCCTTCCTCTGTTTTGTCTTGCACCGCATGGGGTTTTTCGTGCCTCGCGAATTGCTCCGCGAGCGGTGAGCTCTTACCTCGCCTTTTCACCCTTACCTGTGCTTTTCTCAAAGAACCGGCGGTGTGTTTTCTGTGACACTTTCCGTCAACATCCGCTTTCGCGAATGTTGCCCGCGTATTTTACGCGGCATGCTGCCGTATGGTGTTCGGACTTTCCTCCAGCAATCCCGCCAACGCGGAACTCACCAGCGATCATCTGCCATCGGAAAGAAGTATATCACAATCAGGAAAGCAGGAAAGCAGGCAGAGAGTCGCCGACGCAGCAGTTGCCGTAACTCAAAACGGTGAGGGAACCGCGATCAGAAAAATGATAATCATTGCCAGCGCGATGATCAGCTTGGCAAGCATGGCGCTAATGTTCCCAAGCAACTTCCCCACCCAGCGCGGCCAGCGTCAATCATGCGCTTGCCAGCGATGACTTCACCGATGATCGCGCCAATCACCGGGCCAACGAACAGGCCGATCAGGCCGAAGAACAATCCGACTAGCGCCCCCAGAATCGCGCCAAACGTTCCCCATTTCGTTGCGCCGAAATATTTCGCGCCGAAATAGCCGGCGAGAACGTCGAGCGCGTACGTCGCGAGTGTCAGCAACACCAGCACAATGATCGCGTGCCAGCCAATGCTCTTGTCCGGGCCGAGCATTACCCGATGAATGATCGCAGCGGCGAGAATAATGGTGGTACCTGGGAGAACCGGCGCGATAGTGCCGATTAAACCGACAGCGAAAAGCACAATCGTCAAAAGCCACCAGAAGAGTTGCATTCGCGCGCAGCAGCAAAATTTTTGACCCCGCAGTTGTCGATCTTATACTGAGTTTCTCCCACTTAAACTCAAACTAGAGGATTGTTTATGCCACTTGCTGTTGGAACCAAAGCGCTAGACTTCACCTTATCGACAAAAACCGCTGACGGGCCGAAACAGATCAGGCTTAGCGAGAATTTCGGGAAAGGAAACATATTGCTGCTTTTCTTCCCGATGGCGTTCACGGCCACGTGCACCACGGAAATGTGCGAGGTCAGTGCGGGCCTGAACGGTTATACGAATTTGAACGCTGTCGTTTATGGAATTAGCGGGGACAATCCCTTTGCTCAGGAAGCGTGGGCGCAGAAGGAAAAGATTACGGTGCCTTTGCTGAGCGACTATGAACACAAAATCGCGAAGGGATATGGCGTGATGTACGACTCGTTCCTGCCCCAAATGAATCTCGGGATGAGCGGCGTGCCGAAGCGCTCTGCGTTCATCATCGACAAGAACGGGGTGATCCAATACGCAGAGAGCAATGACGACGCGCGGCAGTTGCCAAATTTCGAGAAGATCAAAGCGAAGCTGGCGGAGCTGAAATGACAATGGAACATTGTCATCCTGAGCGAAGCGCAGCGAAGTCGAAGGATCCCGCAGCGATAGCTTAAGGCTTAGCAACGGGGTTCCTCGACTTCGCTCGGAATGACAGCGAGAATGACTGACGAATTTAAAACGCTTAAGACATTCGACGCCGGTAAAGGCCGCGAAGCGTTTTTCTTTTCATTACCGGCCCTGGAAGAACAAGAAATCGGCAAAATTTCGCGGCTGCCGGTGAGCATTCGAATCGTTCTCGAATCGGTGCTGCGCAACTGCGACGGGAAAAAGGTCCGGCGCAAAGATGTTGAAGCGCTTGCGAAATGGAACGCGAAATCGCTCGCGAACGAGGAGATTCCATTCGTCGTTGCGCGCATTGTTTTGCAGGACTTCACCGGAGTTCCGCTCATTGTCGATCTCGCGGCGATGCGCAGCGCCGTCCAACGGCTCGGACGCGACCCGAAGATCATCGAGCCGCTCGTGCCGGTTGACCTGGTCGTCGATCACTCTGTGCAGGTCGATTTCTTCGGTTCGCCCAGGGCGTTCGAACTCAATTTGGACATGGAGTTCAAGCGCAATCGGGAGCGTTACCAGTTTCTTAAGTGGGGTCAGCAGGCTTTCAAAACTTTCCAGCTCATTCCGCCGGGAATCGGCATCGTGCATCAGGTGAATCTGGAATACCTCGCGAAAGGCGTGTTGAGCCAGACGTCAGATATCAGAGGTCAGAAGGCAGAGATTTTCTTTCCCGACACACTGGTTGGCACGGATTCGCACACGACCATGATCAACGGTCTCGGCGTGGTTGGCTGGGGCGTGGGCGGAATTGAGGCGGAAGCCGGGATGCTCGGGCAGCCGGTTTACTTTTTGACGCCGGAAGTGGTGGGCGTGCACCTGACCGGACAATTGCGCGAAGGTGTGACCGCAACCGATCTCGTCTTGCACATCACGCAATTGCTGCGCGCGCAAAAGGTCGTCGGCAAATTCGTTGAGTTTTACGGTGAGGGCGCCGCATCGCTGCCGGTGCCTGACCGCGCGACGATCGGCAACATGTCGCCCGAGTACGGCGCGACCATGGGCTATTTTCCAGTTGACCAGGAGTCAGTGAATTATCTGCGGGCCACGGGACGCAGCGAGGAACAGTGCCTCGCGTTCGAAGATTATTTTCGTGCGCAAAAAATGTTCGGCATGCCGCTAAAGGGACAACTCGATTACAGCGTCGATATCGATTTGGATCTGGCGGACGTGCAACCGAGCGTGGCCGGGCCGAAGAGGCCTCAGGACCGGATCAATTTGCCTGAGCTCGGCAAGACCTTTCGCGAACTCCTTGAGAAACCGGTGCACGACGGCGGTTACGGAAAGAAACAGGTCGATCTTCGCGAAAAACATGTCGTCGAATTGAATGGCAGCGCGCCGCGAAACGGCGCGATGTTTTCGACCGACAATAAGGAGGATCAGGGAATCAGCCCCGGCGAAGCACGTAACAAGCTCGAGATGGTTGCAAACCGACCAACACCCGATCCGGGCAAAGAAATTGAAGCTGAATCGAGCCAAGTGTTCCTACATGGGCGTACTCACATTGGCCACGGCAGCGTCCTGATCGCCGCGATAACGAGCTGCACAAACACAAGCAACCCGAGCGTGATGATTGCGGCTGGATTGTTGGCGAAAAACGCAGTCGAACGCGGTCTGCGCGTCGATCCTGGCGTGAAAACGTCGCTCGCACCCGGGTCGCGCGTTGTTTCCGATTACTTGGAAAAGACCGGACTCCAAACATATCTCGACCAGCTCGGATTCAATCTCGTCGGCTACGGTTGCACGACTTGCATCGGCAACTCGGGGCCGCTGCATCCAAACATCGAGAAGACGATCCACAAATACGATCTGGTTGCAGCTTCGGTTCTTTCGGGAAATCGGAATTTTGAAGCCCGAGTGCATCAGCACATCAAAGCGAATTTTCTGATGTCGCCCCCGCTGGTTGTCGCCTTTGCCCTCGCCGGCCGAGTTCACATCGATCTTTCCCGCGACCCACTTGGCAGGGACAAGGACGGCAAAGAAACTTTCCTTCGCGATCTCTGGCCGACTCTTAGCGAGATCCAGAATACGATGCAGAGAGCGCTCACACCTACAATTTTCCACAAATTTTATCGCGATTTCGCAGAGCAAAATCCGAAGTGGAACGAAATTCCATCGAGCACAGGTGACATCTACCAGTGGGACGCGAAAAGCGATTACATTCATGATCCGCCGTTCTTCGAAAACTTTTCGATGGAGCCCGGCCACATCGCCGAAATCCGGAGCGCTCGCGCGCTCGGCATTTTCGGCGACACAGTGACGACCGATCACATTTCGCCTGCAGGAGCAATTAAAGAGAGTTCTCCAGCCGGAAAATATTTGGTGTCGCGCGGAGTTCCGCCGCGGGATTTCAACAGCTACGGCAGCCGGCGCGGCAACGATCTGGTAATGACGCGCGGCACGTTCGCCAATGTGCGGATCAAGAACCTGATGGTGCCCGGAACGGAAGGCGGTGTGACGAAATATTTCGGTCCGAGCCGGACTGCCGGTTCAAAGAATGGTGAGGGCGAGCAGATGTCAATCTTCGATGTGGCGATGAAATACGCGGAAACAAGGACTCCGTTGGTCATTCTCGCCGGTCACGAATACGGCACCGGTTCATCGCGCGATTGGGCAGCGAAAGGGACGCGTTTGTTAGGCGTGAAAGCAGTAATCGCGGCAAGCTTTGAGCGAATTCACCGGTCGAACCTGGTTGGAATGGGCGTGTTGCCGTTGCAGTTTCTTGAGGGCACATCCGCGCAATCGCTCGGGCTCGACGGTTCGGAGAAATTTTCGATCACGGGATTGTCCGACTCGATCAAACCTGGACAAGAGGTCACGCTCGAGATCGAAAAGAACGGACAAAAACGATCAGTGCCGGTGAAGCTCCGGATCGACACGCCAATTGAGATCGATTATTACCGGCACGGCGGGATTCTCCCATTCGTGCTTCGCCAGTTGCTTGCGAAATAATTCATCTCCAAACAGCGTTTCGCCGCGGGCACTCGTATTTGCCCTTCGCGCTGGGCGAGGAACTATCTGCCTGGCAGCTTTGGCTGCGGCAACGATCTTGTCGAAACGTGGATCACCGCGCAAAGAATCCCAGCACGGATTGAAGTGCAGATCGCGCGGGGCGATTGAGGTCAATCGTCCCTACCTGGTTTATTTCGGCGCGGACGAGGCGACGAGTTTTTGGAAACGCAGATCATTCCGAAGCTGGTCGAACATTGGATCGAGCCGAAGCAACGCAGAAGTGAGCGGGGGATTGCCGGCAGGCAATGCACCAGTATACGGGATCGAGAGTAGTTTCTGTAAAGCGGCAATGGCGCGGTCGGGCTCTCCCATCTGCGCCGTCACCCGTGCGAACATCTCGATCGGAACGGGACCCTGGAGGGAGTCTTTCTCAATCGGAATCGCGGCTATGGCCCGCTCCGACAAAGCCAACGCCGCGGCCTTGTCACCGAGACCCATATTGGTCAGCGCGAGGTCTTCAATGAGGAAATGATTGTCCGGCTGTTCTTTGAGCAAAGGTTCCAGTTCGCTGCGCGCCTGTCGCCAACTTTCCTGGGCGGCGGCATGATCGCCGGCCACTTCTTGCGCCCAGCCTAACCAAAAGCGCAGTTCGCCGTTGTAAAACCCCAATGCTGAATCAGGCTTGGCAAGTATTTCCTTTAGCCGAGGGATGATTGGTGCAGGGCGGCGCTCCAGGATCGCTTGATAAACTTGTGTTTCCAACGCGCCGGCGTCGTCGGCCCCTGGATGGAGCGGAGCGAGGAGCGCCGCGGCACGCGGGAGGTCGCCCTCGGCTTGTGCAATAGCCGCCTTTTCCACAAGGGTATCGACGTCGTCCGGTATGATATTGAGAACCTGATCAAGCTTTCCCAGCGCTTCGGGGAACCGACGAAGACATGTATACGTGGCCGCCCGCTGGCCGAGCAGGTAAACATTGCGCGGATCGAGCCGCTCGGCTTCGTTATAGTACGACTCGCCCCGGTCCCATTGGCCGCGCGTCACCGCGACATTGCCCAGCGATTGAGGAATGCGGCTGCTATTGGGCAGGAGCTGACGTGCCTGCTCAAAGTAACGCACCGCGGCGTCGTAATCCCTTAGGCAAGCAAAGTTGTAATGACCCATGGCAAATAT
>Ga0210403_10003969_pt1 | contig 12844 bp, 6 predicted proteins | sample IncBWC19MmetaG_FD_150863 | JGI IMG/M metagenome (GOLD analysis project Ga0210403, IMG submission 150863) | Forest soil microbial communities from Barre Woods Harvard Forest LTER site, Petersham, Massachusetts, United States - Inc-BW-C-19-M | ecosystem: Environmental > Terrestrial > Soil >... | reverse complement strand
GGCCGCTTTCCCGTGAGCATTTGCCCCAAGCGACGCGAGTCCACGACGATATTTTCGATCGGAGTATCGACGTCTAAGCCTTGCCATCCGCCTTCGCCAGGACCAAGCGATTTGATCCAGCTGCGGAAAGACGAACGCAAGACGTAGTGAGGGACCTGGGGATTGGGCAACCTATCAACTCCGAAGAGTGTTCAGAAACTGCAGATGGCGTTGCACGCGAAAGCGAAGGCAGAAGCTGGCTAGAACGCGATCGAGTAGGTCGCCGGAAGTATCCATATGTTCTCTCTACGGCGCGGACAATCGGACACAATATTCGGCCGAATGCATTCTATCGTACAGTGCCATGCCGCACTAGCTTTCGACGGTCGTCATCCGCAGCGCTTCGTGCGCGCAAGGGGCCAGTCGTCGCCATGGAATCGAAAACGCGCAGCAACTCCATCCACGAACCAGAAGCAGCCGAGTTCAATGGCGTGTTCAGGTCAACCAGCTCAGACCGGCAGCAGAGCTTCAGTCATCCTCAGCCGAAGCTCGATCCGCTCACCAAGAAGATGTTGTTCTCACCCTATAGCCGTGGCGTCGCGGTCGGCAACGGCAAGGTCTTCATCGGAACGGTAGATGGGCGCGGCATTGCCCTCGACCAGAAAACCGGCAAGGAGATCTGGCAAATCCAGTTGACCGATTTTGCGAACTGCCACGGTTGCAACTTCACCTCGCGACCCGTGGTCGCCGGCGACATGCTGACTTTCGGCTCGACCGCCGGCGAATTGGCAACGCAAGGCAAAATCTACGGTGTCGAAGCCAAGAGCGGCAAGAAGGTCTGGGAATTCAACACCATCAAGGAGGACCCGAAGAGTTGGCCCGGCGAGAGCGGCAAAATGCGGCGGTGGCGGTGCCTGGATGCCGGGCACCTACGATCCGGAGACGAATACGGTTTTCTACGGTACCGGCTCCGCCGGCCTGCCGCATTAGATTGCTCGATCATGAATCGCATACCCCACTCGCACAGCGGTGTCAGCGCGAGAGAAATCGACTCGCTGAATGGCGTCAGTGCGTACTCCACGCGTGGCGGGACGTCCTTGAAATCCTGTCGCGTCACGATGCCGTCCGCCTCCATCTCCTTCAGATGCTGGATCAGCGTCTTCTCGCTGATCCCCTGCACCACACGGCGCAATTCTCCGAAACGGCGTGCCTCCGATCGCAGCGCCCAAAGGATGAGCCCCTTCCACTCGCTGCCCATCACATCAAGCGCTGCGTCGAGCCCGCAAAAATAAGTTCTCTCACTGCTCCCGACAGCATTTCCACTCCGGCAAGCGATCCAACGCATCAAGGCTGATCCAACAGCGCAACACATTGGCAGGGGAACGATCGATGACGCGCAAACACGTCACCAAGCGCACTCAATTTGCCGGCACTATTACGACGCTTGCCGTCGCTTCCCTCGCGACGGCAACGCTGGCTTATTTGTATGGCGGAAGCGACGCTGCCACGTCTTCGCCGCCTGTATCGGGTCCACAGGTGGTGGTGAGCAAGCCCTTGGCGCGCGAGATAGATTGGCGGCTCGGCTTCCTTGGTCAATTTTCTGCGATCGAGCAGGTCGAGCTCCGCGCCCAGGTGGGCGGCACGCTGACTGGAATCCACTTCAAGGATGGCGGCATCATCCACAAAGGTGATCTCCTCTTCACCATCGACGCGCGCCCCTACGAGATCAAACTGGCACAGGCCAGGACGCTATTGGAAGCGGCAAGCGCGCGCCTTGCGCTCGCTGATCGCGAGCTCGCTCGTGCCGAGGTCTTGGCGACCAAATCGTTCGGAACGGAGCAGACCGTGGATCAGCGCACAGCCGAGCAGCGAAGCGCGCAGGCCGCCGTCGGCGACGCCAAGGCGCAGATCCGCGACGCCGAGTTCGATCTCGAGCATTGCCGTATCACCGCGCCCTTCACCGGGCGCATCGGCACCCATCTCGTCTCGGTCGGCAATCTGATCGCCGGCAGCCGCGCCGCGACGACGCCGACGACCTTGCTTGCCACCGTAGTCTCGCTGGATCCGATCTGGCTGGATTTCGATATGAGCGAGTCCGACTTTTTGGCTTATTCCCGCGATCGTGCGCGGGCCAAAGACGGCGCGGCCGACAAGGTCGAAATCGCGCTTAGCGACGAGACACGGTTCCTGCGCCAAGGCTCGCTCGATTTCGTGGACAATGCGCTCAACCGCTCGAGCGGCACGATCGACGCCCGCGCCACCGTTGCCAATCCCGATCGCCTCCTGACGCCGGGCGAGTTCGCTCGCGCGCGGCTGATCGTGGGCGCGCCGGTGCAAGCGCTGCTGGTGCCTGACGCAGCCGTGCTTCCAGACCAGGCGCAGCACATGGTCATGACCGTCGGGGCAGACAACACGGTTGTGCCCAAGCAGGTCGAGATCGGTGACCTCGAGGGCGGCCTGCGCGTGATCCGCTCTGGGCTTGCGCCGAACGATCAGGTCATCATTGACGGCATTCCGCACGCAGCACCGGGCGCGAAGGTCGCGCCTCAGGACGGCACGATCCGTTACGCCGCGGCCGCGGGTCAGGGTTAGAGCGGGAGGGCGACATGCGCTTGGCACATTTCTTCATCGATCGCCCACGCTTCGCGACCGTGCTCAGCATCTTTGTGACGGCGTTTGGCTTAGGCGCCTTCGCGGTCCTTCCCGTGGCCCAATACCCGGAAATCGTCCCGCCGACGGTACAGGTCACAGCATCCTATCCCGGCGCATCCGCCGAGACCGTCGCCCGCACGGTCGCAACGCCGCTCGAGCAACAGATCAACGGCGTCGAGAACATGCTCTACATGAGCAGCCAGTCGACGGGTGACGGCAACCTAACGATCACGGTGACGTTCCGTATCGGCACGGACCTGAACGTCGCGCAGATGCTGACGCAAAACCGGGTGCAGGACGCACTGTCGCGCCTGCCTGACGACGTGCAGCGCCTGGGCGTGCAGGTCCGCAAGGCGATCCCCAGCATCCTGCTCGCCATTCACCTCTATTCGCCCGACAAGTCGCGCGACACGTTCTATCTCTCGAACTACGCGACACTGCATATCAAGGACGTGCTGGCACGCCTGCCGGGTGTCGGCGACGTGCAATTCCTGGGTGGCCGCGAATATGCGATGCGCATCTGGCTCGACCCGGACAAGGCAGCCGCCTACGATCTCAGCGCGGGCGATGTGCTCGCGGCGCTGCGCGCGCAGAACCTGCAGGTCTCGGCCGGCATCTTGAACCAGCCGCCGACCACAAGTCGCGAGGCCTATCAGCTGAACGTCGAAACGCTCGGGCGCCTCGCCACGCCGGAGCAGTTTGCGGACATCATCGTCAAGTCCGATAGAAGCGGACACGTGACTCGCGTCCGCGATATCGGCCGGGTTGAGCTTGGCGCCGCCGATTACGGCAGCACGGCCTATATGGACCGCAGCAACGCGACGACGCTGCGGATCTATGCCGAGCCTGGAGCCAACTCGCTCGCTGTCGATGGCGAAGTGCTGGCCGCGATGAACGAGCTGAAGAAGGATTTTCCGCCCGGCGTCGACTCGATCATCATCTACGATCCGACGGTCTTCATCGCGAAGTCGATCAAGGAGGTCATCGTCACGATTTTCGTGGCCATCGTGCTGGTGGTTGGCGTCGTGTTCCTGTTCCTGCAGAGCTGGCGCGCGACCATCATCCCGGTCATCGCGATCCCTGTCTCGCTGGTCGGGACCTTTACGATCCTGGCGGCAGCGGGCATATCGCTCAACAATTTGTCTTTGTTCGGCCTGGTGCTCGCGGTCGGCATCGTCGTCGATGACGCCATCGTCGTCGTCGAAAACGTCGAGCGGAACATGCGCGACGGCATGTCACCCCTGGAAGCCGCCCATCGGACGATGGACGAAGTCGGTGGTGCGCTGATCTCGATCGCGCTGACACTTTGCGCCGGCTTCGTGCCGTCGGCCTTTATCTCCGGCATTTCCGGACTGTTCTTCCGCCAGTTCGCCGTAACGATCTCCGCCTCGACCATCATCTCCTGCTTCGTCTCGCTGACGCTCAGTCCGGCTCTCTGCGCCGTGCTTTTCAAGCCGCATTACGTCCACGACGACACGCATGCCAATCGGGCGCAGCGCCCGCTGTATGCCGCGTTCGATCGCTTCAATCGCGGTTTTGAGCGGCTCTCTTTCGGCTATGGGGGCCTCACGCGGCGGCTCGTGCGCGGCGGCACCGTCGCGCTCGTAGTTTATGTCGGGCTCATCGGCGTTGCTGGTCTCGAATTTTCGAGGACGTCGACCGGCTTCATCCCGGAACAGGATCAGGGGTACCTGATCAACGTCGTGCAGCTTCCGCCCGGTTCGACCTTGGACCGGACGGAGAATGTGATCAGGCGCTGCACTGATATCATTCTGGGAACGACGGGCGTCGAGCATGTCGCGCCCTTCGCCGGTCTTGATGTGACGACCTTCACCGTTGCATCCAATGCCGCAACGATCTTCTCCGGCTTGCCGTCGCTTTACAATCACGAGCTTCCGGGCGTGACTGCGAACACGGTGCTGGCGGACCTGCGCAAGCGGCTGTCGGTCATCAAGGACGCCTACGTGCTGACGATTCCGGCGCCGCCGGTGCAGGGTCTCGGCAGCGCGGGCGGTTTCAAGATGATGCTCGAGGACCGTGCCGGGCTCGGCTCCGACGCGCTGCTCAAGGCCGCACGCGCGCTGGTCGCCGCGGTCAACAAGGATCCGAACTTTGCCGGCGTGTTCACGCTGTTCAACACCGGTTCGCCGTCGGTCTATGCCGATATCGACCGGCTCAAAGCGGAGAAGGTGGGGCTGACGCCGACCGACGTCTTTTCCACGCTGCAGGTCTATCTCGGCGGGCAATATGTGAACGACTTCAACTATCTTGGCCGCGCCTATCAGGTCCGGGTTCAGGGTGATGCGGATTTCAGACACACCGCACAAGACATCGCCCGCCTCAAGGCTCGCAACACTTCGGGCGAAATGGTGCCAATCGGGACAGTGGCGCAGCTCAAGAGCAAGACGATCCCGTACCGCGTACCGCGCTACAATCTTTTCCCCGTCGCCGAAGTGCAGGGTGTCGCGACGCCGGGCGTCGCCACCGGCACGGCCTTGCATCGCATGGAGGAGCTCGCGCACGAGGTTCTGCCAAAGGGCATTGCTTTCGAGTGGACCGATCTTGCCTTCCAACAGCAGCAGCGCGGCACGCCGACGCTGCTCGTCTTCGGCGCCGCCGCGCTCTTTGTCTTCCTCGTGCTCGTCGCGCAATATGAAAGCTGGAAGCTGCCGCTCGCCATCGTCCTGATCATGCCGATGTGCCTGCTCGCCTCCGTCACGGGGCTGCTCGTGCGGGGCATGCCGATCGACATCCTGGCGCAGATCGGCTTCGTTGTGCTCGTTGGCCTCGCTGCCAAGAACGCGATCCTGATCGTCGAGTTCGCGCGCCAAAAGGAAGAGGAGGGGGGCACCGCCGGCGAAGCCGCGGTGCATGCCGCGCGGACGCGGCTTCGCCCGATCCTCATGACCTCGCTGGCGTTCATCCTGGGCGTCGCCCCGCTGGCGGTCGCGACCGGGGCCGGTGCAGAGATGCGGCAATCGCTGGGGACAGCCGTACTGTTTGGGATGCTGGGGGTGACCTGCTTCGGCCTCATCTTCACACCGGCCTTCTACACCTTTATCCGCAAGCTCGGGCGGAAGGAGCGCAAGGGAGGGCTTTCCGAGGTCGGTGTCCATGCTGCTCCCGGAGCGGATCGAGAATCGGTGCTTTCCGCGTGAAGTCCCCTGCGCGGGCATGACCCTCAAACTGCTCCTGAGCTTGCCTCGTGCCGCATCGCCGATTTTGTCGGCTGGCGAACCTTCTTGATGCGTTTGATGGTAACGCGGGATGGAAACCAGCGAGCTGGGACGGCAACGTCGGCGGTGAGTGCTCCTTGGCTAACTCCTTCCTAGACTCGCTTCATTCCGACAAAGGGAGAACCCATGAGTGAAAACACTAGCCGAGCCAGATTGGCCGTGTGGAAGATAAGGCGGCCTGGTGGCCAATCCACGTTTGGCTGACATCCGGCGAACCATTTGCACACTCTAAACCGGCCACGTGAATAAGGAGCCACAAGAGAGAGGCGGTGGTGAAACTTCTTGGCCGCTTGCGGAGCAAGCCGAACTAATCTCCGGGATGGCTTAAGACTGCGACATTGTCATTTACTAGCCTTCCCACCGGCCCGTCTGAAAAGACCGGCGGACCAAGTGCATCCAGTAGAATTGGAAGTGTGCTTTCCTTCGAGACTTTCGAAGCCACGCGGTGAACGATTTCCCCGCCAACTCCCGCACACCAGCCTGGCGCGCCAATGCTCCAATGAGGACGGTTTACCGCTCCGCCCGGTGATTATTTCCATCTGACCAGCGTGGAGCATCCGTAGAGGCCAACTCCCCTTCAGAAACAAACTGAACAGGCGCCCCCGACCAAGGAGCAACAACTGCTCAAATGCACGATAGAGGAGCGCATTGTCGGAGAAGGCAATTGAGCAGGTCGGCAAGACGATGCACGTCTGTTCTCTACGGCGCGGACAATCGGAGACAATATTCGGCTGAATGCATTCTATCGTACAGTGCCATGCCACACTAGCTTTCGACGATCGTCATCCGCTGCGCTTCGCGCGCCCAAAGGATCGGTCGTCACCATGGAATCGAAAACAAGTAGCACCTCCATCCGCGAACCAGAAGCAGCTGAATTCAACGAACGTGTTCAGGCCAACCAGCTCAGACTCGGAGCCGAGCTTCAGTCATCCTATGATTTCATTGTCTGCGGGTCGGGTTCGTCCGGTTCCATTGTTGCTCGCCGCCTTGCGGAGACGGGCGACGTCTCTGTGCTGCTGCTGGAGGCGGGAGATAACGACGACCTGCCAAACATTAGGGAAGCAAAACAATGGCTCACCAATGTCGGAACAGAACGGGATTGGGGATTTCAGGCCGCGCCCAATCCATTGCTCAATGGGCGACGCCTCTCGCTGGCCGCGGGCAAGGTGCTCGGCGGCAGCTCAAGCATCAATGCGATGATATGGTCACGCGGACACAAGAATGACTGGGAGTACTTTGCAGAAGAGGTAGACGATCCCGGCTGGAGCTATGAATCGGTCCTCAGCCTATACCGTCGGCTCGAGGACTGGCAGGGAACACCAGATCCACGAAGGCGTGGCAGGGGTGGCCTCGTCCATGTAGAACCGGCCCGCGACCCCAACCCAATCGCTCCAGCCATGTTGGACGCGGTCAGTTCCCTTGGGATTCCGACTTTCGATGACCAGAATGGTGAAATGATGGAAGGTGATGGCGGGGCAGCCATCACCAATGTTCGAATTCACAACGGTCGCCGTTTGTCGCTGTTTCGTACATATACTTATCCCTATATGGACCGGCACAATCTCACGGTGCTCGCCCGCGCGCTCGTGGTACGCGTCTCATTCGCCGGCAAACGAGCGGTAGGGGTCGAATTCATTCGGGACGGCCAGTCGCACCGGATTGCCGCTCGCCGCGAGATCGTGCTTTGCCTCGGTGCAGTCAACACGCCCAAAGTACTGATGCAGTCGGGGATCGGCGATGAGAACGAATTGACCCGCGCCGGCATCGTTGTCGTCCAGCATCTCCCCGGTGTGGGGCGCAATTTCCGTGATCACATCATCGCTTCATGCATTTGGGAATATAAAACCCCGCTTCCGTTCCGGAACAGCGGTGGGGAGGCCACGTTCTTCTGGAAGAGTGATCCATCCCTCGATACGCCGGACCTGCAGCCGATCTTGGCAGAAATTCCTTTCTTTACTCCAGAGACCGCGCATTTTTCTCCGCCGCAGGAGTCATGGTCACTGTTGGCGGGCCTCGTGCGCCCGCACAGTCACGGTCACCTGCGCGTGACCGGGCCAAATCCCTCTGATCCCATCGAGATCGTGGCCAACACGCTCTCCGATCCCGCGGACATGAAGGCGTTGATCCGTGGCATCGAGCTTTGTCGCGAGATCGGGAATTCCGCTGGCATGAGTCAGTTCGTAAAACGCGAGGTCATGCCGGGGAATCTGAAAGGAGACGCGCTTGAGGACTTCGCGCGAGATGCTGCGTCAGCCTTCTGGCACCAAGCCTGCACCGCGAAGATGGGTTGCGATGACTTGTCAGTCGTCAATGGCAGACTCCAGGTGTACGGCATCGACAACTTGCGCATCGCCGATGCGTCGATCATGCCGCGCATCACGACCGGCAACACCATGGCGACTTGTGCAATCATTGGAGAGCGCGCCGCCCAGCTGATTCGCGCGACATGCGGACTCTGATCCATGGGCTTATGTGGGGATCAGCGCGCTGCCATGGGCAGCGGCCTTCGAGTGTCGCGCACGCGCTGCGGTTGCGGGGGCATAAGGGATCTCTTTGGTCCCTAATCGCTGAGCGCCTTCACAAATGGGTGGGGGCGGCGAGCTGCCCTTTATCTGCCTTCCCATGTGTGAACCTGGTCTGGAGGAAACGAAGCGTGATCTGTCCAAGCGTCGACACCACCGTCGACGGGCATATTTGTGCCATTGACGAAAGGGGCGTCGTCGCTCGCGAGGACTGGCAAGCCGTGAGAGAGCGGGCGAGAGTCTCGCAGCCTTCGGCAATTCCATGAAAGTTGGGAGTAGCCGATGGATCATAGAGCCGGCCACATCCTCGTCGTTGACGGCGACTCTACCTTTCGGAACTTGCTTACTTAGTACTTGAAGGAACATAATCTTTCTGCAATTGGGGCGTCGCCAAACACATGCCTTGCCTGGTAGAGGCCGAGAGCCAAGGCGAAGATCATGGTGAGCAGTAGTGCGCGCATGATGGACTACGCCGCGACCTTTGCTCGCTTGGCGACGGTGGCGCGGCTGCATCCGGTCGCGTTCTGGCGCCGCGAGACAAAGAGAGCCCCGCTAACGGGGAGCGAGCGGGGCTTAGGGGGCTGGCCGTCAATGTGGGTTGGGCCAGCCCCTTGATTAGGCCACTGACATTTGACGCTGGAATGACGATGCCGGGACAGCAAGAAACGATCAGGCCAGGCGCGAGATCATCGAGATGTCGACGGCATAGCTCTTTGCGATCTCCGCCAGCGTCTCGCCGGCAGCGCGGCGCTTGATCGCCTCTTGGCGCTGGTAGTCCGACAGCTTAGGCCTGCGGCCAAACTTCACGCCCTTTGCCATCGCCCGCTTGCGGCCGTCACCGGTGCGCTCGCGGATCAAGTCGCGCTCAAACTCGGCGATCGCGGCGAGCAGCGTCGTGATCGTCTCCTCCCGCGCGGGATCGCCGTTATAAATTCAAATGGGACCCCTCTAACGAAGCGAAGTTCGATCTTCGTTTCGACACAGAGCGGAATCCTGATTTTTCAAACAATCCAGCTTTCATACTCCGCAATAAGACTAACACCGTCGCTTATAACGTGGTGGCAGTTTGGAAGTCTGAAATTTCGTCAGACGTCGGGGTTTGATGTTGCCGAGACGACATTGCCTGTCATGGCCGCTCCCGAAGCTTCTCAATTTTCGACTTTTTCGACAGCATCGACCCATCTCGGAAGTCGGCGACGCCCCAAAGATTCTTGATTGGACCGGTCCCGACGTCTTCGAAGCGTCGTCTGGCTCTCCGACGACGAAGTGTACGTTGTTGATCGGTTCGACCAGCCGTTCACAACTCATCGATGGGGTCATCGAATAGAATTTGTTTGCAGTGCACGAGTCCGTTTATGGCACAAAGCGGACTTCGAGGAAACGCTGCCCAATGCCGCTTTCGGCGGCGAAGCAGACGTGGCCGTGACGCTCGGCCAAGTCGCCTTTGGACCCTACCGGACATGAAACCTGATCAGCGCCTGAGACTGGTAGCTGCCATTTATCACCCACAGGACGGCTCTAGGCTGCTGTAGTTCAGGGATTGCGCAAGGCACGTCCTCGGCGAGGCCACATGCGACGGCGCGAGTTCATCATGCTTTTTGGCGGCGTGGCGGCAGCTTGGCCGCTCGCCACGCTTGCGCAGCAACCGGACATGTTGAAACGGCTGGCCATAGCCGTTTGCCTGGTCCTACTCGCATCGCATCCTGCCGTTGCGCTCGATCCGGTGTCCTTGCAGCTCAAATGGAAACACCAGTTCCAGTTTGCCGGCTACTACGCCGCGCTGGAGCAGGGATTTTATCGCGCCGCCGGTCTTGACGTGACCATTCGCGAGGGCGGCCCGGACATCGACGCTGCCGATGCGGTAGCGAGCGGCAAGGCGGATTTTCGGCGTCTGCAGTTCCAACGTTCTGCGCGAATGGATAATAGGCCGCCACCTGGTCGTGTTGGCCGTCATCTTCCAGCAAACCCCGGCCATCATTCTGGTGCCGCGCCGGGCAGACATCAGAAGCGTTTCGGATTTGCGCGGCCGCACGCTGATGGACGCGCCGAGCACCGCACGACATTAGCGGCCGATCCGCCCTCATAGCGGCACTCTCTCACAATGTCGAATGACGGTACCGTGTCGGAGACGTGGATTGGCGAAAGCGTTGCCAGGATTGCGATTGGTAGATGAAGTAACATGTGAAGCTCCCTCGGTTGGAGGTTAGGCAGAAGAATGGAGCGATGGGGTCGATCTCAGTGGCCCATGTGGACAGGACCGCCGAGCTTGACCTTGCGCAGGCTTAGGGCGAGCGGCACGGGCCCGATCTCGGCACCCTTGGCGTTTGCCTGGATCAGGTCGACCCGAACGGCCCGACTAGGCGGCGAGCCTAAAGATTTTCGGCTGCGCCTTTGAACCTGATCCCGCTCCTGACTTACTAACCTACGCGGGGGATTTCAGGGCCCGGTTTAAAAAAACGCCGCCGGACACGTATTTCGAGCCGGCGGCGTTCTTTCGTCGCGATGGTCCGTTAGGGTGCGGGGCAGACGCAGACTCAAGGCACGCTGGCGCGCCTCAATTCCACCACTCGACTCAGGTGCAGGCTGTATTGCGTGAAGCCGGCGTCTCGTTAGGTGACGGCTGGATCACTCTCCGTCCTGACTCTCAAGCCGACGTCCTACGAGCGGAGTCAAAGGCCCGGTCTTGTCCTCGCATCCGGGCCTTTGTGCTGCGCGGTGTTCGTGAGACCGCTGGCGAACGACCCAAGAGAAAAGGCCGGCGGGCATTACGTCGCCGACCTTCTCTTGCAACTGCCGGCTCCCGGAGTGTCCGTATCAGCGATCGCGCAGCTTGGGATCCAGGGCATCGCGGAGCGCGTCCCCGAACAGGCTGAAGCCGAAGACTGTGAGCGCGATGGCGAGACCGGGAAAGACCGCGATCCACGGAGCTGTCGAGGCGTATTCCTCTGCGCCGCCCTGCAGCATCAGGCCCCAGGCGGCGGTCGGCTCCTGCACGCCAAGGCCGAGATAGGACAGCGATGCCTCCGCGAGAATCGCCTGGCCGACGAATGCGGTCAGCATGATCAGGAACGGTGCCAGCACGTTCGGCACCATGTGGCGAAGGATGATCCGGGCGTGGCCGAAGCCGCAGGCGCGCGCCGCATCGATATAGGGCGCCTCGCGGATCACAAGCGCGCTCGAGCGGACGACCCGCGCGCAACGCGGGATGAGCGGGATGGTGATCGCGACGATCACGTTGAAGACGCCGCTGCCGAAGATGGCGATGACGGCGAGCGCCATGATGATCAGCGGGAAGGCCATCACAACGTCCATAACGCGCTGCAGGATGAGGTCGAGGCGGCCGCCGAAATAGGCGCTTGCCACGCCAAGCACGAGACCGGCGCCCCCTCCGACGATCGCGCACGAGAATCCCACGATCAAGGCGGTGCGCGCGCCGAACACGATGCGGGAAAACAGGTCGCGGCCAAACTGATCGGTGCCCATGAGGTGTGCCCAGCTCGGCGGTTCCGTCATGGCGGCGAAATCGTTCGACGTCGGATTGTAGGGGGCGATCCACTCGGCCGACAGACCGGCGACCGCCATCACCAGCACGAGCACCAGGCCGACCGTGCCGAGCGGCTGGCGGCGGCAGAAGTCGATGATGGCGGCGCGCCACGAGCGTGGGCTCTGCGCCGCGTCATCGTCGGCGGTCGGAGCGTAGGGGGGCGCGAGATCGACCATGGCGCGTTCCCGTCAGCCGAAGCGGATGCGCGGGTCGAGCCACGCGTACAGCAGGTCGACCGCCAGATTGACGAGCACGAAGATCGCGACCGTGAGCATGACGAGGGCCTGGGTCAAGGTATAGTCCTGGTTCTGGACCGCCAGCACGAACAGGCGGCCGACGCCGTTGAGGTTGAACACCTGCTCGGTCACCACGAGCCCTCCGATCAGGAAGGCGAACTCGATGCCGATCAAGGTGACGACCGGCAGCAGCGCATTCTTGAGCGCGTGCCGGTTGATGATCAGCCGTTCGACCAGGCCTTTCGCACGGGCGGTCCGGATATAGTCCTCGCGCAGAACCTCGAGCATCGCCGAGCGCGTCATGCGCATGGTGACGGCGGAGTAGCGGTAGCCGACGGTGAGCGCGGGCAGGATCACCATGGACAGGTTGCGCAGCGGGTCCTGCCAGAACGGCACATAGTCGATCGGCGGCATCCACGCCGTGCCGAACAGCGCATGCGAGACGTCGAGAACGACCAGGATGGCGACTATCCCGAGCCAGAACGACGGGGTTGCGATTCCCGCGATGGCGACCGTGCGCACCACATGGTCGATCCAGCTGTTCTGCCACAATGCCGAGATGGTGCCGAGCGGGATCGCGATCAGGATGGCGACCACGGTCGCCATCACGGCGATCTCCAGCGAGATCGGCAGGCGCGCCGCGATCTCCTCGGCGACCGGCTTGCCCGACCACAT
>Ga0210403_10003965_pt1 | contig 12851 bp, 13 predicted proteins | sample IncBWC19MmetaG_FD_150863 | JGI IMG/M metagenome (GOLD analysis project Ga0210403, IMG submission 150863) | Forest soil microbial communities from Barre Woods Harvard Forest LTER site, Petersham, Massachusetts, United States - Inc-BW-C-19-M | ecosystem: Environmental > Terrestrial > Soil >... | reverse complement strand
TCAGAGCCGAAGAGCGCAGAGAACCACGCGAATGGCGACGGTGAAGGCAACGCCAACGAAATGCAATCAGAGCCGGTATTGCTCGGCTTCCGCCCTGTGCGTGTGTTCGATGTAGCGCAAACCGAAGGCGCGGAACCGGCAGAAATCGACAACGTAATAACTGCTGATTTGTCCGACTCGCTCAAGCGATTGATGGAATTTGCTGCAAGTCTGGAAATCCAGATCGAGTATTCAGACAAGATCATCCCAGCCAAGGGAACGTCCTATCGTGGTGTGATTCGCTTGCTGCCTGAAATGGAAGCAGCGGAAACCGTTTCCGTTCTGGTGAGGGAATTGGCAGTCCAGATGCTTTACGAGACTGCGCGCCGCAGTTTCGTTACTCGGGATGTTCTCTTGAGAGAAGCCAAGGCCGTTACTTTTGTGGTCAGCCTTGCGTTGGGTCTGGAATGCGACTCAAACGACGCCATCCAGCTTTATCGTGGCAACACCAACCTGCTCGCTGAGAGTCTGGAAGTTGTCAAGCGCACTGCCGGTGTAATCCTTGGGGCAATCAGCCCCAGGGATACGCAGGAAGGCGGTAACTAGCCATGACCTGCGCCGTTACTCCCAAAGTCCTTTCAGCAGTGCAGCAAGTCAAGAAAATGCGAGGTGGTTCTCAAGCTCACCTCATGCGCGCATCCGATGGATTTTTTTATATCGTCAAATTCGCCAACAACCCCCAGCACGTGCGAGTTCTTGCCAACGAGTACTTTGCTTCACGTCTCGGCCGATGGCTGGGTCTGCCCGTTCCTGATGTGGCCGCGATTGATGTCTCAGAATGGCTCGTCACCAATACACCCGGCCTTCGGATGGAAACAGCCGGATATCAGGCCCCATGCTGCCCCGGACTCCATTTGGCATCCCGGTATGTCGCCGATCCGCACGAAGATTTCGTATTCGACTATCTCCCTGAGAGTCTGATGATCGAAAAAACGCATGGATTTTACGATCTTGCGCGCTAATCGCCAGCTCGCGATTACCGCGCTTATGGCGAGGATTCCGTTATGAGAAGGAAGAGCGGTTGAACCCCAGTTACTGCTGGAATCCGACCGCTCCAACTTACGATAATGAGGCTTACTATCTACAGCGAATCAAGCCATGCCATCAGTTCGGCGTCGCGTTTCCAGCGAGGCGCTTTTCCGGGCCGGGAGGAGCTAGCTACTTTGTCGAGTGCCTTGCGTTTTGTTTCGACACTGGCACGCGCATAGTGATTCGTCGTGTCCAAGTGGGCGTGGCCGAGCCAGCTGCGAATAACTGTGACATCAACGCCTGCTGTAACAAGATGCACAGCAGCTGTGTGCCGAAAGGTATGCGGCGAAATACGTTTGGCAATCAGGGATGGCATCTTCTTTCGCGCGTTCTTGACATATTGGCCCAACTTGAAGCGCACACCTGAAGCGCCCAAAGGTTCACCATAACGGTTTACGAAAATCTTCTGATCGAGTTGTCGTGGTGTACGCTGCAATAGAGCACGGAGAAGAGCCGTCGTCTCCGGCCATAAGGGGCAGAGACGTTCTTTTCTCCCCTTTCCTACTAGCCGGACTTGTGCGGGCGATTCCAGGCGAAGGGAGCCGGAACAGAGGTCCAAGGCTTCCTGAATGCGTGCGCCGGTGTTGTAAAGAAACGCCAATAAAGCGTGGTCGCGTTGGCCCTCAAGCGTGGAGCGATCTGGCTGTGCCAGGATTGCAGCGACTTCAGGTTCTTCCAAATAACAGAGTTCACGTTGACGAGCACGCTTCACCGGTATGCGGAGCACTTCTGCACATTGACCTGCGGCCAAAGGCTCCCGATCTACCAGGAAGGCAAAAAAGCTCCGGAGAGCTGCGAGCCTACAGTTCCTCGTTCCGATGGATACCTTGCGCTGTTCCTCGCAGTTTTTTAAGAATGCCAACACCTCCGTCGCAGTGAGATCCGGCAACTGACGTTTGCCAACAGGTCTACGCCTGCTGGCGGCAACATATCGGAGAAACAAACGCCAGGTATCGCGGTACGAGACGACTGTGTGCCGAGAGGCGTTGCGCTGCTCCACCAGCCAGCCATGAAAAAATGCGTGCAGCAAGCTGTGCAGAGATGGCAGCTTCATTGCACACCTCCTGTACTGCCGAGCGCAACCGCGCCGAGCTGGCGATACTTTTCTCCCGCGTGCTGAAGCAACTCTTGGGTGATGGTGAGATAGACAAGAGTGGAGTTAATATCCCTATGTCCCATATACGTCGCCAGATAAGGAAGATACGGCTGGGGGTTTATGCCTTGTCGATACCACGCTAACATGCGGTGGACCACGAAGGCATGACGCAGGTCGTGAATCCGTGGTCCCAACTTGCCTTTCTTAGGTTTGATACCAGAGTGGCGAAGAATACGAATCAGCATGTGTTCTGTCATCACATATGAGTAACGGCCGGCACCTCGATTGTGCCAGTGCCAGAATAAACCAGATGTTGGCTCCGCCGATGCTCCCGCTTTCCGGCGAACCTCAAGATAGGCGCTCAGCGCTTTAGCTGTGCTGTTGGAGAGCGGTAACCGACGCGTTTTGAAAAATTTTGTCTGTCGAATCTCGATGGTGTGCGTCTCCAAATCAACATCGCCCAGATTCAAACGCACAATCTCGCCCAATCGGAGACCAGCACAATAGGCCAGAACCAGCATAGTGTAGGCCGTTTGTGGGCGTACTGGTGATCGCGGAGAAGGAAAGCTCAGCGCCGCTTGTAATATCCGACTGATGTCCGATTCGGTGAGGATGTACGGTCGGCGATGGTGTTGTCTGGCCTCGCGCGCAATCCATCGGTCCCAAGCAATGACCTTGTTGCTGGGATTTATCCGCGAAAGAGCCCTGGAAAGCACTCGACCGATTTTCATGCACCAAAGCGCATGCTCCGGAGTGGGCTTCACCTTACTCCATTCGCCGATGACAATGGACAGAGGTTGCTTGGCAAGATCGGTCCTGCCTTGAAGAAATCGATCTAACAGCAGCAAGCTTTTTTCGTAAACTTCATAGCGATATCCCACGGCCCTCATGAGGATCAGGTGTTCATGCATGAGTGGGCCGAGGAAGCTACCGAATCGCGGTGCCGGGCGTAATGCCTCAAGAGCCGATTCCGGATCAGAACTTAATAGTGCCCGCACCACCGGCCTCGTCGTACGCTGTCCATATTGCTTCCTCAACTTGGCCAGCGGGTTTTCTGAGAGGCTACCCTCCTTTACAGCCCAATCCAGATAGCGGTCGACAAGACGGGCACGATGGGCAACCAAGTGAAAAGGCCAAACCCGGAGTCTGTCCGTAAGCCATTCCCGCATCACTTTCTCTGACACACAACCGTCCGTCACCCGCTTTATGATGAAGCGATAAAACTGGTTGAGAATGGATCGGTAGACGTGAGGAGAAATGGAATGGCGCAGGTTCAACTGTTGCACATAGTCCCGAGGTGTGGCTGCATGCAACGGAGGTGTTCGCTTCATGCCTGCACCTCCACTGGAATGTCCAGAGCGATCATGCGTAGATCCTCTGTAGCCAACTTCAGATAAGTCATTGTTGAAGTGGTTGAGCGGTGACCAAGCACATCTCCTATCTCTTTCAAGGAAACTTTAGCGCGAAGCATGCTCACGGCCCGTGCGTGACGAAAAGCGTGGGGACCGCGCTTGCCAGAGGTTACGACGCCGGCAGCGTCAATCCGGCTTCGAACGATTGTGTAGATGCTTGCTCCTTTCTCGAACGGTCGATAGGGAGCGTAGGTCCGAATAAATATCTGCCGAAACGCGACTCTGGGCCGAGCTTTTTGCAAATACTTTAGAATGGCGTTTCCAACCTCCGGTAACAGCGGAAGGCAAGAAGAGGCCGCTGTCTTGGTATGACGAACCCGAACAATTTCCTTACGCCAATCGATATCATCGAGGCGGAGCGCCGCGACCTCCCCGGCGCGCATGCCATACTTGGAAAGCAGCATAAGAATTGCATAATCTCGAATTCCTTGGACTGTGCCATCCCGCTGAGCAGCATCAAGAATTTTCTTCACATCCTGCGACCGCAACGCTGACGGAACACTTGCAAAAGCGTACGTCGATGGTCCGACTACGGATTTGGAGAGATCGTGATTCGTTTGGCCAGTGGCGTGCAACCACCTGAGAAAGATCCGTAACCAGACATTCAGCATCTTGATTGATGACCGACGCAATGAAGACGACCGACCCATTACATATCTGTCGACATCGGCCACTGTGAGAGCGGCTATACCTGTGCGACTGGCCTGCTTTCCCAACCAGCGGAGAAAATGGCCGGCTTCCTTGCGACGGGCGGAGACGGTTGCTGGAGCAAGGCCGCGAATATCGACCATCCATCGGACATATTTTTCACAAATCTGATGCTGAAACCTTTCGCCCTGTGTAGCCGGTTTCGGACTTGGTGGCCACTGGCCTTGCGCCAACCGCAAGAGCATGCGGACAGGAGCCGTGCGCGCAGACCGCCAATTTCTGGAGGCCGGCAAATGGCCATACCGCCGACGAAATCTCTGGAGCGAATCCTCTAAGAACTTCTCGACATGTATTGGCTGTACCGATCTGAGCTTAATGTGCCGCTTCTCAACAAAAACCAGAAACCTGCGGCTGACAGCAACACAATTATTCACAGTATCGCTGGCATACCGTTCGTTCTTTAAATGTTCAATGAGACGTGTGAGCCACAGAGCGCGACTCGAGGAACGATCTGACATGTACACCTCCTTGGTGTCACGTCATCTTCGCACCAACCGAATTATGGCAAGCAGTTTGTGGGCATTGGCCTATCTTTCCCGGTGGTCAAGGCTCTCCTTCTCATAACGGAATCCTCGCCATAAGCGCGGATGGTCGTTTTCGACAAATGGACAGGCAACTGCGACGGACGCCAAGCCGTCTTTGCAAAAAAGCCCGGGACTTCTCATTTCAAAGTGACTTTCATCGACCAGGGATATTGCTTCAATTGTTCGGAATGGAGTTTCCCCGACCTTGCCTTGCAGGGAGTCTTTTACCGCAATTTCGTTTACCAGCATGTAACCGGCTGGCATGACTTTGAACCGACGCTTTCCCGCGTTGAGCACATGGAGTACGACGACATTCGCGCCATGGCCCAAGGAATGCCGGAAGAATGGTATCAGTCCGACACCGAAGGCCTTCGCCGCCTCATCAACAACTTGTACCAACGGCGGTCAATCGTTCGCGGCCTCATAACGAGATTCCGCGACTCATCCCGCAACCCTTTTCCCAACTGGGCCGGCACTTAGCCGGTCCAACTCTTCCGGTCAGGCACGGGCGCCGACTCCCAGGCGCTCGTGTCCCTGTATCTTGTGGAAAAAAATTTTCGAGAGGCGCTCACGCCGCGCCTCTCGTGCTCTCCTGGCGAATGTAAAAAGCCATACGGAGCAAATCAACTGAGGCTGACATCCCCCAAGCTCTACGATCCTTTCTGACCCTTTTGATATACGCCGCCAAGCCGTGCTGAATCGTGCGGCCCCAATGTGCTCCGTCGTCCTGTTGCAATCAGCCTAGCGCCCCGCTAAGTCTCTCCCAAAGACCGCGCTCGCGCTGATGCTGATCGTTGGCCAATGCCCGCTCATCAGGTGTCAACTCGGCGAGAAATCCGAACCCTCGCACACAGTCGGCGGTAATTCTGTCGCGGTCAATGGCGATCGCGCGATTGAGGAGATCGCGAAGATCATTCCAATCAAAGTCCCTGCCGTCCTGGAACTTTTGCATCAGGCGCGCCGGATCGAACGTATCTCGCGCCTGCCAGAGCTTCAGCACTACGAGGCGGCGAATGAGCGCCTGATCCAGCGGACGTGTGGCAAATATGCCGAGATCACAGATGTCGCGTGCCTTATTGCGCTGGTAACAGGCGCGAATTTTCTCGGCAATGATTTCGGGCAGCGCGATGCAGATTATGTCTGTGGGGGCGAACGGCAATAGTTTGAAATAACTCTGCTCGATCTGCGGACGCGGCTCCGTGGGCAGCGTCGGCGTTTCGCGCCGGCTGATCTGGAGTCTCACTTCGCTAACGCCGCTCGTGTTCCAGTCGTGAGAGTAGGCTGGATTGACACCCCAAGACAGGCCGTCCTGCGTTTCGTAATAACTATCGTCTGGAATGATGAACTGGATTCCGTGAAAGGGCTGCTCGAATGCTCCCATCATTTCGAGTACGATTTCCTCGTGAGCGTGTTCTTCGATTCCTGTGAAATCCAGATCAGTCGAAAATCGTCCCTGGCTACCGAGAAACATTTTCCGCAGGCATGTGCCGCCCTTAAAGGCCAGCCGGTTCAGAATGCCGCGCTCGGATAGAAGCTGAAGGAGGAAAGTTAGCAGCACTTCCTTTTCCGCGATCATGATGTCGCGAAGGCCGGATTCATTGGAGTAACGCTGTACTTGCGGCTGCGTCAGCATTCTCAACTGTCCTTCTTGGCAGTCTTGCGCCGGCCAAGCCCGGCGCTGCCGTGCATCTCTTCTTGTGTCACGTTGACGAACAGACGCCAAGTCTTGTCATAGCCGATGGCGCCTGGCATGGCCCGCCCGCGCGTGGCCGCGGGGCCAAGATATGTCTTGCGGTTTCTCGTAGTCAACCGGAGCAGGCGTTCACGCACCTCGTGCGGGATGTCGGCCTTGACGTGGTCGACCAGCCAGCCAAATCGCTGCATCAGAGCGACTGAACCGATTCGTTCGAGATATTCCATCGCTTTAGCCCAGTGAAATCGGCGACTGGCATTCGCCAGTATGGTGGCAACTTCGCCCGGCCCGCCGGCCAGCGCTGGGCGGTCGATGCAGTCGATGGCAGTCTTTTCGCGGTCCGAGATCATGACTTTGTATCCGAGTACATCGGCCGGCTCAAAGCCAAAAAACTTGCTGGGTGCTTGATTGATGATCCGAACGTGCGATCCCCCGACTTCGCGGTTCCGCAGCCGCACTGGTGTCACAAGAAAGATCACATTGCGATGCTGCGTCGTTAGCCCGTAATGAGCAGCAGCAGCGCTGAAGCCGATGTAATAAGGATTGGCGATGCGGCTGGCGAGAGCCAGAAGATTGCTGTCGCCTAGGGCGTCCGGCCCTTGTTCTGGCGGTACAAGAAGATACTCTCCCCAAGTGGCCCGTTCGAGCCAGCCTTTGCGGCGTAGCGACTCGATCACATGATCGGCAGCTTTAGTGCTGCTGCCGAGCAGTTCGACAATCTCTGTCCGCGTTGTCTCCCGGCGCTTCTGTTCGGTGAGCGTCAGCACAACCCGGCTCTCTTGTAGCGACAAAGATCGGATTGCTGGAGGCTCCATGGTCATTATCCGTAATAAAGCCCCCACAATAAGGGGGTTTTGATGAATATAATAGCATTCTACCTGATTGGATTTCAACTTTATATTTCAATCAAACACCCCTAAAAAGGGGGTTTTGATGTATAGTAATGCCAATTCTTAGTGATTTTCTCGGGAGCAATAATCTTATTTCTTGACCCTGACTGTCTTGAGTGCAAATCCTTGCGGGGGGCTGGCCTGCCTATGATCCGCAAAAAACTTTACCAGTAAACTGATTGGGTCAGGCATCCTTGATACATTGAGACAGCCCATTGGGCTGAGAATGCGGGGAGATCATGGCTGTATATGCCATATGGAACAACAAAGGCGGCGTTGGAAAAAGCTATCTTACATTTCAGATCGCTTCGGAATACGCCAAAACCCATCCGAAGGAAAATGTTCTTGTCATCGATCTGTGCCCCCAAGCAAACGCTTCAAGTATGTTACTGGGCGGTATTATCGAAGGCGAGAAACATCTGGTCGCCATTGCGAGTAAGACCAGGCGTCCGACGATTGCGGGTTATGTGGATGAGCGCATTCGGAGCCCATATGTGAGCCCAAAGGTTGGAGCAAAATTCTTCGTGAATGTGAACAAATATAACGACCAAGTTCCGGAGAATCTTTTTCTCGTAGTCGGCGATGAGGCCCTTGAAATTCAAACGTCTCGCGTTTCAAATGCGACGAATCCAGGACCTACCGATGCTTGGCGTATTGTGCATGGATGGATTAGCGATCTGATCGAGGACATTCGATACTCATGGAATGTCAAAGACTCAACTGTCTTTATTGACTGTAATCCGAGCTTCTCCGTTTACACGGAGTTGGCAATGTCCGCCTCCGACCGCTTGATTATTCCTTTCTCTGCGGATGGCTCGTCGAAACGAGCTGTGCGGGCAGTACTGGCACTCCTCTACGGCGATACGAGGGTTCAGGGCACAGAACAGTCCGAGTTCTACCTGAACTCACAAAAATTCCGAATGTCTGCCCCGAAGATCTATAACTATGTTGGTAATCGACTGACCCAGATGAATCTGGAGGCGGCTAGTGCATTCAAAACAGTTGTCGACGAGATCGGAAAGGAGATTTGGAGTGTATGGCAATCAAATCCCAATCAGTTCGCGATTCATCCAAGCGGACAACCTGCGCCTCGGAGTCGCTCGGAATTTCGGAAAATGTTCCAGGTTGAGATCAATGACGCAAATACTGCTTCTGTCGTATCTGTAGGATTGGGGATTCCAATATCCAGCCTTGCCGCTGGCACCAAAAATCTCGCTGGAAAGCGCATTATGGTCAATCAGTCCCAGTTGGATCGCCAGAAACCCAACATTCGTCAATTCGTTCAAATGATCGATTGAAATCAAAACTGTCCGCTCAAGAATTGCATTGCCATGAGTTCGCTAGGGGAATGTTTAATGCAGGATCAAAGGAAATTGGCCTTGGGGTTAGCGAGATTGGAGGCGCTCCATGAGAACCTCCCTAATTACATCGGTGTAGAATGCGTTGCGCAATATCACGAAATTATTTCCTCTATTCAAGAGGCTTGGGGAGAATCACTTGAAGTATTCAAAATTCCAGAAGATCGTATAAATCCTCGTGTTACTAGCATACGCATAGCCGGGCGCCACAGTCCGGGGCAAACGCGCTACAGCAAGGAAAAATATTGTGATTCTGATTATTTTGAGAGCCAAATTGGAGCGTTGAAGAAATACATGGCTGCCATGGGCGAATCGTCCAAGGTCCACAAGCCTGATACCATAAGGCCCTATAGTCCTCCCCAAATTCATGTCGAGAATATGTACGGATCATCAATTCAGCATGGGTCGCCGGGAGCTACGGCCAATATTACATTTCAAAATAATGACGCTCCGTTGCTCGCACTTCTTGCCAGCATCAAAGGCTCTATTGATCAGCTGCAACTAAATGTGAGTGCGAGGAATGAGTTGGCAGCCGAAGTTCAGACCATCGAAGCCCAGATCGCTTCTCCTCGACCAAAGACCTCGGTAATAACTGAGTGCCTTCGCTCCGCAAAAACCATCATCGAAGGAGCTGCGGTTAAAACCATTTCTTCGGGACTCGTCGCGGCGATTGGCAAGTTTTTACCAGGATAAAAAGCTCTCAAGCGCCAACGTCCGGATTACGGCCCGGCTGACTCATCCGGTTATGTGCCAGCGGATGCAGGTACTTGCTCATCCTTGAAGATGGAGGCGGGCAAAACGTGACCAATCGGCCCTTACAGGCCCCCACAAGACCTCACCGAACAGACGGACCAACTCTGCTAAGTGCCTGTAAATCCAACGTTTTCATGATGGACAAAAAACCGAGAGAGGGACTTAAAATCCCTTCGAGTAAATTGCGCTGAATTGCCACACGATGCTGCGCACTGCCAATCCCGCATATTGCCGATGAAATCTACTGAAGCCCCGTGTCCCAGGATGCCGGATACTGTCACACGTCGCCAAACGACTGGCTCCTAAACTAGCCCTCAAAAAGGGTGGTAGGGAGGTCAGTTTTACGTTTTACAAGGGTTGGCCGGGGAGTCCGCGCCCCCGCTAATCTGACGAAGCCAACAGGCCCGGCAGACGAACATCCCATTTCCAATCTTGATTCCCTCGGGAAAGCGCGATCAGAATAGCTGGTAGCCTTGCACTATGAGTTGGACTCGATGGCGGAAATTGGCTGACCGGCAAGGCTGGTATGACGATGTTTTTGATTACGACGGTCCTTGCTGTTATGAGTTAGCGACGGGTGGACCGCGTGGAGGCGATATCCAGCCACACTATGTCGGCGAAACATCGAATGAAAAGAAGAGAATGTGCCAGTACGGGCGTGACGGTTCGCATCTTTCGCGGATTATCAATCGGTATCTGAAGGACGGCTGGTCTCTGTATTATCACGCTTATTGCACGGACTCTAAGGAGAAAGCCGTTGAAATGGAGCGCAATTTGCTGGCCCGGCACAAATATGATTGGAATTCAATGCTAAACGGCGACCATTGAAGCCCCTGGGCAAATTCCTACAAGGCGTACAGCGTACCGATTCCTGTCCACAACCTGCATTGCACGAGTGACGGCTGCTCCAGACCGCGTTTTTGACGAAACGGAACGCGCCGTTCCCGGACTAAATCCGTTGCGCCCCGGCATAGACGGGCCTTCCGGGTTAAAGACAGAACCCAATCTGTCATCGATCATCTGAAAGCGTAGTTTTTTGAACTTTCGCCGGGAAGGAAACAGACCACATCATCATCCGCGCCGCAGGCGTGGGAGATGAGCAACAGTGGAACAGTCATGCCCGAGGTTGTTCTCCGACAGCGCCACTGTCGCGCCTGTGGGGCCGTTTTCAGTGTCTGCAGCCATTGTGACCGTGGGCAATGCTACTGCAACCAAGCGTGCCGACGGGAAGCCCGCTTGCAGCAGCTACGCACGGCCAATCGCCGTTATCAGCGGTCGGAAGCTGGCCAGCTGGGCCACCGGATGCGCCAACGCGCGTATCGATCACGCAGAGCTCAGGTCCGCGTGACGGATCAAGGTCCCCTTGCGATCATGATGCCGCCAAGCACAAGCGGTAACGGTATTGGGAGCTGCGTCCTCTGTGGCCGCAGCAGCAAGTGGATCGATCCGTTTCCAAGGATTCCGCTGCCTCCGCTGCGGCGCAGTCCGCACCGACGGCGAAGAGTGGTCGGCGAAAGTTCAAAAAACTACGCTTTCAGATGATCGCTAACACCCAATCAGCCCACAGGAGATCGAGCGCTATTTGATAAAGCAGACTCAAAAAACCAGCCACCCTCAATCGTTATCGTGCGCTCCTGTCCCTCACCTACAGGATTGCCATCGCAAACGGAAAAGTGAGTACAAATCCAGCACGTCTCGTTCGACAGCGGAAAGAGAACAATGCCCGTGTGCGATTTCTCCCCGCGCAAATGGTTCGAGGAGTGTGTAAAGGCCGCTGGACCGGAGTCTTTCACATGGCATTGCCTACGGCATGCGTTCGCAAGCCGATTGATAATGGCAGGGGTTGATCTGCGCACGGCACAGGAACTCATGGGACACAAGACAATCCAGATGACCGTGCGCTATGCTCATCTTGCGCCTCAACATCAACTAGCTGCGGTACAGCGGCTGTGCGAGGGGGAAAATGCCGTGGTGGCCAAGAAAACGGATCAAATTCACCCGCAGGCTTCCGCATCGAGAAATAATTGACATAAGCATTGCAATTAGCCATGAGCAGGAGTCAGAAATTTGCCTATCACGATTGAAGACCTAAAATCTGTGACATATTTGAAACTTGAAAATTTAGATGGCGGGCGAGTGGTCAATCTTATGCCTCTTTGGGACGGAACTGATTGGCATCAGTGGGTCAATTTGCCTCAAGGGCTAATCGAGGGGAAAGTTGTTGACGTGACGGAAGGAGATTACGTCGGAAGAGGAGCTGCGAAGGCATCAGACCTATTTATTCCATTCATTGATTTCATGTGGCAAAGGGCCAGTTGGCCGGAAATCATCGGTCTGATCGTGGCCATTGCTGATGACTTTCACAATATGGGCACATCGGTTGCGAAGTTAAGACTGTTTTTCGATTCCCAAAAGAAACTCCCTCCGATGGGTGCTTCTCGTTTTGCATCTACAGAGATTGAGTATCTGGTCATGTTGTGTCGTACGGTATTCGACCTGATGCAGGAGATGATTTCAATCACGTGGGCAAATAAGATTCAACCGCACAATGCGGAAGCCGAGCAACTGCGAAAGCGAACAAAGCTACCGGACACCTTCTCCAAGATGGTGCTGGTTGACAAAAAACAGCCTCGCACACCAGCCGAAATGGAGCAGAAGTATGGAATCCCGAAACCGTTAGCAGAGGAGTATGCGAACCTCACCCCTTTCTTCTCTCGCTTACGAGCCGTACGAGATAACGTTGTGCATGGACGCAAAGGGATTGGTCACGTCTTCGAGACCGAACGCGGATTTTGTATCATCCCGAAGCTCCCGCCATTTTCGCAGTTTACCGGATGGCGTCAGGAACATTCTTACAATGAAAATATAGCCTCAGTTCTGCCGTGGATTGCTGATGTGATTTTGCAGACGATTGATGCCTGTAACAAGTTGATGGGCGCTTTTGCCAGAGTCGCGGCATTCCCTGCGGAGATAGCGCCAGGTTATCGTGTCTTCGTGCGTGGACCTCACAATCCGGCGCTGGCACAGGTGCTTGATGTTCACCACGGCGGTTCACCGTGGTGGGAAGAGCAGCCGGTGCAGGAACCGAGCGCACCACCTCGAAACAACGGTTAGCTTTTGCTCCGAAGTCTTCATCAGCCAGACGGGTTCAACTGACACCAAAACTAGCACCAGCACTTCTTAAATAATCGGGAGCGAGTCAATAGAAATCCGGCAAACTGTTATTGTGTAGGTACTTAGCTCATCCGGGCCGGGATGGCGAAACTGGCAGACGCAGCGGACTAAAAATCCGCAGGGCCGCAAGGCATGTGGGGGTTCCAGCCATACAGTTTTCTGTCGCCAATTGGCG
>Ga0210403_10003964_pt1 | contig 12855 bp, 10 predicted proteins | sample IncBWC19MmetaG_FD_150863 | JGI IMG/M metagenome (GOLD analysis project Ga0210403, IMG submission 150863) | Forest soil microbial communities from Barre Woods Harvard Forest LTER site, Petersham, Massachusetts, United States - Inc-BW-C-19-M | ecosystem: Environmental > Terrestrial > Soil >... | reverse complement strand
GCGAGGATTTTGTGATTTGTGAGATCGGCGGCACGGTTGGCGACATCGAGAGCCTGCCTTTTCTCGAAGCGATTCGGCAACTCGGCAACGAATTGGGACGCGAGCGGGTTCTGTTCGTGCATTTGACCTTGGTGCCGTGGATTGCCTCGGCCGGGGAGTTGAAGACCAAACCGACTCAACATTCGGCGAAAGAGCTGCTCGGCCTCGGGATTCAGCCCGACATCCTGTTATGCCGCTGCGAGCGGCCGATACCTCCTGACGCACGCAAGAAAATCGCCCTGTTCTGCAATCTCCGGGAGAGCCGGGTGATCCCGGCGCTCGATGTCGAGACGATTTACGCCGTGCCCGCCGCCTACCATGCGGAGGGATTCGACCGTGAGGTGTGCAATCATTTCGCGCTCGATGCTCCGGAGCCGGACCTCGACCGCTGGCGTGAAATCGTCGACCTGATTCACAAGCCCGAGGGACGGGTGACGATTGCCGTCGTCGGCAAATACACGCATTTACCGGACAGCTACAAATCACTGGCGGAAGCGATGACCCATGGCGGGATCGCCAACCATGTCGGGGTCGATCTCGACTGGATCGATTCGGAGGTGTTCGAGACCGAAACCGAGGCGGTCCGCAAGCTCGATGGGGTGCACGGGATTTTGGTACCCGGCGGGTTTGGGGTACGCGGCACTCATGGCATGATCGAAGCCGCGCGATTCGCGCGCGAACGCCGGGTGCCGTATTTCGGCATCTGCTTTGGCATGCACATGGCTATCATCGAGGCGGCGCGCGACCTCGCCGACCTGCCAGGCGCCGGCTCGACCGAATTCGGGCCCTGCCGTCACCCGGTGGTCGGGCTGATGACCGAATGGACGCGCGGCAATATGGTCGAGCGGCGCAATTCGACCGACGATCTCGGCGGCACGATGCGGCTCGGCGCCTACCCGGCGATGCTGGCGCCGGGCAGCCGGGTGGCCGACATCTATTGCGCCGAACGGATCAGCGAACGTCACCGCCACCGTTATGAGGTCAATGTCGGCTACAAGGAGACGCTGGAGGCCACCGGCTTGCGGTTTTCCGGCATGTCGCCCGACGGCATGCTGCCGGAGATTGTCGAGATTCCGGATCACCCCTGGTATATCGGCGTGCAATTTCACCCGGAGCTCAAATCGAAGCCCTTCGAGCCGCACCCCCTGTTCACCTCATTCATCCGCGCCGCGCTTGATCAGTCCCGGCTGGTTTAAAGAGGAATCTCTTGAGATGCGTTCCCCGAGATTTGCCTCTAACCGCGTTGACTTTACACTCTCTCCCTGGCGACGGGGGGAGAGGGCAGGGTGAGGGGGGCCGACATGCCGGTACTCGGCGCCGCCCAGCTCACCCTCCCAACCCTGCGGGTTGGGCCCCTCCCTCTCCCGCCTGAAGGGCGGAGAGGGGCTGTTCCTCCCGGCAATCGATCGATCGGGCGGTCGTGATCGTGACCGGCCCGGCACAGCGGCACATCCGTGTCGGCGACATCACGCTCGGCAACGATCTGCCGCTGGTTTTCATCATCGGGCCGAACACGCTGGAATCGCGGGCGCATGCACTCGAGATGAGCGCGGCGCTGGCGGAGATCGCCGCCAAGCTCAAGGTCGGATTGGTCTACAAGACCTCGTTCGACAAGGCGAACCGTTCTTCCGTGCAGTCGGAGCGCGGTATTGGGCTGAAAGCGGGGTTGCCGATCCTCGCCGAGTTGCGGGAGAAGGCCGGGCTGCCGGTGCTGACCGATGTGCACGAACGCGAACAATGCGCTCTGGTGGCGGAGGTCGTCGACATCTTGCAGATCCCGGCTTTTCTGTGCCGCCAGACCGATCTTTTGCTGGCGGCGGGGGAAACCGGGAAGCCGATCAACATCAAAAAAGGCCAGTTCCTGGCGCCTTGGGACATGAAGAACGCCGCCGAGAAGATCGCCTCGACCGGCAACGAGCAGATCCTGCTGTGCGAGCGCGGCACGAGCTTCGGCTATAACACCCTCGTCGTCGATATGCGCGCGCTGCCGATCATGGCACGGACCGGCTATCCGGTCGTCTTCGATGCGACCCATGCCATAGCGCAGCCGGGCGGCCTCGGCGATCGGTCGGGCGGTGAGCGCGAATTTGCTCCGGTTCTTGCGCGCGCCGCCGCAGCGGTTGGGGTTGCCGCAATGTTTATCGAGACCCACCAGGATCCGGATCGGGCTCCCTGCGAGGGTCCGACGATGCTGCCGCTCGAGTCTCTCCCGGCGATTCTCGAACAGTTGATCGCCTTTGATCGTCTCGCCAAGGCGCACCCCGTAGGGCTGGGAAGTTGAGGAGCGAAACATGACCGCGATCGCCGACATTCATGGGCGCGAGATCCTCGATAGCCGAGGCAACCCGACCGTCGAGGTCGACGTAACCTTGGAGACCGGAGTGATTGGCAGAGCGGCGGTTCCGTCCGGTGCGTCGACCGGTGCGCACGAGGCGATCGAAAAACGCGACGGCGGACCGCGGTTCGGCGGGAAGGGGGTTCTGCAGGCGGTCGAGGCAGTGAATGGCGAGATATTCGACACGCTTTCCGGCTTCGACGCCGAGGATCAGCTGGCCATCGACCGCCTACTCATCGGCCTCGACGGTACGGCGAACAAATCGCGGCTCGGCGCCAACGCGATCCTCGGGGTGAGCCTCGCCTGCGCGAAGGCCGCGGCCGCCGAGGCCGGCGTCCCGCTCTACGGCTATGTCGGAGGCGTATTCGCGCGCACGATGCCGGTGCCGATGATGAACATCATCAACGGCGGCGTTCATGCCGACAACCCCATCGACATCCAGGAATTCATGGTGATGCCGGTCGGCGCCGCGTCATGCACCGAGGCAATTCGCGCCGGCGCCGAAATATTCCACGCGTTGCGCAAAAAGCTCGCCGATGCCGGCCACAACACCAATGTCGGAGACGAGGGCGGGTTTGCACCAAACCTTGACTCGGCCGATGCGGCATTGGGCATGATCATGCAGGCGATCGAGGCCGCCGGCTACCACGCCGGTGACGATGCCGTGCTGGCGCTCGATCCGGCCGCCAGCGAATTCTACCGCGAGGGAGCCTATCGTCTCGCCGGAGAAGGCAAGATTCTCGATGCCGCCGGGCTCGTCGCCTACTGGGCCGATCTCGTCGGCCGCTATCCGATCGTCTCGATCGAGGACGGGATGGCCGAGGACGATTGGGAAGGCTGGGCCCAGCTGACGCGCGAGCTCGGAAGCAATGTCCAGCTCGTCGGGGACGATTTGTTTGTCACGAACCCGCAGCGGCTGCGCGACGGGATCAGTCGCGGGGTCGCCAATGCGCTACTCGTCAAGGTCAACCAGATCGGCACTCTTTCCGAGACGCTCGAGGCCGTCGAAATTGCACAACGAGCGGGCTGGAGGACGGTGTTTTCGCATCGCTCTGGGGAAACCGAGGACACCACGATCGCCGATCTGGCGGTGGCGACCAATTGCGGTCAGATCAAGACGGGATCGCTGTCGCGCTCCGACCGGCTGGCCAAATACAATCAGCTGATCCGCATCGAAGAACAGCTCGGCAACTCCGCAATCTATGCCGGTCGCTCGGTGTTGCGGCGATAGCGCATTCGGAGAACATCTTCGCCCGCACCGCTTGCGTCGGTTGACGGCTCCGACCCGCCATGGTCCTCTTGCGCGATGAGCATCGTTCGTGCAATGCGGAGGCGCGCCCATTTGGTCGTTGGCCCGATCCTTGGGATCGCGCTGACGGGATATTTCGCCTACCATCTTGTCGAGGGCGAGCGCGGTTTTAAGGCATGGCTGCGGTTGAACGGGGAGATCCGCACGGCCACCGCCAATCTGGAGGCGGTTCGGGCACAGCGCGCAGCCCTCGAAGTCAAGGTTTCGAACCTCCGGCCGGAACATGTCGACCCCGACCTGCTCGACGAACGCATCCGCGCCACTCTGAACCTCGTCTCCCCGGACGACATCGTCCTTATGCAGTCGACGACCGCTCGCTAGCGGCTTTCGGCATATGACCTCGGCGGCGCGGCTGGCCCGCCAGCCGCCGTTAAATTGTTTGCTCCTCAGGATTTGAACCGGCCGAGGTTGCAACGGCGCGGATTTGTCACCATGCTCCGGCAAAGTTTCGCGGTGGCGCTTTTTGCGGCCGTGTGGAGGGAGCGATCATGGCGGTCAAGCGCAAATCCGATTCGGTCAAGTTCGCCGATCTGGGCGGCTCGCGGGAAGAGCTGCTCCGTTATTACCGTGACATGCTGTCGATCAGGCGCTTCGAAGAGAGAGCCGGACAGATGTACGGCATGGGTCTGATCGGCGGCTTCTGCCATCTTTATATCGGGCAGGAGGCGGTCGTCGTCGGCATGCAGGCGGCGCTCAAGGAAGGCGACACGATTGTCACCTCTTATCGCGACCACGGGCACATGCTGGCCGCCGGCATGGACCCCAAGGGGGTGATGGCCGAGTTGACCGGGCGCCGGAGCGGCTACTCGCACGGCAAGGGCGGATCGATGCACATGTTCAGCCGCGAGAAAAATTTCTTCGGGGGCCACGGCATTGTCGGCGCGCAAGTGCCTATCGGCACCGGTCTCGCCTTTGCTCATCATTACCGCGCGAACGGCCTGATCTGCGTCACCTATCTCGGCGATGGGGCGATCAATCAGGGCCAGGTTTACGAGAGCTTCAATATGGCGGCCTTGTGGAAGCTGCCGATAGTCTACGCGATCGAAAACAACCGGTATGGGATGGGGACCTCGATAGACCGCGCCTCAGCCCGCACCGACCTCTTCCACCGGGGAATGGCGTATGGAATCCCGGGCGAGCAGGTCGACGGGATGAACGTGCTGGCGGTCTATGAAGCCGGGCTCGCCGCCGCCGAACACGTCCGTTCGGGTCAAGGACCGATCATCCTGGAGATGATGACCTACCGGTATCGCGGACATTCGATGTCCGATCCCGCCAAGTACCGCACCAGGGACGAGGTCAACAAGATGCGTACCGAGCACGATCCGATCGAGCAGGTACGGCACCGTTTGCTTGAGGACGGCGCGGACGAAGCGCAGCTCAAGCAAATCGAGAGCGAGGTCAGGGAGCGGGTCGCCGAAGCGGCGCAATTCGCCCAGGACAGCCCCGAGCCCAACCCGGCCGAGCTGTGGACGGACGTGCTGGCCGAAGCCTGATTGTGCTTGGATATTGCCATGGCTACCGAAGTCTTGATGCCAGCCCTGTCGCCGACAATGACCGAGGGCAAGATTGCTCGCTGGCTGAAAAGTGAAGGAGAGCCCGTCCGGGCCGGCGATGTGCTCGCCGAAATCGAGACCGACAAGGCGACGATGGAGGTCGAAGCGATCGATGAAGGCGTGCTCAGCAAAATCGTGATCCCTGAAGGCACCGAGCACGTTGCGGTCAATACTCCCATCGCGGTCATCGCCGGGAATGGCGAGGAAACCGGCGCCGCCGGAGCGATTACTCCGGCCGCCAAGGCACCCGAAAAACCCCCGGCGGAGGCGCCGCCTCTGTCCGCACCGCCGCCAGCCCCCTCGGTGCAGCGCGCTGTGCCCTCGGAGACCGAATACACCGGCAAGACCACGACGATGACCGTGCGCGAGGCGTTGCGCGACGCGATGGCGGAGGAGATGCGGCGCGACGACACGGTCTTTCTGATCGGCGAGGAGGTGGCCGAGTACCAGGGGGCTTACAAAGTCAGCCAGGGACTGCTGCAGGAGTTCGGGGCGCGCCGCGTCATCGACACGCCGATCACCGAACAGGGCTTTACTGGGCTCGGCGTCGGCGCCGGCTTTGCCGGCTTGCGGCCGATCGTCGAGTTCATGACCTTCAACTTCGCGATGCAGGCAATCGATCAGATCATCAATTCGGCCGGCAAAACGCGGTACATGTCCGGCGGTCAGATGAGCTGTCCGATTGTCTTCCGGGGGCCGAACGGCATCGCCGCGCGCGTCGCGGCACAACATTCGCAATGCTATGCGAGCTGGTATGCGCACTGCCCCGGCCTCAAGGTCGTCGCCCCGTATACCGGCGCCGACCACAAGGGGTTGCTGAAGGCGGCGATCCGGGACCCGAACCCGGTTGTCTTTCTCGAACACGAGCTGGTGTATGGTGAAAGTTTCGCCGTGCCGGACGATCCCGAGTTCATCGTGCCGATCGGTCGAGCGCGAGTCGTCCGGGCGGGCGAGCACGTCACAGTCACCGCATTTTCGCGCATGGTAAAACTGGCGATGCAGGCCGCCGAAGAGCTGGAGAAGGTCGGCATTTCCGCCGAAATTGTCGATCTGCGCACATTGCGGCCGTTCGACGTCGAAACGGTCGTCGCCTCGGTAAAAAAAACCAACCGGATCGTCGCGGTCGAAGAGGGGTGGCCCTTTGCCGGCATTGGCTCGGAACTGGCCGCGATCATGATGGAGGAGTGCTTCGATTGGCTCGATGCCCCGGTGAAGCGGGTCGCCGGGAAAGATGTTCCGCTGCCCTACGCGGCCAATCTGGAGCGGCTCGCGGTGCCCCAGGTCGAGGATATCGTCGCTGCGGCGCGCGAGGTCGCCTACCGCTGATCGGGCGGCAACGGGGAGGGGAGATGCCCATCGAAATCCTGATGCCGGCGCTATCGCCGACGATGACCGAGGGCAATGTCACGAAATGGCTGAAAAAAGAGGGTGACGAGGTTCATTCGGGCGACGTGCTCGCGGAGATCGAGACGGACAAGGCGACAATGGAGTTCGAGGCTGTCGACGACGGCCGCCTCGGCAGGATCCTCGTTCCGGAAGGCGCGGAGGGGATCAAAGTCAATCAGCCGATCGCATTGCTTCTGGGTGAAGGCGAGGACCCTTCAGCCCTCGACAAACTCGCCGAAAAGCCGGCCACGCCCGTTGCTGCGGCGTCAGCCCCCGAGCCCCTGCAGGCGGCCGAGCCCCGGCCGCTGGCCCAGCCGGCCCCCGGGAGGCGCGGCAACGGAAAAGGCCGCATCTTTGCCAGTCCCTTGGCGCGCCGCATGGCGCAACAGGCCGGGCTCGATCTCGCCGCGATTACCGGCTCGGGTCCGCAGGGCCGTATCGTCAAGGCGGATATCGAAGCAGCACTTTCTGTCGAACGGCCCACCCCCACCCCGCCTCGCCCAACTTCCCAACCCCAACCGACCACACTAGCTGCGCCGCCGAGCCTGTCCAAGGAGCGGGTCCTGGCGCTCGCCGGCAATCCGCCTCATACCGAGCGGCCGCTCACTGCGATGCGCCGCGTCATCGCCCGGCGACTCACCGAATCCAAACAGACAGTCCCGCATTTCTATCTGACCGTCGATTGCGAGACCGACGAGCTGTTGAAATTCCGCGCCGAACTCAACGGGAAATCGGACGCCTACCGGATCTCGGTCAACGATTTCGTGATCCGCGCGGCAGCGCTGGCCTTGCGGCAGGTGCCTGCCGCCAACGCCTCGTGGAGCGACGAGGCGATCCTCCTCTGGGACACGGTCGACATCGCCGTGGCTGTCGCGCTCGATGATGGGCTGATCACGCCGATCGTCAAAAACGCCGACCGCAAGGGGTTGGCGACGATCGCGAACGAGACCAAGGACCTCGCCGCGCGCGCCCGGGCAGGCAAATTGAAGCTCGAGGAGTTCCAAGGCGGCACCTTTTCGATTTCGAACCTTGGCATGTTCGGGGTCCGCGATTTCGCCGCGGTGATAAATCCACCCCACGGCGGGATTTTGGCGGTCGGCACCGGCGAGCAACGGGCCATCGCCAAGAACGGTGCTCTGACGATCGCAACCGTGATGAGCTGCACCCTATCCTGCGATCACCGGGCCGTCGACGGCGCCGTCGGCGCGCAATTCCTCGCCGCCTTCAAGAAGCTCGTCGAAGACCCGCTGACGATGCTGCTATAAGGCCGCCCGCTCCGCACGTTGTGCAGGAGGGTAAGGGCAGAATGGAGACGGCGGGATGGCGGAGAATGCGTTCGACCTGGTCGTTGTCGGTGGCGGGCCGGGCGGTTACGTCGCGGCAATCCGGGCGGCGCAGCTTGGCATGGAGACGGCGGTCGTCGAGCGCGAGCATCTGGGCGGCATTTGCCTGAACTGGGGCTGCATTCCGACCAAGGCCCTGCTGCGCAGCTCGGAAATTTATCACCTGCTGCACCGCCTCGACGATTTCGGCTTCTCCGCCAAGGACATCAGCTTCGATGCCGGGAAGGTGGTGGCGCGCTCGCGCGCCGTCGCCAAGCAATTGTCGAACGGCGTCGCGTATCTGCTGCGGAAGAACAAAGTCACGGTTTTCGACGGTCAGGGACGCCTGGCAGGAAAGGGCCGGCTGGCGGTCGCAAAGGGCGGCAATCCCGTCGCCGAACTTGCCGCCGAGCACATCGTGCTGGCGACTGGGGCGCGGGCGCGCAGCCTGCCGGGGCTTGAGCCCGATGGCGAGCGCATTTGGACCTATAAGGAAGCGATGGTGCCGCCGGGAATCCCCAAATCCCTGTTGGTCGTCGGCTCGGGCGCGATCGGCATCGAATTCGCCTGCTTCTACCACGACATGGGCACCGAGGTGACGGTCGTCGAAGTCCTTGACCGCGTACTGCCGGTCGAGGACGAGGAGATCTCCGCGTTTGCGCGCAAGGCCTTCGAGAGGCAGGGGATCAAGATCCATACCGCGGCGACCGTGGCGGCCCTCGAGCACGACGGGGAGGGGGTCACCGCGCGGATCCAGGCGGACGGCAAAGGGTTCGAAGCCAATGTCGAGCGCGTGATCCTGGCCGTCGGTATCGTCGGCAATGTCGAAGATATCGGCTTAGAAGACACCGGCGTGATCATCGACCGGACCCACATTGTCGTTGATGAGTGGCTGCGTACCGGCGAGCCGGGGATTTATGCGATCGGTGATGTCGTCGGGCCGCCGTGGCTGGCTCATAAAGCCAGCCACGAGGGGGTGATCTGTGTCGAGCACATCGCCGGGATCAACGACGTGCACCCGCTTGACGTCCACAATATCCCGGCCTGCACCTATTGCCGCCCGCAGGTCGCCAGCGTCGGGCTAACCGAAAAGGCCGCGCGCGATGCCGGCTACGAACCCAAAGTCGGCCATTTCCCGTTCATCGGCAACGGCAAGGCGATTGCGCTCGGCGAGCCCGAGGGAATGGTCAAGACGGTCTTCGACAGCAAGACCGGCGAGCTGTTGGGTGCGCACATGATCGGCGCCGAGGTCACCGAACTGATACAGGGCTACACGATCGCCAAGACCCTGGAAACCACCGAGACCGACCTGATCCGCACGATCTTTCCACACCCGACCCTTTCGGAGACGATGCACGAGGCCGTGCTCGACGCGTACGGGCGCGCCATCCACTTCTAGCCCAAAACAGCAGGCAGCGATCGTCGTCCGCGCCGCAGGGTTCGCTATTTGCGGATTTCCTGCGCGGCAGGGTAACGGCTAGGCCGCGGCGCGGATCGCGACTTTCTTGATCTCGCTGCCGACGAAGGGCTCGTATTCGCGGAAATTAGCCTCGAAGCGTTGGGTCAGGCCGCGCGCGGTCTCGTCATAGGCCTTCTTGTCGGACCAGGTGCCGCGAGGGTCGAGCACCTCTTCCGGCACCTCAGGGCAACTTTCAGGCACTAAGAGCCCGAAATTCGCCTCCTTGCGGACCGGCGCCGCGGCTAGGCGGCCGTCGAGCGCGGCGCGCAACAGGGCGCGGGTATGAGCGATCGGCATGCGGCGCCCGGCGCCATAGGTGCCACCCGACCAGCCGGTATTGACGAGCCAGCACTGCGCTCCGTGCTCGCGGATCAAGCCACCCAGCATCTTCGCATAGACTGCCGGGTGGCGCGGCATGAAGGGCGCGCCGAAGCATGTCGAAAAGGTCGCCTCGGGGGCGTTGCTGAGCCCCTTTTCGGTGCCGGCCACCCGCGCCGTGTAGCCCGACAAGAAATGGTACATCGCCTGCTCGGGGGTCAGCTTGGCGATCGGCGGCATCACGCCGAACGCATCGCAGGTCAGCATCACAACATTGCTGGGATGCGGCGCAAGCCCGCGCGGATCGGCATTCGGGATGAATTCGATCGGATAGCAAGCCCGCGTATTCTCCGTCAGGCTTTGGTCGTCGACATCGGGCATGCGCGTTTCCGGGTGCAGCACGACGTTTTCGAGCACCGTTCCGAAGCGGGTGATCGTCGCATAGATCTCGGGCTCGTTGACCGGCGACAAATTGATCACCTTGGCGTAGCAGCCGCCTTCGAAATTGAAGATGCCCGTGGGGCTCCAGCCGTGCTCGTCATCGCCGATCAAGGTGCGCGAAGCGTCGGCCGACAACGTCGTCTTGCCGGTCCCCGAGAGCCCGAAAAAGATCGCGCAGTCGCCCTTCGGGCCGACATTGGCCGAAGCGTGCATCGGCAATACGCCGCGCGCCGGCAACACGAAATTGAGATAGCCGAAAACCGATTTCTTGATCTCGCCGGCGTATTGGGTGCCGCCGATCAGCACCAGCCGCTCGGCGAAATTGACCAAGATGAAGACCTCGGAATTGATCTTGTCCAGCTCGGGGATCGCGAGGAATTTCGGAGCGTGCAGGATGGTAAAAGCCGGCTCGAACTCCGGCAGCTCGTCAGCCGGCGGCCGAATGAACATGTTGCGCGAAAAGAGGCTGTGCCACGCGCCGTCGGTCACGACCCGCACCGGCAGCCGATACGCGGGATCGGCCCCGGCATAGAGGTCCTGGACGAACAACTCGCGGCCCTGCAGGTAGGCGAGCAGGCGCTGATGCAGGCTGGCAAATTGCCCGAGAGAGACCGGCTGGTTGATTTTGCCCCAGTCCACTGTGTCTTTGGTGCCAGGCTCCTCTACGATGTATTTGTCCCGCGGCGTGCGGCCGGTGAAGAGACCGGTCGAGACCGAGAATGTGCCGCCCAAGGCAAGTTCGCCCTCGCCCCGCCGGACGGCGTGTTCGTAGAGCACCGGCGCGGGCTGGTTCCAGTGTACGGTCCCGAGGTGATGCATGCCTTGCCGGTCCAGGCCGAAGCGGCTCTTTCTTTCGGTCATCGGATCGTCTTCTTCATCGAACGCTTCCTCCTTCTGCGAGGACCCCTTTTTGCATCCGCACCACCGGGCCAGGCGACGCCGTACCATAACACGGGCGACCATGTCAAAAGCCCCTCAACGGGTGCGCTATTTCCGCGCGTTCTGGGTGAGTTGCACAAGCGCGGTACGCGCCGCCGCCGGCGTCAGCACCGGCGCGGCAAAGTCGAGCCGGGCCGTCTCGCCATCGCTTTGCAAATCGGCACCTTCGGGATCGATCCCGGTCATCCGCCAGTCGACACCTACACGGCCGAGCAGACCCCGTGCGTAATCGGCTACCGCGTCGGCATGATGCTCGTTCATGTGCCTGAGGATCTCCGGCTCCGCCGCAGCGAGAGCGGCCACATCGGCGGTGAACAGTAGATCGCGACTTTCGATCCAGTGAATCCGGCCGAAACCGGCGACCAGGTGCCCGCGTTCGACCGCGAGCCGATAGAGACGGAAATCGGCGAAACCGGAATAGACGGTACTCGTGGCGTGATGCGCGGTGAAACGGGCGAGACGTTGCTGGTCCGTGACTGCTCGGGCCTGCCCGATCACAGTCAGGCGCGGTCCGGTCAGGGGGTCCCGGTAGCCCGCCGTGCCGTCGATAAGTAGCGAGACCCGCGGATCGAACACGATGTTCCGGCTGTGTTGCGCCAGATCGGACAGCAGCAGAAGCGGGCTAGCATCGAGATCGGCGGCGATAACGACGAGTGACGCGTAGGGCGCGCCGTGCATGCTCGTGGCCAGGGTTCCGCGCTGCTGGCGGCGCAACAATCGCCGGCCGATTCTCGCAGGATCGCCGTCCGGCTCGGTTTCACGCATTCCGCAAGTGAGCCGCACCGGCGCGGTTGCGTCAAGTGTGCCGTGCGGCAGAAAACGTCCGCTACGATGCCTTGTGTAGGTAAACGAAGGCCCCTTGCCTGTAAATATCGCAGGGATAGGGCGCCGGCAGCCTGTCTAAAATAGGGAGAGTGGGTTTGCCTTTGCCGGATTCGGTCATATTTTAAACTTACAGGAACGGCTCACCTATCATCCGGCCGCGCAGAAGGATTTTGGGGGATATCAGGTGCCGAACACGATTGCTCTTGTCGACGACGACCGCAATATTCTGGCGTCCGTGTCGATAGCGCTCGAGGCGGAAGGGTTTGCTGTGCGGTGCTACAGCGACGGCACTGAGGCACTGAAGGGGTTGAGCGCCCAACCGGTCGATATCGCGGTCCTCGACATCAAGATGCCGCGCATGGACGGCATGGAGCTTCTCGGCCAGCTGCGGCGGCAGAGTCACATCCCGGTCATTTTCCTGACCTCAAAGGACGACGAGGTCGACGAACTGCTCGGTCTGCGCATGGGCGCCGACGACTACATAAGGAAGCCGTTTTCGCAGCGGCTCTTGATCGAGCGCATCCGGGCGTTGATCCGTCGTGGCGAACTCGCGCGCGAGCGAGAGAACTCGCATGGCGAGCCGGTCATCTTGCGCGGGCAGCTGATCCTCGATCCCGCGCGGCATCTGTGCACTTGGAAGGGTGAACACGTCGAGCTGACGGTGACCGAGTTTCTGATCCTCAAATCCCTAGCGCACCGTCCGGGACACGTCAAAAACCGCGACCAGTTGATGGATGCGGCCTATGGCGAGCACATCTATGTCGACGACAGGACGATCGACAGTCACATCAAACGCTTGCGCAAGAAATTCAAGAACGTCGATACGGATTTCGCGCAGATCGAAACACTCTATGGCGTCGGGTATCGATACCGCGATCGTTGAGCCCGCCGCCGCGCCTGCGTCGCCTTCGGCGGTAGCCGAGCAT
>Ga0210403_10003963_pt1 | contig 12857 bp, 7 predicted proteins | sample IncBWC19MmetaG_FD_150863 | JGI IMG/M metagenome (GOLD analysis project Ga0210403, IMG submission 150863) | Forest soil microbial communities from Barre Woods Harvard Forest LTER site, Petersham, Massachusetts, United States - Inc-BW-C-19-M | ecosystem: Environmental > Terrestrial > Soil >... | reverse complement strand
GGGGACGCCAACGACTATAACGTGCTGGTCGGCGTTTCGGCCAAAGCCGTGAGCGTGATCGACTTTGGCGACATGCACCATACCGCGACCGTGTGTGAAATCGCAATTGCCGCCGCCTACGCCCTCCTGGAAAAAGACAATCCGCTACAAGCGGCTTCGGCAGTCATCGCCGGATACCACCAAACCCGCCCACTGGATGATGCGGAGATCGCCGTGCTGTTCCCACTGCTGGCCATGCGTCTGGCAGTCAGCGTCGTGAATTCCGCGCAGCGCAAAGCACTGGTTCCCGATGATCCTTATATCACTGTCAGCGAAGCGCCGGCGTGGGCGGCGCTGGAAAAGCTGGCCCAGGTCCATCCGCGATTCGCGCACTACATGTTCCGGGTTGCCTGCGGAAGGCCGGCAGTCCCCGGTAGCATACGGGTAGCAAAGTGGCTGGCAGAGAATGCAGCTCAGGCGGCCCCGGTCATCGGTATCGACCTGCGCATACAGCCGGTCAAGGTCTTCGACCTCAGCGTGGGCAGCGTATTTCTGGGCGCCAACCCGGAGAATGCTCAGGTTGAAGCCCTTTCGAACGCCATCTTTGCAGAGATGAAAAAAGCTGACGTCAAAGTAGGCGTGGGCCGATATGACGAGGCACGCCTGCTCTATACTTCCCCGCTTTTTTCCGGGGGCGGGAAACCTACCGATGAGCGCCGCACCATCCACCTGGGGATCGACCTTTTTTGCCCCGCCGGAACTCCGGTCTACGCGCCTCTTGATGGCACGGTTCACATCGTCGCCCACAATGCCGCACACCTTGATTACGGCCCGGTGGTCATCCTGAAGCACTCGACCGGCGATGGCGTGGAGTTCTTCACGTTGTATGGCCATCTGAGCATCGAAAGCCTTTCGAGGGTACACGCCGGAGATCAGATCGCCAAGGGCCAAAAGATTGCTTCTCTCGGGAAAATGGAAGAGAACGGAGGCTGGCCTCCGCATCTGCACTTCCAGATCATCGTTGACCTGCTCGATTACGGCAGCGATTTTCCCGGAGTCGGCAAGGCCTCAGAGCGCAGCGTGTGGCTGGGCCTGTCGCCCGGTCCCAATCTGCTGCTGGGCATCCCGGCGGAACGATTTCCGGAAAGCGACCCCGGTCACACTGGAACTATGGCGGCGCGCAAGGCGCTGCTGGGACCGAACCTCTCCGTGTCGTACAAGCGCCCTCTGAAAATCGTCCGGGGCTGGCGACAATACCTCTACGATGAAACCGGCCGGGCTTATCTCGATGTATTCAACAACGTGCCACTGGTGGGGCACAGCCATCCGCGCGTGGTGCGGGCAGTGCAGGAACAACTGGGCCTGCTCAACACCAATACGCGCTATCTTCACGACAACGTGGTGCGCTATGCCGGGCGCCTGACGCGGCGGCTGCCCGGGCCGCTGCGGTCCTGCTACTTCGTAAATTCCGGTAGCGAGGCCAACGAACTCGCGCTGCGCATGGCGCGCGCCCGAACGGGCCGCAAAGACGTCATCGTCCTCGAACACGCCTACCACGGCAACACCAGCACACTGATCGACATCAGCCCTTACAAGTTCGGCGGCCCCGGAGGCCACGGACGCAAACCGTGGGTCCACGTTGCACCCATCGCCGATGACTATCGCGGTCTCTATCGCCAGGGCGAAGCTGACCTGGGCATCAAGTATGCAAGGCATGTTGCAGAGATTCTCGAAGAACTTCGCGCCCAGGGCGGAGGCCCCGCCACCTACATCGCTGAATCATTGCCCAGCATTGCCGGCCAGGTGGTGTTCCCGCCTGGCTATCTCGGTGAAGTCTACCGGCACGTGCGAGCTGCCGGTGGAGTGTGCATCGCCGATGAAGTACAGGTCGGCTTCGGCCGCCTGGGTTCGCATTTCTGGGGATTCGAATCTCAAAACGTCATTCCCGACATCGTGGTCATGGGCAAACCCATCGGCAACGCATTCCCCTTGGCAGCGGTAGTCACAACGCCGGAAGTTGCCGCAGCCTTCGATAACGGCATGGAATACTTCAATACCTTTGGCGGAAATCCCGTGGCCTGCGCCGCTGGTCTGGCGGTGCTCGATGTGGTGGAAGGCGAAGACTTGCAGGCCAATGCCCTGCGTGTAGGCAACTACCTGATGGAAAAACTCAAGGCCATGCAGGCACAGTATCCGCTGATCGGCGAAGTACGCGGCGCGGGCCTGTTTCTGGGGATCGATCTGGTGCTCGACCGCGAAACCCGTGAACCGGCTACCCAGGAAGCCAAACATGCGGTCAACCGCCTGCGCGATCTTGGCATCCTGGCCGGGACGGATGGCCCCCACGAAAATGTAATCAAGCTGCGCCCCGCGCTCATTTTTTCCGAGGCCGATGCGGAGCTGTTTGTGGAAACGCTGGGCGAGGTGCTGGGGGAGACAAGAATTAGCCACGAATTTACACGAATGAACACGAATTGAAGAAGGAATTTGGTAAGTGGGTAATGAAGAATTTGGTAAGTGAGTAATTGGGTAATTGGGTAATTGGAAAATCGATTCAATGCCTGGTAGCTTCGGAGAGCAAGACTGACTCATCTCAATTACCCACTTACCAAATTACCCACTTACTAAATTCTTCCGAGCACCCTGCCTCTCGTGAAATCCTACTTGACTTCCAGCTTGTGTTTTTCCAACAACTGTCCAGTGGCGCGGTCGACTCCTGCCAGGGCCTTCCGATAAGCGATTTGGGATTGCAGCAGGGCCTGTTCGGCCTGGGCTAGCTGGTCTTGGGCGTCGAGGACGAAGAAAATTGTCTGCGCTCCGAGTTCGTATTTCCGCTCCTCCGTGGCCAGGGTCTTGGCGGTCAGATCGCGGGACGATTGGCTGGCCGCCATCAGGAGCTCCGCCAATTCCAAATCATGCACGGCATTTTTCACATCGATGCCGACGTTTTGCTGCAGGCTGCGCATCTGGTAGAGGGCGCGTTTCTTGGTCACCAGGGCCGTACCCAGGTCCGCGGCGGCCGCGTTGTTGCGTACCGGCAATCTTAATTGCAGACTGACGCCATAGGTGGGAAACCCGAAACCGCCGAGTTGCGCCAGAGAATCCGTAAAACCTCCGGCGGAAAGCAGCGCGCCGTTTCTGTCGAAGACTGTGCCGCCCACACCGCTGGTTCCATAGGTTGCGCTCAGGTTCACGTCGGGACGGAGGTTGTTACTGGCGAGCCTCACGGTATCGTCATCAATCGAAAGCTGCTGGCGCTGGGCCTCCAGTTCAGGCCGGTTCTTTACCGCCTGAGCGAGGGCGTCTTGCAGGTCGATGGCGGCAAGCGCGCCTGGGGCTTCGGCCTTGTCGGTCAACTCCAGGTCAAGCGCGCCGGCGCGTGCATCAAGATCGGCGCCGAGGGCCTGGCGGAAAGCATCCTGCGCGCGCTTCAGGCTGTATTCGGCCTGAAGCACGGCGATCTTGCGCTGCGCTACCTTGGATTCCGAACGGTAGATTTCCAATGGCGACAGGGCGCCCAATTCCAGAGCGCGCTTGTCGTGCTGGTAGCTGGCTTCGGCGCGCTCCTGCGACTTGCGCAGCACGTCCACCGACTCGGCCGCCTGCACCACGTCCCAATACTCGCCGATGATTCTGGCCACGGTCTCGTTCAACTGCGCGGCAAACATGGCCTGCGACTGTTTGATGCTGCGCTGTGCAATCACGATGGGAGCGCGGTTGACGAACAGGCCGGCCTTGCGCCACAGGGGCTGCGACAGCGAGAACGTCAGCCCCGAATTGAAGGAAGGATTCACCGTGGCAAAACTGCTGTTGGTGGTGAGACGCGTTGTATTGAAGCCCACACCCAATGCGGTCCCAGTCTCAAATAGCTGGGAAAAACCGACAGTTGAATTCTGGTTCAGGGTGCTCAGGGTTGACGCGCCGATGAGGCTTGAGGTGCTGGGGAAAACCGAGCGCGTGGGCGCAAACCCGGCGGTCAGGACGGGGTCGAAGGGCGAATGCGCCCGCTGCACGGCAAAGCGGGCAATGTCGAACTGGGCGCGGTCCACGTTGACATCGCTGTTGTTCAGCAACGCCAGCAGCAGAGCGTCTTCGATGCTCAACCGCAGCTTGCCGTTTACCACGTACTCTTCCATGTGGCTGGGCCCGGGGAGCTGCGCGAGCGGCGCCGGTCTCTGGAACATATTGGAAGATTGGCTGAGGGGCTGGACCACCTGGGCGCTGGCGCAGGCGACAGCCCAGAAAAACAGCAGAGCAAGAGTATGCTTTTTCATCTGCATTCCCATGAGAAATTGATTATTCGTACCGGATGGCCTCCACCGGATCAAGGCGGGCCGCCTTGCGGGCCGGATAGATGCCGAACAGCAGACCGACAGAGACGGAAAACAGGAACGCCAGCAGGATGGAGCTGATGGTAGTGACCGTCGACCATCCCGCGAGCCAGGCGATCATGCGGGAGATTCCAAAACCGAAACCAATGCCGATCAGCCCACCCATCAGCGAAATGAGCACGGCTTCAACCAAAAACTGGCGCACCACGTCCCGCTGGCGCGCGCCGAGAGCACGGCGGACTCCGATCTCCCGGGTGCGCTCCAGAATGCTGGCCAGCATGATATTCATGATGCCGATACCGCCCACCAGCAGAGAGATCGAGGCGATGGCCACCATCACCAGGTCGAAGATGTGCTGGGTGCGTTGCTGCTGGGCCAGTAGTTCAGCGGGAGCGATCACGCTGAAATCGCCGGCATCGCGGTGCGAAGTATTCAGCAGCGACCGCACGATGTCGGAAGCGGGCAGGGTCTCAAGGGACGAAGACATCTGCAGATAGATACCGTCAATTTCATCTTTCAGATTGCTGCGGCTGTCAGCGAGGCGCAGCAGGGCGGCATTGAGCGGAACGTAAATCAGATTGTTGAGGTCTTGGGCGGGCAGGGGCCCGGCCGCGCTCTGGGTGCTGATCTGCGACCCGGTCACACCGATCACGCGAAACCATTGCTCGTTGACCTTCACGTACTGGCCTATGGCTTCGGTCTGGCCAAACAACGCCTCCCGCGCTCCGCGCCCCAGCACCGCTACCGGAGCAGCGCGCTGGCTCTCCTCTTCGTCAAAAAACCGTCCGGCGGCCAGGGCCAGGCCGGCAATCTGGCGGTAGTTAGGGCGCACGCCGTAGACCACCGGCATATCATGGGCGGGCTTGGGCACCATGCGGCTGGGCACAAACCGCTTGCGGGGCGTGGCCTCCACCACGTTGCTGACATTGGAGCGGATCACGCGGAAGTCGCGCAGCGTAAGCCCTTGGGAAAGTTTGCGCACCTTTTCCAGGTCTTCCCAGGCGCTGGCTTCGTGGGCCTCAACGATGACATTGCGAACGCCGATCAGGGCCATCACCTGCTTGCGCGCCCCGGCCCCAATGGAAAGCATGGCGATCACCGCAGCCACGCCGAAGATCATGCCCAGCATAGTCAGCAGCGACCGCAGCTTATGCATCATCAAGTTTTCGAAGCCGAAGATGAGATCGGAAAAATACTGGGTCCATTGGCTGGGTGATAACAGCGCGCGCCAGTTGCGCCCGGCCTTCATTGCCCAACTCCCAGCGGAGACGATGACGGCCCGGACTGCTGTTGCTTGTGGAACTGCACCGGATCGACGAGGGCAACTTCTGCGCCCTCTTTGAGGTCCGCGACCGCTACGCGATTCTCGGTGCGGAACTTGATTTTGACTTCCGTGGGTTCAAACTTGTCGCCGCGTTTGAGGTAAACCACCAGCTTGCCGTCTTTTTCATGCAGACATTGGCTGGGAAGGTAGAGTTGGTCCTTCATCTGGCTGCCGCGCACGAGAACCTGGGCGGTAGTCCCGGGCCGGACTCCGTTGGCGCGTTGCAGCAGATCGAAAGTTACTTCAAAGCGGCGGACTCCCCCGGCATCGAAGTCAGCGCGCGCGGTCATGCCGGCGATGTGCTTCACGCGGGCCGCCAGGACCGATTGCGGCCCGGAATCGGCGCGGATTTCCGCCGTCTGGCCGGGATCCAGGTTGGCGCGATCGGTCTCGAAAATCTTGGCCACCACCTCCATCTGGCCCACGTCCAGCACCTCTGCCAGAAAACGCCCGGAGAACACCAAGTCGCCGTCGTGATATTCAGGAAGGGTCATGCCCGGAAACATCATGCCGCCGGAGGCATCCAGGTTGTCCTTGATGGCCACCAGGCCATCGATGGGGGCCTTCACGGTCATGTTCTCGATATTGTGTTGCGCCACCTTCATTCCCAGTACAGCGGTGCGGCGCTTCTCTTGGAGCAACGCCAGGCCGGAAGCACTGGACTGGGAACGGGAAACAATGTCCTGCTGCAGTTGCTCCAGTTGGCGGCGGGCCTGTTCCAGCACCAGAAGGTTCTTGCGGGCATCGATGTCGCCGGCCAATTCGTTGCGTCCAACTTCCAGTTCGGCCCGGCGCACATCAAAGCGGGCCTTCAGCAGAGCGACTTTGTCTTCAGCTTCCTTGACTGCGGCGTCCGCCTTGGCTTTGACGATTTCCTGCCCGGCTTCCTCCATCTGCGAACGGCTCTGTTCCAGGTTGTATTCCTGCTCGCTGGGGTCGAATTCAACGATCACGTCGCCGGCCTTCACGGTGCTGCCGGTCCTGGCAATATGCACGATCTGCAACGTGCCATTGACCGCCGGGGCCACCAGCATGGCGGAATGCGGACTGCGCAGCTCTCCGGTGGTATGGATGTCGAGTTCGAGCGTCCCACGCTGCACCCGGGTGGTGGGCACGATCTTTTCCTGAGAACCGAACTGCCGCACCGAATAGGCGGCCCCCAGGCCGAGCAGCACCACGGCCGCAGCCCCAATCACGATCGGCAGCGTCTTTTTCTTCATCGGGTCCTTCATCGGGCCGACCCACCTGTTTCCGTGGGATCTTTCAAGGCCACTTTGTCTCCCGGCTTCAGTCCGCTACTGATCAGCAACTGGGTACGTCCACGCCGGGCCACCCGCACCGTCCGCTCTTCAAATTTCGACCCGGTCAAAACGTAGGCCACCAATCCACCATTCTTTTCAAACACCGACTCCACCGGCGCCAGAATGCTGCCGGCGACCCTTTCCACCGCGATGCGTCCACTGGCGCTCATGCCTGGCCGGATTCTCGAATCCGGCTCCAGAATTTCCACTTCGATGCTGAAATTCTTGGTAAACGGCCACACGGAATAATCCACCTTGGCCAGCGGACTGATTTCCGCGACCCGTGCCTTGAACTCTTTATCGGCAATGGCATCGATGCGGACCATCGCATCCTGGCCGGCCTTCAGTCTACCCCGGTCGGTCTCTTCTACACGGGCACTGGCGCGCACGGCGCTCAGATCGGGAAGCTCGGCAATCAGCGCTCCTGACCACGCCCGGTCGCCTTCTTTGAAATCGGGGGCCACGGTGCCGGTCGCCCAGTTGCGCACCCGGAAGTTGGGCATGATGGTCACCATGCCATCCGCGGGGGCGCGCACGGTCAGCACCTCGACCTGGTTTCGCGCCCGCTCCACATCAAATCGCGATTTCTCCTGCTTTTGTTTCTTTCGCTCGACATCGGCAGCGCCCGACTTTTTGGTGGAATCGGATTTCTGATGCATCTCCTTGAGCTTCTGTTCAGAATCGGTAAGCTTCAGCCGGGTTTCCGCACCGTCGATCTTCGAGAGTATCTCCTGCTTGCTTACATCGAGGCGGGCGCGGTCAACGTCGAAGCGCGCCTGCAGAACGTCGGTGGCCTGTTGCTCCTGGCTAAGCCGGGCCTCTGCCCTCATATGCTCGATATCGGCCTGGGCGGACTTCAATTCCGATTGCTTCTGTTCCAGCGATCGGTCGAAGTTTGAGGTGTCGAACTGGGCAACGATGTCGCCCTTTTTGACGATAGTCCCGGTGGGCACTAGCTTTACAATCTGCAAGTCACCGCCGATGGGCGGGGCCACCAGTTGTACCGAATGCACGGCCTTGATGTCACCCCTGATCTCGACGAAGTCGACGAACTCGCCGCGCACCACGTCCGCAGTGGGCGCCGTGGGAGCGCCGGTATGATGCCACGCGACGCCGGCAGCCCCCAGGAGCAATACCAGCCCCCCGGCGGATATCATCAGCAGTCGTCGCTCGCCTCGGAATTTCTGAATCAGCCCGGTAGTTTTCATACGGTTACGTTGCGCAAAAGCACTGCTCCCTTTTCCACTCCGGAAGTAATTACCTGCTCCACATCGTTGGCCGGACCGAGCTGTACGGCCCTTGGTTGGTAACCACGGCCTTCCTTCACGCGGACAAAGTCCTTGCCTGCGTCTCTGAAAATCGCGTCCCGGGGAGCTACCAGCGCGCCGGGTTGGCGCATGACCTCGACGTCGACCGCAGCGGAAAGATCAGGCATCAGCCGCGCATCAGCGCCTTGGACTCCGATGGTCACGGTGAAAGTCCGGGTGCGGGAGGAGAAGCCGCTGCCCTGGGCTACCAGGGCAAGACGCTCGATGCGGCCCTCAAAGGCAAGGTCCTGGTAAGCGTCAAGGCTGATGCGGGCGTTCTGCCCTTGGCGCAAGTTGTCGATATCCGCCTGGTTCACTTTGGCCTGTATCTGCATGCGCCTCGGGTCGACAACCTGCAGAATGGCGAAGCCCGGCCGCGCTTCGTCTCCTTCCTGAATCTCGCTGAAAGAGCCGCTCTTCCACTGGGAGCTGACCACCGCGATGCCATCGCTGGGGGAGCGGACCACCATTTTCTCAGTGTTGCTTTGGGCCCAGCGCATGGCGGTTTGGGCGCGGTCACGCTGGATTTCCAGGATCCGCAGCTCGGCCCGCGCGGCCCGGCACTTGAGATCAAATGTCTGCTGCAACTGTTTCAGGGTGGCGCGCGCCTGTTCCAGGTTCTGCTGGTTCTTTTCCGCATCGATGCGGGAAAGAATTTCATTCTTTTGCATCTCCAGTTCAGCGGTCTTTTCCGAGTCCTCAGCCTGCTTCAGCCCGGTCTCGTCCGCCGCGAGCAAGGCGGCCTGGTCCGCTTGTTTCTTGCTGATCTGCGCCAGTAGGTCTCGGTATTCAGCCTGGCGGTCAAGCACGTTCTTGAGTTGCGCCTGCCGGTCAAACTCCACCAGCACGTCGCCGGCATGGACGGTCTCGCCATTCTTAATCAGGCGGGTAATGATCAGCGAACCACCCTGCCCGGCCAGGCGGGGCGCGGCAATCGCGTGGGCTTCCACCGCCTCAACCGTCCCATGAATGCGCTGGCTTTGGATGAAATCTTTGCGCTCCACAGCCGCAGTGCGGGGCTGCCCCCCAGCGGCCGGTTCGCCCGCCGCCGAGCCTCGACGCCCCAGCAACGCCAAGGTCAGGACCGCTACCGCCACCAATGAAACCACCAGAACGATTCGCCGCCTGGACCTCGGCGACGGAGCGGCAAGCAATGGGGAAGGACCGGGGCCAACCGGAACCGGGGGCGTCTCCCCGGCCGGGGCTTCCCGAACGGGCGCCACTTCCGTAGCGCTGAAAAAATGAGTTGGCTGCTTGGCTTCGAGCACTTTACCTGACCCTTGGGACCCAATGAACGGAGGTCGCCGACCTCACAGACCTTACCGCCCATAACCGTCATTTAAACATCCAAAATACTATATCGGTACATGGCTATGTGGCGGAATATTGTTTTACATCCTTAAACTGGAAAATGGCCCAATTCCGCCCCAGTCTCTCCTCAAACACCATATGAATGCTCGTGACACCGATTCTTGCAGGATAATTTTTGGGTTTCCGGGAGCAGGACTCGGCTGGTTGCCGCCACTATAGTAGACGCTGCATGCAGCCTTCCGTTAGTGGGAATTCGTGAATCGCCCTTGGTGACAGCAATGCTGTTCTCAAGACGAGAAAGCCCTTGATCAAGGGCAATGAGACCGCCGACTCTGCGTTACAAACCAGCGCCCCGGAATTGGGAGGAGGCGACGAACTTAGGATATGGGCTTTATGGCTATAGTAGCTATATACTATAGCCATGCGTGGCCACAAAAAACAATCTGGCGGCATCTCGGCGCCAGTAGAGTCGAATATATAACCGCCGACCGGCGACAGCACAATGCTTTCACCGCGGAAGGGTTTTTCGGCGCCTTTCTTTCTTGAGGAAACATCGGCGGACCTAAGTCAAGAATCTCTTCATGACATGAGTGGGCCTGAGACGCAACTTCAAGAAAATCCGGAATTCAGAAGACACGGGACTTGCGGTGGGAAATTTTCCCGGCTCGTATTACGATTCCCTGCGAAGGAGACTCTAATCATGGAAAAAACCAAAAAACTCAACAAGCTTTCACTCAATCAGGAGACCCTGCGGACTCTTAACCGCGCGGAATCTGCCGTCAACGCCAACAATCCTCGCACCGGCGTAAAGTCGGTGTGTGCCCCGGTTTGCACTCCGGCAGCCGTTTAATGATTTGAGCCGGGGCGAGGACCGCAGTCTAGGGCCCTCGCCCCGGCCAAGTGACAAATTTTTGGGTGGTAAGCATACCCAAGCTTTTGGTTTTCTCTGCGCCCCCTGCGATCTCCGCGCTCCCCCTGCGGTTCAATCTTTTGATCTTGCTTTGCGTCCTTGGCGTACTTTGCGGTGGATCCTATTTCGTTGTGGCAACGTCATGCCGTGGTCCTTCGCCCAAAAACCGGGCCCAGGATTTCGCCTGCGGGCTCCCGGCCGCAAAGGGCGCGGCCTCACGCCCTCATTACGGCTCAACTTCGCGCAGCCGGCCGGTATTTACATCGTAGACAAATCCTCGCACCAGTATCTCCTTGGGTATCCACGGGTGGGTGCGCAGCTTCTGAAGCTGGTGCCGGACGTTCTCTTCGATATTCTGAAAGGCAAAGAAGAAGGCCGGAGCGATGGCCGCGGTCCCGGCGCGGGTCTGGATTCTGGTGCGTAAATCCTGTTCAGTGGTCATCATCAGGCCACAATCAGTGTGGTTGATGACCATGAATTCCTGCGTCTCCAGCAGGTAATGCGACACCAGCAGAGAGCGCAAACTATCGTCGGTCACAATGCCGCCGGCGTTGCGGATAATGTGCGCATCCCCGGTACCCAACCCCAGAGTGCGGATGGAAAGCCGCGTATCCATGCAGGTGAGAATGGCGATGCGGCGCGCCGGGCGCGGAGTAAGACGGCGCAGCTCGTGCGTACGCGAGTAAATTTCGTTGGCTTCCAGAATTTCGTCAATCACACTCATGGTCAGGCAAGTCTAGTATAGTGACCGGGAGATTAGGAAATCATCGCGGATCGGATGCTCGGGAGATCGGGTGATCGGAACTGCGAGTTTGCATTTTCGCGAACTTTACCAATATTCCCGGTGACGGCACTAGCAAAGCGTCTTCGTTCTTCAAGCTCGTGTTCTTTGGACCGACGCCATTTGCCCCGGCTTACGTTTCCCTTCCAGGCCCGTCTAAGTCAAACTGACTGGAACTACCTCTCCGGCAAACAGGGGCAATTCCGTTACAATAGCGAGATACAGCCAGGAAACAAGGGGATTTATGATGAATCGTTCCGTTTTGCTCGGTGGGATTTTACTGCTCGCCATGGGCACGGCATTATCTCAGGTCCAGCCCGGCAAGTCTGATGGCCCGCAGGCCGGCATCCATGCGGCGCCCAAATTTGACATCAAAGACCTGGATACTACGGTTGACCCGTGCGTTGATTTTTATCAGTTCGCGTGCGGGAACTGGATGAAGAACAACCCGATCCCTGCCGACTATCCGATATGGGTCAGCTTCGCCGAGATCCAGGAACACAATTTGAGTATCCTGCGCGGCATTCTGGAGAAAGCCGCCGCCGGCAAACCCGGACGCACTGGTGTGACGCAGAAGATCGGCGATTTCTATGCCTCCTGCATGGATGAGCAAGCCATCAATCGCAAACGGATTGGACCGCTGCAGGCAGAACTCGACCGGATCGCCGCCCTCCAGAACAAGACCCAGATGATCGAACTGATGTCGCATGAGCAGTTGGTGGGCCCGAATCCGCTGCTGGGTTTCGGCGCGGGCCTCGACCTTCATGACGCCAGCATGAACATCGCCAACATCGACCAGAGCGGCATTACCCTGCCGGACCGCGATTACTACCTCAAAGACGAACCCGCCATGGCCCGCATGCGGGCCAATTATCTTGAGCACCTGAAGAAGATGTTTGGCCTGCTGGGCCAGACGCCCGAACAGGCGGCGGCCAGCGCCGATACGGTCATGAAGATCGAAACCGAGCTGGCCAAAGCCTACATGGATCGCACTGCGCGCCGCGACCCCAAGAACCGCGACCACAAGATGAAGGTGGCCGAGATCCAGGCGCTGGCGCCGAACTTCCATCTGGACCGTTACTTTGCCGCCAGCGGCGCTCCGGCCTTCACTGAACTCAACGTCGGCAACCCGGACTACTTCAAGACTGTCAATGCGCTGATTGACTCAACGCCGCTCGATGCCTGGAAGACCTACATGACCTGGCACATGCTGAATGCGGTCTCCGCATGGCTTTCCGGCGAGTTCGTGCAAGAGAACTTCAGATTTCAGCAAACGCTTACGGGACAAAAAGAGCTGCCGGTGCGCTGGAAGCGCTGCATCAACGCAACCGATAGCGCACTGGGCGAGGCCCTGGGCCAACCGTACGTCGACGAAACCTTCGGCACGGAAGGCAAGCAGCGCATGCTCAAGATGGTGGAAGTGCTGGAAAAGGCGCTGCAGAATGACATCCGCGAACTGCCGTGGATGACCGAGGCCACCAAAAAAGAAGCCCTGGTCAAGCTGGCTGCAATTCGCAACAAAATCGGTTTTCCGGACCAGTGGCGCGACTACAGCACCCTCGATATCCACCGGGGAGACATGGTGGGCAATCTCTTGAATGCCAACCTATTCG
>Ga0210403_10003961_pt1 | contig 12858 bp, 8 predicted proteins | sample IncBWC19MmetaG_FD_150863 | JGI IMG/M metagenome (GOLD analysis project Ga0210403, IMG submission 150863) | Forest soil microbial communities from Barre Woods Harvard Forest LTER site, Petersham, Massachusetts, United States - Inc-BW-C-19-M | ecosystem: Environmental > Terrestrial > Soil >... | reverse complement strand
GGACGGCAAAATGCATGTAGCACTACTTTCCAGCCCATCGTTCACGCGCGTATAGATCATCGTGTTGGAAATGTTCTTGTGACCTGCCCGTTGCTCAAACCCGTAAACATCAGCGTGCTCCGCTGCCTCCGCTGGCCGTCGATCTGCGCTTGGGTCATTGTTTCTAGAGTATGGGCACGACGAACTGCTTGGCAAATGCCGCGTCTGAGTTTGCATCCAAGGGCTCAGTTAGTGCTGCCGATCTGAACGATCTCCCCGAGCTTGATCTTCTCGAGGGCCAAAGCAAGGGCCGGAAAGTACTGCCGGAGGTGTTCAAGGCGATTGGAGGATGATTGGAGAACCACAATGGCGAGTCTGCGCTCTGCCAAGTTTTGTTAATACCGGAGGTTTGTATCCACGGTGACCAGCACGTCAAATTCAGTTTCTGCTTCTGCCAGGAGCTCGCCGTTCTCTTTGCCTGACTAGCCTGCTTCCTGAACCGTAAGACTTTCGTGTCCATGTTTTGAGAGAAAGCTCTTGAGTGCCAATGGCGCGCATTCGTCGATCAATACTTTCATTTAACCTGTGAGACCAGGCTGGAACGCGCCTCTTCGATGGCCGCAATGGCAAGCTCACGGCTAACGCTCGGGTATTGTTCCAGAAACTGCTCCAGGGTATCGCCGCCCTCCAAGTAGTCGATTAAGATCTTGAAGGGAACCCGGATGCCGCGGAAAACAGGCTCGCCACCAAGTACGATCTCATCCTTGATGATGACGTTGTTCATCTTCGTCCTCTCGCCAACTTAGACTGTAACAGGCAAACGCCAAGGCAGAAAACCGATGACTCCCTGTTGCGGCTCAACAGCGCCGATCTGCTCCGATGCGCTCTGCCCTCGACGTTAATCGCGCGCTACCAGCTGCTAAGACAACACCTCGGACCCCATGAAACTACTGGCAGGAGCCTCCGAGTGGGATGGTCCCCGTAGGAAAAATTGCAAACCACAAGAGATCTTCGTTGAGATTTTCCTTGTTGGAGGGCCTCTGACTATATGGAGGGGAGCTCACGTTGATCTGCCCCGTGGGTCTGGTGAGGTCGTTTCTTACGCCAATTCGGGAGGCGCGACCCACTTCGTTGCCACGGAAATCGTGCCGGTCACCTCTAGCCCAACAAGTGGAAGCAGGCAGCAGGAGGCGTGTTGTGCCGAGGTGAGCAGCGAGAATCCAGGCGGAGCCAGTGCAGAAGATAAGAATTGCTAACTGTACTTTTTGTTTCTCCAATTTGCTTCACCCCATGAAGCAGGTAGGTGTCAGAAAAGGGAAGCGATGAGCGACATCACGAATGGAAAAGTCACAGAAAAAAGACTAGATCGCGTGGGAGGACCCCACTTTTCGGCGGTGCATCCGAACGCAGTTGCATGCACTGCGAACTGAACGGTTTCCGCGGGACGTTGCTTCCGCTCAAGCGGTGTTAATCGGCCGAGAGATCAGCTATACTGACGCTAGTCCGCCATGAAGGCTGCGTTAGGCCTTGGATTAGTTCTCGCCTCCGCCTGTGCCGCATCTTCGGCGCAACTGCCGGAGGAGTGTAAGTCGTCGGCGTACCGCGAGCAAGCCCTCCGCGACCACCCTACCGCCAAAACATATGGAGAAACCGGCGCCTGGTTCTTCAAGCAAGGAAACCTGGTGTGCGCGCTGGCCGCGTTTGAACAGGCGGTCCGATTGGAGCCATATTCTGCGCAGGCCCATTACGACCTGGGCGTGGCCAAGGTCCGTGCACACCGGCTAAGCGCTGCGGTTGTCGAATTCCGTGCAGCGCTGCAGTACAAGCCCGGAATGACGATGGCGCACAACTCCCTTGGGTCCGTGTTAATGGATCTGGGGAAGGCGGCCGAGGCGGAAAGCGAGTTTCGCGAAGCCCTCAGACTGGACCCCCAACTCGTCTCGGCGCTGGTCGATCTCGGCATGCTTTGCGCCGATAAGGGTGAAATCGAAGAGGCCGAAAAGCTGTTTCGGCAGGCCGTTGCGGACGATCCGAACTCCGAACAGGGACACCTCAATCTCGGGTTGATTCTGGCCAAACAGCAAAAGTTCACCGAAGGCGAAGTCGAAGTCGACCAAGCCATGAAGCTGGCACCAGGGGATGCCGCAGCTCTCGCGGCGGCGGGCGGAGTGAAAGCTCGGCTGGGGAGGAACGCCGAAGGGGTGGCACTGCTGCGCAGGGCCGTTACCCTTGCGCCGCAATCCGCCGTCATCCATCTCGACCTGGGGATGGTTCTAGCCGAGAACTACGATCTGGCGGGAGCCTTGACTGAAAACAACCAAGCGATTCGGTTGGCGCCTGGTTCCGCTCTGGCCCACCTCAACCGTGGCCGTGTGCTCTTGGATCTCGGCCGCAACACCGAGGCGAAACCCGACCTCGAACTCGCCAGCAGGCTGGCTCCACAGATGCCGGAGCCTTACTATTTTCTGGCGGTCATTGAGAAGCAAGCCAGCCACTACGATCGCACTGCCAGATTGCTGCAGCAGGTGGTCAAGCTGCGGCCGCGTAACGCCACCGCGTGGAATTTTCTGGGGCAAAGTCTGGAATACGAGTCGCACACGCAAGCAGCCATTGCGGCCTGGAGACACGCGGTAGAGATCGAGCCCGACAATAGCCAAGCGCTTTGGAACCTGGCGCGAGCCGTCAAGCGAGCCGATCCGGACGAGGCCGCGCGACTCATGGCCCACTACAGCGAAGTGCAAGAGAAACACAGCATCGCCGATGAGGCTGGCACTCTGGGCAATGATGCGCTGGCGGCCGGCGCGGCGCATGATTGGCCCGAAGCGATCCGCAAGTTCCAAAAAGCAATCGAAATGTGCGGCGACTGCGCCATCAAAGCGGATTTGCACAAGAAACTCGGACTGACCGATTGCCAGATGGGCGATATCGAGAACGGAGAAAAGGAACTGCGGTTGGCCCTAGCATTGAAGGCCGCGGATCCAGACATCGAACGGGCGCTCGAGAGGATCGCGGTGGTCCGCACGAAGGGAGTCTCGTCGCATGCCGATTCCGAGAGGCCGCATTGATGCGCAGGTCTTCGAGACGTCCCAGGTTGTTCACCGGGCGACAGTCATTGCTTTCGTTGTGTTCTTTGCGCTGTCATTGGCGCACCAGGGCGTGGCGCAGATGACCTCTTCGGGCGCGAAGGATCAGCCCGGGCGCGCCCTCCCACCTGGAATGAAAGCGCCGGCGGTCAATTTCCGGGATATCGCGGCGCAAGCTGGGCTGAACGCTGTGGTGGTCTCCGGCGAGTTGGACCAGACCTCCGTGGTGGAAAATACGGGCACGGGCGTGGCCATCTTCGACTACGATAACGATGGCTTGCCGGATATTTTTTTTGTACAGGGCGACCGGTTGAAGCCAGGCTCGACGACCCTTACACCGCATCTTTATCACAATCTCGGCGGGCTTCGATTCGAGGATGTCACGGAGAAGGCCGGCATCGGGCACACGGGATGGGGGCAGGGTGTGTGCGCCGGCGACGCGGATAATGATGGAAACGTGGACCTGTTCCTCACCCAGTGGGGTCACAACGTATTCCTGCACAACACGGGAAAAGGTACCTTCGTCGATGAGACGCGCGAGCGTGGTTTGGAGGGTCCCGGGCCGCGTTGGGGCACGGGCTGTGCTTTTATCGACTATGACCGGGATGGGTGGCTCGACCTCGTGGTGGCCAACTATATCGATTTCGACGCACAGCAGTCGCCACGGCCGCGCGAGACCAGCGGCTGCAAATGGAGAGGCATTCCCGTGCCCTGTGGGCCGCGGGGCCTGAAGGGTGAAACCATTACCTTGTATCACAACGACGGGCACGGCCACTTCACGGACGTCAGCAAACAGGCCGGTATCGAAACGCCGCCCAAATACCACGGCTTTACCGTCTTGACCGGTGACTTCGATAACGACGGATGGCCCGATTTTTTTGTGGCCTGCGATTCCAGTCCCAGTCTGTACTTCCACAACAAAGGAAACGGCACGTTCGAGGAGATGGGCCTCAGTACGGGACTGGCGGTCAATGAGGATGGCAGGGAGCAGGCCGGGATGGGAGCGACCGCAGGCGATTATGACGGCGATGGCTACCTCGACATCTTCAAGACTAATTTCTCGAGTGACACCAACACCCTTTACCGCAACTTGGGCGATGGAACGTTCAGCGATGTCACCACCCGCGCCGGTCTAGCCGTGCAAACCCGCTACGTAAAATGGGGCACGGCCTTCGTTGACATCGACAACAACGGTTGGAAGGATATTTTTGTAGCGGCCGGACACGTTTATCCCTTCGTTGAAAAGTATGGCCTCGGCGAACGGTTCCGCCAGCCGCGCCAGTTTTTTTGGAATCGCGGAGACGGGCAGTTCTTCGATATGTCTTCCACTGCAGGCCCCGGCATTACCGCCAGGCACTCCTCGCGCGGAATTGCCGTGGGAGACCTCGACAACGATGGATCCGAAGAGATTGTGGTCGTCAACATTTTTGAGCCACCTTCGCTGCTCAAAAACTTCGGCCCCCGAGGTAATGCTCTGCTGGTACGGGCGCTGACCGCATCCGGCCGCGACGCTATCGGCGCGCGAATCATCGTGACGTCCGGGCACCGCAAGCAGATTGATGAGGTGCGCAGCGGCGGGTATTTCATGTCCCAGGGTGACTTTCGCGTTCACTTTGGCCTGGGTCCATTCACCACGGTGGAGGTCACCATACGCTGGCCGCAGGGCGCCACGGAAACTTTCAAGGATGTGGCGGCCAACCAATGGATCGTTATACGGGAGGGTAAGGGAATCGTCAAACGGCATCCACTCGAGGCTAGCGGGAAAAGCCAAGTCGTGCGTTGACGTGAAACTGCCGCCAATCCGGCATGTTTTGAGCTATATCGCGGTCTTCCCAAGCTTCGGACGTCGTTTCGATTCCCATCGCCCCGCCTTTGTGCGGCTGAGTCGCTGAAAATACCCCTAGAAAAGGTCGATTCTGGACGCCAGACGGACGCAGCCGCCATCAATTGGGCGCTGCTTGGCGTTTTAGGACCAAGATTTCTTAGAGGCGACACGATGTAGACAACGAACTACTTTGGGAAAGGGAAATGCGCATGCGGAAGACAAAACCGGGGCAGTTGTAACGAGTTGAGCGAGTTAGCGATCGTCGTTTCCAGGAGATCCTGGCGGAAATTTCTTTGTGGAAAGCTAGCGATAGGCACACCGCTAATGCAATTGCTCACTTCCTCGGCTGCCTCCGATAAAACACCCGTCTTCTCGCCAGTGAGCTTCTCCGAGTACGCGCCTATCCGGGCACTGAAACCGCCCTTTCCTATCTATGAATCATGCTAAATTTCGCTCTTCTTCGATCATCGGGGGCGATCAATGAAGTTCTTCTTAAATGGAAATATAGGCAAAGTTACGGTCTCAGAGGTGCTCGAACGGTCTAGCGTCTACAGGGAATATCTACGGTCTGTTAAGTAACGCCTGCCAGCCTCTGCGTTCGAGTTTGCGACCGCGGCGTGGCACTACGACTTCAGCGACCATCGATGTCCTCATGATTCCTGGGTCGAATCTCTCACAATTGACGGGCCCGCGAGAGGAGGGTGTCTGGAGGACCGTTCGCTCCGCATATCTGCTCGTCTTTTGGGGGCATTCCACGACGGCCACATCTTGCTCGATTATGCCGACGTGCAGATGTATTCGCTGGAGAAGACGAGCGCCGAAAACGTGAGGAAGACCACGAAGACTCGGCCTGCTCACGGTGACTGGCTGTATGATGAGATCCGCTTGTCAGGAAACGGGTTTGTTCTTCATGAGGTCCTGTTCAGCAATGACAGCCTGTGGCTAATTGAGGCGAAAGACATTTCATGCCAGTGGCGGCCAAGAGCCTGATTTCTTGATGGTTCCCGTACAGCAACGGAAGGTTGCCCTGCAGCTCCAACGTGGGATGGCTTGTCCGTCCTACTCCCGGCGCCGAAGGCGCCGCTCCGCTCCGACTACCGGCGCGAGGCGGTAACCGACGTCAACCGCCGCCGTGAAATGCTTGCTGCCCGTCTCTAAGAGTCTGAACTTCGTTTCAAATTCCGCCCCTGTCGCAAATGGGGCTGGGTAATGCGCTCGCTCGAGACCGAATCTCTATGGACACCGAGGAGTTGACGGAGCAGCATGATCAAGCTGACGCGTTGATCACAGCTAACGCTCGCGCCCGTCTGGCATCGTCGCGAATTGTAGGCGCAACTTCATTGGCCTTCTCCTTGCGACCAAGCGAGAGAAGTGACTTGGAGATCAAGAGAAGCAGCTTTGAAGGATCATGACTTTCATCGGCGAATTTTGTTGCTTCGTCCGAAGCATCGACCGCCTCTTCAACAGCCCCCAAGTGCAATAAAAGCCGTGCGAGATCATCCCAGGTGTCGGCTCGATCAGAACTCGCGGCCTCCTCCGCACTAGCACGGGCATCAGCGAGAACCCGGACAGCAGTGCCGATATCCCGCGCGTCCCACAACCGCTTCGCGATTTGACACAGGGTGTAGGCTCTTTCGGAGGCCGGAGCGATCCTCCCAGGTTCTCGTATTCTGGTTTAGTTTAAAATACTGGGCAGCGAGCCGCTGCAAAACCACTACTCGGTCCTCGGGATCTTTCTGCACGATCTTGTCCTCCAAAGATGGTATGGTCCGAAATCTCCTATTGTTGCGATGCCGACGCTGTCATCTCGGCGGAAGGCAGCACTCAGTGACGACCGAAATTGGGCGGACCGAGGTAGCCGGAGCGATGAACGTGTACGTCTGGTGTTGGTAGTCAACATAAGCGGCGATCTTCTGGATGAACTACACAAATTGTGCATCACGAAGTTTGGGCAAGGGCATGGCGATTCCCTGCAACCTGTATCTGGCGAATTGATATCTTGGCCGATTTTGCGGGTAAGCGCGCCCCGAAAGCGAGAATTCTGGCAAACCACCCCCGATTCGTCAAAGTGATGGGATGCCGGTTTGCGCAGGAGCCCTCAGGACGCACCTAGAACAAGCGAAGTCGCGGTTTGTTCTCTCATCTTTTTGCGGATAGCCTCAGCGCGAGTTTCTAGTGGTTCGGCCTCCTCCTCCCGACCGGTATTGCGCAACAGAATCGCGTAGTTCCCCAGGACTGTAGCCACATCCGGATGGTCTTGACCGAGCGCCTCTTCAGAGATGACGAGGGCCCGCCGATAGAGCGGTTCGGCAAGATCAAATTGTCGTTGCTCCCGATGGAGCCCGGCCAAGTTGTTAAGATCCGTAGCCAAACCTGGGTGCGCCGCCCCGAGGGCCTTTTCATCGATGGCAAGGGCTCGCCGATAGAGTGGTTCCGCATCGGCATACCGCCTTTGCCGCTTGTAGAGCATCGCGAGATTGTTGAGCCCTGTGGCGACAAGCTGGTGCTCCGGACCAAATGCACTTTCCCAGACTGCAAGGGCTTGCCGATAGAGCGGCTCGGCATCCACATAACGGCCTTGATCGTCATACAGGGTAGCCAAGTTGTTGGCGCTAATCGCGAAACTCGGGTGCTGTGAGCCAAGCACCCTCTCATAAATTAACAAAGCGTGCTGACAGAGGGACTCCGCTTCTCTGAATTGCCCGCGCCGCGTCATGTAGAACGATGTCTGATTCAGTAACCGCGCGGCGGGTTCAAATTCAAAAGAAAATCTCTCGATCATAGCGGCGCACGTCTTGGCGTGCGGGAGCAGTCTCTTGCATTCGATCCAATTGGCAAACTCGACCTCGGGAAATGACAATTCGACGGCCCGAACTGCACGTTCGGCCCATTCGCGATGCCGGTCCATGTCCATTTCGTCCTTCAGGACTTCCTGGACGAGGCGGTGAATATCGAGCGAGCGGTCCGACGCGTCTCTGCGAATAAGCGAGAACTGCGAAGCGTGTTTCAGCGTGGCGGCGAAATCCAAGGGATTTCCTGTGCGGAGTGCGAATTCCTGCCCAAGTGCTAGACCTCCGTTCGTAAAAATCTCCTCGGGAATCGCGTCGGGAGCGAGGAAAGCACAAAGACGAACCAGGTCGGCAGCCACAGGATCACGCTTGGCAAGCTCATTGAAGGCCAGCGAAAAAGTCACGGTGACCGATGGATGGTCACCGCTAAGTTCTCCGCGCTCCTTGCGTAAATGTTTTCCTTCTCTTTCATAGAGCCTGCGGTATTCGGCGAGAGTGGAGGGCGTCTCTTCGATATAGGCGCCTGCCTGATCCAGAGCGAGCGGAAGGCCACCAAGCTCGCCAGCGATTTCACGAGCGAGCTTAGTGTCCACCTCTTTGGCCGCCTCAAGCGGGAGTTCCTTGCCGAGCAGCGTGGCGCGGCGGAGGAGCAAGAGCGCACCCTCATCCTCACTCATCTCATCGATCAAGACTTTGTCGGCAAATCCCCCAAAGGCTTGCGCAAGGGTAGTGAGAAGAATGTGGCCGGAGTGAGTCGAGGGAACAAACTCGCGGAGCCGAGACAAATCTTCGGTGTTATCCAAGACGAGCAACCAGCCTCCATTTCTCTCCAGCCACCGATTGACGGCTCCCACGATGACAGCCTGGTCTCTTTCGTCCTTCTGCGGGAGGTCGAGCAGCCGCGCGATCGACGCGAAATCTAATGCCAATGTTTCGCGTGTTTCGGCCCTCACCCACAAGATTGTGTGATAATAATCGCGATAGCGGCGAGCATATTCGGCCGCAACCTGGGTCTTTCCGACGCCATGCATACCACTGAGCGCAACGCGCTTGGATGAATCCAGTTTCTTGCGAACGATGTCCAAGATTTTCTCGCGTCCCGTGAAGAAGGGATTCGGCGCCAGTGGCATCTTCCAGCCAATGAAGTCTTGTTTGCGTTGCCGCTCGAGGAGAGCGACAGGCTCGGCGGCGCCGCGTCCTGGCAGGGTCTCTACTGGGCCCAGACCCGGCTTCGTTATAAAAGGCTGCTTGGTAAGCCTCCTATAAAGCTTTTCGTAGTCATCCGAGCTGGAGATGTCGTAAAACGAGGCAGCACGCAACAAGACCGGAATGTGGCCGAAGTTGTCATTAGATAAGATGACGGGGATGAATTTATCGTTTTTGGATTCCGCATCGTAGATAGATTGCGTGACGACGAATCCTTCGAAGGCTACTCCCTTTCCCTGTCCGGGTTTCTCCTTTCCCTTGAACCTGCGTTCGTATGTCTCTGTACAGACGGTAAGGACAAACTCGGATTCCTCGATTTGATTGAGGCACCAACTCGGCCATCCCTCGGGAGGCGATTCTTCATATTGGTCGAGTTGGCAATCGATGCCGGCCTTGCGCAGGCGGTCGGACAGCTCTAGGACACGGTCCATGTGCGCAGGAGAGTCGTGACTGTAACTGATAAACACGCGTGAAGAGGCCGGAGGCATTTGATGCGCATTATAAACATCTCGCACACTGCAAGAAAGAGTGACGATTGCCAATGGCATGGCGAAAGATGCCAGACTTCACTCATTGGAGCAAGCCGGAGCTGGCGATGACGTGGAATGAAATGCTCAGGCGCGAGCCGGAAGGGAACTGGTCGGTATCAGCCCTTTTCGCAGATTGATGCCAAGTCGCAAGATTCCAGCTTCAATGACGATTTCGGACGGTTCCGTACTTGTATCACGTGCGCATAGACAATAATCACGGTCCGTATCAGCGGCTGCTGTTCCGCCAGAAGATCAAGTTGAATTGGTTAGCGGCATTTTTCAGGAATGTAAGATTGACACGAGAGGGTGGCAGACATACAGTTTTCCGCAGAAATGCATTTGAAATAGGAAACTTGGCTTACTCGTCGGTCCGGTGTATATCGTTGATCAGACAAATCACCAGGATTGAAACCCCGGTTTAGACAAGGCGAAACCATGTCTCATACAGCTCATTACCCCGTCTCGGCCACTTCCCAAAGCGCAGTCTTGGACCGGGTTGCGGCGATCCCTTGGTATGTCTGGTGTTCGGCGATCGCCGTGACCTCCACCACAGTTGGGCTCTATTGGGATATTTCCTGGCATACGTCGATTGGGCGGGACACTTTTTGGACTCCTGCGCACCTGTGCATCCACTTTGGGGCGATCCTCGCTGGACTCTCGAGCACCTACTTGATCCTCGCCACCACATTGGGCAAGAATCGCGGCGGACAAGAGTCCGCTGTCAAGATCTGGGGTTTTTACGGACCGTTAGGAACCTTCGTTTCGCTCTGGGGTGGGCTCACGATGCTCACCTCCGCTCCGTTCGACAATTGGTGGCACAACGCTTTCGGATTGGACGTACAGATCATCAGTCCGCCCCACGTGGTGCTCATTTTGGGGATTTTCATATTGGGGCTGGGGGGCTTGTTTCTGACCATCGCGGAGATGAATCGCGCCAACGAGCAAACCCGCCTAAACTTGAATCGCATCTCTCTCCACGTGGGCTGCATGCTGACGATTCTGCTGTTGATGCTGATTTCCGAGTACACGGGCTACACGTTGTCACACAGCGCTGTCTATTATCGCGCTCTGGGGCTGGCCATGCCCCTGGTGCTCGTGGGGATCGCACGCGCCTCAGGTTACAAATGGGCAGCGACGAAGGTAGCCGGAATTTATTTTGCGCTCTGGCTCTTGGCACTCTGGCTGGTGCCCCTTGTGCCTGCGGAGCCGAAGCTTGGTCCTGTCTATACTCGAGTCACGCATCTCGTGCCGTTGGAATTCCCGCTTCTGCTCTTCGTCGGCGCCGCTGCTTTGGATTTTCTCCTGCACCGAATGGCGGGACGAAACAAGTGGCTGCAGGCCGCGGCGGGTGGCACGGGATTCCTGCTCGCTATGATCGCGGTGCAGTGGCCCATGGGAAAGTTTCTGATTTCTCCGCTCGCCGAGAACCGCATTTTTGGCACGGACTATTACCCGTACATGGTCGGTCCGAGCCAATATCACCTCAGCCACCAATTTGATTTCTACGAGAAAACACGCACGGAGTTCTGGGTTGGAATGGCAATCGCCTTTGCTTGCGCCTTCCTGATGACACGCATCGGTCTTGCCTGGGGCGACTGGATGCGGCGAGTCAAGCGCTAACGCCATGAAGCGTGCCTTTCTCGTTTTCTTTGTCGGTTTTCTCCTGTTTGTGTCCCGGTCCGGCGCACACGTGGGCAGCCCCGATGTTTTCTACGAAGGCATGGCGGGACCCTACCGACTCTTCGTCACTGTGCGAACACCGCCCATGGTTCCGGGTATCGCTGAGATCGAAGTGCGGGCGCTCGACGGAAATGTTACTGACATTCGCATCGTTCCGCTGCGCGCAGTGGGGGAAGGTTCGGAGTATGCGCCACCGTCGGATCGCATGGAGCGGTCGCAAGCGGACACTCAGTATTTCACCGGCAAACTCTGGCTGATGGCATCAGGCGCCTGGCAAGTGCGCATGGAAGTGTTCGGGGCGCAAGGCAAGGGGGAAACGGCTATCCCTGTTCCTGCCGCCGCGCGGCGAACCCTGAGAATGCAGAAGACCACGGGAACTTTGCTCGTGGTGCTGATGTTCTTGCTGGTAGCCAGCATGATCGCCATCCTGGGCGCGGCGGCGCGCGAGAGCCAATTGGATCCGGGCACCGCGCCCTCCGCCCTCCTGAGACGGAGAGGAAGAATCGCCATGGCCCTGACGGCGGCTGCGCTTGTCGCCATTCTGTTTTTGGGAAACATGTGGTGGGATGCGGCAGCGAGCGGTCGCGCCGACCTTATGATGTACAAGGCCCCTCCGCTCGAGGCCTCCCTCGAAAACCAAGACACCCTCGTACTCAAGATGGGCTTCTCCTCCTGGCACGACCGTCGCAAGGAGATGCTGCTCGACAAGATCATTCCCGACCACGGTCACTTGATGCATCTCTTTCTGATCGGTCTACCCAATCTGGATCGTTTCTACCACTTCCATCCGGACCAAATTACCCGGGACACCTTCACGGAACGATTGCCCGCAGTAAGCGCGGGGAATTACGCGCTCTTCGCCGACATTGTGCGCGAATCCGGTTTTCCGGACACCATGACGACGCGACTGACGTTTCCCGACGTGCCCGGCAATCCGCCCACCGGGGATGATTCGGAAACAATGGTAGGCACTCCCCCTGGTGAAAGAGACCCCGGGATGGCTTTGACTTTGCCGGATCAGAGCCGTTGGGAGTGGGATCTTGGCGGCCAATCGCTGCGCACGCGGCAACCGGTACTTCTGCGCTTCCGCATCTTCGGAAAAGACGGCAAACCAGCTTCGGACCTCGAACCGTACATGGGCATGGCCGGACATTTGGTCATCGTCAAGCGCGATCTCACCGTCTTTGCGCATGTGCATCCTTCAGGATCCATGCCGATGGCGGCGCTGATGCTTCTGGAGAAGCAAAAAATCAACAGCACCTTAAAGATGATGGCGATGCCTGGCATGCCTGAGACTGCCATGCCCGCCGAAGTTACTTTTCCCTACGGGTTTCCCGATCCGGGAGACTACCGGCTGTTTGTGCAGATCAAACGAAGCGGCCAAGTGCAAACAGCCGCCTTCGACACCCACGTCGAACCTTAGCAGCGCTCCTATCGGGGATGAATGCTGGGTCCCGTGATTGCAGAGATCGACGTAAGCGCTATTCGTGATTTTCGCCGGGAGGAATCCTGGCGGATGTGCTATCGAAACGACTGGTACCGCTCTCTCCGATCGTTGGAGCCATGAACGAGTCTTGGACGGTTATGTGGAGCTCTTTCGTAAGCGTAAGAGCAAGATACTCTTTCACCCAGCGCAGTTTCTCTCCCCCATCCGTCAAAAACAGCTCCGTATCTCTCCGTTCAGTAGCGCGTCTGAAAGAGGATTGATCTTCTCTGCGGCGCCATGCTGTCTGAAGCGTGCCAGCTTGGATTTTTTTTCGACAACG
>Ga0210403_10003960_pt1 | contig 12867 bp, 10 predicted proteins | sample IncBWC19MmetaG_FD_150863 | JGI IMG/M metagenome (GOLD analysis project Ga0210403, IMG submission 150863) | Forest soil microbial communities from Barre Woods Harvard Forest LTER site, Petersham, Massachusetts, United States - Inc-BW-C-19-M | ecosystem: Environmental > Terrestrial > Soil >... | reverse complement strand
CCGAATCCTGCCGCCGCGGGGGCGGTGACGGCGCCATCCCCCCCGAAGCCACCACCGCCATTCGCGCGGCTTCCCAGGTTTTGAACATCTCATGGATCGCCGATGCGCTCAGCTCACAGGCCAGCGTCATTTGTCCGCGAAGCGGCGCCTGTCCGCGGCAACCGCAGTCCTGCGCGTCGGCGTAAGCCAAAGGAGAGCCGGATGGTTCAAGGCAAATGGAACATTACGATCAAGACCCCGATGGGCGACAAATCAGGGGTCCTCGATCTTACGGTCAGCGGCAAGACGTTGACCGGATCGCTTTCGGATGCCGAACACCACGTTGCCATCAGCGACGGGCGCGTCGAGGGTAACAAGCTCAGCTGGAAGGCAAAAATCACCAAGCCGATGCGCCTGAGCTTCAAATTCTCCGCGACCGTCGAGCAGGATCGCATCAGCGGCGATGCCCGCCACCTGTTGGGCAGCGCCACGTTCAGCGGCACGCGGGTGTAGGACTTTAGGGGTTAGCCTAAGCGACTTAACTGCTACGTGGAGGTACGCGACCGCCGGTTCAATCGATCGGTACGTAGATCTCAGTACGCAATTTCTCCACGGCCGTCGTTCCCGGGTCATCGACGTACCAGGAGATGACCGGCCCTTTCTGAACGTAGCCGTGTGCGGCCATGTAGGCGCGCAGCTTCTCGTTGGTTTGCGGTAATTTTTCGTAGGCTCCGATGTGAGTGGCCATCATTGCCTTGCCCGCGTAGCTTTGCGTCATGCGCACGCCGTCCGAACTTGCGACATCGCCGCGGTCCACAGGAATGCCGGCGTCGAATCTGTAGTTGCCGGCAGTCATTTCGCCGCCGACACCTAGCGGCGCGCCGGCCTGGTGAAGCTTGTTCTTGGCCATGAACTTGCCAATTTGACCGAACCCGTCGGCGTAAGCCTTGCCGATCGCATCGAGCGGCGCGGTCTCGCTCACGAGCAGAAGCGGGCCGGCCGTCAGCTCCCTCGGCTGTGCACTAAATCCCGCGATATCGGTGTTCGGCATGCTCTCGACCAGCGCCTTGAGTTTGCCGAGACCGGTCGCAAAGTCCTTTCCCAGCATGCCGTCCATCGTCAATCCGATGTAATGACCAATGGGATTGGCGCCCATGTCCATGTCGACCGCCCAGGTGGCGCGCGTCATCCCGCCCTCAGGCGTCAGCGTCACCAAGGATTTCGCCGTGCCCATGTCTCCGAAGTCCAGATCGCTGGCCATGGAACGGTCGGGCGTGGAATCTGTGATCACTTGCGTGCCGGAGCCGACCTTGTCATTTCCCTTCCAAACCAATTTTGCACCCACGCCCTCACGCGGCCCTTCGGTGGTCTGGCTCATGTTGGGATCCAAGTCCTGCCACGGTGACCACTTGGGAAACAGCACAAAGGAATTCACCGTCGCATAAACCAGGCTGGCGGGCCTGTTGATGGTCACGGAACGCTTCACCACCACATGGCGCGGCAATATCAGCCCGATGACCGCGACCAACACCACCACCACAACGAGTCCCGCGAGTATCTTTTTAATCATGTTGTTACTCCCTCGCCCAACGCAATTCAACCGCCGCTGCTTTGTTCCATCTCTCCGGCTGCACTTTGCACATAGTTCGGCAATCCCATCGTCTCGATCAATCCGAGTTGCTCTTCGATGAAGTCGATGTGTTCTTCTTCGCTCTTTTGAATATGGACCAACAAATCGCGAGTCACATAATCCTTGACGCTTTCGCAGTGGGCGATTGCGGATTTGTACATGGGGTGCGCTTCCATTTCGCGGCGCAAGTCGCACCGTAGAATCTCGTGCACGTCCTCACCAATAAAAAGCTTGCCCAAATCCTGCAGGTTCGGCAGCCCGTCCAAAAAAAGGATGCGTTTGACCAGTCGGTCCGCATGCTTCATTTCGTCGATGGATTCTTCGTATTCGAGTTTGCCCAGGTGCTTCATGCCCCAGTTGTCGAGCATGCGGGAGTGCAGAAAATACTGATTGATTGAGGTAAGTTCGTTCTTCAGGGCCTGGTTGAGGAATTCTAAAACTTTCGTGTCGCCTTGCACGGTAGCCTCTTATGGATTGAGCCTGGAATGGTGCCCGGATTGTAAGCCCGAACCCCGGTCCAAGGAATCAATTGGCTGGACGCGGGAATCAATTTGCTGGACGCGCGTGGCTGGACGCGCGTGGCGGGCGCGCGCGCCCAGGCGGCGTCTCTTAGAGTGCGAATTCGGGGGCGGCGCGCGAGAACAGATGCGGCCCAGACTCGCAGGCATCGAGAGAGGCGGACAACGCCGCCTTGGCTTCGGGCAGGCATTTCCCGCAACAAGTGCCGACGCCCAGTTCCCGGGTAAGGTCGCGCAAACTACTCGCACCGCCTTTGACGGCGGTTCGGATCTGTCGGTCTGAAACGGCTTTGCAAACACACACTATCATGGTCGCCATTGTGAACGCGAATGCGAATGATTGTCAATACCGTATACACTGATACGTCATGTATCGGTGGTAGAAGCTCAGGTCGCTTCGTTATGTATAACGGCGTACTGATGTGGTGAAATGACCTGCGCCGTGGGATGTCGCACAGTGCGGCCAAGAAGACCAAGAGATCGTATGATGATTAAAATCAGTAAATTACACGCTATTTCCATCCTCGTTTGCTCGGCTTTGGCGGTCGCGGCCTGCGGCGGGAAGGCCGGTGGCGGACCCCCGCCGCCGCCGCAGGTCACGGTCGCCCAGGTGCTCGAAAAGCGGGTGAAAGACTGGGATGAATTTACCGGCAGACTTCAGGCCGTGGAGACCGTGGAGATACGGCCGCGCGTATCCGGCTACATCGATAAGGTGGCCTTCACCGAGGGCAGCCTGGTGAAGCGCGGGACACTGCTGTTCGTGATCGACCCTCGGCCTTACCAGGCTGATTACGATCGCGCCGCCGCGGACGTAAAGCGCTTCAAAACCGCATTGGAGTTGGGCCGCATCGAATTGGCGCGCGTGCAGCACTTGAAAGAGAGCGGAGCGGTGTCCCAGGAAGAGTTGGACGAGCGCCTGAGCACGGTGGCGCAGGCCGAAGCCAACGTGGCCGGCTCCACGGCCGCCCTCGAAGCGGCGGCGCTCAACTTGAGTTTCACGAAAGTCATCAGCCCCATCGATGGGCGGGTGAGCCGCGCAGAAGTCACCCGCGGCAATTTGGTCACCGGCGGCAGCAACGGCGGCACTCTCCTCTCATCCGTGGTGTCGATGGACCCGATATACCTGTATTTCGATGCCGATGAACAAAGCTTCCTGCGTTACACGCAGATGGCACGCAGCGGCGAGCGCCCCAATTCGCACGATTCGGGCAGTCCGGTTCAAGTCGGACTGGCCAATGAAGAGGGATTTCCCCACGCCGGCACCGTTGATTTTGTGGATAATCAACTGAATCCCCAAACCGGCACGATCCGCGCGCGCGCGGTGCTGCAGAACAAGGATGGTCAATTCACACCTGGCTTGTTTGCGCGCGTGCAGCTGCTCGGCAGCGGAGAATATTCGGCGATCTTGATCGAAGATCGCGCCGTGAATACCGACCAGAATCAGAAATATGTGTTTGTTGTCGGTGCCAACAATCAAATCGAATACCGCAAGGTCAAGCTCGGGCGTGTGATTGATGGTCTGCGCGTCGTACGCGAGGGCCTCAAGGCGGGCGACGTGATTGTCGTGAACGGCGCCCAGCGCGTACACCCCGGAATCACGGTTACTCCGCAGCGCATCACCATGGGTGCCGACGGGGCGGCCGCTGCGTCCGGCGCGCCGGTCACCCCCGCCGCGCCGGCCACCTCTTAAAGGTCCGCGCGATGAATATTTCTTCGTTCTTCATTGAGCGGCCGATCTTTGCGACGGTTCTGGCGATATTGATTACGGTCGGCGGCCTGCTCGCGATGCCGAACCTGCCGATCAGCGAGTACCCGGAAATCGTGCCGCCCACCGTGGTGGTCAGTGGCCAATATCCCGGCGCGTCGCCCAAGACCATCGCCGAGACCGTCATCACGCCCCTGGAGCAGCAGATCAACGGCGTGGAAAACGCGATCTACACGAATTCCACAGCGACGCCGGACGGCACGTTCTCCATCACGGTGACCTTCAAGCTGGGCACCGATCTCGATATCGCGCAGGTACAGACCCAGAACCGCGTGGCGCAGGCGGAGACCCGGCTGCCTGACGTGGTACGGCAAATAGGCCTGGTGACGCAGAAGCAATCACCCGACCTGACCATGGTGGTGTTCCTAAAGTCCGGCGACGGCCGCTATGACTCGCTGTATCTGCGCAATTACGCCGTCATTCAGATCAAAGACGTATTGGCGCGCATCCCCGGCATGGGCGACGTGCGTGTCTTCGGGTCAGGCGACTACGCCATGCGCTTGTGGCTGGATCCCGGAAAAATCGCGGCGCGCAGCATGGATGTCGATGAAGTGTTGGCCGCAGTACGGGAGCAAAACATCCAAGTCGCGGCGGGCCAGATCGGCGGGCAGCCATCGCTCCCGGGGACGCAATTTCAATACATCGTCAACGCGCAAGGGCGTCTGCAGACCGAGCAGGAATTCGGCAATATCGTGGTCAAGAGTGGGGCGAACGGTGAAACGACCTACCTGCGCGACATCGCGCGGCTGGAACTCGGCCCGGACAATTACGCATTGCGCAGCATGCTGGACGGCGGTCCGGCGGTGGCGATTCCCGTGTTCCAGCTTCCCGGCGCGAACGCGCTGCAACTCTCCGATGCGGTCCGCGTCAAGATGAAAGAACTCGCGGTGAATTTCCCCGAGGGCGTCAGCTACGAAATCGACTACGACCCGACGGTATTTGTCCGCAGTTCCATCGAGTCGGTGGTCCATACCCTGTTTGAAGCCGTGCTTCTGGTCGTGTTGGTGGTGGTGGTGTTTCTGCAAACCTGGCGGGCCAGCGTCATCCCGCTGGTGGCGGTGCCGGTGGCCATCATCGGCACCCTCGCCGTGTTGCTGCTCGCCGGATTCACGATCAACTCTCTCACGCTGTTTGGTTTGGTGCTCGCCACCGGCATCGTGGTCGATGACGCCATCGTCGTGGTCGAAAATATCGAACGCAAGATCGAGCAGGGCTTGAACCCGCATGCGGCGGCACACGCCGCCATGGGAGAAGTGACCCGGCCGATCATCTCCATCGCTTTGGTTTTATGCGCGGTATTTATTCCCGTGGCCTTCGTCTCCGGGCTCACGGGCCAATTTTACCGCCAGTTCGGGGTCACCATTGCGGCCAGCACCATCATCTCGACCTTCAACTCGCTGACCTTGTCGCCGGCGCTCGCCGCGCTGCTGCTCAAGCCGCGCAATTCGCAGCCTGATGTCTTCCAACGCGGCATCAACAAGGTACTGGGGGGCTTCTTCCGCCTGTTCAATCGCGGCTTCGAGAGTGCCTCCGAGCGCTACGGTCATGGTGTGCGGCGCCTGACCGGGATTCGCATCCTTGTGCTGTGCATATTCGCCTTTCTGCTGTTCGGCACTTGGGGACTGTTCCGGCTGGTGCCCGGCGGATTTATTCCCGCGCAGGATAAGCAGTACCTGATCGGCATCGTGCAGTTACCGGATGCGGCATCGCTGGATCGCACGGAAAAAGTCGTGCGGCAAATGTCTACCCTGGCCAAGGAAACTCCGGGTGTCGATCATGTGATCGGATTTTCCGGCCTGTCGGTGCAGGGCTTCGTCAACTTGAGCAACACGGCCGTGTTGTTCTTTCCGCTGAAGTCCTTCGATGAACGCAAGACCAAGGATTTATCGGCCGGCGCAATCGCTCAAGCGCTCAACAAGAAATTCTCGACCATCGAGGACGCGACCATATTCGCGGTGCCGCCGCCCCCGGTTCAGGGTCTGGGGACCACCGGGGGATTCAAGCTGTTCGTGCAGGACCGCGCCGCTCACGGCTACGATGAACTGGCCCGGGTCACCAACGAGGTGCTGAACAAAGCCAGGCAGCAGCGCGAATTGAATCCCTATGCGACTTATACGACCTATCAAAACAGCGTGCCGCAGCTGTTTGCGGATGTCGACCGGGTGAAAGCCAAGCGGCAAAGCGTTCCGCTGTCGTCCGTGTTTGATACTCTGCAGACCTATTTGGGCTCCACGTATATCAATGATTTCAACCAGTTCGGACGCACCTTCCGCGTCTACGCCCAAGCGGAGCCGCAATTCCGCAATCAGCCCGAAGATATCGCCAACTTGAAGATGCGCAACTTGAAAGGCGACATGGTGCCCATGGGGGCGGTCGCCGACATTCGCTTCGAAGCGGGGCCGGACCGGGTTTCGCACTACAACGTGTATCTGGCCGCGGATATCAATGGTCAGGGTGCTCCCGGTGTGTCGTCCACCCAGGCCACAACGGCGATGGAGCGCGTGTTGAAGGATACGTTGCCGAACGGCTTCGGTTACGAGTGGACCGATCTGACCTTTCAGCAGAAATCTGCCGGGAACACGGCCCTGTTGGTTTTCCCAATTTGTGTGATGCTGGTGTTCTTGATCCTGTCGGCGCAATACGAGAGCTGGGCTCTGCCGTTGGCCGTGATTCTCATCGTGCCGATGTGCTTGCTGTCGGCGATGCTGGGTGTGTGGCTCAAAGGCTCGGACAACAACGTGCTCACCCAGATTGGATTCATCGTCCTGGTGGGCCTTGCCTGTAAGAACGCAATTCTAATCGTGGAGTTCGCGCGCGAACGCGTCGAGCATGGTCTGGCCCCGGTAGAGGCGGCGATCGAGGCCTGCCGCTTGAGGCTGCGTCCCATTCTCATGACCTCGTTCGCGTTCATCATGGGAGTGATTCCACTCGTGACCGCCACCGGCGCCGGCAGCGAGATGCGCGAGGCCATCGGCATAGCGGTGTTCGCGGGAATGCTGGGCGTCACATCATTCGGATTATTCCTGACGCCGGTATTTTTCGTGACCATCGAAACCTGGTTGGAGCGGCGCAAAAAGCACTTGGGCTATCCCGCGCTATCCGTGGGCGAGGAGCAGCCCGGTGCGTAGTTGGCTTGCGGCCGCTGCGGCGATAACGGCCTTGGGCGGCTGCGCCGTGGGCCCGAACTACCATCGGCCGGAAACGCCTGTGGATTCGCAGTTTGCGAATGCCGGGGAACCGGGCCTCGCCACGGGCGATGCCGTCGAGAATTACTGGCTCGGATTTTCCGATCCCATGCTCACGGACTTGGTCGCGGACGCGCTAGGCCACAACAAGGATCTGGCGGTCGCAGAGGCGAATTTGCGGGCCGCACGCGCAGCCCGAAGACTGGCCGGGTTCGATCAGTTCCCGACCGTCACCTTCGCCGGAGGCTACACGCGCAACCTGGATTCCCAGGAGCAGTTGCCCGGCATCAATATGCATGACCGCGAGTTCGATGCTGCCCAGGCCGGCTTCGATGGTCTCTGGGAACTGGATTTATTTGGCCGCGTCCGGCGCAACGTCGAGGCGGCGCGTGCCGACGTCGGTGTCAGCGCGGCCACGCTGCAGGATGCCCGTGTCAGCGTGATCGCCGAGGTGGCGCGCGATTATTTCATCTTGCGCGGATTGCAGGATCAGCTGGCCCTTACCCTGCGGAATGCCGACAATCAGCTCAATACGCTGAAGTTGACGCGCAATCGGCTCGAGGCGGGCAGAGGCAACCAATTGGATACTGCCCGCGCCGAAGCACAATGGCAGACCACGCTGGCGTCCATCCCGAGCTTGCAGGCGTCAATTGCCACTACCAGCTATCGGTTGAGTGTTCTGACAGGGCGGCAGCCGATGGCCATTAGCGCAAGTCTAACCGCGCAAGCGCCGCAGCCCGCATTGCCGCCTTTGAATACAATCGGAACACCGGAACAATTGCTGCGCCGGCGCCCCGACGTTCGCGCGGCGGAGCGCAGCCTCGCGGGCGCCACGGCGCGAGTCGGTGTCGCAGTGGGCGATCTCTTTCCCAAGGTCACGTTGACCGGCCAGGTGGGCTACTTTGCCCCCACGTTCGGCGAATTCGGGACCAGCGAGGCGCGCTTTTTCTCCTTCGGGCCGAGCATTTCCTGGGCGGCGTTCGATCTGGGGCGCGTGCGCGCGCGCATCGGCTCCGCCAGAGCATTGACCGACGCCGCACTGGCGGCTTACGAAGGCGCCGTGCTCGGCGCGCTCGAAGACACCGAAGGGGCTTTGATCAGTTATGGGCGCTCGCAAGCCCGGCGCGACGCGCTGCAGGTCGCCGCAGCGGCGAGCGACAAGGCTGCTGAGCTGGCCCAAAAGCGCTTTGAAGGCGGGCTCATCGATTTCCTTGAAGTGCTCGATGCAGAGCGGACGGCTTTGAGCGCCGAGTTGCTGCTCTCGCAGAGCCGCACCGACTCGGCAACTTCATTGATCGCGGTATACAAAGCATTGGGCGCGGGCTGGGGCGGTCTCAAGTCAAAATGAAAATCTATAGCTGGAACGTGAATGGCATTCGTGCCGTGCATAAGAAGGGGCTGTTCCAATCATTTCTCGAGGCCCACAAGCCTGACATTCTGTGCCTGCAGGAAACCAAGGCGGAGCGCGGCCAGATAGAAATCGAATTGCCCAACTACCGCGAGTACTGGAACTCTGCGGTCAAGAAGGGCTACTCGGGAACGGCGATCTTTTCCAAGGAGGAACCGCTCAAGATCATCAATGGCTTTCCAAACGAGTTCGCCAAGCGGTTCACATTCGCCGACGAGCTGAAACGCGACAGCGCGGAGGAGGGCCGGGTCATCACGGCCGAGTTCGCCAATTTTTATATCGTCACGGTGTACACGCCCAACGCCAAGGATGACTTGAGCAGACTTGCCCTGCGGCACAAGCACTGGGATCCGGCATTCCTGGCGTACTGCAAACAGCTGGAGAAGGCCAAGCCCGTGATATTTTGCGGCGACCTGAACGTCGCGCATACCGAGCTCGATCTTGCCAACCCCAAGCCCAACCGCGGCAAGAAGGGATTCACCGACGAAGAGCGCGCCGGCTTTCAGGCTTTCATCGATGCGGGGTTCGTGGATACCTTCCGGCTGTTCACCCAGGGTAACGGCCACTATTCGTGGTGGAGTCACTTTGCCAATTCGCGGGCGCGCAATGTCGGATGGAGAATCGATTACCTGATGGTATCGACCGCGTTGCGCGGCGCCGTCAAAAGCGCCCAGATTCACCCGGACGTCTTGGGCAGCGATCACTGCCCGGTCAGCATTACGCTCGACTCAAGTTTCTAGAGCGCTTCCATGACCGTTGCGATGCCTTGCCCGCCGCCGATGCACTGGGTGGCGAGAGCGTAGCGGCCCTTGGTGCGCGCCAGCAACGATGCAGCCTTTCCCGTGATGCGTGCGCCCGTGGCGCCCAGCGGATGTCCCAACGCCAGACCGCCGCCGTCGAGATTGATCTTGGACTGATCGAGGCGCAGCTCGCGGATGCAGGCCAGCGCCTGAGACGCAAACGCTTCGTTGATTTCGATCACATCCAGTTGCGCAACATTCAGCGCGGCACGCGCCAAGGCCTTGCGTGTGGCGGGAATCGGTCCGATACCCATCACGGCTGGATCGCAGCCGATAGTGGCGGCCGAGCGTATGCGCGCCAGCGGGTGCAAGCCTCGAGCCGCGGCGAATGCCTCGCTGGTGACGAGCACGACCGACGCGCCGTCCGTCAACGGTGAGGACGTGCCTGCCGTCACCACGCCGTCCGCTGCGAATGCAGGCTTCAGCGCGGCCAGCGCCTCGAGCGTGGTCGCGGGCCGGATACAGCCATCCTCGCTGACGAGTTCTCCGGATTCGAGCCGGATCGGCACGATTTCATCGCGCAGGCGGCCCAGCTCGCGAGCTTGCGCCGCCTTGCGGTGAGACTCGACGGCCATGACTTCCTGATCGTGGCGCGATATTTTATAGCGCTGCGCGACATTTTCGGCGGTTTGGCCCATGCTGATATACGCGTCCGGAAAACGGCTCTGCAATTCCGGATTGGGCGAGCGGTTGAATCCCCCCTGCGGCACCATGCTCATGGATTCCACGCCCACGCACAGATACGCCTCGCCGATGCCGGCTTCGATCTGCGCGGCGGCAATTTGTATGACCGACATCGATGAGCCGCAAAAGCGATTGACCGTCATGCCGCCGACTTCGAGCGGCAACCCCGCCAATAAACCCACGATGCGCGCGAGATTCGAGCCTTGTGGTCCTTCCGGATAGGCACAACCGAGGATCACGTCCTCGATCAGCGCCGGATCGAGACGGGTGCGTTCGAGAAGGCCGGTGACCACTTGTGCGGCCATCGTATCGGGACGAACCTGCGCGAGCGCGCCCTTGCGTGCAAAGTGCTGGGGCGAGCGCGCGTACGCGGCGATCAATGCTTTCATGAATTACATCTCCTGGACATCTGCAAGAGCGCTCATGCGCTATTTCAGTTCAGTAATGACCGCGTGCTCCTGGCCGCCGAGAAGAAGCTCGGTATGCGTACGGTCGCGGCGGTTGAAGCGAATGTCCCCAAATTTGTATTCATTCGCGACGCTCTTGCCATCGGGCGTCGTAGACTGCAGTGCACCGGTCGCCTCGAAGACCACCAGCGCATCTTTGTCGTGGAAGTGCATGGGGCTCGGTTCATGCGGCTTCCATTTATAATCCCAGATGACGACCTTGTCGTTCTCCAGTAGTTTTCTGGCATGCGGCCGGGGAAAGGCCAGCGGATACCCCGTGGTATTCGCAATCGGCGCCACTGCATGGTCTTTGAGCTCGACAATCACGGTACGCTCACCCGCCTTGCCGGGCGTATCGCCCTTGTGGCCAAAAAGCGCGCTGCCTTTTCTTGCAAGCGATACGGCGACGAAGTCGTGCTGCGCCGGCGGCATCACGCCGGTGGTGTCCCAAACCGTGACGCGCTCATTGTCGAGAGCCGGCTCCGCACCGTAACTCAAAGCGGTGCAAATCAAAGCGGCACAACTAAAAGCTACAATACCAAGGACATTTTTTTGCATTCGGCTGATTGTACACGTCAGGCGCGCGCCTGAAAATCGCGCCGAATCGCGCATGAAGAGGCTACGCCGTGACTATATTGCTGCTATTTGGTTCCAATGTTTTCATGACCTTCGCCTGGTACGGGCACCTGAAGTACGGTCATTCCTGGCCGCTTTGGAAAGTGATTCTCATTTCGTGGGCCATCGCGCTCATCGAATATTGCATGGCCGTTCCTGCCAATCGACTCGGCTTCGGCACCTATACCGGCTTCCAGCTCAAAATCATTCAGGAAGCCATCACCTTGATTGTTTTTCTGGTGTTTGCAGTCGTCTATCTCAAAGAAAAAATGGCCTGGAACTATGCTGTGTCCTTTGTACTGCTGATGGCGGCTGTCGTGGTTGCGTTTGCCTTTAAACCCGTTGCCGCGTAATAGTGCCGCTCATGGCCAATCTCAAGCGCCGTCATGTGATTCTCGCCACGGCGGCAACCATGGGTGGCCTCGTGATCGGCTGGTCTGCTGCCCCCCAACGGCGCCGATTGACCACCGACAAGCCCTTGGCGGTTGGCGACGGGCAGGTTGCCTTGAATGGCTGGGTGAAGGTCAGCACCGACGGCACCGTGACCGTAGTGATGTCCCAGGCGGAGATGGGTCAGGGCGCGCACACCGGACTCGCCATGCTCTTGGCCGACGAGATGGATGCGGATTGGGAGCAAGTGAAAATTGAGCAGTCGACGCTGGATGCCATTTATAACAACCAGGCCGCGATCATCGATTCATTGCCGTTCCAGCCGGGTGATCACGGTGTCGCGAAGCGAGCCACGCAGCACCTGCTGGGCAAGCTATTGCGTGAAGTGTCCGGATTGCAGGGAACGGGCGGGTCGTCGAGTCTAGCCGATCAATGGCTTCCCATGCGCGAGGCAGGAGCATCGGCACGCGCCATGCTGATCAGTGCGGCGGCGATGCAGTGGCGCGTTCCTGTCGGCGATTGCCGCGCTGAGAATGGAAAGGTCCTGCACTCTTCGGGCAGGAGCAGCACGTTCGGCGAACTTGCAGCGCCGGCTGCGCGATTGCCGCTTCCGAAGAGCGTGACCCTCAAGACGCCGCAGCAATTCAAGTTGATTGGCCAGCCCGTTCGGCGCATCGACAATGCGGCCAAGCTCAATGGCTCGGCGGTTTACGCGATCGATGTGCTGCCGCCCGGCCTTCTCTATGCCAGCATCGCGATGTGCCCGACGTTCGGCGGCAAAGTGCTGCGTGTCGACGGCGCAGCGGCACAAGCGTTGCCGGGGGTACGCAAAGTGGTCGTACTGGGTCCGGTGGCCGCCAGTTCCATCATGTCGGGAACTACTTCGGGCGGTGTCGCGGTCATTGCCGACACGCCATTTCACGCCATGCGGGCACTGACCAAGGTTGGTGTCGAGTGGGACCATGGCGCTGCCGTCGCCTTATCCAGCGCCTCAATTCACACCGAACTCGCGCATGCCCTCGACACCCAGGAGGGCAAGGTTCATTTCGCGCGGGGCGATGCGGCAGCGGCCTTAAAATCCGCTGCCAAAGTAGTGCAGGCCGAATACCACGTTCCCTTTCTCGCCCACGCGACCATGGAGCCGATGAATTGCACCGTGCAGTTCAAGGACGGCGCCGCAACGGTGTGGGCGCCGACGCAGGCAGCCGGCTTCGCAAACGCAGCGGTGGCCAAGGCGTTGGGCATTCCCTCCGCGAAAGTCGAGGTCAGGGTACCGTATCTCGGCGGCGGCTTCGGCCGGCGCTACTTGACCGACTTCGTGGTGCAAGCGGCGCTGCTTGCGCGCGAAACCGGGGGCGCGCCCGTGCAGTTGCTGTGGTTGCGCGAACAGGACATCGCGCACGACTACTACCGCCCAACGTATTTGGCACGTTGCGCGGCAGGCTTG
>Ga0210403_10003959_pt1 | contig 12870 bp, 10 predicted proteins | sample IncBWC19MmetaG_FD_150863 | JGI IMG/M metagenome (GOLD analysis project Ga0210403, IMG submission 150863) | Forest soil microbial communities from Barre Woods Harvard Forest LTER site, Petersham, Massachusetts, United States - Inc-BW-C-19-M | ecosystem: Environmental > Terrestrial > Soil >... | reverse complement strand
GGAGGAGGAGTTCGAGCGGGCGCTCTACGCGAGCGCGGCGAGGTGATGCTCTGAGCGATCCGTTCAGTGTGCCTGCCCTCCTCGCGTCCGACGGCTCCCGGGCACGGCTAGGATTCTATTGCTTTCAGCGACGAAGCATTACACGACATGGCGGCTTCCCAAGACACAATGGGGGGGCAGCATTTCTCCTAGGATGTCCGTTTACATTGGCAAGAGTCACCGGGGCGTCAACCGCGCCAACGTGAACCGTCCTTCCGCTTTTCGGTCCGTGAATCCATGCGTGTCCATTCATCGGTTTCCCATGGTAAAGATCGAGGATGAATCGCCGGTATGCTGATTCACGTTCTCTCTGTTCTTCCAGATGGTTCTGTCCATTGGACGGGAACTCCGCTTCCTGCCAAGCTTGACGTTCGTACTTCCCTAGATTCTGAACAACGAAGGGCTTCACACCAGGAATTCCAAATTCAATCCCCATACCTCAACGCGTCCGCCGCAAGCGCCAGCGGCTTCCTTCTAGTCTGCGCATCGAAAATGCCTCCCGTAAAGCAAAGGTAGGCTATCTCGGAGACCCCGGCTAAAGGCGGCGGCTTAGTTGAAACCTGCTTCTCGTCACTTGGCTGGATGGTCGCCTTTCCGGGCAAACGGCCTTGGGTCGGCTGTTGCCTTCGGGGCTTAGCACTCATCGAGTGCAATTTGAAGCGTGATTCGACGGATTAGTACCGATAGACGCGATTGTAGCCGATGATTCTTCAGCTTACCCCGACCAACCGGGGGATTGTGGACTCGCCCTCTCGGCTGTTGGCAGCGGTTTGGCGCTTCCGCATGGTCGATAACACAACCGCATTGCGTGGCCTTCAGATTCCGGCCGGGCATCCCATCAGACTTAGTGCGGAAGGATACACTACGATGTCGAATGGAGCCTCCGGGAGGAAAAAACATGCCGTCTCTAGAGACGGATCGGTTAGCTACTGAGGCGATGCAATGCTGGGCCGATTTCCAGGAAGGCCTTTCCTCGGACAAGCGGAAATATCCCTTGCAACAGTTTCGAGTTTTTTGGGCGGTCACAAAACGCTACGCCGAGTTGACAAGGTCTGATCCTCTGATTCACAGGAGTGTCGCGGGTGCTGTTAATGGACTTGTCGATTTCCTCGAAGCGGAACGTAAATTCGTTCCAGGCGACGTTCTTCGAGATGCTGAGCGCCTGGAGTGCCTCCTTTTTAGCGGCTATGACCCGCATTTCGAGGGAGATGAACCACCGGGCTTGTAGAGAGAGACGACGGAGCCTTCGACCGACGATGCGGCTGCGGTTGTTGCCGAGTCACTCTTTTCGCAATTCCAGGTTTACCCTTGCCGCAGTGACAAGGCCATCGAAGATCTGTCGCGGATGTTCAATCCGATTATCGGGGGCTGGCTCCAATATTACGGGCGATACTATCGCTCGGCACTTTACCCGACGATGCGCGAACTGGACCGAGATCTGGTCCTTTGGGCCAAGCGGAAATACAAGAAGCTGCGACGCCATCACCGGCGAGCAACACAGTGGATTGCACGTATTTCGCGTCGCGCTCCGGCGTTGTTCGCTCACTGGAAAATGGGCGTGCGGCGTAGCTCCATGATGGGAGCTGTATGAGTCGAGAGGCTCACGTCCAGTTCTGAGAGAGCCTCGGGGTGCAACTCCCCGGGGCTACTCACCTCGTCATCACCAGCAAATCGAAAGAATTACTGGAAGGAGAAATCAAGCCCCTGGTCGAGCAGTTTCTGCAAGAACGTGGTCTTGAACTCTCTCCGAAGAAGACCGTCATTACGCACGTGGAGCACGGCTTTGATTTCCTCGGACAAAACGTGCGCAGATATCCTAACGGGAAACTGCTCATCAAGCCTTCCAAGAAGAATGTTAAAACCTTCCTGGATGGCATCCGACGAGTTATCAAAGCTGCACATGGCGTGTCTGCCGCATGACGATGCTCTTCGGTGTGTAAGAGCGAAGCAAAGAAAAATCAGAAGAAGTGACGTGAGTTTGCGCACTTCGTGCGGCTTCATGTGGGAGCGGGAACAGAAGAAGAGAGCCGGACGCCGTGCTGCGCGAGAACGATCCAATAAAGGCGGGACCCAAGATCGATGAGTGAAACGAGATGTTACAACAGCAATTTCTCTCTCATGGGACCTGTCTCGATCACCCTATCTACGCCTCCGCCGCTGGCCGCAGTTTGTGCCATCCGGTGAACGCAAGATGGAAAAGCAGGTTCGTGGGCACCATCAGCGATAGATAGACAATCGGAATCATGTAGACGTTGGTGCCCGGAAAGCAGTAACGCGCCACATACAGCACGACAATCACGCTGCGCATGCCGGTAGAGGTCGCCAACACCCGGCGTGACTCGCGGTCGGGGCCGCCGATCAGCCAGCCGATCAACATGGATAGAAGCAGCAACAAGAGCATCGCTAGGATGGTCCCACGGCCGCGGATTGCATTAAAGGCTTCACGGCGCGCCAAGCGCGTCTCCCACATAAGAAAAACGAAGACAATCGAGGCCAGAACGCCCAGCGGGAATACCAACCTGGGGGCAATTTTCGGTGCGCGTCGCGCCGCCCACAAACCGGCGCAGAGTGGCAGCGCAACGTACAGAGCAATGCTCGTGACCAGGAGCAGCATCGGCCGCTGATTGCGCTTCGCCGTCTCCGGCATCAACTCGACGGCAAGAGGGGTCATTACAATGCTGAGCAAGGAGAGCACGAAAATCATGGCGGCAGCGAAAGCCAGGCGCGTCTTCGCTTGGCGCGTGAACTGCAACGCGATAGGCGTTCCCGGTATCGCGGCCAGCAACAAGATGCCAACACTGGCGTCGGGTGTCAGCGGGAAGATGCGAACCAGCAGGATGCCTATAGCTGGTATGAGGAAGCAATTCGCCAGCAGGGTACGGACAAACAGAGCGCGCTGGCGCAGGATATCAAGTAGCTCTCCGCTGCTGACACGCAGCCCGATAGAGAGCATGACGACGACAACGAATAGGTTCAGCAACAACAAAGGCGGAATCAGCACGCTTTCCTCCGATCGTGTTGCATGAACTCTTCCGCCCTGATCATAACTGACGTAAACAGATGGGATGAGAAGGCCGGTGTCCGGACGGGATGCAGTGTACGCTCGCAAGTTATCGACGTGCTCAAGGCACAGATAAAAAGGAGACCGGCAATGAAGAAGGGTAGCACCGCTGCAACGAAGCAGAGCAAGAATATTTCCCAACAGAAACTGACCATCGGATTGGATCTGGGAGATCGCCACAGCTGGTACTGCGTCGTCGATGAGACAGGCCACATCCAAGTGGAACAGCGAGTCCGGACGAATGAGAAAGCGTTGCGCGAAGTCTTCGGCTGCGCTGCCACGCAAGCTCGGACGCGATCCGGGGGGAAGCTTGCCGGCATAGACAGCGGAGATCAGTCGGGCGGCGGGCGAAGGGGATCGAACTGGTCGGCTTAAGCCATGTGAAGCTATGATTGATCAAACGGTTTTGGCGTCATTCGAGCCATATGGCTTGAATGCTTGCGCGGGCCGCTTCCCGAAAGCCTCTTTGATTCTGTTTCTCTGCTATCGTTGGCGCTCGACTCTGGCAAGGTCCTCTCTCAGCCAGGCCACTTGCTTCTCCGTATTTGCCAGACGCTGCTCGCAATCCGTTTTCTCGATCGCGGGTGATTCGAGTTCTCCGAACTTAGCTATGATTGAAAACCAAGCAGTTGTTGGCTTCGTTTTGCAAAATCTGCTGGCTCACGGATCGAGCCGATAGACATGTCGGTACACCGGTCATCGACTCTTGGCATCTCGTTACTCAAGTCCTCCCTCTTGCTGGTGCTTATAGGCCGCAGCGGTATCCTTGCCCTGGCTGCTTTGGCAGACTCGGTGAACCTTTGTTGCAGGCCCTGCAAGATAGGGCAAACGCGCCGAGGAGGCCCATCGCGAGCGTACCGGGCCAAGTAATATGCTGGAAACATCTTTTTGCGCCCTTCTCATAGACAGGAACTTCTTCGTCGTCCGCACGAGCCAGTCGTTTCCATAGCAGCCACGGAAGCCATGTTCGAGTAGAGCCTCCAGCACGCCCGGCGCGCAATGTGGGTGGTTCCAGACGAGATGCTTGGTATCGAACTTGGACCAGTCTGTCTCAAAAATACCGTAACCGGAATCGAGTTCATGCCACATTTCCGTCTGTGGATGTGGCGTAACGATGGTGATTTGCGTGACATCGAGCTTTAAAGAAGCCAGTGTTCTTAAGTCTTCAGCGATCGATCCCGGCGTCTCGGGCGGGAGACCAATAATGTAATAGCCTTGGGCATAAAGGCCCGCGCGGTTGAGTCGCTCGGCGAGCTCGAAGGAAGCCTGGGCCCTCTCATTCTTGTGCATCTGCTTCAAAATGTCCTGGTGAAAGCTCTCGATACCGAATAGCGCGCCTTCCATGCCGCAATTCTGCCATTGATTGAAGTTTCGAAGAAGCAGGTCCACACGTGACTGCACCAACCAGCGGACTCGGTGGCGTGCCAATAACTCTATGACAGCATCGGCATGCGAGGGAAGGTTGCCGAAATTTTCGTCTAGCAGAAGGACAAAATGAATGCCGTGCTGGACGTAGAAACGCAACACTCGATCCAACGACTTCAGAGAGATTTCCTTTGGTTTCGGCGCAAATGTGGTGGTCTGGCAGAAGGTGCAACGAAAACTGCATCCGCGCGACGAAAACAGGATGCCTAACGGGAACGACCACCCTCCGGGTAACCGGAAGCGGGTGATCAGCGGTGGATGTTGGATTTCGTCAAGATGCGTCCCCAGCCTATGTCCCAGGGCATCCTCACTGTACCCGCTAAACACATGGTCGAAGTGTGATTGTATGGAAGGAGTCAGAGCGCCATAATTCCCCGCCCACAGTTCGCGGACGCCAGCCTGCCGTGCTTCCGAGGCCATCGCCAGGATGTCATTGGTCTCTTCGAGATAAAAGGAGAAACCGACGGCATCCCAGCCCTTCTTGAGCTCAGCAGAAAACTCGGCCCGTGTCGGATATTCCAGGATATTCAGGTGAGGAAGATTCTGCCGCAGGAATCGAAGGCCAAATGAGATCGTCCGCGGCATACCGAAACGCCATCGAAAATTCCGAGGAGCATTTTCCCGAAAATAATCGTAGAGGCCTGAGTCGCGGCAACGGGTTGTCAGCAGAATTCGAGGCAATCTTTCCTCCTCTGTGGAACACCTCCACAGAAGCGGAGTTGGCGTGAACAGGACTCTAGCACATTCCAGCCCCACAAGTTCGAGCAGAGAGACCGGCTAGGCTGAAATCGGCATTATCTACGTCATTAGACTGGCTAACAAAACCTCTCTTCGAGAAGTGCCGAGATTCCGCCCACGGCCTGGGAAGCGAGCCTCCGGAACGAAATTGATCACGAAGGCAAGGGAGGTGCTCATCGAAAGGGTCGCCACCGAGTGGGCGCGCCAGTTGCAGGCTATCGAACTAGAAACAACGTATGGAATTCCTCCATCGGCGACCGCTCGGTGAGGATTCGATTGCGTTGCCTGAATCGTTATCGCGCGACAAGTCAACGAACACTGCTGAGGACATTGGAACAGACTGCAGCAAAAGATAGTGCCATGGGCGCTCCGCCCACGTCGATCGGGCGAACCGCTTAATGATCCCGGTAACCGACAATAGCGAGCGATTCGGAGGGAACCGGATTTCCCTGTACGGTCAGTCACCCGGCCACACTGACGTAGTTTGGTAAATTCGTGGGCCGTGAACGAAATTGTTCACGTGCTGGAACTGGTTGGTCTGAGTACGTACAACTTAAGCAGAATGCCACTTGTTCACAGCGACGTCATCGGATGGTGATCCTGCCACTGACGGTACCCACCTCGATGCGCTCACCTCCTCCGCCGACTCGCTGGGAGACTCGTCGAGCATCTGAGGAGGGCTTGGATAGGTCATCACGTTCGATTTGAATCTCACCGGAATCATCAGAGATATCGAGATCGAAATTCGCCACTGGGGGCAGGTCGAGGCGGATGACACCCGACGCGGAATTCAATTTCCAGTTGCCGTGAGGGACGGCCTGCACATGCAGATCGCCGCCTTCTGTCGAACAAGTCAACGCTCCCCTTGCTCCACCCACCTCGATTCTTCCGTTTCCTTTTCCTACCACCGCAGTGGATGGGCCCACGACGATCAGGCTGACATCTCCGTCGCCAGTCCTCGCGTCAATGCCGTGTGCGAGGCGCTCGCCTGTAATATTCCCCCTGTTCGTTCCGGCTTCGACATGTTCGCCGATGACTTGTAGGTCTATATTCCCCGACTCCACTTCAGCCTGCAATCCCTTCGAGATGTAGGACGCCTTGATATCGCCGATGCCAGCTTTAGCAGTTACTGGTCCTAAGACGCCGCGGATGCTTTGCCTCCCGCGATTGACAATGCAAACGACTTCAGTCCGGTAAGGAACGTCGATCCGGTATCGAACCCTGAGTTTTCCTTGAACAGCACCGGGATCGGAATGACGGAGCGTAATGCGATTCCCGGCCTGATCGAGAGTGAGAGAAGCCGAGAAATAGTTATCGTCCAGTCCCGAATCGCCGTCGGCCTGTGCGAATCCTGCAATCGAGACCTGCCCGTCCCGGCTATAAAGGACTTCTACGTCCCCGCTGATGATTTCTATGTTGAGCACCACAGGCTCTGCGTTTGTGACTGCAAGAGTGCGTTGGAACTCGCTTGTGAGCTTTCGCTCACCCAATGCCACGCTTGCCACCATGATCAGCGCCAACGCGACGGGACGAACATTCGCGTCCCTGAGGTGCGAAGTCAAGATCCGCTTTGCGGTTGATTTAAGAAAACTTCTGGACATAAACGTCTCCGAAGGAAACCGCCCCTCGGAGCAGGGGCGGTCCTTTACTTGCGGTACCTACAGGGAACGAAGGAAGTCCAAGATCGACTGCTGTTCCTCGGCCGATAGGCGATTGAACCGGTGGACCACTCCGTTGGCCTCGGACGCTGGGTACTTCGGTGATGCCTCCGAGTGATGTTCCCGGATCGTGCGCAGCAGGTCAGCGGTTCTTCCGTCATGCATAAAGAAGATGCGCTGTCCGACACCCCACAGCGGCGTGGTGCGAAATTCGTCCGGACCCGCCTGACCCTGACTGATATCGTCCGCGAGTTTGTAGCCCATGTGATGCACCATTAAATCGGTGTACGCATTGACTGGCCTATTTTGCAAAACAGCGGAGTTCATGACGGGCGCGGTCTGCATCTGCGGTGTGTGGCACAAAGCGCAGCCGATATCGGAGAAAAGGGCCTTCCCCCGCTTCGCGCTCTCGCTCGGATTCGGATCGGGCGTCGGCCCATCCGTAAACCTCATCAGAATCTGGAATTGCTGCCAGTCCGGCATGATATGCAACGGGTTATCGAATTCCTGGTTCCTGATTTCGGTTGTGTCAGTGCGCACAACGTCGTTCGGTTCCGGCTTACTGGGGCCCTGGCAATCGGGATCTTCTTCTGTCGCAGTCGGAAATGCTTCGTTGGTGATTCCCATCTCAACGTTGTAGGCCTCACCGGCGAAGATCGTGATCGACTTGTTCTGCGCCTTCCATCCAAAACGAGTGATCGTGCCATCATTGCCGCTACGGTTAGGATGGCCAGTAATGCCCAGGGTCGCGCGCAGCCCGGCTGTGGCATCGTGTTGCGCGATAATTTCGCGATCCTGAATCGACTCGAGCAAACCCAATCCCGTCATCTGCAGCGGAATTCGGAACGCCAAGTTGCCAGCCTTGTACTCTTTCTCAAAATCCGGCTGGGTTAGTGCGCAGTTGGGGATGGTTGGATCGTTCGTACTGCCGCGAACTGTCCATAGTTGATGGACTCCTCCGTCAGGAGTGCCATCGGGTTTGTTCTTGAATCGCACTTCCCTGATGGGGCCATATTGCTTTTCGAAACTCGGTACGATGTTCTGCCGTCCGTAGCGGTGCGGAATCAGGTGAAATTGCGGATTCTCCGCCATCCGGGGAGTCTTGTCGCTAGGGTTAGGAACAAGGAAGCCTCCGGAGCCGCCGAGCGTCGGTTGTCCGTGACAAGAGAAGCACTGGTCGGAGTTATGCCGCGCACCTAAGCCGTTGGAATTGGTGTGGAATTGCGGAAACATTGGGTCGAGTTCGCCTAGCCCTGTGACCTGAGAACCATCCGTCACGTCGGCGCAGTCGTCACAGCTGGACTCGAGCTGGCCAGCCCGCAAGATTCCTTCGAGAAAGGATGCCAGCTCGTTTTCATTAATAGTGGCGCCGGTCGTCGGGTTCCGACTAATCACCGGCGGATGTGGAATTGGAATACCCTGCTGCTGCAGACCGCCTCCCGTATTTTGAATTCCGCCTCGCACCCCGGGATCCTTTTGGCCAAAGGCGAAACTCGAAACAGCCGCCATTGCGCACACGATCAGCAGATTTTGCGCGAACCTTCGCATCGTCATAACGTCTCCATAGTTTTGTGACATTGGTAAAGCTGGGGGAAGCGAGTTGATCCTCACTACTAAACTGCGGAAAAGAGGATGCAATTCAGTTCAGAAAATATCGAAAACGAAGAAAAAGATTATGGAAGGGCAAGGTCGGAGCCCCTCGCCAATTGACTTGATCAGGTCGGAAAGCTATCTTTACGTCACCGCTTTTGAGCTGTAAGTAACTGTGAATCAACAACATTCTCACCCTGTCAGCGAGCTGCTCGTGCGCTGGAAGACCGGCGACCAAGAGGCCTTGGCTGCGCTCATCCCCTTGGTCTACAAAGAGCTCCGCGAAATCGCGCGATACCATCTGCAGCGAGAGCGGCCCGGACATACTCTGCAGAGTGCAGCCCTAGTGCATGAAGCCTACCTAAGGCTGGTTGACCAACGGCCGTTTGACACCAAGGATCGCGCGCACTTTCTCGCCGTTGCCTCGCGGCTCATGCGGCAGATTCTAGTCGACTATGCGCGCAGCCACGGCGCCGCCAAGCGAGGCGCAGATCTCAGAGTGGAACTCGACGCGTCCCTGGTTCTTCCTCAAGTGCAAAACACGGATGTCATCGCACTCGACGATGCCCTTACCGGACTTACCAAGTTGGATGAGCAACAGTCTCGTATCGTCGAACTACGATTTTTCGGAGGACTGTCCATTGAAGAGATCGCCGAGGTCTTGGACATTTCTGCCTCCACCGTGAAACGAGAATGGAACGTGGCGAAAGCCTGGTTGATCAGGGAAATGAAGAAAGGCAAGCGTGGACACACCGGAGCAGTGGCCGAAAATTAAAGAGATCGTCGGGGCCGCCCTGGAACTCGGCTCTGGCGAACGAAGCGCCTTCCTCGATCAGGCCTGCGCACAACGACCGGAATTAAGGGCGGAGGTAGACTCCCTGATCGCAGCACACGCCGAGGCGGACGCCTTGTCGTTGTCAGATCATTCTCAGGCGAGCACGATGTCCAAAGGGATGGGCGAGGCTCGCATGATCGGCCCTTACAGGCTCGTCCATGAGTTGGGCTCGGGAGGCATGGGACAAGTGTGGCTGGCCGAGCAGACTGAGCCGGTGAACCGACGAATCGCGCTGAAACTGATCAAGGCGGGGATGTACGACACTGCGGTCGTACAACGGTTCCAAGCGGAACGGCAATCGCTCGCGATCATGGAGCACCCCGCCATTGCCAAGGTCTTTGACGCGGGTACGACGCCGGAAGGCCAGCCTTACCTCGCGATGGAATACGTTGAAGGCCTTCCCATCACTGACTACTGCGATCGTAAACGATTGTCCATCCGCGAGCGCCTGCGCCTCTTCATACAGGTGTGTGAAGGTGTGCAGCATGCTCACCAGAAAGCCATTATTCACCGGGACCTGAAACCATCGAACATCCTTGTCGCCGAGATCGACGGCAAGCCAATCCCGCGCATCATTGACTTCGGATTGGCCAAAGCAATTCTGCCCCAGGCTCAAGGTCAAACCTTATTCACACAGCGCGGAGCGTTTCTCGGAACACCCGGCTATATGAGTCCGGAGCAAGCAGACCCGGGCATGAACGACGTCGATACGCGAACCGACGTCTACTCTCTGGGTGTGGTGCTCTACGAACTGCTTACAGGAATGTTGCCGTTCGATAGCAAGCAATGGCAGCAAATGAAACTCGAGGACGCATTGCGTCATCTGCGTGAGACTGACCCTGAACGCCCGAGCGGCAAAATAGCCTCGAATCTCAACGCCTCCGCTGACCTCGCCCAAGCGCGGCGCACCGATGCCACGCACCTGGCCGGCGCCCTGCGCGGAGATTTGGACTGGATTACGTTGAAGGCTCTTGAGAAGGATCGAAATCGCCGCTACGGAACTCCTTCGGAGTTGGCCGATGATCTTGTGCGGTACCTACAGAACCGGACGGTCAGGGCAAGACCCGCCAGAGTAGCGTACCGTCTGAGGAAATATGTTCAGAGAAATCGGATAGCAGTAGCTGTGGTTGCGAGCGCGGTGGTGTTGCTGGTGGCGTTTGCGGTCGCGCAGTCCATTCAGTTGAAGCGGATCACACGCGAACGCGATCGAGCGGATCGAATCACTGAGTTTATGACCAGCATGTTCACGATGTCGAATCCCAGCGAGGCTCGCGGCAATAGCGTCACCGCCCGCGAGATTCTCGATAAATCCTCCAAGGATATTGGCAAAGGCCTCAGTAACGACCCGGAGCTTCAGGCTCAAATGATGTATACGATGGCCGTAACTTACCGCGGTCTGGGTCTTTACTCGCTCGCGCAGCCATTGCAGGAGCGCGCGTTAGAGATTCAGCGACGCGTGCTTGGCCCGCAACATCCCGATACTCTTCGGTCCATGAACCTGCTGGCTAGCACTCTGGGAGACGTAGGCCATGACGCCGATGCCGAGAAGATAAGCCGTGAGGTGCTGGAGATTCGACGCCGCGTTCTTGGTTCCAGGCACCCTGACACACTCCGCTCGATGGTCACCCTCGGCGGCACGCTCTACCGACAAGGGCAATACGCACAGGCGGGAAAATTCTTTCAGGAAGCCCTGGACCTTCAGCGACAAGTCTTAGGTCCAGAGCATCCCGATACGGTTGGTTCGATGAACGATTTGGCGAGCACGTATAGCCAGGAAGGCCGCAATGTCGAGGCGGTCAAGATGATTCGTGAGACGCTCGAGATCCGGCGGCGAATTCTGGGTCCAGATCATCCCGACACATTGGCATCCATGATGAACTTAGCGAACTTGCTGAACGGAAACGCTGAGTACGCTGAAGCGGAGAATGTGTGCCGTGGAGTGCTGGAAATTCAGCGCCGGGTACTCGGTGCGGATCATCCCGACACGCTCATGGCCATGAACAACCTCGCGACAGCGCTGAATGGACGTGGCCAGTTCGCCGAAGCGGAAAAACTGCGCCGCCAGACTTTGGAAATAAGACGCAGAACTCTCGGACCTAACCACCCTTACATTTTGTTGAACATCGGTGCTCTGGCGCTTGAACTGAGTCACGAGAAGCGCTACGGCGAAGCGGAGAAGTTATTCCGCGAACGAATCGAAGCGGCGACGAATACCCATCGGCCTGACTTGATTTCCGGAGCATGGTATGACTTCGCTTGCGGATCCGCGATCGCGGGCCATCGGGCCGAAGCGTTCGCATACTTGCGCCAGGCGATTGATCTGGGGCAGCAGGCCCCCGATGACATTGCATCCGACGCAGATCTGAAGTCCTTGCACGGCGATCCCCGTTTTGAAGCTCTCTTGACGAGAGCCAAAGAGCGCTTTGCCATCGCTAAGAATGCGACGGCACCGTGAGTTTTTAGCCGGAACGAATTGGTGCTTCGTCGTTCTCCGTTCGATCTAACGCTTTAATCTTGTAAAATGACCGTCTCGCTGAGTAGAAGCAGCAAACTGGGTGAGCCGGCGAGAGGAAATTAACAAAGAACCAGTCGCCGGAATATAAGGCACCGCTTGGTTTTTATTGAATAGCCAATGTGCCGTATGGAGGTGCCTTGACTAGGATCGCCTGCGTCGCCCTGCTCCTTAGCATTTCTTCCTTGAAGGCCCCTTTAATTGTTGCTCAGAGTGATCCCAATCTAGCCCAGTTGACGGAATCGTTTGCGCATCCTCCGGGTGACTCGCGGATTATGGTGCGCTGGTGGTGGTTCGGACCTGCGGTCACCAAATCCGAAATTACGCGGGAACTCGAAGAGATGAAATCGGCAGGGATTGGAGGCGTCGAGATTGCCACCCTATACCCGCTTGCTTTGGACGATGCTCAAACTGGATTTCACAACTTCACGTTCCTTTCCGACGAACACATCGATGCTCTGCGCTTCGCGGCTGAGGAAGCCAAAAAGCTTGGGCTGCGCGTAGACGTCACCCTAGGCAGCGGCTGGCCGTTTGGCGGCCCGCGGATTCCAGTAACCCAGGCAGCGGGAGCCATGCGGGTTGAGAGCGTTGAGATTCCTTCTGGCTCGAAATCGATTGCAATACCCGGAATCACGACCGGTGAACGCCTCGAGGCAGTCTTCTTGGCATCTGGATCACGTGAAGCTCCCGGGCTTCGCGATGCAGAGCAGGTCCAGCATCCGGTGATCGAACACGGCCGTTTGCAGATTTCTGGGGAACTCAGTGCCGTTCGCGTGGCGGTTTTCTTCATCTCCAGTCGGACTGGGATGACGGTGAAGCGTCCGGCGATCGGCGCCGAAGGATTTGTCCTCGATCACTATGACCAGACTGCCATTGAGACGCACCTTCACGCGGTCGGAGATCGTTTGATGGAAGCGTTCAATGACCACCCTCCGTATGCAGTATTCAGTGACAGCCTGGAGGACTATGGATCCGACTGGACCTCCGATTTATTGCAGGAATTTCAGAGGCG
>Ga0210403_10003958_pt1 | contig 12871 bp, 6 predicted proteins | sample IncBWC19MmetaG_FD_150863 | JGI IMG/M metagenome (GOLD analysis project Ga0210403, IMG submission 150863) | Forest soil microbial communities from Barre Woods Harvard Forest LTER site, Petersham, Massachusetts, United States - Inc-BW-C-19-M | ecosystem: Environmental > Terrestrial > Soil >... | reverse complement strand
CCACTGGAAATTGTGCGCGTGTTGATATAAACGGCACGGGGGCGCGCGATGCGCCCCCCGCAAACCAGGAAAAGCGACAACTTCGTTTGCCGATCGAAACAACAGCACGAAGTTGACAGCGTTCGTTTTCGCCAGCTCAGGCAAGATCGTAGCGATCAAGGTTCATCACTTTGTTCCACGCAGCGGCGAAGTCCTTCACAAACGCCTCCTTCGAGTCGTTGGATGCGTAGACTTCTGCGAGTGCCCGCAGTTGGGAATTCGAACCGAACAGCAGATCGATGCGCGTGCCGGTCCACTTGATTTTGCCAGTCGCCCGATCGCGGCCCTCATACACGCCTTCCGATGTAGACGAGGGCTCCCACTTCGTGTTCATGTCGAGCAGGTTGACGAAGAAATCATTGGTCAGCGTCTCTGGCCGGCTGGTAAAGACGCCGTGTTTGGTCTGCCCGAAGTTGGCATTCAGCGCGCGCATACCGCCGATGAGAACCGTCATCTCCGGAGCTGTCAGTGTCAGCAACTGCGCCCGATCTAGCAGAAACTCCTCTGCCGACAGGATCTGTCCGCTGCGGAGATAGTTGCGGAACCCATCCGCGACCGGCTCCATGACGGCGAAGGAGTGCACGTCGGTCTGCGTCTGCGAAGCATCGGTGCGCCCTGGCGAGAAGGGAATCTTCACTTTGTGCCCAGCCCTTTTCGCCGCTTCCTCGACGGCTGCGCAGCCGCCCAGCACGATCAGGTCAGCCAGTGAGACTTTCTTCCCTCTGTTCCCGTTGGACTGCGAACTGTTGAACTCCTTTTGGATAGCCTCCAGCTTCTTGAGAACCTTCGCCAGTGCGGCCGGCTGGTTCACCTCCCAATTCTTTTGCGGCTCGAGGCGAATGCGCGCCCCGTTCGCGCCACCGCGCTTGTCGGAACCGCGGAACGACGCCGCCGATGCCCAAGCCGTCGTGACCAGTTGGGAGATCGACAGTCCGGACGCGAGGATCTTGGCTTTGAGAGCAGCAATTTCCTTTTCCCCGATCAATTTATGATCAACGGCGGGAACAGGATCTTGCCACACGAGGGGCTCCTTCGGAACAAGCGGGCCAAGGTACCGCGAGATTGGCCCCATGTCGCGGTGCGTCAGCTTGAACCACGCCCGCGCAAAGGCGTCCGCGAACTGATCCGGATGTTCGCAGAAGCGGCGAGAAATTTTTTCGTACGCAGGGTCGAACCGCAACGAGAGGTCCGTGGTCAGCATGGAGGGCGCGTGGCGCTTCGAGGGATCGTGTGCGTCGGGCACCGTACCGTTACCTGCGCCATTTTTCGGTGTCCACTGATGCGCACCGGCTGGACTCTTCGTCAGCTCCCATTCATAGCTGAACAGGTTCGTGAAGAAGTTGTTGCTCCACTTTGTCGGCGACGTGGTCCAAGTGACTTCCAGGCCGCTGCCGATGGTGTCACCACCAAAACCTTTGCCAAATTTATTCTTCCACCCTAAGCCTTGATCCTCAATGCCAGCACCTTCTGGTTCGGCGCCTACATATTGAGCGGGAACCGCGGCGCCGTGGGTTTTGCCGAAGGTGTGACCGCCGGCAATGAGTGCAACGGTCTCCTCGTCATTCATCGCCATACGGGCGAAAGTCTCCCGGATATCGCGCGCCGCAGCGATGGGATCCGGCTTGCCATTCGGTCCTTCGGGATTCACGTAGATCAGACCCATTTGCACGGCAGCGAGCGGATTCTGAAGATCACGGTCGCCGCTGTAGCGCTCGTCGGCCAGCCATTTGCCCTCAGGTCCCCAGAAGATGTCCTCTTCAGGTTCCCAGACGTCCTCGCGCCCGCCGCCAAAACCGAACGTCTTAAAGCCCATCGATTCGAGGCCGACATTGCCGGCGAGAATCATGAGGTCGGCCCAGGAAATTTTCCGGCCATACTTCTGTTTGATCGGCCATAGCAGGCGACGCGCCTTGTCGAGGTTCACGTTGTCGGGCCAGCTATTGAGCGGCGCGAAGCGCTGCTGACCGGCTCCGGCGCCGCCGCGGCCGTCGCCGATGCGGTAGGTCCCCGCGCTGTGCCACGCCATACGAATGAAGAGTGGTCCATAGTGGCCGAAGTCGGCCGGCCACCATGCCTGCGAGTCCGTCATCAAGGTATTCAGGTCCTTGATCACGGCCTTCAGATCGAGGGTCTTGAACTCGTCTGCGTAATTGAACTCCTTGCCCATCGGATCAGACAGTGGGGAATGCTGGTGCAGGACCTGCAGATTCAGCTGATTCGGCCACCAATCAACGTTTGCGTAGGATTGGCGAGTGCCGTGCGCTACTGGGCACTTCGATTCGGTTGCAGTGTTTTTTTCCTTAGCTTCGGGGGCAACACTCCCCGATGAAGTCGCGAGTGTATTTTCCATATGTTTTCGTCCTTCGATTTTCGATTGATTGCGTACTGCATGAAAAAACTATTTTTTGCCACTGCAGCTGCGACAGAGGCCAAAGACCTCGATCAACGGCTGCGTCAGATCAAAGCCGCCCGGCAGTTGCCGGGATAGCCGCTTCAAATCGATGAAGTCTCCTTCGATATCCTGCACCGACTTGCAGCGGGAGCAGACCAGGTGATGATGCGGTTCGAGATTGCCGTCCACGCGCAACGTGGACGCATGAGGAGTAACCTCTCGCAGCAATCCGCACTCGATGAAAAGCCGCAGATTGTTGTAGACGGTGGCCAGAGAAATGGATGGAATGCGACGCCGGACCGCAGCATAAATATCTTCTGGGGAATGGTGTCCATGGGAAGCGATGACGGCCTCATAGACGACTTGGCGCTGATGCGTGACCGGCAAACCATGCTTCGCCGCCAGCTCACGGAACTGCTCATGGGTGAGACGCATGATTATTGAATAATAATTATTATAAAACGAGGCGGAGCTGTGTCAATCGAAAATTTTCTTGTGAGCTCGAATAAGCGAGGGGGCAGGCTGTGGCTTCACCACCTCACTTCGGGTAGACGATCGAGCCACCGGTGACCGTGCGAACAATCTCGATGTCTTTGAGTTTTTCCTTGCTCACGGTGTGAGGATCATCCGCGAGTACGACGAAGTCCGCCAGCTTGCCGGGTGTGATCGATCCTTTGATCGCTTCCTCATGCGAGTTGTACGCGCCGTTGATGGTGTTCACTTGCAGGGCTTCGTCAACGCTGATTCGCTGGTTGGCTCCCCAGGTCTCCCCATTCCAGCCGGTACGCGTCACCATGCCTTGAATGCCCATCAGCGCGGCGAACGGGCCCGGGCTGAAGTCTGATCCGGCGGCCGCTCGAATTCCGTTGTCGAAGAAGGAGCGGTAGGCCATGCACCGTTTCATGCGCTCCTCGCCATAGAAATGAAACTTGTCGGTGTTGTAATAAGCGTAAGTAGTGAACGGAGCGGGAACAACGCCGAGTGCCTTCATCCGCCGCAGCAGATCGTCGTTGATCAGTGTGCAATGAGTGATTTTGGGGCGCACATCGGGCCGTGGTGCAGCCTGCTGCGCCCGCTCGTAGGCAGTCAGTACCATATCGATGGCCACATCCCCGTTCGCGTGGCAGTTGGGCTGAATGCCCGCACGCTGCACGCGCTCCGCCCAGGCGTTGAGATCTTCCTGCGTTTCGGTGATATTGCCTTTGTACGGAGGATTGGTGCCCTCGTAGGGCTGGCTCATCGCCATGGTGCGCTCGGAGAAAGATCCGTCGGCGGTGTGCTCCGACGTCGCGCCGAAGCGAATCCACTCGTCTCCGAAGCCGCTGCTGACGCCGTTTTTTATCATGGCATCCAGAAGGCTCCCACTAGTTTCAAAACTCACGCGATGCAACAGTTCGCCGCGGGCCCGCACTTGCTGGAGCGCAAATAAATCGCCACCTTCGTGGTGAACGGTGGTCAGGCCGTAGCGGACGAATTGTTTCGAGATATAGGCCAAACCATCGCGACCGCGCTGCTCCTTCTGCTCTGGGGTGAAGGTCTCCCGCTCTCCAACGTTGTTGAATACGTCACCCGCACGATCGGTCACTCGTCCGTTGAGTTCGCCATTCTCGTCGTGATCGTAAGTTCCGCCCATGCGGCTGGGAGTGTCCTTGGTTACACCGGCTAACTCCAGCGCCTTGCTGTTGTAGAAGGACGTGTGGCCGCCACGATGATGGACCACTACTGGATGTTCCTTGGAGACTTGGTCGAGGTCGTGCAAGTTGAGCTGGCGGTTGTCCTTTACCTTGGTGTCGTCGAAGAAATAGCCATCGATCCAGAAGCCCGCGGGGGTCTTCTGGGCTTTGGCGCGGAGTTTATCGATGATGCTGGCGATGGTGACAAACTCGACCTCGTAAGGATTGCCGACGAGGACTTCATAGAGAAGGATGTCGCCGCCCGCGTGATTGTGACAATCGATGAAACCGGGCACGATCGTCATCTGCTTTGCGTCGAATGTCTGCGTTCCCTTGCCGATGAACGCCTTGGCTTCAGCTGCGTTCCCGACGTAGACGAACCGTCCACCTTTGACGGCAAACGCCTCAGCCTTCGGCATCCGGGAATCGATGGTGTAGACCTTGGCATTGAATACCACCAGATCAGCGTGGCGAGGATCGGCGTCTGCGCTCGGCGTTTCGGCAAATACGGTTGTACCTGGAAGACTACCGCTCGCAAGTCCGGCTACAGCCATTCCGGTCAGGCCCAGGAATTCCCTACGACTGTGGCGATGTCGGTTCATCGGTCCTTCCCGCCCGCCGTAATCTCACGAACGGCACGGTAACCCTGGTCGATCGCGATATTCGTGTAGGCGTGGCCATCGGCATCGGAGTTGGCGATGTGAATGCGTCCGAAAGGCTGCCGGCCGATCACGCAGGGGCGCTCAGAATCAGGGCGGTCCAGCGGTTCGAAGAGTGGATTGTATTCGTAGGCGTAACCGTGCGGCCATCGGTTGACGGTGATGCCCTGGATGTCGCGAGCAGAGTCGAATCCTCCTCCGGCAAGCATGCGTCCAAGCTGGTCGCGAATATTGCGTTCGAAAACTTCGAAGGGCGTGCTCATCAGCTCGTAGCGTCCAGATCGATATTGTTCCTTCGCGGGTAAGCCGGGCTTGCAGGGAGTGCGCAACAGGTGCAACAGGCATGGTTCCTGCGGCGTGCTGGGGAAGTGATACTCGCCGATGGAAACGGGGAAATCCAGGGACGCTCCGTTGAAGTAAGCGCCGGGTGCATAGATCGAGTTCACGCCTAATTTCCGGAAAGATTCCCAATTGCTGATCTGCACGTTGGTGTACACGAGTGGAAGCTTTACAGAGTAGTGCAGGGCGTCTTTTTGCTTCTGCGACATTTCCGGACAGAGATAAGGAATCACCATGTTGTAGCAGGCGAGAACACAGTGAGCCGCCTGCACCTTGTGCGCCTTGCCGCCGCGAACATAGGTCACTTCGACTTGATTCGCGTCTTGCGGATTGCCCACATGTTTCGCCCGGACGGCGGTGCTGCTCAGCCGGATTCGCACTGCCGACTCTGGGTCGTCGAGACGGGCGTAGCTCGCCCGCGACGTGACTACGTCCTCCATCGTGTTGCCGGGAACCGCGCCGGGAATTAACGAGCGAACCAGCAACCGGGCCACGGACGCATTGCCGTCGGGGAAGTGAAAGATGTATGGCTCGGCCTGTTCTGGCGAATCTTCGCGACTTTCCAGTTGCATTCCCTTGAAGCCGGGATAATCCATCTCCACACAGTCGCGCGCCGAGACCGCGTCAATGCCAACGGCATACAGCCCGTGAGGCGCTGTTTGAAAAATCTTCACTACCTCTGGATCGACCCTTACGTACTGGAGCAGGAAATCCTTGTAGCTGATCTTCGTCAACCTGCGCCGTTTCTCTTCGGCAGAAAGGCCAGGCAGATAGTCGACTCTTGTTTCTTGCAGGCGCGCCAGGTCCTTGCGTGCCGCTTCAGAAACGGGAATCTGCGCCAGAATCTCCGGCGGATAGGTCAAGCCAAGGTAGTGCGTGCCAAAGCCAGGCAAGAGGCGGTCGACGCCAAACGTTTCCTTGTCGAAAAAGGTGGCACGCTTTAAGCCCATGCCCTTATACAAATTCTGATCGAAGTATTTGTGAAAGCGATCCACCTCGATTCCCAGTTCCTGCAGAAGACCGAAAGCTTCTTTGCTGTAGTGATGAGGCGCCTCAAGCGACTGGGTTCCGCCATAGCCGATCAGCAACCGCTGCCCCGTTTTGAACTCATTGCGTTTTGCGTGCCCACCGAAATCGTCGTGATTGTCGAGAATCAGAACCTTCGAGTTGGATCCGGCGAGCTTGCGAAAGAAGTATGCGGCGGCCAGACCGCTGATGCCACCACCAACGACAATCAGGTCGTAGGATTCCTGATCCTGAGTTGCATCTGGCCAGGTTTGCCCATCACGCATGCCGTGCGCGACTTCCCATGAACCGTCGTGGCTTCCTCGCATGCCAGTTTTGGCGGGAGGGTAGTAGCTCGGGTCCTTTTCGGGAGCAGTGTCGGCCGCAGCCATCATCTCCAGCCAGGCGGGGCTTCCTGCGGTGAGTGAAGCCCCAACAGTCAGGGCGCAGCCATTCAGGAAATCACGCCGCGTGATGCTGCGGTTCATTCCCAATACACGGTCTCGTTTGTTGCTCATCCAGTTCCCCGTTGAATTGCAGATGCACGCCGGTCGCTCTAGAACGACAGCTTCAAAGCCAGCTGCAGGATTCTAGGATCGTAGGTTCCGGTAATCTGACCGAAGGTCCCAGACGTGACCGATATGGCAGATGGTGGGCGAAACTCCGCGTGGTTGAAAATGTTGAACGCCTCTACGCGGAACATCAGCTTGGTTTTTTCCCCGATAAGGTTGGTGGACTTCTCCAGTGCGAGGTCAAGATTTACGCGCTTGGGCCCGGTCAAAGAATTCCTACGATACGTCCCATAGAAGCCGAGCGGGCAGGTGCCGTCACCGATGCAAGGATCTGGCCCGAATGAATTTGGGTCGAACCAAAAACCGGAGTGAGGATCTAACGTGTGTACGGAACTGACCAGTTGATTGGCTCGAACCAGGCTTCCATCTCCCGCGCCGGAGGGGCCAGGAGAACCGGAGCGCGTGCGCGTCCCGGCGGTGAAGTCCAGGGGAATTCCGGATTGGACAAAGAAAATGGGAAAGAGACTCCAGCCGCTGGTAAGGCGTTTCGGTCCATCGGCCCAGGCTTTCGCAAAAGGCAACTCCCAGCCTCCACTGAAAGTAAAACGCTGGCGTAGATCGAAATCGGAGTTTCCGTAGAACTGATGGTGATTGTAGTAAGGGATGGAAGTGATCCGAGAATTAAACCCGGACCCGTTGTCCATGTTGTGCGACCAGGTATAGGCCACCGTATAGAACACATTGCCGAGAATCGGAACGTCAGTCGATCTCTTGGTGAGGCTGGCCAGAAGACCGTTGTAATTCGCATTATTCAAGCCAGCAAATGTGGGCGCCTGCCCGAAGGCATCAGAGGGCAGGCCCTGATTCAGAATCCGCGTGGCAGTGCCGAGAATCATAGGGTCTTGATCGACCCACGTGAGCAGGTTGTGTGACGAACTTCCGGCATAACCAAGTTCGGCCATCAGGCCGTTTGCCACCTGGTGCTGCACGCTCAAGTTGTATTGGTAGATATACGGAGTCTTCAGATGAATATCGACGAAGTTGTTGCCTGGTCCGAGGGGGAGGAATCCGGCATCGGCAAAATTGATGTTCGACGGCGGCGGGATCTGTGAGGGGAAAGGATCGGGCTGGGCGGCGGACTCGTACGGATGAGACAGGATCGTGCTCGGCCCGTCGGGGGGTAACGGGTTCGTGGGTAGCGTCGGATCCTGCACAACTGCTGCGCCGCCGGCCCAAGGCGGCTCGTCCGTTGCCCAATCCGACATCCAGCCGTTCAGCGTGTCAAAGAATAGACCGGCCCCACCGCGGATGCTGGTTCTTCCGTTTCCGAAAGGATCCCAGGCAAAACCGAAGCGCGGAGCGATGTCTCTGTGATCCGGGAAGTACCAACCTCGAGGCGCTCCGGGGTCACCGGGAACGACAAAGCCGACAGGCGCATTCGGAAATTTCACAGACTGGGCACCCGGCAGGATGCTGAAGCTGAATCCGCGGGTATCAGTTTCAGGGGTGGTGTACTCGTAACGTAAGCCGAAGGTCAGAGTAAGGCGCGAAGTCGCTTTCCATTCATCCTGGCCAAACACCGCATACTGTTTTTGGTGTTCATTGCTGGGTGCCTTGGAGAACTCGTCAAACTCGTCTGAAGCACCGAGTAAGAAGTCGGCGAGGTCGTTGAAGGAGCCTATCCCATCAGGGCCGGAGAAATAGAAGATTCCGTTTGTCTGATAAGCGTAAACAGTGTTCTCCTGCATGATCCCGAAACGGCCGCCGAACTTCAAAGTATGGTGGCCCCGGTTCCAGCTCAACGTGTCCGAAATTGCGTAGTTGTTATCGGCCTTCCAATGCACATTGGGATCGAAGCCGACGTTCATGCCGCTCGCGAACGATAGCGATGCCGGTCCGAACGGATCATCCGATTGCACCATGATTCCTAACTGCGCAAGATTGGGCGGGTGGGAAGAGGGGATGGCAGTCTGATACCAGCGTTGGGCGGTGACGTGGAATTCATTCAGGGTGGATGCCGAAATCGTTTTTATGTACCCAATATTTCCGAAGTAGTCCCAAGTGGTGCTGGCAGCGCTGAAGCCGGTCACGTTCGCTCCAAAGAACGGATTGAGAATGGGTTCTTTGTTATAGCCGGCGGTGAGCGAAATGCGGTCGTTGCGTGTCGCGTAGAAGTCGAATTTGCCGAGATACTGGTTGACATCGTCTTTTTCCGAAGCTTCGGGAAACACCAGGCCATTGGGAGATGTGGGAATCAGGCCGGCGGCGATATACTTCTGCGCTACGGGGTCGATCTTTGTGGGATCAATGATCGCCTGGCTTTGTTTGGTCGGGTCAGACTGGAAGTAAGGATGGGACTGAAGGTAAGCGACGACACCCGGATCCGGACCAGCACCCTGGAAGTTCGAGAAGTCACCGGTGAGCTGAGCGGGAGTGTAGGTCGAGACGAAACCCGTACCGACGGTTTGCGTCTGCCGCTGTCCTTGATACCCAAAGAAGAAAAAGAACCGATCCCTTCCATCCACTAACTTGGGAACGGAAATCGGGCCGCCAACTGTGCCTCCGAACTGATTCCGCTTGAGCACCAGTCGGGGATTACCTAATGAGTTATCAATATAGTCATTGGCGTTAAAAGCGTCGTTCCGCAGATAGTCGAAGAGGCTTCCGTGAATCGAGTTCGTGCCTGACTTGATGACTTCGGTGACGGTCCCGCCTCCGTTGCGACCGTATTCGGCGGTGTAGTTGTTTTCCAGGAGGCGGAATTCCTCAACCGCCTCCGGGTTGGGGTTAAATACAACCTGATTGCTCGTGGTCCGATTGTTGAGACCTCCATCGAGCAGGTAGGTCACGGCGTCCCCGCGGCCACCTGCGACGCTGATTCCGCCGTTGCCGTTGGATCCGCCATTGCTGGTCCCATAGGTCCCAATGTCGTCAGCAATGGGAATGACTCCGGGCTGGGTGAGCGCCAGATCCAAGGTGTTGCGGCCGTTGAGAGGCAGGTTCTGGATGGGCGCGCCGGTAACGGTGGCTCCAAGGGTGGCGTTTATTGTCTCGACCTGCGCCGCTTCTGCAGCGACTTGAACGGTTTCCACGACCGACCCTGGCTTCAGGTGAACATCGATTCGAAGTGACTGATTGATGTCTAGCGGTGTCGCGGCTGTCACTGACTTGGCAAATCCCTGATGCTCGACCGTTACGGTGTACGATCCGATCGGAAGTTGCAGCGCCTGGTAGTAGCCGTCATTGTTGGTCACGGCGTTGAAAACAACGTTGGTGCCGACATTTTTAATGGTGATTTTCGCACCTGCAATCGCTGCTCCTTGCGAGTCGGTAACGGTGCCGATGATGCGCCCGTTCGTCTCCTGAGCAGACGCGTGAACCGCGAAGGCGACAACGGCGAGGAACAGTGAGAGTGCCGCCCGCCGAACGCGGGGTGAGCAATAGAGATGCTTGCAGGATCGAAGTGCCATACCAAGCCCTCCGGCAAAAGTCAGATTTGTTGTAACCGTCCAGATCGGAAAGAAGCAATTCGAGGAGCGCGAAAACGAAGTCTGGCGACGACGCGAGGCCGGCTGATCGAGAGGCAGGACAGTATCAGCACAAAAGACTGCGCACGTCATAGAGGGTAACCCCGGCTGCTTGCGCGCCTTTCAATCCGATGACTCTTTGTAGAGTTCGCCGAACCTTGCGAGAATTGTGGAAGGTTAGAAAAAGCAGCGGTGCAGTGTCAAGCAGAAAATTCCTATCTGTGGAAAGAGTTTTTTCAATCGTCATTACAATCGGGGGACGGACTGCGGTTCGCCTCCGAAACAAGCGAGCTCCATCATTCTCTTCTTGACAGCGTCTGGCGCTTTTTCTAACCTTACGGACTTATAGTAACGTCAGTTTGGGATACCGTAGGTAGCAGAATCTGCTCCGCCATACCGGAGACCTTCATGCGTTTGATGTTACCGTTCGTGTTCTGTTGCGCTTGGTTGAACCCCGCCATCGCCCAAGATCGCGAGTACGGTCGGTCGATGGTCGTGACTGACCGCGGGATCGTCGCCACCAGTCATGTTCTGGCTTCGCAGGCAGGCGCACAGATTCTCTCGCAGGGTGGTTCTGCTATCGACGCAGCGATTGCCGCCAATGCTCTGTTGGGAGTAACGGAGCCCATGATGAACGGGATCGGCGGCGACCTGTTCCTTCTCTATTGGGACGCGAAGACCGGAAAGCTATATGGACTAAACGCTAGTGGATGGGCCCCACAGGGGCTGACGATCGAGTTTCTGGGGAAGCAGAGCATGAGGTCCATGCCGGAATATGGAATCCACAGCGCAACCGTGCCGGGAGCGGTGGATGGCTGGGCGAAGGCTCATCAGCGTTTTGGAAAACTGCCTTGGAAAGTCTTGTTTACACCCGCGATTTTCTATGCTGAAAACGGTTATTCCGTGCCTGAAATCATTCACGACTTCTGGGGCATCGGCCGGGAACGTCTGAAGCAGACGGAGGAAGCTCAGCGCGTTTTTCTTCTCAAGGGCAAGCCGCCTGCCGTGGGTGAAAAGTTCTCCAATCCCGATCTCGCGAAGACCTTGCGGTTACTGGCAGAAAAGGGACCTCGGGAGTTTTATGAAGGCGAAATTGCAAAAGCAATCCTCACGACATCGGGCTCTCTCGGCGGGACCATGCAGGCCAGCGACCTGGCGGAGTTTTCTTCGGAGTGGGTTGAACCAATCTCGATTGATTACCGCGGGTGGAAGGTCTACGAACTTCCTCCAAATGGGCAAGGGATGGCTGCGTTGGAAATGCTGAACATCATGGCCATGTCGCAGCCCGACAAACTGGGCCCCCAGGGAGCGGTAGAACTACACAAGAAGATCGAGGCGATGAAGCTGGCTTACACCGATCTGGATCGCTACAACGGTGATCCCCGTTTCGCGAGCATCCCGGTCGAGGGCCTGCTTTCCAAAGAGTACGCAGAAAAACGCGCCGCGTTGATAGATCCCCAGAAAGCAAATTGTGCGGTCGTGAGCGGGACGCCGGCAAAGAGCGATACTACGTATCTGGCGGTGGTCGACAAAGATGGCAACATTGCCTCGATGATCCAGAGCGTGTACGACTACTTCGGCTCTGGTGTCGCGGTAACCGGGATGGGCTTTCTGCTTCAGGATCGAGGGGGGCTCTTCGTGCTCGACCCCAAGTCTCCAAATGCGCTCGCGCCGCGTAAACGTCCGTTTCACACCATTATTCCTGCGTTCATGGAGCGCGGAGACCAACACATCGGCTTCGGCATTATGGGCGGTTCGAATCAGCCGCTGGCGCATGCACAGTTCGTTTCCAACGTCGTGGATTATGGCTGGAACATCCAGGCGGCACTTTCTGCTCCACGCTTTACCATCCGCGACACGGGAGAGGCGATCAAATGCAGCATCCTTCTGGAGTCGCGAGTGTCGCCAGAGGTGCAGGCTCAGTTGCGCCAGAAAGGCCATGAATTAGTTTTGCGGAAGGACTATTCCGCATTCATGGGACGCGGCCAGGCGGTGCTTCACAACTCCGCGACGGGAACCAACTTTGCTGCTTCTGATCCACGGGCCGACGGCTCGGCCGAGCCGGAACTGATGCCGGCGCATTAGCGGCATGGTGTCCGAATACTGAATGCTTCGTTATTAATCCATGAGCGAAGGGAATCGCGACCGGCAGTTGGGGATGCGACGCCGCATCTCGCGGCGTGATTTCCTGAACGGCGTTGCCGTAGGCATCGGAGCGCTCGGTTGCGCCAGCCTGCCCGACCGGGCTTCGGGCATGCACGCACCCGCCGCCGGACCCGATTCTTCCGAAGACTATCCGCCTGCTCTGACCGATCTGAGAGGCAGCGCCTCGGGCTCATTCGATGTTGCGCACGCGCTGCGCGATGGGACCTTCTGGGAAAACGCCGGCAGCCCGGCCGATACGCACGAGACCTATGACTTAGTCGTCGTCGGTGGCGGCATTAGCGGGCTGGCTGCTGCCTACTTCTACCGGAAAAATGCCGGCAAGGATGCGCGCACTCTGATCCTTGATAACAACGACGATTTCGGCGGGCACGCCCGGCGCAACGAGTTTCGCGTAGGGGGACGGTTGCTGCTGAGTAATGGTGGCACGCAGTCGATTGAGAGCCCTTCGGACTACAGCGAGGTTGCCAAAGACGTCCTCAAAGATCTGGGCGTACAAACGAAGACCTTTTATAAGGCCTACGATCAAAAGTTGTATGGCCACCTCAATACAGCCTGCTTC
>Ga0210403_10003955_pt1 | contig 12875 bp, 10 predicted proteins | sample IncBWC19MmetaG_FD_150863 | JGI IMG/M metagenome (GOLD analysis project Ga0210403, IMG submission 150863) | Forest soil microbial communities from Barre Woods Harvard Forest LTER site, Petersham, Massachusetts, United States - Inc-BW-C-19-M | ecosystem: Environmental > Terrestrial > Soil >... | reverse complement strand
CGGTTCATTTAAGTTGAACAAAGAAGCTCTTAAATGCTCCGACCTGATGCACAAACCTCTCGGCCGCCACGCTCGGGAAGTGAACATGGTGGAGTTGGGCAAAGCCTTGAACTCGCTGGGCGATCCGTCAATCCAGGCGCTGTTTGTTTACGGCTGTAATCCTGCGGCGACGTGTCCCAATCACAACGAAGTCATTCGTGGGTTGAGGCGTCCCGATTTGTTTACCGTCGTCCACGAGCAGTTCCTTACCGATACGACCGACTACGCTGACATCGTTCTGCCTGCGACCACGTTTTTCGAGCACAAGGACCTGCAGACCGCTTACGGGCACTACTTTCTGCAAATATCCGATCAGGCCATCGAGGCTTTGGGTGAATGCCGGTCGAATGTGGAAGTGTTTCGTGCTCTCGCCGAGCGGATGGGATTCGAGGACGAATGCTTCCGCGAATCCGTTGACCAGATGATCGATGCGGCCTTGGACACGGACCATCCCTGGCTGCACGGGATCGACCGGGAGCGGCTGGAACGGGAAGGACAGGTTCGCCTGAACTTCGAAACAGCGGAGCCTCGCGCCAGTGGACAGCCGGGGGCGGCTGTCCCTACGCAATCAACATATCCAGCATTTCTCCCCTTTGCTCGCGGCAACTTTTTCACTCCCAGCGGCAAGGCTGAACTGTATAGCGAATCTCTCAAGGCTCAAGGTTTAGACCCGCTAGTGCACTTTGAACCTCCGAACGAATCGCGTCATAGCGAGCAAGCGAAGGTCTTTCCTCTGGAGTTGCTGGCGCGTAAAGCCGACAACTACCTCAATTCAACGTTTTCAAATCTGCCTATCATCCAGAAGATGGAAGAATCAGGTTTGCTCGAAATGAATGCCGTAGATGCCCGAACGCGTGGAATCGCGGATGGCGACCGCGTGCGCGTCTTCAACCCACGAGGCGATATACTCCTAAGAGCGAGAGTGGACGGTGTGGTGCAACCCGGCGTGGTGTGCGCGCAGCTCTCGTGGGCGAAGCTGAGTCTCCAGGGAAGAAATATTAACGTGCTTACTTCGGAAAAACTTACCGACTTGGGCAACTCCGCTACGTTTTATTCCGTCTTGGTTGAAGTAGAGCTTTTCCAAACGGCATCTTGAGGGCGATTTGAAGCGCATGTGCTTGGACGGTGTCCACTGCTCTACCGTATAATTGCGGTTTTCCACACTCCCATAAGCTGAGGTAGTGGCGATTCATCGCACTCATCAGGATAGCCCTGCAGTAAGTCAGGGCAGGCACGGCCGCGCATGGCGACCCTTGGTTGTCTCCTCAGGGTCATCTCCTTCATTCATAAGGTGTTGCAGAGCTGGGAGACGAGTGTTCCTCGGTTTCCTGCTGACGTTTTTCTTACTTTGCTCCTGGGCGGTGGGACAGCAAGACCTGATTGTGGGCGTGGAAGTTCACGGCAACCGCCGCATTCCGGCCGAGACCATTAAAGCCCGAATCTTTACCCACCCCGGAGATGTTTACGATCAGGCCGCGCTTGAGCGTGACTACAATTCGCTGTGGAATACCGGGTATTTCGAAGACATCACCTTTACGCGGTCGCAGACCGCCAAGGGATGGATCCTTAACATCACGGTGAAAGAACGCCCAACCATCAGGGAGATTAACTACGAGGGATTGAGTTCGGTCTCGAAAAGCGACGTGCTGGACCGCTTCAAGGAAGCCAAAGTCGGACTGTCGGTCGAGAGCCAATACGATCCAACCAAGGTGAAAAAAGCCGAGGTCACGATCAAGCAACTGCTCTCCGAGCACGGGAGACAATTTTCCACCATTCGTACCGAGATCCATCCCATTCCGCCGAATGCCCTGAGCATCACGTTTGTGATCAAGGAAGGACCGAAGGTCAAGGTCGGCAAAATTACGTTCGAAGGCAACAAGCACGTTCCCAGCCGGATTCTGCGAAGCGCGATGAAGAACCTGAAGCCTATCGGGATCCCGCATTCCATCTTCTTGGAGAATCTCTTCGCGAAGACCTACGACGCCACCAAACTTGACGAAGACACCGAGCGAGTTCGCTCGGAGTATCAGAATCGCGGCTACTTCAAAGTCTTGGTGCAGGAGCCCAAGACCCAGATCCACGACACCGGACACCAGGGATTTCACATTCCGCTGCTGCAGAAAGGTCCGGGGAAGGCCGTAGACATAACCATGCCCATCGAGGAAGGTGACAAATATAGCTTGGGCGGAATCACTTTCAAGAACAACAAGGCGGTAACCAACACCGCTGCCTTGCGCCGTCTGTTTGTGATAAAAGACGGCGATACCTTTGACCGCAGCAAGATCGCGAAGGGCTTGGAAAACCTGCAAAAAGCCTACGGGCAATTGGGATACATCAACTTCACTTCTATTCCAAACACCACATTCGACGAGCAGAAAAAGTTGGTCTTCCTTGATATTGACGTAGACGAGGGCAAGCAATTTAGCGTGCGACGCATCGAGTTCCAGGGCAACACCACCACCCGCGACAAGGTAATACGCCGTGAGATCGTTCTGGAAGAAGGTCAGGTTTACAACCAGCAACTGTGGGAGCTCAGCATCCAGCGGCTGAACCAATTGGGATTTTTCGACAATTTGAAAGCCGATGACCCCAACGTCACCGAGCGTCACCTGAACGAAAAGGAGGGGACCGTAGACCTCACTCTCAAAGTCAAGGAGAAAGGCAAGAACAGTATCGGGTTGAGCGGCGGCGTCAGTGGTCTGTCCGGTTCATTCGTCGGGCTGAGCTACAGCACCAACAACTTTCTCGGGCTAGGCGAGACTCTCAGCGTGCAGGCAAACATCGGCAATCTCCAGCGCAACGTTTCATTCAGCTTTACGCAGCCCTACTTGTTCGACCGCCCGCTGCAACTCGGTTTCACTGTTTACTTCACGAAGTTCACCTACGATCAGGCGCGGCAGGCGGCAATTCTCAGCGGTCAGCAGATCAACTTGCCACAGGCTTTACAGGAGAATCTGCAGAACTATACCCAGTCGAGCAGGGGCTTTGCGGTGAACCTGGCTTATCCGCTGCACCGCTCGTTCAAGCGGATAGGCATCAGTTACTCTTACGATGATTCTTCGATCGTAGCGCTGACCACGGCGTCGCAAACGCTCTTCAATTCCCTCGCATTCAGCGGAATTAGCGGTCCTAACGCGCTGAATGGAATCATTACCAGCAAAATTGCTCCCAGCTTCACGATCAACTCGTTGGACAGGGCACTTTATCCACACAAGGGCAACAGCTTGTACCTGGGAACTGAAATTGCCGGCTTGGGCGGAACTGTCAGGACGGTTCGCCCGATTGTGAAATTCACCCATTGGAAGCCGATGAACAAAGGGCGCAATGCGCTTGGCTTCAACATTCAGGGATCTTTTCTCACCGGCTACGGCGGTGTAGTGCCTCCCCCATTCCAGCGCTTTTACGATGGTGGCGAAAATGATTTGCGGGGCTTTGATATACGCTCCATCTCGCCGGTCTCGTTTCTGCCGAATACGACGTCAATCCAATTGCGCAACCCGGATGGCTCGATTGTGCCCAAGAATCCCGCCAATCCTCTGCAGGGTGCTTATACCGTCCAAGTTCCACTGGACCAGATTGTTTTCCCCGGCGGCGACTTCAGCGCGATCACTAACCTGGAATACCGCATCACGATCGCGGGGCCAGTGGCTATCGCACCGTTCATGGACTTTGGGGTTGAGCCGATCCTGAGAGATTCGCAGCTGAGAATCAACAACGGACAGTTCGACTTGATCAATAGCACGGTTTACGGCTGCCCTGCCCTGGACGTTGGCTTTAACTGCGTCGGTGGATCTACGCAGAAATTCTCCCAGTACCTCAGTCCAGTGGCCGGCACGAACTGGACTCCTAGAATGTCCACGGGTCTCGAGTTGCAAGTGTTCTTACCAGTGGTCAACGCGCCTTTCCGCATTTACTGGGCCTATAATCCTTTACGCTTGGATACGACAGTGAACGCACCGGTCCCGATCACCCGTGCCATGTTCCCGCCCGGCGCCGCGGGAGATTACACGTATGTGCTGGCGCGGAATTCTTTTTCTCCCCCTTATCAATTGAGGGAGCCGCGCAAGACATTTCGCTTCACCGTAGCCACCACGTTTTAAAAAGGCCTTGGACGCCAGCCTTTCGGAGATGCAAAGGGCTCAGGCTGGCCCGACAGTTTGACGCTGAGCCAGCAGTGTTCCTATAATGAAAACTACAACACCCTGAAAATCGAATGGTACGGGGTGGTCGCACGCTGGCAGATTTGCGTGAGACGCTGAGTGCTAGGGTCTGCCTTCCCGTTTGAGCGCGAGGCTTGGTTGGCTTCGAGGCAAGACGCAGCATGATCCGTGACGAGGATCTGAAGCGAGATTCCCGATACAATTTCTAAGGAGTTCAAGCAATCCATGACAAGAAAGTTTCTGCGATTTCTTCTCGCCACCGTGTTTGTCATTTCGGTTACCGCCCTGGCTCAAACTGCTAGCGCGGGTCCCGCGTTGCCCGCAGCGCCCAGCGCCGCAGGGACAACACCTGACCCCACTGTCGGTGGCACGGGAAGCAAGATCGGCACGATCAACATCGAACAGGCGATCTTCGCCAGCAATGAAGGCCAGCGCGACTTCGAGGTGCTCAGCAAGAAGCTTGAGCCGAAGCAGACCGAGCTGAAGAGTATGAACGACGAAGTCGAGAGCCTGAAGAAGCAGCTGAACACTCAAAGCGCCACGCTCAACGACGATTCCCGCGGGGCCTTGGTCAAGCAGGTTGAGGATAAGCAGAAGAAACTTGAGCGCTCGGTTCAGGACGCGCGGGACGACGCCCAGGCTCAACAAAACGAGATCGCGCAACGCATCCTGCAGAAGATGGCTCCGATCATCGTGAAGTATGCCGGCGACAAGGGATTCGGCTTGATCATGGATACTTCCAATCCATGGCCTCAAGGGCCCGTGCTCTGGGCTGGACCTTCCGTCGACATCACCAAAGCGATCGTCGATGCCTACAACGTACAGTCGGGTGTTCCCGCGCCTGCGAGGCCCACGACGGCCAAGCCTGCGGCCACCGGCGCCACAAGACCCGCAGCGCCAGCCGGCGGGACTAAACCCGCAACGACCACTCCACCTCCTAAGTAGGCTCGAGAGACACCTGAGGTACAGCAAAAGTTCCTGGAAGGCCGCATAAAAAGCGGCCTTTTATTTTGCCGAAAGACGGTTGCCAGAGCACATTCCGGTGTCCTTAGAGGAAGCACCAAACACAGGAGGACACCCATGTTTGCTGATTCCCTACTTGATTCTCGTTGGGCTGACCGTTCTCGCCGCGGTTGGACAACTCTGGCTTCGTTTACAGCGCAGGCTATCGCCGCAGGGGTTCTGTTTTTGCTGCCGCTGTTCTACACCCAGGTTCTGCCGCAATTCCAATTGGTGTCCCGGCTCGTGGCGCCATCTCCGCCGCCCGCGCCACCTGCTCCTGAGGCTGCGCGAACTGCTCGCGCGAACAGAAGCAACTTGTCACCGGACGGTAGGGTGATGGCGCCCCTTTCCGTGCCAAGGGAGATAGCGTCGGTTGACGAACCGAGCGCTCCACCAACGGTCGATGTTAGTGGGCTGGGCGTGATCGGCAGCAGCGGCACTTCGCCGGGTCGCAACGGCGTTCTTGACTCGATCGGGACTGGGTTCAATACCGTCGTGCCGCCGCCCCCAACGCCTTCCGCCCGTCCGCCTCGGGTTTCCCGCGTGATGGAAGGAAATCTGATTTATCGCGTTCAACCGCAGTATCCACCCCTCGCGCGGCAGGCGCGGATTCAAGGGATCGTAGTGCTGCGAGCCATGATCTCGCGGGAGGGCAAGATTGAAAATCTGCAGGTTATCACTGGTCATCCGTTGCTGGTGAAATCCGCCATGGATGCCGTTTTGCAATGGCGCTACCGTCCCTATTACTTGAACAACGAGCCGGTAGAGGTTGAAACCCAGGTGACGGTGAACTTCACGCTCTCCGGTGGGTAGCGAAAACGGATCTAGAAAATGTCACGCCTACTGCACAGGGAGTAGTACGGCAGTAACCTGAGGGTGGCTGGGATGGCCGCTATAATCTAAAGCAAGTGGCTACCATCGAAATTACCAAGCGAACCGCGACTCGACCGACTTGGGCCGAGGTCTCGCTGGGAACGTTGCGGCGGAACTTTCGCGCGATGCAGCAACACATAAGCGCTGGGGTAACGGTTTGCGCCATCGTAAAAGCCGATGCCTACGGGCACGGCGCGGTCGAGTGCGCGCAAGCACTGGAACAGGAGGGCGCTCGCTGGTTCGGCGTGACCTCACTTGATGAAGCAATTCCCCTTCGCGAAGCCGGTATTCGCGGGCGCATCCTGCTGATGACCGGCTTCTGGCGCGGCGAAGAGGAGGAAATCGTACGTTTGGGATTGACCCCAACGGTCTGGGAGACCGGGCAAATAGAATTATTCGAAAAGGCCGCGACAGCGCTCGGCGTCGCGAAGCATCCCATCCATTTGAAAGTAGATACCGGCATGGGACGGCTGGGAGCCGCGCCGGAAGATTTGCCGCGGATTTGCGCCGTGTTGGAGTCGTCGCCACACTTACTGCTCGAGGGATTGTCGACTCATCTTGCCTCGTCTGAGGTGCTGGACGAGCCGTCGGTTGCGGCCCAATTGAAGTCGTTCGATGAAGTGCGCGACTTTCTCCGCAACGAAGGATTCAATCCGCCGCTGATTCATGCGGCCAATACCGGGGCTGTGATATCGCGTCCGGAATCTTGGAACACGATGGTGCGGCCGGGGATTGCGCTGTACGGTTATTATTTGCCTTTTGAGCGCGCCGGTCGAGAGGTCAGCGGCAGCGGGTTGCGCCTCGCGGTGAAACCTGCTTTGACCTGGAAAACCCGCATTCTCTCCCTTCGCGATATGCGCGCCAACCAGGCCCTGGGTTACGGCGGAATCTACGTCACCAAAGCTCCCGCGCGCATTGCCGTGCTTCCGGTGGGATACGCAGATGGCTTAAACCGCAAAATTTCGTCTCAGGGCCGAGTGATTGTGGGTGAGAACTACGCCCCGATCGTGGGACGAATTTCCATGGATCTAACCTTGGCCGATGTCACCGGGCTTCCTGGAGTTTCTGTTGGCGACGAAGTCATACTGCTCGGTGCCTTGGACGGTTTAAGTGTTGACGCCCGGGAACACGCTGCGCTTTCGGAGACAGTGCCTTACGAAATTCTTTGCGGAATCTCCAAGCGCGTACCCCGAAGACACGTCGACTGACACTTACAAGACTACGTTTCCCGATCGAAGCTTCGCGAGTTCACTGTACGAGTCGCGGATTGCGTCTACGACTTTGTCATACTCCTCGTACTCTGCCGGCGTTAGTCCCACCAATGCTTCGCGCCTGGTCAGTTCGATCTGCTGTTGAAATAGGCTGGCCAACTCGGCACTGATTTGCTGAAACTTCGCTCCACTCGAAGCGGTTTGGGCACAATGCTTCATCGCAAGATCGAAAGATTCGTGGTGCTGCCAAGCGGAGTGTTCAGCCTGAAGCAATGGCGGTTCATCACCGCCTTCCGCCGTCTGAAATCACCACTGAGACAATCTATCAGGGACAACAAAGGACAATTGTCACCTGGCTGTCAAAACATTGCTACTTTATCTGCCCTTTCCTAAATTGGACCCGAACCCCGGGGTAGACGAAAGTGGTGGTCACCGAACCCTCACTTTTGTGACAAATGTTCGACGGTTTCAAAACGGAGAAATAGGGGCTGGGACGCGCCAACCGTAGGAAAGCAACCCTACCGCTTCACTTCAAGAATAGCGCGGTTCGCACAGTGGCGAGTAGCTTTCGCTGCTTATTGACACTTAGGACGATTTCCAAGCCTCCAATTCCCCATCCAATGCCCGTTCTTGCGCTTCACTGCCGGGAGGCTGATTGTCGGCCCAGTCGTTTGGTATCCTCAAGATGCATGCCCTCACGCTACGCACAGTGGATGTATGATTGGGAGACCCGGCTCACGTCTGTCGACAACAATCGGGTCGTGCGTCCGTTGGAATGGGGCGTCGAGTGGGCACGGGATTGGCCCTGCCGCAATGGCTATGCTCCGGGGCATATTCCGGAAGATGGCGAAAACTATCTGCGCGAATACAATCGGCGAATCATCGCGTCAAGCGATGAATTCTTTTCCTACATCAAACCTGCGGACTTCCGCCTGCAGCGGCGAGCTGTCAAAGTTTTCAGCACACGCGCAGTGCCCGATCTGGCGCTCGAAGAAAGAGTCCGGGACACCTACGCCGATTTCCTGCGCTTCACCTCGCCTGTGTGCACGCCGTTTCCAGAAAACAACCTGGTCAACGCCCGCTGGTTTCCAGCCCGAGGCAAGCGAGCGATCGTGCTATTGCCACATTGGAATTCTGATGCACTCGCTTATAACAGCTTGTGCCGGGTGCTGAATCTTCTCGGGATTTCAGTTTTGCGCTTGACGATGCCGTACCATGACATCCGAACCCCTCCCGAGATCCTGCGCGCCGATTATGCTGTTTCCGCCAACATCGGACGCACGCTCGACGCCTGCCGCCAGGCCGTGATCGACGTCCGATGCTGCCTGGATTGGCTCGAATCCCAAGGCTATCGCCGTCTGGGCATCCTGGGCACCAGCCTCGGTTCGTGTTACGCATTTCTGGCCGCCGCCCACGATCCGCGCATTCAAGTGGCAGCTTTCAATCACGCTGCGACGTACGTTGCCGATGTCGTCTGGCACGGACAATCCACCCGTCATATCCGGGAGGGGTTGGAATCACAGATCGATCTGGAACGTCTGCGCGTTCTATGGAGCGCTGTGAGCCCGATGTCCTACTTCCAGCAATTCGCGCGCTGGCGCAAGAAGTCACTCATTGTTTACGCCAAATACGATCTGACGTTCCTGCCGGAGTTCTCCCGCAGTGCCGTGCATGAGTTTGCTCGGCATAATCTGGATCACAAAGTGGTGGTGCTGCCTTGCGGACACTACACAACTGGAGAAACGCCCTATAAATACATCGATGGCTGGAATCTGGCATCGTTCATGCGGACTGCGTTTGAGGGATAACAATCGACACTAGCAGTGAGACGCTGCAAGCAACGTTTCTATAGTCATGCCTCGGTAGCGACGTAGCTTGCTACGTCTCAGGCATCGTGCGGTGTGCCAACTGCCAACTGCTTGTTTAGAATGACTGTTGACCGTCGCTTGATCGAGGCGAAGCATGCCTACACAGAACATTCAATCCGGGCGGACGAAAGAGTATCGCAAAGGCGAGTTCACCATCAGTACCAATCGTGACCTGATTGACCTGGATGTCGTTCATGGTTTCTTGACTGAGTGCTACTGGGCCAAGGGCATTCCGCGCGACGTCGTCGCCCGTTCGATTGAGAACTCGTTGTGCTTCGGTGTTTTTGCAGAGCGCAAGCAAGTAGGATTTGCACGCGTCATCTCCGACTATGCGACCTATGCTTACCTCGGAGATGTATTCGTACTCGAATCATTCCGCGGTCGCGGTCTGGGTAAATGGCTCATGGAATGTGTCTTGCAGCACCCCCGCTTACAGCGAATGCGCCGCTGGAGCTTGGTCACCCGGGATGCTCACGGGCTATACTCAAAGCTTGGGTTCGAGCCTCTGAAGAAGCCTCAGAACTACATGGAGCTTCATCGCCCAGACGTTTATGAGCACAGCGCCGATGGAAGGCCAGATTTTCCTGGAGATTGAGATGAGAGACAACAACATGTCGCGCCCGTTGTACGAAGCCGATCCCGAAGTGGCCGCTGCCATTGATAACGAGGTCCGCCGCCAACATGAAGGATTGGAACTCATCGCCTCGGAAAACTTTGTCAGCGAGGCCGTGCTTGAAGCAATGGGCTCGGTGTTTACGAATAAATACGCCGAGGGCTATCCGGGTAAACGCTATTACGGCGGCTGCGAGTTTGCCGACATCGTCGAGAACCTGGCCCGTGATCGCGCGAAACAACTTTTCGGAGCGGAACACGCCAACGTCCAGCCCCACGCCGGATCGCAAGCCAATATGGAGGCTTACTCCGCCGTCCTGCAACCCGGCGATACTATTCTCGGTTTGAACCTGGCGCACGGCGGCCACCTCACCCACGGACACCATCTCAACTTCTCAGGAAAGACTTATCGCATCGTCCCTTACGGCGTAACCAAGGAAACCGAGACCATCGATTACGACGACTTGGAAAAGCTTGCCGAGAAAGAACGTCCCAAGATGATTATCGGCGGCGGCAGCGCTTATCCTCGCATCATTGATTTCGCGCGCATGCGGCAAATCGCCGACAAAATTGGGGCGCTCTATCTGGTGGACATGGCGCACTTTGCCGGTCTGGTCGCAGGCGGCGTGCATCCCTCACCAGTTCCGCATGCGCACATTGTTACTTCCACTACGCACAAAACGCTACGGGGACCGCGGGCGGGAATGATCCTGTGCAAGCAGGATTTCGCTGCTGCGATTGATAAAGTTGTCTTCCCGGGCATGCAGGGTGGGCCACTCGTACACATTATCGCCGCCAAGGCGGTGTGCTTCCGCGAAGCCATGCAGCCAGACTTCCGCGATTACGCGCGGCAGGTCGTGGCCAATGCGAAGGTATTAGCGGACACGCTGGCGGCGGAAGGCTTCCGCATTATTTCCGGCGGGACGGACACACATCTCATGCTGGTGGATGTGTTTTCGAAAGGCATGCTCGGCAGCGAGGCCGAGAAGGCATTGGATCAAGCCGGCATTACGGTTAACAAGAACGCCATTCCTTTCGACGTGAATCCGCCGATGAAGCCAAGCGGCATCCGCATTGGCACGCCCGCCTTGACGACGCGCGGCATGAAGGAAGCCGAAATGCGGCAGGTTGGCCGGTGGATTTCCGAGGCACTACATCAACGAACAGATGCGGCTACGCTAGGGAAAATCCGCAAGCAGGTGCTGGAACTGGCCGACACCTTCCCGCTATATCCGGAGCGTAGAGCCAGGGCGCAGGCAGAAGCCAGAGCTTGAGCCCTTCCGCTAAGAGCAGAATTCCTTCGTGTGCCTTCGCGCCCTTTGTGTTTAAATCTGTTCCGTGAGAGTCGCCATTGATATTCGGCGGATGACCGAGTTCGGCGTTGGCACATACACGCGGAATGTCGTGCGGGCTCTAGGCCGACTGGATCACTCGAACGAATATTTCCTCATCGGTTCACCGCAGAAAGTATCGGAGATCGGTCCGCTCCCGGCGACCTTTCAGACGGTCCCTTTGCTGGATGACGGGACTACGGCCAAAGGCTATCTTGAATGCCGCGCCATTCTCAAGCGTTTGAATTGTGATCTGGTACACATTCCGCATCTGTTCTGGATGCCGCGCACCTTGCCTTGTCCATATGTAATGACCGTCCACGATGTTCTTGAGCACATGTATCGTGCGCATGGCCGCTCCGGCCTGAGACGCTCGCTGCATTTTCACCTTACTCGCCATGTGCTCAAAGGGGCGGCGAAAATTCTTGCGGTCTCCAGGTACACCAAGAGCGACATCGAGAAATTGTTTGGCATTGCTGGGTCTCGCATTGAAGTTGTGTATAACGCGATTGACGAGCGCTTCCTCCGCGGCCACGCGTCGGACACCGAAAGGCAAGTCCTCGCCGAACGCTACCTTGTGACGTATCCTTTCCTCCTTTATGCGGGCCGGATCAGTCCGCACAAGAATCTGGTACGGATTATCGAAGCCTTTTCTGCGCTGAAGGCTGAACTGGAGAAAGAGGATAAGTTCCCGGACTTGAAGCTGATCATCATCGGCGACGAACTTTCGAAGCATCCTGACTTGCGCCGCACCGTCATTCGCGGGGGCGTGCAGAACGATGTGCGCTTTATGGGATTCATTCCCATCGAAATGTTGCGGGTTTTCTATGACGCGGCCAAGATCTTCGTCTTCCCGTCGCTTTACGAAGGTTTTGGACTGCCACCCTTGGAGGCTATGGCGCACGGCACACCGGTCGTTACCTCTAACACCTCGTCCCTGCCCGAGGTGGTGGGCAATGCAGCCGTGCTGGTGAATCCTGAAAATGTTTTCGAGATCATGCGCGCACTGCACCGCGTACTGCTGGATCAACCGGTTCGCGAAAAGTTTAAACAGCGTGGCTACGAGCAGGTCAAGAAATTCTCCTGGGAAACGTCCGCTCGGCAGATTATCGAGGTTTACGAAGCGGTGGCAGGAAAACGGGAGAAAGACCGTCACTACGCAAAAGCGATGTGAAGCGCGGGCATCCGCACCCGTGGGGAGCAGCTGTGCGCGACTAGGCTCAGAATTAAGAGCGGACAGCCCGCGACCTCAGGCTGCCTTACTCGCTCTTGAGCAATGGTGTTCCGGGGGAGACCAGCCCCTGACGATGCAATTTCGCGCGGAAACGGGCACGATCGGTTTCTGATGAAGCTGCAGCGAGACTCTTGCGCAGCTTGAGGATTTTCTCTTTGCGCGTGCGGCGACGACGGATTTCGGGACGACGGCTCGGTGCGGACATGGATTGCTCCTGTTCTATGATTCGAGATCTAGATTCGAAATTCGAAGATTGTGATGGCCGAACCTTTAACCCGAATTCGCGAGGTCGCGTTGCGGCCTTTTATCATTGAACCGGAGAGAGCGGGAACTGTCAATGCGGCGCACAACGGCTTAGCGTTGTGATGTATCGTTGCCTGTGTCGTCGACTATAGATTAAGTGCGATTTATACGAGTCTTGCGCATCCAATTCGTGGAGGACAAAGCTCGCTATGAAAATTGCACATGACGTCACAGAGCTCATTGGGAACACACCGCTGGTCCGCCTTAACAAAGTGACAGAAGGCTGCGCAGCCGAGGTGGTG